>Ga0308176_10001675_pt1 | contig 13955 bp, 16 predicted proteins | sample PhyCR2_3_FD_203890 | JGI IMG/M metagenome (GOLD analysis project Ga0308176, IMG submission 203890) | Soil microbial communities from UC Gill Tract Community Farm, Albany, California, United States - DLSLS.C.R2 | ecosystem: Environmental > Terrestrial > Soil > Agricultural land | place: USA...
TCGCCCGTGCTGTCGGTGCCGGTGAGCAGGTCGGCCAGGGAGACGTGCACGTACAGGTGGGTGGTGGTCTTGGTCCGCAGCCGCAGCACCGGCCGCTCACCCGCGCCACCATCACCGTGGGTCGCCCGGTGCTCGGGCCGGTCCTGCTCGGGGTTCGCGCCGGTGCTGAGGTCGAGCAGGTGCTGCGGATGCGCCAGGGCGCCGAGGGCGTGGGCGCGGCGCAGATCCAGCGGGCTGTCGTCGCCCAGGGCACGCAGCTGGTCGGCCAGGTCCGCCAACGTGTTGTCCAGGTCCAGCGCATCGAGCGTGTCCAGGGTGGCGGTCATCGCGGTGGTGGCGGTGGAGTCACGGTGGTCGAACCACACCCCCCGCTTCCCGAGCGCGGTCTCCTCCCGGGCGGTCGCGGCCTCGGGGTCGTGCTGCAGCAGCGCCTCGTGCACCAGCGCCCGGAGCCGTCCCAGGGTCGGCACCCGGTTCTTGCCGGCATGGAAGGCCAGGTGCCGGTCCACGAACGACGCCACCACCGGAGAGACGTCCATGGTCAGCTGGGCGACCTGGCGGGCCTTCCACGCCTGCAACCGCCCGGCCTGCACCAGCCCCCACAGCCGCGGCAGCCGGTGGCACAGCTCCAGGGCGTCGGCCACCACAGTCAACGCGGACCGGTACGAGACACCCAGCGCGGCACCGAGCTCCTCGACCGCGAACTCCGCGACTCCGGGGGTCCCCTCGCCGGCGATCCGGTCGCTGCGCTCCGGCGACCGGTTCGTCGTGGGCTTGGGCTTGCAGCCGATCGGGAGCTTCTCGTCCGGGTCCCAGGTCGCCGCCGGGTGCTGCGGGGTGACCGGGTGCAGGTCCACGAAGTGCACCGCCGACGCCAACAACCGAGCCTCGGCACGGTCAGCGGTGGCCCGCTGCTCGACGATCGCCGCCACCACACCCCCCGCGTCCAGGCTGCGCACGTCGTCGGCGCCGTCGCCGGGAGCGGTGATCGCGGGCTCGTCCATGAGGCGAGCTCTGTCATCGACCACCGACAGTTTCCGGGCCAGAACGACCCCGAATCCCCTTGTGTGCAAAGAAATTCTCGAAGGTTCGGGAGGCGTCAGACAGTCGAGCGAGTAGGTCGCCACCTGCTCCGGGAGTGATCCCGCCCAAGTCAGCGGCCAAGGACCAGCTCAGGCACCGGCCCGGCTGGACAGCGCATACCTGATCAGTACGACGTCCCCGAGCTGGCGCACCTCGGCCACCGTGGCCCGCCGGCCGGGGTGCCACGGAAAGCGGCCGTCGTCCACGAAGCGGCGGGCCCGGGAGTCACCCACGAACAGCGGCGCGATGACCAGCTGCAGCTCGTCGGCCAGGCCGGCCGTGAGGAACTGGGTGAGCACGGTCCCACCGCCCTCCACCATCAACCGCTGCACGCCGTGCTCCGCCAGGTCCTCGCAGACGTGCCGCATGTCCACGCACCGGCCCCCGTCGACGACGGTCGCGACGTCCCGCAGGTCCCGGTGCGCGGCCGCGAAGGCGTCGCTGGCGCAGTACACCCGCTTCTCGGCGTCCCCGAAGGAGAAGAAGTTCGCCGACGCGTCGAGCCTGGCGCGTCTCGTCACGGTCACCTTCGTCGGCGTGCCGGGCAATCCGCGGGCGAGCCGCCACCGCCGGCGTTCCGGCGCCTTGACGGTCAGCCGCGGGTCGTCGGCGCGGATGGTGCCCGCTCCCACCAGGATCGCGTCGCAGCTGGCTCGTAGCGCGTCGACGCGGTCGACGTCGGCCGCGTTGGACAGCAGCAAGCGGTTCGCGCCGGCTGAGTCGAGGTAGCCGTCGACGGAGACCGCGCAGCTGAGCACGGTGTACGGGCGGTCAGCCACGTCGGCCTCCTCGCGTGCTCTCGACCGCCAGGACGACGGCCCCGGGAAGTCCCGCGACGAGCACCATGACGCCGTACACAACGGCGGCCGCGAGTCCTTCGCCCGCGCCGAGGCCCGCGGCGCCGAACGCCCACGCCGAGACGCCCTCGCGCGGGCCCCAGCCCGCGACGTTGAGCGGGAGCGCCATCGCACCCAGCACGAGCAGCGCCAGCGGGACGAGCCGCAGCGGGGAGGCGTCGATCCCTGCCGTGCGCGCGGCGACCAGGAACGTCGCCACATGACCCAGCACCGCCACCACCGACGCCAGGGCGACCCCCGGCCAGGTCCGGCTCAGGAACAGGTCGCGGGCGTCGGTGCGCAGGACCGCAAGAGCGCGCGACACCCGCGACTCTCCGGCCGGGCGCAGGCGCCGGACCACGACGAGCCCGGGCAGGCCGACGACCGCGGTCGCCGCCACGACCCAGGGCGTCGCGCCACGGACCGGGGACGGCAGGAGCAGCAGCACGACCGCCGCCACGGCGAGCTGCGACAGCTGCCCCGCGAGACGCTCCCAGGCCACCGCCCGCAGCGCCGTGCCCCGGTCGCCCACCGACCGCCCGTGCCGCAGGCCGCGGTGCACGTCGCCGACCATGCCGCCGGGCAGCACCGTGTTGAGGAACTGCGACCGGTAGTAGGCGGCCACCGCGACGGGGAGCGGGAGGCGGACCCCCAGGCCACGGGTGACCAGCGTCCACCGCCAAGCGCAGCACACCGAGGTCGGCACGGCCAGCGTGACCCCGGCGAGCAGGGTCCAGCGGTCGACCGTGCGGATGCCGTGCACCACCGGGCCGAGGCCGAGCCAGGCCAGCACCGCGGCGAGGATCCCGAGCCCCGCTGCCCGGCGGACAAGGCTCCACCACGGGCGGCTCACCGCGCCACCTCGTCCAGCACCGCCGACACCCGCCTGGACGTGCGCGTCCAGGAGGGCAGTCCCGGGCGGCTGAGCCGGGCCGCCCGCCGCAACGACTCGCGCAACCGGGCGTCGGTGAGCCAGCACCGCAGGGCCGCCGCGAACGCGGCCGGGTCGTCGGGCGGCACCAGCAGCCCGGGCCGGCTCCCGTCCGGCAGCCGGACCATCGCCTCCGGCACGCCGCCCACCGACGACGCCAGGACGGGCACCCCGCGCGCCAGCGCCTCGGGCACCACCATCCCGTAGCTCTCGGTCCGGGTCGCCAGCACCAGCAGGTCCGTCGCGGCGTACGTCGCGTCCAGGTCCGGTCCGCTGCGGGGGCCGGCGATCACCACCCGGTCGCCGAGCCCCGACTCGGAGATATGGCCACGCACCACGGCCGCGTGCGCCGGGTCGCGGGCCAGGCTCCCGACCATCACGCAGGTCCAGGCGAGGTCCCGGACGAGGTCCAGGGCGGCCAGCAGGACGTCGTGCCCCTTCCCCGTGGTCAGCGAGGCGACACAGGTGAGCCGCCCGCCCGAGGGGCTGCCCGGGGCGAGCGCCGCCGCCTCGACACCGGGGCGGACGACGTGCACGCGGCCGGCGGGAAGCGGGTGGCTCTCGAGCAGCCGGCACCTCGACCACGCGCTGGTCGTGATCACCGCGGCTGCCGCGCCGAGGACCGCGCGCTCGGCACGTTCCCCCGACCCGCCGGAGCCGCCGGTGCTGTCCGCGACCATGTGAACCAGCACGACCAGCCGGACCCGCGCCGCCTCCGCGACGAGGACGTCGGGCACCGAAGCGGCGACGAGGCCGTCGACCAGGACGAGCGAACCGAGAGGCATCCCTTCGATCACCTCGGCCGCAGAGGCCGCCTCGTCGTGCGACGGCCCCTCCACCGGTACGACGTGCTCGTGCACGGTCCACCCGAGGCCGGTCAGCCCACGGCAGACCCGGCGGTCGTAGACGTTCCCGCCGCTGAGCAGGGCCACGTCGTCGACGCCGGCGGGCAGGACGACGTGCACCGCCCTCATGGCGACCGCTCGTAGCCCGCCCACGCGACGTGGGACTCGTGCAGCGTCACCGCGATCGTGGTCAGGTCGCGAGCCGCCGCGCCGAGGGCACCCGCGGACACGGCCGCGGCGAGCCGGTCTGCGACCGCCCTGGCCAGCGTCTCCGTGGTGGTGTTCACGCCGCGGAACGCGGCCTCGTCGTCAAGGTTGCGGTACGTCAGTCCCTCGACCACCCGATGCAGCTCCGCGCCCGCCCGCCCGATGTCGACCAGGACGCCGTCGTCGTCGAGCCGCTCACCACGGAACGTCGCGTCGACGACGTAGGTGGCCCCGTGCAGGCGCTGCGCCGGTCCGAAGACCTGGCCGCGCAGGCTGTGCGCCACCATCAGGTGGTCGCGGACGGTCACGCTGAACACGAGGCCTCCCGGTAGGTCACGACGTGGCAGAGCGCCGGCAGCTCGCCCCGCGACAACCGGCACATCACCTCCGGCAGCTGCTCGAGGGGGGACTCACCTGTCAGCAGCACGTCGAAGGCGGGGTCCCGGAGCAGGTCCAGGGCCAGCTCGAGGCGTTCCGCCGGAGAGCGACGGCCCCGACGCGACGACGCCGTCATGCCTACCTGGCTGGCCCGCACGGTCAGCGCGCCCGAGTGGAAGGCGCCGCCCAGCCTCACGGAGGTCTCCGAGTCGCCGTACCAGCTGAGCTCGAGCACCGTGCCCTCGGGGGCCAGCAGGTCGAGCGAGGTCTGGAGGCCGGACGACGTCGCGCTCGCGTGCACGACCAGGTCGAGGGCTCCGCCGGCCTCCGTGGGCAGGGCGAACCGTGCTCCGAGCGCGGCGGCAGCCGCCGCCCGACCCGGGTCCACGTCGACCAGCGTCACGTCGACGCCGGGGATGCGGGCGAGCAGCCGGGCGACGCAGCAGCCGACCATGCCGGCCCCGACCACCGCTACGCGGTCGCCCAGCAGCGGCTGGGCCTGCCACAACGCGTTGACCGCCGTCTCGACGGTGCCCGCCAGCACGGCACGCGCGGCCGGGACGCCCTCGGGCACGACCGTCACCGCGCTCGCCGGCACGACGTAGGCGCTCTGGTGCGGGTAGAGGCAGAACACCGTCCGCCCGCGCAGCCGCGGCGGTCCCTCCTCGACCACTCCGACATTAAGGTAGCCGTACTTCACCGGTCCGGGGAGCTCGCCGTCCTGGAACGGGGCCCGCATCACGTCGTACTGGCTCACGGGCACGCGACCGTTGAACACCAGCGTCTCGGTGCCCCGGCTCACCCCGGAGCACAGCGTGCGCACCAGGACCTCGTCCGGGCCCGGCCTGCGTAGCGGCACGGACCGGATCTCCCCGGCACCCGGCGCGCGCAGCCAGAACGCCAGCGCGTCCTTCCCCTCGTCAGGCATCCTTCCCACCCCGCTCGGCTCCCGTTGAACCGGAGGACCCGGTTCTGCGTCCTGCTTCTTGTCGCTTCGGTGTTGCTGTCCTGACGAACGGAGGCCGGGTGCGCGCGGTTCACCAGCACGTGAGAATCCGTGGTCCGAGGCTCGGGCGCCTGCCGGAGCGGTTCGGCCCCGCGGACCGGGTCACGCTGACCCGGGCGGTCCTGACGTGCGGCGTGGCCGCCCTGACCGCGGCCTCGTTCGTGGCCGGGCCCGGCCGGCCGACGCCGCTGGTGAGCGTGCTGGTGTCCACCGCGACCGTCGCCCTCGTGCTCGACTGGGTCGACGGCCAGGTCGCCCGCCGGACGGGTACGGCGTCGGAGTTCGGGGCCGCGTTCGACATGGAGGTCGACGCTGCGCTCGTGCTGGTGCTCAGCGTGTTCGTCGCGCGATGGGCGGGTCCCTGGGTGCTGCTGGCGGGTGCGGCGAGGTACCTGCTGCTCGTCGCGGGGTGGCGTTGGCCCTGGCTGAACGGGCCGATGCCGGAGCGCTACTGGGCCAAGGCGGTGGCCGCGACCCAGGGGATCGTGCTGGTGGTGGCGGCCGCGGACGTGCTCTCCCGGCCACTGGTGCTGGTCGCCCTGGTGGCGGCCCTGCTCCTGCTGGCGGTCTCGTTCGGCCACCAGGTCTGGTGGCTGCGACGGCACCGAGACCTGCGCGCCGCCCCGGAGACCGCCGGCGAGCGGGTCGCGGCATGATCCGCCGGCGCCGCCGCACCCGCCGCCGGACCCGGCTCGGGAGCCTGGCCGGCGGCGCCCTCACCGTGCTGTCCGGTGCCCTCGTGTGGCTGGCGCTGACCGGACCGAACGACGCCGGTCACCTCGGCTTCCGGGTGTTCCTACGGGTGCCGGTGGAGGGCCTCGCGCTGGCCGCCGTCGTCCTCCTGCTCCCGCCGCGACCCCGTCGGGTGATCGCGGCGGTCCTCGGGCTGGTGCTGGGCGTGGTGCTGATCCTCAAGGTCCTGGACATGGGCTTCTACGAGACGCTCGACCGCCCCTTCGACCCGGTGGTGGACTGGGGCTACCTGGGGCCGCTGATCGGGCTCGTCGTCGACTCGGTCGGCCGCACGGCGGGTGTGGGAGTGATCGGATCGGTCGCGCTGCTCGTGCTGGCGCTGCTGCTCGCGACGCCGCTGGCCGTCCTGCGGCTGACCCGGGTCGCGGTCGGTCACCGCCGCGCCTCGTGGCGGGTCGTCGCCGTAGCGGCGGCACTGGGGCTGCTGGCCGCGCTGCTCGGTCTCTCCGGCGTCCCGGCCGGCAGGTTCGTGTCGACGAGCGCCTCGTCGTACGCGCTGGGTCAGGTGAACCGGATCCCGCGGGAGATCCGGGACGAGCGGGCGTTCGCGCGAGCCACCGCCGCCGACCCGCTCCGGCGGACGCCAGACGACCGGCTGCTCACCGGCCTGCGCGGCAAGGACGTGCTGTTCATCTTCGTCGAGAGCTACGGGCGCGTCGCCGTCCAGGGCTCGACGTTCTCGCCGGGCGTCGACGAGGTGCTCGATCGCGGGACCCGGAGGCTGCGCTCGGCCGGGTTCTCCGCGCGCAGCGCGTTCCTGACCTCCCCCACGTTCGGGGGGATCAGCTGGCTGGCCCACTCGACCCTGCAGTCCGGGCTGTGGGTCGACAGCCAGCAGCGCTACAGCGTGCTGATGAACAGCTCGCGGTCCACGCTGAGCAGGGCGTTCCACCGGGCGGGCTGGCGGACCGTCTCCGACGTCCCGTCCGACACCCGCGACTGGCCGGAGGGCCGGTTCTACGGCTACGACCGGTTCTACGACGCCCGCAACGTCGGCTACGCCGGCCCGCGCTTCGGGTACCCGACCATGCCGGACCAGTTCACCCTCGACGCCTTCCACCGCCTCGAGCTCGCGCACCACCCGCGGCATCCGGTGATGGCGGAGATCGACCTGGTCTCCAGCCACGCGCCCTGGTCGCGAACCCCGCACCTGGTCGACCAACGGGCCATGGGCGACGGCTCGCTCTTCGACGGGATGCCGCAGCGGGCACCGTCGAAGAGCGTGATCTGGCGCTCGGCCCAACGGGTGCGCGACGCCTACGGGCAGTCCATCGAGTACTCACTGGGCTCAGTGGTCGACTTCGTCAAGACGTACGGCGACGACAACCTGGTCGTGGTCATGCTCGGGGACCACCAGCCGGCCACCATCGTCTCCGGGTCGGCCGCCGGCCACGACGTGCCCGTCACCGTCCTGGCCAGGGACCCCGCGGTGCTGCACCGGATCGGCTCCTGGCACTGGCAGGCCGGGATGCGCCCGCACCCGGACTCGCCGGTGTGGCGGATGGACGCGTTCCGGGACCGGTTCCTCACCTCGTTCGGTCCGTCCGCGGATCGGCAGCCCCGGATCGAGGCGGCCACCCGGAACCCCAGCGGTCACACTGATCCGGCAGCCATACTGGACCGGCGGCCACACTGAACCAAACCGGCGGTGCCTGCGTTCTCCAGGGCGGAGGTAGGGATGTCCGACACCGAGGTCGCCTTGATGCAGCAGCTGCACGACGAGCACGCCGCTGCGCTGTGGAGCCACTGCCTGCGGCTGACCGGACGCGACCGGGCACGTGCCGAGGACCTGGTGCAGGAGACGTTCCTGCGCGCCTGGCGACACCGGTCGGTGCTGGCCGGCCCGCGGCCGGCGGTCCGGGCCTGGCTGCTCACCGTCTCCCGCAACATCGTGATCGACGAGTGGCGCACCCGACGGTTCCGCAGCGAGCTTTCGGTGGCCGACGTCCCGGAGGCCGGCGAGCAGGACGACCGCACGGACGAGCTGCTGCAGTCGTGGGTGGTCGCCGAGGCGCTCACCAAGCTGTCCGACGAGCACCGTGCGGTGCTGCTGGAGTGCTACTACCGTGGACGGCCGGTTGCCGAAGCGGCCCAACGTCTCGGCATCCCCGAAGGAACCGTGAAGTCCCGCACCCACTACGCACTCCGCGCACTGCGGCTGGCGCTCCAGGAGATGGGGGTGAGCGCATGAGCTGCGAGTTCGCCTCCCGCGACGGCTCCTACGTCCTGGGCGCCCTCTCACCCGCCGAACGGCTCGAGTTCGAGGAGCACCTTGCCACGTGCGCGGAGTGCGCCCGGGCCGTGCGTGAGCTCGCCGGGCTGCCGGGTCTGCTGGCCCGGGTCGACCCGGCCGTGCTGGAGGAGCCCGCGCTCGACGGCCCGGTTCCGGAGACACTGCTGCCGGCCCTGATGCGCGCCGTGCGGCGGACGCGTCAGCGCCGGGTGCTCGCCACGTGCGGACTCGCAGCGGCCGCCGTCGTCGTCGCGGTCGTGCCCTTCGCCGTGGTCGGGTCCCACGGCGACCGGACGCCCAGCGCGGCGAACCCGCCCTCGGCATCCTCGTCCGCGGCACCGCACGGGCTGCAGATGGCCCCGGTCGGCCACGCACCGGTGCGTGCCCGGCTGGCGTTCGCCAGCGTGGCCTGGGGGACCCGGCTCGACCTCAGCTGCACCTACGCACCGGCCGACGAGAACGAGCACTACGGCCTGCCGCGCACGGTGACCTACGGGCTGTTCGTCACCACCCGCGAGGGAACCGTCGAGCAGGTCGGCACCTGGCGGTCCGTCCGAGGCCGGACCATGCGGGTGACTGCGGCGACCGCAGCCACCCGCGCGGACATCGCCTCAGTCGAGGTGCGAACCGCGAACGGCCACCCGGTGCTGCAGCTGCGCACCTGAGCGCAACGGGTTGGTCCGGCTCAGCAGCACCGCCCCCGCGAGGATCGCCACGACCTCGGCGATCGCCGCGGTCCACACGTAGCCGCCGACCCAGTGCTCGTGTACCCCGAGCAGCCCCACCGTGGAGGCGATGACGAAGGCCCCGAGAGTGGCGATCCCGAAGCCCAACGCCAGGAACGCGGGCACCCAGTGCCGCCAGGTCAGCAGCAGCACGACGATCACGGCGCCTCCCACCGCGTTGAGCATGAACGGAGGACCGACCGACTCGTGCCGGAACCCGTCGAACCACAGCTTCAGGTGCACAACCGCCGACACGAGGACCGCAGCGGCGGTCACCAGTCGAATCCACATGACGTTCTCCGATCGTCCAGGCGCGGCCCGACGTGCCGCGGCCAATACGAGGAAGAACGGGGCCGCCCGGGTCTCGGTTCACCGCGTGACAGGGTGGGGCCATGAGCACAACCGGCCCCACCCCGTCACCCGTCGTCGTGGTCACCGGAGCGAACGGCCTGGTCGGCTCGCACGTGTGTGCGGCGCTGGTCGACCGGGGCGCCACCGTCCGCGCGGTCGTACGACGCAAGGGGTCGGCGCCGCAGCTCGCCGACCTCGAGGAGTGGGTGGGCGACTTCTACGACCCGGGTCTGGCTGCGGCCGTGGTCGAGGGGGCCGACGCGGTCGTCACGACGGTGCACCCGATGGGCACCGACCGGGACAACCAGCACCGGATCGGGGTCGAGGGCACTCCCGTCCTGGCCCGGGCGGCCCGCGACGCGGGCGTGGGTTTTCTGGTGCACATCTCCACCGCAGGGGTCTACGACCGCTCGCCAGGGGTCGGTGACGTGGACGAGTCGTCGTCGCTCGTCGCCGACGACGCGAACGACTACGCCGTCACCAAGCGGGACACCGACGCGGCCCTGGCGGAGATCGACGGGCTCACCCGCGTGCTCCTCCGCCCGCCGGCGATCCTGGGCCGGGGCGAGTCCTCGGTCTGGAACTCCGTGCGGCCGGGTGAGGTCCGCGAGCACGAGGAGGGGCGCCACGCCGTCCCCGGCCAGACCTTCGCCTGGGTCCACGTCGACGACCTGGCCGCTTTGGTCGCGGACGTGGCGTCGGGCGGGATCCCCACGGCGGCCGACCCCGCGCGCGGACCGGTCGAGGGCGCCTGCACCGTCGTGAACGTCGCCGCGGGGTCGGCGACCTTCCGGGAGTACCACGGCACGGTCACGAAGGCCCTCGGGCTCGAGCCGGTCTGGGACGACGAGCCTGCCTGGACCGGTCGGATCCTGGCCGATCGCGCGCAGGGCTGGGGCTGGAAGCCGACCGTGACCCTCGACGAGGCGCTGGCGGAGATCGACGAGGGTCTGCGGGGGTGATCCCCGGCGCGCATCGCGACGACGGCCGGGCGCCGCGCCGTACCCTCCCTTCATGAGCGAAGCACCCAGGGCGACGTACGTCCTCGTCGACGGGGAGAACATCGACGCCACCCTCGGTGGCTCGATCCTGGGACGACGCCCCCGGCCTGAGGAGCGTCCCCGCTGGGAGCGGCTCCTGCAGTTCGCCGACGAGCGCTGGCAGCAGCCCGCCACCGGGCTGTTCTTCCTCGCTGCGAACAGCGAGCTCCCGATGTCGTTCGTGCAGGCCCTGCTGGCGATCGGCTACCGCCCGATCCCGCTCTCCGGCGCGCCCGGCGAGAAGGTGGTCGACATCGCGATCCAGCGGACCCTCACCGAGCTCCGCGGCCGCGACGCGGACGTGCTGCTGGTCAGCAACGACGGCGACTTCGCCGAGCACGTGGGCGACCTCCTCGACGGACGTCGGGTGGGCGTCGTGGGGTTCGTCGAGTTCCGCAACAGCGCGTTCGGGCACCTGACCGAGCGCGGCCTGGCCGCCTTCGACCTCGAGTACGACGTGCAGGCGTTCAACGAGCGGCTGCCGCGCGTCCGCATCATCCCGATCGCCGAGTTCGACCCCACCCAGTTCCTCTGACGCCGGGAACCGTGTCGGAGCAGCGCGTCAGCGTGACCAGGTGGTCACCGCGGGCTCGGGTCGATCACCCGGACGCGATCCGGCGGCAGGTCGGAGACCGCCGCTGCCATGTCCGCGGTGCCGCCGGAGTCGTCGCCGGAGGCGCGGTCCCACACCAGCAACGCGTACGGCGTGGGGTCGAGGGACCGGGCGAAGGCCACGATCCGCGCGTTCGCGCGTGGGAAGACGACATCGTCGGGGCCGCCGTCGGGCGAGACCACCTCGACCGAGGCGACCGCGAGGAGCGCGCGGAAGCGCTGTGCCCAGTCGCTGCCCGGCGTCGCGACCGAGCGTCGCTCGAACTCGTCGGCCGGCACGGCGAGGCACAGGTGCACGGCGGCACCGCGTCGCAGGGCCGCCTCCGACGCCAGGATGTCGGTGCCGCGGGCTCCACCGGTGACGACCACGGTGCCCGGGCCGACGGCCCAGTCCACCCACGTGTCGTCGATCTCCCGCGCAACCCGGTCGACCTCGTGGTCCGGGAACCGCGCCGTCCGGCGTTCGCTCCCGTCGACGAGGTGCCCGCTGACGATCACCGCACGGGGTGCCACGGCCGGAGCGTAGCGTGGCGGCGCTCCGGCGCCGTCCATTACGATCCGCGCGTGGTGGTGGCGCTGCTCTGGCCCTTGCGCAAGCCGCCGAACCCGACGGCGCTGATCGGGCCTGGTGTCCGCGTCCGCTACCCCGAGCTGGCCGAGGACCTCGACGTCATCGACCGGCACGTCGCCGACGTGTTCGGTGGCGTCGACGCCTTGGCGCTGCGCCGGCAGTCCGCCTACCGCCGCCTCCGCTCGGTGCTCATCGTCGGCTCGGCGCTGCTCAGCGGGCTGGGTGGGCTGCAAGCGGTCTTCCCCGACACCCTCTGGCCAGGGGTCGTGCTGCTGGTCCTCGGCGTCGCTGTCACCTGCCTGACCCTGCTGGCCGAGGACGACGAGTCGCTGCAGGCCTACTACGACGCGCGGATGAGAGCGGAGCGGCTGCGCGCGGTCGCGTTCAGCTACCTGGCGCGGACCGGGGCCTTCTCCGGAGACGACCGGGTGACACGCCTCCAGCGTGCGGTCGCCGAGGTGGCGGCGGGCCAGGAGCCGGGATGACGCCGCGGGACGAGGCCTTCGCACAGCTCTACCGGGAGCTCCGGGTCGAGGAGCAGGGGCACTGGTACGCCACCAGGGCCGACCTGTACGCCGCTGCCCACCGGCAGGCCCGCTACGGCCGGGTGGCTCTCCTCGGCCTGGCCAGCGCCGCCGGTGGAGCCGCTGCGTTCCTCTCCGGCACCGCGAGCGCCGCGCTCGGCGTCACGGCGGCGGTGCTTGCGGCCCTGGCGACCGCGCTGGCGGCGTACGACGCGCTGATCGGGTTCACCCCGCTGCGCAAGCTGTACCGCGACGCCGCCCGCAACCTCGCCGTCGCGACCGGTTTCGAGCAGGCCGAGCAGGTCATCGCCGGGGAGAACGGGCAGTGGGGCCAGCTCACCCTCAACGCACCACCACTCGCAAGCTCGGCGGGCGCCGGCGACCAGCACCGGGAGGAGGGACGTGCCCCAGCAGCTGACGGTGGGTCACGGGACCCTCGAGCAGGCGTCGTTCGTGAGCCTGGTCGCCGGCGCCGGGATCACCGACCTCGTCGACGTGCGCCGGTTCCCGGGTAGCCGGCGGCACCCGCACTTCGCCACCGACGCCATGCAGCGCTGGCTGCCGGAGGCCGGGATCGGCTACCGGTGGGAGTCCCGGCTGGGCGGGCGCAGACGCCTCGACGAGGCCGACCGCGACGCCGACCCCTGGTGGACCGTCGAGGCGTTCCGCGCCTACGCTGCGCACACCCGCACGCCGGAGTTCGCCGAGGGGCTGGGCGAGGTGCTCGCGGCCGGCTCCGGACCGGGTTCCGGACCGGGCGAGACGGCCGTGATGTGCAGCGAGAGCCTCTGGTGGCGGTGCCACCGGCGCCTGATCGCGGACGTCGCCGTGCTGCTGCACCACCTACCGGTGCTGCACCTCGCGCACTCCGGCCGGCTCACCGCGCACATCCCGGCGGCAGGCGCGCGGGTCACCCGCGACGGCCTGCGGTACGACGGACCGCGAGACGTGCCGGCACCCGGGTCAGTCGCGCACGACGCAGCGGAACCCGAGGTGTGAGGTGGTGTCGCGCACGCCGTGGCCCTGTCTGGCGGCGGGGCGGTAGCGCCGGCAGTAGTCCGGCGAGCACAGGTGCGAACCGCCCTTGCTGACCATCCGGTCGGTCTCCCTCAGCCTGGGCGTCACTGAGCCGCAGCAGGAGCTGCTCGGCGCGTCCGGGGTTAGGCCGTTGTGCAAGGGGGTCCAGCGGGTGCTCGTCCACTCCCAGACGTTGCCGATCATGTCGTGCAGCCCGTAGCCGTTCGCGGGATACGCACCCACCGGTGACGTCCGGTCCCAGCCGTCCGGATCGTCCGAGCGCCACGGGAACCGGCCCTGCCAGGTGTTGGCCAGCACGGCTCCGTCCGGGTGCAGCTCGTCGCCCCAGGCGTACTCCCGGCCCTCGAGGCCGCCTCGCGCGGCGTGCTCCCACTCCTGCTCGGTGGGCAGGTCCTTGCCGGCCCAGCGGGCGTAGGCCAGCGCGTCCTCCCAGCCCACGTGCACGACCGGGTGGTCGAGCCGGTCGGGGTAGTCGCTGCCCGGTCCGTCCGGGCACCGCCAGGAGGCGCTCGGCTGCCAGCGCCACCACCGCGTCCAGTCCACCAGCTGCACCGGTCCCGGCGTCTGGGTGAAGACCTGCGAGCCGGGCACCAGCAGCGCGGGGTCCGCGCCGGGGAAGTCGGCCGGGTCCGGCGCGAGCTCGGGAACGGTGCGGTGCCCGGTGTCCTCGACGAACCGCGCGAACTCGGCGTTGGTGACCGGGTGCCGGTCGAACCACACGTCGCCGACGCTGACCTCCCGGACCGGCCGCTCCTCCGGGTAGTGCCTGTCGCTGCCCATCGAGAACGCGCCGCCCGGGACGAGCACCATCGACTCCACGGC
>Ga0308176_10001676_pt1 | contig 13955 bp, 12 predicted proteins | sample PhyCR2_3_FD_203890 | JGI IMG/M metagenome (GOLD analysis project Ga0308176, IMG submission 203890) | Soil microbial communities from UC Gill Tract Community Farm, Albany, California, United States - DLSLS.C.R2 | ecosystem: Environmental > Terrestrial > Soil > Agricultural land | place: USA...
GGGGTGGGACATCGTCCGCGGCCACGGGTCCTGGGCGACGATCGGCCCGAAGAACAGCAGCCCCACGACGACGAAGTGCGCGAGCATCACCTGGTGCCCGACGGGGTTGCTCATGAGCGCGTCGAACAGCGGAGTGAAATAGATGCCGTAGAGGCTCGCGATGAACAGCGGGATCGTGAACAGCGGATGCGAGACGAACCGCGCGAACCGGCTGTGCAGGGCGTCGAGCAGCAGCGCACGCGGGGCGCCGGCCGCCCCCTGCCCGCGAGGAAGGGTCCGCAGGGCGAGCGTGACGGGGGCCCCGATCAGGAGCAGCAACGGGGTGATCAGCGAGAGCACCATGTGCTGGGTCATGTGCACGCTGAACAGCACCATCGAATAGCCGTTCAGCCAGGTGCCGGTGACGGCGACCAGGGATGCGATGCCGCCGATCCAGGCCAGCGATCGCCACCAGGGCCAGGCGACACCGGACCGGCGCACGCGCAGAACGGCGGCCAGGTAGACGACCAGGCCGACGAGGCCGAGCACTGCGAGCACCGACTCCGGCCCGAGATGCGGCAGGAACAGCCGTCCCCAGGTGGGCGGCTCGGCAGGCACCCACATGCCCGAGTGATGTGCGTGCTCCACGCGACCACTGTCCCACCCGCCGCCCAGCCCCTGCAGGCGGTCCGTGCTCAGTCGTGGACGGGTGCCTCGTGCCCGGCGTGCGCTGCCGCCTCGAGCTGGAAGGTGCAGTGCTCGACATCGAAGTGCTCGCCCAGACAGGAGCAGAGGGCGTCCAGCACCCGGCCGCCATGACCGGCCGCGAGCGCCTCGTCGGTGACGACGACGTGCGCGGAGAGAACCGGCAGCCCGGAGGTGATGGTCCAGGCGTGCAGGTCGTGCACGTCGAGGACGCCGTCGACACCCAGGATGTGGGCGCGGACGTCGCTCAGATCGACTCCTCGCGGCGCGGCCTCCAGCAGCACGTCGAAGGCCTCCCGGAGCAGGTGCCAGGCCCGCGGCACGACGAGGCAGCCGATGACGGCGGAGGCGACGATGTCGGCCGGTGTCCAGCCCGTGGTCGCGATGACGACGGCCGCGACGATCACCGCGACCGATCCGAGCGCATCGGCGAGCACCTCGAGGTAGGCGCCCCGAACGTTGAGGGAGTCGTCCCGTCCGCGGTGCAGCAGGGCCATCGACACCAGATTGACGACGAGCCCGACCGAGGCCACGACGAGCATCAGGCCGTAACCGATCTCGGGAGGCCGGCCGATCCGCCGGATCGCCTCCACCAGCACGTACCCGGCGACGGCGAGCAGCAGCAGTCCGTTGGCCACCGCAGCGAGGATCTCCACCCGCTGCCAGCCGAACGTGCGCCGTCCGCGGGCGGGGCGCTGCGCCAGGCTCACGGCGGCCAGCGCGAGCGCCAGCCCCGCAGCGTCCGTGGCCATGTGCCCGGCATCGGCGAGCAGGGCCAGTGAGCCGGACAGGACCGCACCGACGATCTCGGCCGCCAGAACCGTCAGCGTCAGCCCCAGGACGACGACCAGCCGGCCGCGGTGCGTGCCGCCGGCGGTCGTCGGGGTGTGGCCGTGACTGTGTCCCATCCCCCGCCTCCCTCCCGGCTCCCGCCCCGCGAAGTGTCCCCCACGGCCGACGCCCCCTGCCGGATCTCCGGCAGGGGGCGTCGATCGGTGCGGGATAGGACTCAGATCGCGACGCCGCGCTCCCGCAGCCACGGGAGCGGGTCGATCTTCTGGCCGTTGATGCCGCCGACATGCACCTCGAAGTGCAGGTGGGGGCCGGTGGCCTGGCCGCGGTTGCCGAGGAGCGCGATCACGTCACCCGCCTTCACGACCTGGCCGTCCTGGACCAGGATCTGGTCCATGTGACCGTAGACGGTGACGTCGCCGTTGGCGTGCTGGATGTACACCGCGAGCCCGAAGCCGCTGGCCGGCCCCGCCTTCAGGACGACACCGTCCATCGCGGCCATCTCGGGGGTCCGCATCGGAGCGGCCAGGTCGATTCCGGCATGCAGCGTGCCCCAGCGCATACCGAAGGTGCTGGTGAGCCGCGCACCGGCGACGGGGAGGACCGCCTGGGGGCGGGCCGCCTCGACGGCCGCCGCGGCGGCAGCCTGATCGGCCGCGGCCTGCGTCTGTGCGGCGGCGGCCTGGTCGGCGCCCCGCTCGTTGCGGCTCGCGGCGAGCTCGCCCAGCCGCTGCGCGGCGCGCTTGTCGGTGATCTCCGCGGTCGGCTGGGCGGAGAGGCCCAGCTCCTGCGCGACGCTCACCGAGTGGCTCACCGTGTCGGACGCCTGGGCCATCGGGTCGACGCTGCTGAATCCGCTGACGCCGATCGCGCCGATCAGGGCGGCGGCGAGGTACAGCGCCGGACGCCGCCGGATGGACGGCGGACGGGTCCCGAAGAGTCGCGCGCGCCGGCCCTGGGCGACCTCGGCCACGACCTCGGTCGCCAGGGCCTCGGTGGCGGCGGCCTCGGTGGAAGCGGCCTCGGTGGCGGCGGCTTCGGTCGCGGCGGCCTGGACTGCCACGGGGGACTCGACCGGCGCCGCGGAGGGGACGGTGACAGCGGTGCGCTTGTAAGGCGTCGGGCGGACGGCGACGGGCGTGACGGCGGTCGGCTTCGCCACGGGCGTGACGGCGGTCGGCTTCGCCACGGGCGCGCGCTTCGCCGGGGTCGGCTTCGCCGCGGCGGCAGGCTTCGCGGCCTGCGCGATCGCGGGAGCCTTCGCGACCGCGAGAGCCTTCGCGGCGGCCGGCTTGGCGGTCGGCGTGGCCTTCGCGGCGGCAGCAGGCTTTGCCGCCGCGGCGTGCTTCGCGGCGGAGGGGGCCGGCGTCGCAGGAGCCTTGGTGACCGTCGTGCGGGCGTTGCGGGCCGGCACCTTCGCGGCAGCGGCGGCGCGCGCAGCCGTTGCGGCCTTCGAGGTCGCGGCCTTCGCCGTGGCCGCCCGGGCCGTCGCGGCCTTCACGGTGGCGGCCTTCGCGGACGCAGCCGTCGTACCCGCGGCCTTCACGGTGGCGGCCTTCGCGGATGCGGCCCTGGCGCTCGCGGCCTTCGTCGTCGCGGTGGCCTTCGTGGCCGCGGCAGCCTTCGCGCGGGCAGCCAGGGTGCCGGCCGCCGAGGAGGCAGCCTTGCGACCGGTGGCCCGCGGCGTGGCCGCATCGATGGTCGGAGGGGTTCCGGTGCGCTGCGACTTCCCCTGCCGCTGCGTCGGGACCGTGGTGGTGGCCTTCTCCTCAGCCGCCCGGCGAGAGGTTCCGCGGGCCGTGGCGAGGGAGGTTCGGGCGCCCTTGACGGGCTCCGGTCCCTCGACGAGGAGGTGGTCCTGGTGGAGCGAACTCATGCACCTGACTTCCGTTGGACGGCATTCCACACGCACTCCTGGGGAGAGGAGCGGGACCCATGTAAACATGCCGTGACCAGTTCGTGATCTGCGATACCGGGTATTTACCTGCGGTTTTGTGGCGCACGCCACAGGGCTGCACCGCTGTCATTCCGCACTCAGTGAGCGGCGAGATACAGAGCGTGACGGACGCGCCTTGCTTTGTTGAAACTGGGGCGATCCAGGTCACGGCGGGGCAAAAGACCCTTGAAGCCCCCTTTTCGAGGCCCTAGCGAGGGAGAAGCAGACGATGCGCGCAGTGACCTGGCACGGCCGAGCGGACGTCCGAGTCGACACCGTTCCCGATCCGGTGATCCAGGAACCGACCGACGTGATCATCGAGGTGACGTCGTCCGGAATCTGCGGTTCCGACCTGCACCTGATCGAGGTGATGGCGCCGTTCATGTCCGTCGGCGACGTGATGGGACACGAGCCGATGGGCGTCGTCCGCGAGGTCGGCTCGGAGGTCACCGAACTGAAGGTGGGCGACCGCGTCGTCGTCCCCTTCAACATCTCCTGCGGCACCTGCTGGATGTGCAACCAGGGCCTGCAGTCCCAGTGCGAGACCACCCAGAACCGCGACCAGGGCTTCGGCGCCTCCCTGTTCGGCTACACCAAGCTGTACGGCCAGGTACCGGGTGGCCAGGCGGAGTACCTGCGTGTGCCGTTCGGCAACACCCTGCCCATCAAGGTGCCCGACGGGCCGGCCGACGACCGGTTCGTCTACCTCTCCGACGTCCTGCCGACGGCGTGGCAGGCGGTGCAGTACGCCGGCATCCCGAACGGGGGCAGCGTCCTGGTCCTCGGGCTCGGCCCGATCGGCGACATGGCCGCCCGGATCGCGCAGCAGCTCGGCGCCGGGCAGGTCTTCGCCGCCGACGTCGTCCCCGAGCGCCTCGCGCGGGCGCGCGCGCGTGGAGTCACGGTCATCGACACCACGGAGCAGTCCGACGTCGTCGGCCGGGTACGCGACGCCACCGACGGCCGTGGGCCGGACGCCGTCATCGATGCCGTCGGCATGGAGGCGCACGGCTCGCCGCTGGCGACGCTCGCGCAGAAGGCCACAGCGGTCGTCCCGGACGCGATCATGGAGAAGGTCATGCAGGTCGTCGGGGTCGATCGGCTGGCCGCGCTCGACACGGCCATCGAGGCGGTCCGCCGCGGCGGCACGATCTCGCTGTCCGGCGTCTACGGCGGCGCGACCGACCCGATGCCCCTGATGCGCATGTTCGACAAGCAGATCCAGCTGCGCATGGGCCAGGCCAACGTGTGGCGCTGGGTGCCCGACATCCTGCCGCTGCTCACCGACGCCGACCCGCTCGGCGTCGACGACTTCGCCACCCACCACGTCCCGCTCGCCGAGGCGCCCGAGGCGTACATGAACTTCCGGGAGAAGAAGGAAGGCACGGTCAAGGTCCTCCTGCAGCCCTGACCCATCGTCGCCGGCCCGCCTGTGCAGGCCGGCCGGCGACGGCGTACAGAGGAGGGCATGACGACGACCGCGCAGAAGTCCGGTACCTACGCCCTCGGCGACCGATCGGTGAACCGGCTGGGCTACGGCGCCATGCAGCTGGCCGGCCCGCACGTGATGGGACCGCCGGCCGACCGGGACGAAGCGATCGCCGTCCTCCGGCGCGCGGTTGAGCTGGGCGTGGACCACATCGACACCAGTGATTACTACGGACCGCACGTCACCAACGAGATCATCCGCGAGGCCCTGCACCCGTATCCCGACGAGCTGACCATCGTCACCAAGGTCGGCGCCCGGCGCACCGAGGACGGCGGCTGGCCCGAGGCGCTCGCGCCCGAGGAGCTGCGGCAGGCGGTGCAGGACAACCTCGACCACCTCGGGGTCGACGTCCTCGACGTGGTCAACCTGCGTCTGCCGGGGTTCGCCGAGCCGGTCGAGCGCTCGCTCGCGGAGCCCTTCGAGGCGCTGGTCGAGCTGCAGCAGGAGGGCCTGATCCGTCATCTGGGTGTCAGCAACGTGACGACCCAGATGCTCGCCGAGGCACAGTCGATCGGCCGCGTCGTCTGCGTGCAGAACCACTACAACCTCGTGCACCGGCACGACGACCCGCTGATCGACGCGCTGGCGCGGGAGGGCATCGCCTATGTGCCGTTCTTCCCGCTGGGCGGGTTCACCCCCCTGCAGTCCGCGGCGCTGGAGACGGTGGCCCGGAACCTGGAGACCACCCCGATGGAGGTCGCGCTGGCCTGGCTGCTCGCCCGCTCACCGAACCTGCTGCTCATCCCGGGGACGTCGTCCGTGGCGCACCTCGAGGAGAACCTGGAGTCGGCCGCGCGCGTGCTCGGCCCGGTCGAGCTGAAGGAGCTCGACGAGATCGGCGGCACCGGACAGCTCAACCCGGAGCTCTAGGGGCCTTTATGGCCATAAAGGCCCCTAGCGGACCGAGCGGATCCGGCCGACCGAGAGAGCGCCGAGCACCGTGAACAGGCCGGCGGCGGCGAACAGGACGCCGTAGCCACCGAGCTCGGCGATGACCAGGGCGGCGAGCAGGGGCGCGAGAGCCTGCGGCGCGACGACCGCGACGTTCATGACCCCCAGCTCCCCGGCCACGGCGGTCGGATCGGGCAGCACCTGGGTGACCAGGGCCTGGTCCACCGACGTGTAGGCGCCATAGCCCGCGCCCAGCAGCAGCCCGGCGAGCAGCGCGCTCGGCCAGCTGGGTGCCACGACCAGGACGGCGCAGGCCAGCGCCTGGAGCACCGCGGCTCCGGCGACGAACACGCGGCGCCGGCCCGTGCGGTCCGACAGCACACCACCGCCCCACGTCGCCGCCACGGTGGCGACCAGGTAGACGAGCGTCAGGATCAGCAACGAGCCCTCTGGGTCGGCCACCCGGAGCTCGTCGGTGAGGAAGAAGAGGAGATAGGTGGTGCCGAGGGCGTTGCCCAGGTTGACCAGCAACCGGCCGGCGAACGCCCACGCGTAGTCGGGGGATCGGCCCGGGGCCACCCAGGTCGACCGCAGGGCCGAGCCGAGCGACCGCGGCCGCGCGGCGGAGGTCGGCAGGGCCTCGCGGGTGCGCAGCACCCAGGGCAGCGCGGCGAGGACGAGGACGATCGCCAGGAGCGGGTAGCCGCTGCCTGCGGAGCCGCCGAGCGCCGTCACCAGGCCCAGCCCGAGGACGATGCCGAGCGCCTGCGGCCCGTAGATCGCCGCGGAGATCGTGCCGCGCTGGTCCGGCGGCACGTCGTCGGCGATGGTCGCGGTCAGCCCGGCCATCGCGGCGTACATGCCGAGCTGGGCCAGCAGCCACGCCAGGGCCACCGAGGTCCAGGACCCGGCGAGACCGGTGAGCAGCAGCCCGAGGACGTAGACCGCGACCCCGCCGGCGACCCACACGCGGCGCCGTCCCCACCGGCTGCGGGTGCGGTCGCAGAGCGCACCGAACAGGGGCAGCGCGATCAGCGCCGCGACGCCGGCCAGGCCGTTGACGAGGCCGAAGTCGCGCACCTTGTGCGCGCCGTCGACGTCGGCCAGCTGGAGCGGGAGCAGCAGCTGCACGGGCGCGAGCTGCGCCGCCCAGAGCCCCAGCCAGATCAGCGCGAACCGCAGCGTCCAGGCGCGCCCCACCGGCACGGTCGGCACGTCGCGGTCGAGCGCGACGGGAGGGGAGGCCTCCATCTCAGCCGACCGGCCCCAGCACCCGGTCCAGATAGCCGTTGGAGAGGACGCCGCCGGGATCGAGCCGGTCGCGGACGACGACGAAGTCGGCGAACCGCGGGTAGCGGGTGCGGAGAACACCGGCGTCGAGACCGTGCAGCTTGCCCCAGTGCGGCCGGCCACCGACCTCGCCGGCGATCGCCTCCAGCGCGGCGAACCACGACCCCGGGTCCGTTCCCGCGGGAACGTGCGCGGCGATGTACGCGCTGTCCCGGCCCGAGGCCGTCGACAGCGGGATGTCGTCGGCGGCCGCGACCCGGACCTCCACGGGGAACGCCGCGCGCCAGTCGTTGGTCTCGTGGACGCGGCGCAGTTCGGCCAGCACGGCGGGCGCCTCGGCGCGCGGGACGGCGTACTCCATCTCCAGGAACCGGACGCGGCGGCGGCTGACGAACACACGGTGCGAGTGATCGGTCCACGTGCGCGCCCCCAGCGCCCGGGCCGACATCCGGGCGAGCGGCGGGACCAGCGCCGGCACCCGCCGTCCGGCGGCGACGACCCCGGCGAAGGCACCGTTGGCGAGGATCTCGTCGTCCCAGACCGCCCGCCATCGAGGCAGCGGCGCGAGCCCCTCCTCGATCGGCACGCGGGTGTTGGATTTCAGCAGCGTCACGTCGGTGTGGGGGAACCAGTAGAACTCGACGTGGTCCGTGCCGGTCATCAGCTCGTCGAAGCCCTCGATCGCGGCGGTGAGGGTGCCCGGCCCCTCCACGGCCCGCAGCGCGAACGCCGGCACCGCCTGCAGCGTCACCGCAGTCACGACCCCGAGCGCCCCCAGTGCGATCCGCGCGGCGGAGAAGACCTCGGGATGCCGGGTCGCGTCGCAGTCGAGCACCTCGCCGGACGGCGTCACCAGCTTGAGGCCGCGCACCTGCGTGGCCAGGCCCCCGAACGCCGCCCCGGTGCCGTGCGTGCCGGTGGCCAGGGCGCCGGCGATCGTCTGCCGGTCGATGTCGCCGAGGTTGGTGAGCGACCAGCCGCGCCGCATGAGTTCGCCGTTCAGCCGGTGCAGCGGAACGCCCGCGGCAACGGTGACCAGCCCGTCGTCGGTCACCTCGATCGACCCGGTGAGGCCGGCGCAGGTCAGCTGGATGTCCTCGGGGCGGCCGATCCCGGTGAAGGAGTGCCCGCTGCCGATCGGTCGCACCCGGCGGCCGGCCGCGGCGGCGGTCGTCAGGAGCTCGGCGACCTCGGCGGCCGAACCGGGCTGCACGACCTCGGCGGCGGCGCGCTCGTTCCCGGCCCAGTTGCGCCAGCGCGTGCGGCTACCGGGAAGTGCCGGGGACTCCGTCACGCACATCTCCTCCGTCGGTCGAGCGCACTCCTCTCGCCCCGTGGATGGCACTCTGCTGCTCCGGCGAGTGCAGGTCAACGGCCTGAGCGGGTTGACCCGCCGATGCGACGACCGGCACGCTGCGCCGTGATGAGCCTGCCCGATGCCGATACCGGGGCCGAGCGCTCCCGGGCCCGACTGGACGCCGCGAGCGCCGACCTCGACCCGCCGCTGGCCGTCCTCGACCTGGACGCGCTGGACGCCAACGCCGACGACCTGGCCCGGCGAGCCTCCGAGAAGCCGATCCGCGTCGCCAGCAAGTCGGTCCGCAGCCGCGGGGTGCTGCGCCGGGTGCTGGCCCGCCCGGGTTTTGCCGGCGTGCTCGCCTACTCCCTCCCCGAGGCCCTGTGGCTGACCGGCGGCGACGACCCGGTGAGCACCGACGTCGTCGTCGGCTACCCCTCGGCCGACCGCTCGGCGCTCCGGCGACTGGCCGCTGACGAGGCCGCGACCGGCCGGGTGACGCTGATGGTGGACTCCGCCGATCACCTCGATCTGGTCGACTCCGTCGTGCCCCCGGACCGGCGGCCGACGCTGCGCATCTGCCTGGACGTCGACGCGTCGCTGCGATCCGCCGGGGGCCGGGTGCACGTCGGCGTGCGGCGCTCGCCCGTGCACTCCCCCGCCGACGCCGGAGCCCTCGCGCGGCAGGTGAGCGAGCGGCGCGGCTTCGAGCTGGTCGGGCTGATGGCCTACGAGGCACAGATCGCCGGCGTGCAGGACGCCCCGGCCGGCCGGCCGCTGCGTGGGCTCGCCGTGCGTCGCATGCAGCAGCTGTCCGCCCGCGAACTGGCCGGACGCCGCGCCGAGGTCGTCGCCGCCGTCTCGGCCGTGGCACCGCTGGAGTTCGTCAACGGCGGCGGCACGGGCAGCGTCGAGCGCACCGCGGCCGAGGACGCCGTCACAGAGGTGGCCGCCGGCTCCGGCCTGTACTGCCCGGTGCTCTTCGACGGCTACCGGGCGTTCGCGTCGCGGCCGGCGGCCTTCTTCGCCGCCCCGGTCACGCGGCTCCCGGCGCCCGGCACGGTCACGGTGGCCGGCGGGGGGTGGAGCGCATCGGGGCCGCCCGGCAAGGACCGGCTGCCCGTACCCACCTACCCGGCCGGTCTGTCCTGGCTGCCGACCGAGGGCGCCGGCGAGGTGCAGACCCCGCTGCGCGGCCCGGGGACGGCGTCGCTCCGCGTCGGCGACCGCGTCTGGTTCCGGCACGCGAAGGCCGGGGAGATCTGCGAGCACGTGAACGAGCTGCACACGCTCGACGGCGACCGGCTCACCGGCGCACTGCCGACCTACCGCGGGGAGGGCTACTCCTTCGGCTGACGGAGGACCCCCTCCTCCCCACCCCTCGTAGAAGGACGCGGCCCAGTGCCAGAGGAGCTGCGGGCCTTCACCTGGCGCGCTGGACCCGCGTCTCGTCGAACACCGGCTCGCTGGACTCGTACACCTGCCCGTCGGCGCCGAACACGAGGAAGCGGTCGAACGAGCGGGCGAACCACCGGTCGTGGGTCACCGCCAGGACCGTGCCGTCGAATGCCTCCAGGGCCTCCTCCAGCGACTCTGCCGAGAGCACGTCCAGGTTGTCGGTCGGCTCGTCGAGCAGCAGCAGCGTCGATCCGGAGAGTTCCAGCAGCAGGATCTGGAACCGCGCCTGCTGCCCACCGGACAGCGTGCGGAACACCTGGTCGCCCTGGTCGGCCAGCCCGTACCGGCGCAGCGCGGCCATCGCCCGGCCGCGGTCGACGCCCGGCCGGCCCGGCTCGCCGTGCCACAGGAGGTCGACCGGCGTCCGGTCCTGCCACTCGGGATGGGCGTGCGTCTGGGCGAAGAAGCCGGGGACGACGCGCGCGCCGAGCCGGCACTCGCCGGTGTGGGTGACGGACTGACCGGCCAGCAGTCGGAGGAAGTGTGACTTGCCCGCACCGTTGGCGCCCAGCACCCCCACCCGGTCGCCGTAGAAGATCTCGGTGTCGAACGCCTGCATCAGCCCGGTCAGCTCCAGCTGCTCGACCGTCACGGCGCGCACGCCGGTGCGGCCGCCGCGCAGCCGCATGGCGACCTTCTGCTCCGGAGGCCGCTCCGGGGGCGGCCCGGCGGCCTCGAACTTCGCCAGCCGGGTCTGCATCGCCGAGTAGCGCGAGGCCATGTCAGGCGAGTTCGCCGCCTGCTGCTGGAGGGTGCGCACGAGGTCGATCAGCCGCTGGTGCTCCTCGTCCCACCGGCGCCGGAGCTCGGCCATCCGGTCGTGCCGCGACGCCCGGGCCTCGTGGTAGCTGGCGAATCCGCCGCCGTGCACCCACGCGGTGCCGCCCTCGACCGTGACCACTCGGTCGGCAACCCGCGCGAGCAGCTCCCGGTCGTGGCTGACGAACAGCACCGTCTTGCGGGTCTCGAGCAGCCGCTCCTCGAGCCACCGCTTGCCCGGCACGTCGAGGTAGTTGTCCGGCTCGTCGAGCAGCAGCACCTCGTCCGGCCCGCGCAGCAGCGCCTCGAGCGCCAGCCGCTTCTGCTCACCCCCGGAGAGCGTCGACAGCTCGCGGTACTTGCAGCGGTCGTGGGGGACGCCGAGCGCGGCCACGGTGACGGTGTCCCAGGTGACCTCCGCGTCGTATCCCCCGACGTCGCCCCAGTGGGACAGGGCGTGCGCGTAGGTCATCTGGCCGCGCTCGTCGTCGGTCTCCATGAGCGCGAGCTCCGCGGTCTCGACCGCGTCCCAGGCCTCGCGGACGGCGGGGGGCGAGAGGTCGACCAGGAAACGCTGGACGTTGGTGTCGTCCCGCACCGAGCCGATGAACTGGCGCATCACGCCGAGTCCGCCGACGCGGGCGACCGCACCGGCCTCGGGCACCAGGTCACCGGCGATGATCCGCAGCAGCGTCGTCTTGCCGGCGCCGTTCTCGCCGACGAGCGCCGCTCGGACGCCTTCGCCGACCCGGAAGCTGACGTCGTCCAGGAGCACCCGCCCGTCCGGGAGGGTGTGCCTGACCCCGCTCACGTCGACGTAGCCCACCGCGTCATCATCCGCGACGCGGCAACCGGGATTACGAGCGGCGGCTCAGGAGAGCGAGACCCGCAGCCGCTGACGGGCCAGCCGCTCGACCAGCTCGGGCAGTGCCTCCTGGGGCGAGCCGCGCAGCTCCTCGCGGCAGGTGCGGACGACGAGCACGATCGAGCCGGGCTGGAGCTCGGGGAACTCCTGGGCCAGTCGGACAGTGGCGGAACGGACGGACAGGTCGGGACCCGAGGGCAGAACTGCCAACGCCATGAACGGTCCTTCGCTACGCGTGCCACCGGAGTGGCAGGAGTGGTTTCCCGTGGACGCATACCTTCACGGACGGATGCGTTCCGTACCAGGGACGAAGGTCCCGCCCCGCGTGTTGTCCCGGAACGACGACCGCATTGCACCTGTCGAAGCATCGCTCGGGAGACGAACATCACATCGTGCGGTTCCGGGACCGGAAGGACGCCGGGCAGCAGCTCGCCGACCTGCTGCGGCCCGAGGGCGGGCCGGACGTCGTCGTGCTCGGCCTGCCCCGCGGCGGGGTGCCGGTGGCTGCCGAGGTGGCCCGGGCGCTGTCCGCACCGCTGGACGTGATCGTCGTCCGCAAGGTTGGTGTGCCGGGGCAACCCGAGCTCGCCATGGGCGCCGTGGGCGAGGGCGGGGTTCAGGTGGTCGACGAGCGCGTGGTCCGGCTGGCGCACGTCTCGGAGGCGGAGTTCGCGCGAGCCGGGGAACGCGAGCGGGACGAGGTGGAGAGGTACGTGCAGCGCTTCCGCGGCGGCCGGCTCTCCGTGCCGCTCACCGGCCGCGTCGCCGTCGTCGTGGACGACGGCATCGCCACCGGATCGACAGCCCGCGCCGCCTGCTCCGTCGCGCGGGCGCTGGGTGCCGCCCGCGTCGTGCTCGCGGCGCCGGTCTGCGCCCGGGAGAGTGGGCGGGGTCTGGCCGCGGACGTCGACCGACTGGTGTGCCTGCACTCCCCTCGGCACTTCAGCGCGGTCGGGCAGTTCTACGACGACTTCCGACCCACGAGCGACGACGAGGTGATCGAGCTGCTCCAGCGAGCCGAGCACCCCGGATAGGCGCTCGGTCTCAGGCGAGCAGGATCGACAGGATCGTCGCGCCCGCCGCCAGCACCATCGCGAACACGATGAGCATCGCGACCATCCGCCTGCGCCGCGCGGCGTCACGTCCGCCGGCACCGCCCATGCCCATCATGGCGGCAGGCTACCGCCGGATACCGCTGTCCGCGGCAGGTCGGCGGCCCCACAGCAGGGTGTCGAGAGCAGTGCCGGCCGGCGTCTGCCGGCGGATCTGCTCCAACCGGTCGACGTCGAGCAGAGCCGCGACCGGAGCCAGCCGGCCGACGCTGTGCAGGAGCTCGGCCTCCTGGGGACCGCCCACCCCCGCGGTGAGGTTGTCGACGTCGTGCCCGAGCACGAGCAGCCGGCCGCCCGGCCGGAGCCAGCCCACGGCCCGGCGGAACAGCGCCGTGGTGTCCGCCTCGGCGAGGTGGAGGTAGGCGACGAGCACCAGGTCGAGACTCTCCGGCTCCGCTGTCCAGGTGGTCACGTCCGCGGTCATCCAGGTGACCCGGTCGGCTCCGGGCTGCGCGCGGCCGCGCGCCAGACCGACGTCGGAGAAGTCGACGGCCGTGACGTGCCAGCCGAGCCCGGCGAGCCACAGCGCGTGCCGTCCCTCGCCGGCCGCGAGGTCGACGGCGTCCCCGGGCGGCAGGCCGGACAGCAGGTCGGCGATCAGCGCGTTCGGCTCGGCCGACCACTGCTGCCGCTCGGCGTACCGCTCGTCCCAGTCGCGCGCCCGCATGCGCTGGAGTCTGTCGTACCCGCCTGCCACGGTGGGGGCATGACGTCGGCGCGGGAGGTCGCCCTGCTGCGGCTCGCGGCGCAGTGGCTCGCGGGTCCGGGGGCGGCGAGCCCGGTCGAGGTTGTGCAACGGCTCGGGGCCGTCCAGGCGCAGGACTTCCCGGGCGCGGTCACGTCCGTCGCCCTGCGCACGGCGGCCGGGCGGCGGAAGGACGTCGAGGTCGCCGTGGACGACGGCGAGATCGTCCGCACCTGGCCGATGCGCGGGACGCTGCACCTGCTGGCCGCAGACGACCTGCGCTGGATGGTCGAGCTGCTCGCCTCCCGATCGCTGACGGCACTGACCGCCCGCTGGGCGCAGCTGGGCCTGACCGCGTCCGACGCCGAGCGAGCAGGAGAGCTCGTCACCGCCGCGCTGGCCGGCGGCGGCCGCATGCGCCGGGTCGAGCTGCTCGCCGCCATCGACGCCGGCGGCGTGGCCACCGCGGGGCAGCGCGGCTACCACCTGCTCGGCTACCTGGCCCGCACCGGCACCGTGTGCCTGGGCCCGACGGACGGCGCGGGCGAGCAGCTGTTCGTGCTGGTCGACGACTGGGTGCCGGCGCGGCGTCGGCTCAGCCGTGACGAGGCGCTCGGCGAGCTCGCGCGGCGCTTCTTCCTCGGGCACGGCCCGGCGACGGTGCACGACCTCGCGCGCTGGGCGGGGATCCCCCTGC
>Ga0308176_10001677_pt1 | contig 13951 bp, 18 predicted proteins | sample PhyCR2_3_FD_203890 | JGI IMG/M metagenome (GOLD analysis project Ga0308176, IMG submission 203890) | Soil microbial communities from UC Gill Tract Community Farm, Albany, California, United States - DLSLS.C.R2 | ecosystem: Environmental > Terrestrial > Soil > Agricultural land | place: USA...
CCACCGCCTCCGCCAGGTGGTGCACCGGCACCGGCACGATCCCGGCCAGCGCCGCCTCCGCCGCACACTCCGCGGCGCAGAGGAGTCGCGAGAGCCCCGCCTGCCGGGCGCCCTCGGCGGCCGCGAGCACGCCCCCGACCGGCCGCAGCCGCCCGTCCAGCGCGAGCTCACCGACCGCGGCGTGACCACCGAGTGCCTCGGGCGGCACCTGCCGCGAGGCCGCCAGCACCGCCAGCGCGATCGGCAGGTCGAACCCCGAGCCCTCCTTGCGCAGCTCCGCGGGTGCAAGGTTGACCGTGATCCGACGTACCGGCCACTCGAGCTCGGCGGACGCGATCCCGGAGCGAACGCGTTCCTTCGCCTCCTGGCAGGCGCGGTCGGCGAGGCCGACGATCGCGAACGCCGGCACGCCGAGCTGGAGGTGTGCCTCGACTTCGACGCGGCGGGCGTCGAGCCCGACAAGCGCATGCGTGACGGTGCGGGCGAGCACACGTCCAAGCTAGGCACGGACCCGTGCCGTGTCTGTGACGGCTCTGTGCCGAAAGTGAGGCGTCTAGGCGCGCGCCACGAGCACGTCTTCGAAGAACTCGCCGGCTCGCCGCCCTGTCCGCCGGTTCACGTGCCGGCGGTAGCGCTCCTCGAGCCGCAGCCCCGCGCGTTCCAGGATCTCCGGGTAGAGCTCACGGCGGTCGTTGATCACGATCACCACCGGCACGCCAGGCCGCAGCGCGCCGCGGACGTTCGCCAACACCGCCGCCACACCCTCGACGTACGCCGCGAGTGCCGTGTGCGAAGAGCCCTTGCCGAGCTCGAGCTCGCGGAACTCCTCCAGCCCGAGGAGCTCATACGCGTAGCGGTGCTGCTCGTGGTAGTCGATCAAGCCCGGATACGGCGGTGAGGTGACGACGCCGTCGAAGCCGCTGCCGAAATCGAGCTCACGCGCGTCGCCGTGGAGCACGACCGCCTCGCGCCCGCGCGCGCGCACGCGCGCGAACTCCTTCACCCGCGTGAGCGTGTCGAGTGCGTAGCGGCGCAGGAAGCGGCGAGCCTCGCCGACCGGCTTGCACTCTCGCCGGTGCTTGTGGCACCAGTACGGCGTCTTCTGCGGCTTCCGCGGGAAGTCGAGGTCGAAGTGGGTCGTCCGCCGCGCCGATCGCGCCGCACGCGCCAGCACGACTTTCAGGACGTCGGCGTGCTCGTAGTCCTCGACGAGGGCACGGAAGAAGAGCAACTCGGCCGCCGCCTGCGGCGCGAACCAGTCACGGACGAAAGTCGAGACCTGGCCGGCCGGTCGCGCGAGCTCGAACCGGTCGAGCCGGGCGAGCGCGTCGCGCAGCTCGGACTCGAGCACGAACGGGTTGTACTCCCGCGTCTTCACGCGCATCAGCAGGCAGTTGAACGGCGCCACGTCCGCGCCGGTCGCGTCGTAGCCGGACTCGAGTGCCTGCACGAGCGTCGTGCCCGAGCCCGCGAACGGGTCGAGCACCCGGCCGCCACCCGCAAGATGGCGCGAGATCAGCGCCTCGACCAGCTGCGGGATGAACTTGCCGAGGTACGGGTGCAGGCGGTTGACGTGCTTCGTCCGCTCCCGCTCGGGGAGGTCGGACTCGGACCACGAGAGGTCGAGGTCGATGCGCCGATAGAGCGCGTCCTGGGTCGAGGCCACCCGCCGCAGTTCGCCGGAGACGGAAACCTTCCTCGTGCCGCCCGCCGTTCGCGGTAGCGTTTTCGGCAATGGCCAAGCAGAACGTCGAGGAGATGTGGCGGCAGATGCTGACCGGCGACTACCCGGGTCTCCAGCGGATGCGCCGCATGTGGGGAGCTCTGCCCTCGGACCCGCGCTGCAAGCTCTGCAACGCGCCGTTCCGCGGCCCGGGCGGCGTGCTGACGCGAGTGCTGGCGTTCGGGCCCTCGCCGCTGAACCGGCGCCTCTGCAGATGGTGCATCCGCTCGATCCACAAGCATCCGGGCGGAGCCGAGATCGAGCTTTCGGTGCTCTTCGTCGACGTGCGCGGCTCGACCTCGATCGCCGAGGAACTGCCGCCTGGCGAGTACTCAAAGCTCCTGGCCCGCTTCTACGGCGTGGCTGCCGAGGCAATCGACGACCACAACGGGATCGTCGACAAGTTTGTCGGCGACGGCGCGCTCGCGCTCTTCATCCCGGGCTTCGCCGGCAGCGAGCACGCCGCGGCCGCCATCGCCGCCGCTCGGGATCTGATGGATCGCACCGGGAATGACGGAGCCGATCCCTGGGCCCCGATCGGAGTCGGCATTCACACCGGACCATCGTTCGTCGGCAGCATCGGCGAGGGGGACGCGCTGGACTTCACCGCACTCGGCGACACAGTCAACGTCGCCTCGCGGCTGACCGGCCTCGCCGGCGCGGGCGAGACCCTCGTCAGCACGGAGGCTGCCGAGGCAGGCCACCTCGAGACGGCAATGCTCGAGCGACGGACCTTGGAGCTCCGAGGACGCGAACACCCCCTTGACGCGTGGGTCGCAACCGCACGCGTCAGCGCGCCCTCCTAGAACGCGCCTGCCACGCGCTCGAGCCGGCCGCCCCGGACCGCGACGACGTCGAAGCGCGCCTCGAGCCCCGCCGCTTCGGGATGCGCAGCCAGCCACGCCTCGGCGGCGCGGCGCAGACGGCGCTGCTTCTCTTCGGTGAGCATCTCTAACGGGTCCCCCCTTGCCGCGCCGCCCTTCGCCTTCACCTCGACGAACGCGAGCCGCCTCCCGCGCCGCACGACCAGGTCGAGCTCGTTGCCGCCGCTCCAGGCGTTGCGATCGAGGATCCGGTAGCCGCGCACGCGGTAGAACCACCATGCGCGCCGCTCGGCCGCCCGGCCTGCGGCCGAGGTACTAGGGACCGTTGCGCCTGCTGTCAGCGGATCTACCGGTCGCTTCAGACGGACGCGCGAGCGAAGCCCGCGCGTCCTGACGACGGCATCGCAAGCGATGCCTTGGCGTAGCAGAGCGCGTTGAAAGAGCGACGGTGGATCTCCGACGGGCCGATCTCACGCACGACCGCCGAGTGGCCCGGCGTGATGTAGCCGACGTGCGAGCGGAAGCCGTACGCCGGGTAGAGCGCGTCCATCCGCCGCATGATCCGGTCGCGCGTCACCTTGGCCACGATCGATGCCGCCGCGATCGCCGCGCTCTTCTCGTCACCGTCGACGACCGCGCGGTGCTCGGGCGCCAGCGGCCCGAGCCGGAAGCCGTCGACCAGGCACACCTCGGCCGGCGGCGTCAGCTCGGCCAGCACCGAGCGCAGGCCGGCAAGGTTCGAGCGGTGTAGGCCGGCGCGGTCGATCTGCGTCGAAGGGACCGCGCGCACGACCACCCGCTCCGCGCAGCCGATCACGGCGCGGTAGAGCTCCTCGCGCTCGGCCTCGCTGCACTGCTTCGAGTCGTTCAGGAAGGCGAGCGGGCGAACCTTGTGGTCGCGCAGCTTCGCGTAGTCGAGCAGCACGCCCGCCACCAGGAGCGGCCCGGCCAGCGGCCCCCGCCCCGCCTCGTCGGCACCCGCCACGAAGCGCGCGCCGAGCTTGCGGTCGAACTGCAGGAGCTTGCGTCCGGTGCGACGGCCCACGGGCGCGAGGATAGCGCCGCGCTCAGCCGGCGCCCAGCGCTCGTGACGCTTTCGTCACTCCTTGCCGGCGGGCTCGGTCTCTTCGGCCTCGACCTCGGCCGGTTCTTCGACCGGCTCCGGCTCGGGCTCGACCGCGGACTCGGGCTCGGGGCCCGGCTCCTCCGCCGTCGGCTCCTCGGCGGCCGGCTCCTCGGCGGGGGCCTCCTCCACCTCGGCGGCCTCCGCGGCCTCCACGACGAGCTCCTCGTCCACTTCTTCGCCCTCCGGCGGCATCGCGCCGGCGGTCGTCAGCAGCTCCGACTCCGGCAGCGTGATCCCGCGACGAGCACGCACGCGCGCCCGCTTGCCGACCTTGCCGCGCAGGTAGTAGAGCTTCGCGCGGTTGACGTCGCCGATCGAGGTCACCTCGATGCGCTCGATCTTCGGCGAGTGCACCGGGAACGTCCGCTCGACGCCGACGCCGAACGACTGCTTGCGCACCGTGAACGTCTCGCGCACGCCGGCGCCCTGGCGCTTGAGCACGATCCCCTCGAAGACCTGCACGCGGCGGCGCTGGCCCTCGATCACCTGGAAGTGCACGCGGACCGTGTCCCCGGCCTTGAACGGCGGCAGGTTCGTCCGCAGCTGCTGCTGCTCGAGGCTGTCGATCACTTTGCTCATAGAAAGAGGCCCGTCGGGCCGACGCGGAATGCTAGCGGAGCGAGAATCGGTTCGGAGGCCAGTAGGTCGCGAAGACCGGACCGATCAGGTTCTTGCGCGGCACCGAGCCCCAGCGGCGCGAGTCGCACGAGTCGCCGCGGTTGTCGCCCATGAAGAAGTACTTCCCGAACGGCACGCGCCAGGTCTCCTCCCGGTTGGCCGTGTCACGGTCGCGCCGCTTCTGCTGTATGTACGGCTCGTCCAGCTTCTTGTGGTTGATCAAGATGAAGCCCTTCTCGTCTTCCTGGACGAGCTCGCCCGGCAGGCCGATCAGCCGCTTGACGAAGACGCCGCCCTCCCCGCACTCCTCCTTCGCCGCGGGTGGCGTGTTGAAGACGACGATCTCGCCGCGGTGCGGGTCGCGGAAGCGGTAGATGAAGCGGTTCGCGAGCACTCGGTCTGAGAAGCGCGACTCGCAGCCGACGCCCGGCCGCGCGCAGTGGAGCGTCGGCTCCATCGATGCCGACGGGATCTTGTACGGGTTGGCCACCCATGTCTTGATCGCGAGCACGAGCGCGATCGCGGCGGCGATCGTCACGACCCAGTCGATGGCGATCTGCCAGGACCTCGGCAGGCCCGCGGTCAGCCGGTCGACAGGGTTTCTCAGTGGAGCGCGATGCGGTTCGGCGGCCAGTACGTGGCGAACACCTTGCCGATCAGGTTCTTGCGCGGCACGGAGCCCCAGCGGCGGGAGTCGCACGACTCGCCGCGGTTGTCGCCCATGAAGAAGTAGCTCCCCTTGGGCACGTGCCAGGTGCCGGTGGTGGAATCGCGGGCTCGCCGGTCGGGCTTGATGTACGACTCGTTCAGCCGCTTGCCGTTGATGTAGACGAAGCCGCCGTCACGTTCCGTGACGGTGTCGCCGGGCAGGCCGATCAGGCGTTTCACGAACGTGCCGCTGGCACCGCACATCTCCTGCGCGGCGTGCGGCGTGTTGAAGACCACGATCTCGCCCCGGTGCGGGTCGCGGAAGTGGTAGATGAAGCGGTTGGCGAGCACACGGTCGGAGAGGCGAGCCTCGCAACCCTGGCCCGGCCTTGCGCAATGCAGCGTCGGCTCCATCGAGGACGACGGGATCCGGTACGGGTTGACGACCCAGGCCTTGATCGCGAGCACGATCGCGATCGCGCCGGCGATCGTCACGATCCAGTCGATTGCGATCCGCCACGGCCGTGGCAGTCCCGCCGTCAGCCGGTCGATCGGGTTGCGCGAGTGGTGGTGCTGCTCCTGCTGCGAGGGCTGAAGCAGCGGCGGGTAGCTCGGCGGCGGGTACTGCGAGCGGTAGTCGTCGACCGGGCGGTCTTCGGTGGGGCGGTCGTCGCCGGTCACGACGCGCTCCTTAGTCGGCTCTGTTCCTTCCGCCACTCGTCGATTCTCCCGTGGTCCCCCGATAGCAAGACGTCCGGCACCCGCCAGCCTCGGAACTCGGACGGGCGCGTGTAGTGAGGGTACTCAAGACCGCCGTCGAGCTCGGCCGAGAAGCTCTCGACGAGGCCGGACTCCTCGCTGCCGAGGGCCCCCGGCAGCCGCCGCGCGATCGCGTCGAGCACGACCATCGCCGGCAGCTCGCCTCCCGAGAGCACGTACGGGCCGATCGAGATCGCATCCGAGGCGAGGCGGATCCCGACGCGCTCGTCGAAGCCCTCGAAGCGGGCCGAGAGCAGCGTCAGCCGTTCTTCCTGCGCGAGCTCCTCGACCACGTCCTGCGTCAGCTGGCGTCCCTGCGGGGTGAGCGCGACCACACGATGTCCCGGGGCGCCGCCGTAGACCGCGTCGAGCGCCGCCGCGACCACGTCCACACGCAGCACCATCCCCGCGCCACCGCCGTAGGGCTCGTCATCGACCTGTCCGTTGGAGAGCGGCGTGTAGTCGCGGTAGTTGAGCAGGCGCAGCTCGAGCTCTTCGCCGAGCACGGCAGCAACCGGACGCTGCTCCGTGAGCCAGGCGAACGCATGTGGAAGGAGAGTGAAGACGTCGAGCTGCACAGGACGGGCGAGGAGGCAGGTTAGCTGTGGTCGGCGAAACCCCGCGCGATCTGGATTCGGCCCCCCTCGAGGTCCACCTGCTGCACGCACGCGGCGACGAGCGGCAGCAACAGGCCCGAATCGAGCTCGAGCGCGTCGTTGGCCGGACCGGGATGGAGTGCGGTGACGCGGCCGAGCGGCCGGCCGCCCTCCTCCTCGACGATCAGGCCGAGCAGCTGGAACTCGTAGTACTCGTCCTCGCCAGGCTGGGGCAGCTCGTCACGCGGCACCGCGAGCTCGGCGCCGCGTGGCGGCTCGCGGTCGAGCCGGATCACCGGCCGGCCGCGGGAGCGCTTCGAGCCGACGACCGTGGCGGGCTCGCCGTCCACGTGCAGCGTCGCGCCCTTGGCGAAGCGCGCATCGTCCTCGCTCGCATGTTCGACGAAGAACGAGCCGTCGAGCCCGTGCGGCTTGCCGACGCGGCCGACCTTGACGAGGTCCTTCATCCGCCGAAGAGGGCGAGCGCCTCGGCTCGCGGGGCAGAGACGAGGATGTTCTCGGCCGCGATCTCCTCGGCCCGCGGGTGTCCCGACGCACGCACGAGCTCCGCCGCGCGCTCGAGGTCGTACTCGGTGTGCCGCAGCTCGACGACCTCGTCGAGGATCGCCCAGTAGGCGCCGGGCCGGCCTTCGTAGGGCCACCCGATGCTGCCGGCGTTGACGAACAGCTTGTCGCCCACGCGCCGTTCGAGCTGCATGTGCGTGTGCCCGGCGACCACTCGGGGCTGCTCGACGTCGCGCAGCAGGCCCTCGAGCTTCTCGTCCGTCGTCAGCTCGGTGATGATCGTCCGGTCGTCGTCCGGCGCAGCGTGGACGTAGAGGGTGTCGTCGAGCACGGCCGAGAACGGCAGGCCGGCCAGCCAGCTCGCCTGCTCCTCGTCGAGCCGCTCGAGCAACCAGTCAAGCCCGTCGTCGCCGGTGTACTCGTCGGCGAAGAGCCTGTCGGCATTCCCGCGGATGCAATGGACGTTCGGCAGCGAACGCAGCAGCTCGACGACCTCCCGCGGCTGCGGTGGCCCGGCCGCGATATCGCCGCCGACCACGATCGCGTCCACGCCCTCCCGCTCGACCTTGGCCAGCACCGCCTCGAGCGCCGGGAAGTTCCCGTGGATGTCGTAAAGGGCTGCGACCCGCACCTAGAGCCATCCGTCCGAGGGTCGAATATGTCGACGCCCGGTCCTTTCAGACGGAGGATCGAGCAGAGCCCGATCCTCCTGAGACGGCACCGCAAGCGATGCCTTACTCGACGATCTCGAGCAGCGTGCGCCCACTGCGACGCGCGGCCGAGGCGCGAACGACTGTGCGCAGCGCCCGGGCGATCCGGCCTTGGCGGCCGATCACCTTGCCCACGTCGTCCTTGGCGACGTAGAGCTCGATCACCAGGTCGCCGTCGCGCTCGAGCTCCTCGACCCGGACCTCGTCCGGCTCGTCCACCAGGCGGCGGGCCAGGTACTCGACGAGCTCAGCCGAGCTGGACACCCTTGGCCTTCAGCAGGCGCTGAACGGTGGACGAGGGCTGCGCGCCCTTCGAGATCCAGTCCTTGATCCGCTCCTCGTCGAGCTCGATCGTCGACGGGTCGGTCTGCGGGTTGTAGCGGCCCACGATCTCCAGGAACTTGCCGTCACGCGGCGAGCGCGAGTCCGCCGCGACGATGCGATAGACGGGGTTCTTCTTCGACCCGACTCGGGTCAGCCTCAACTTGACTGCCAAACGGTTACCTCCGTGATCTCGACTTCTTGCGCTTGCTCTTCTTCTTCTTCGTCGCCGAGCGCGTCTGGCCATTCTGACCCTGCGGCGCGCCGGGCAGCGCGGGCATCTTGCCCTTTCCGAGCTGCTTCATCATCTTCGCCATCTGCTTGCGGGCCTCGAGCAGCTGGTTGACCTGCTCGACGGACGTGCCGCTGCCGGCCGCGATCCGCTTGCGCCGCGAGCCGTCGATCACGTGCGGGATGCGCCGCTCCTGCGGCGTCATCGAGAGCACGATCCCCTCGACCCGCGCGAGCTGGCGCTCGTCCACGTCGTCCAGGCCCTCGAGCTGCTTGCCCATCCCGGGGATCAGCTTCAGCACGCCCTGCAGCGGGCCCATCCGGCGGAGCATCTTGTAGCTGCGCAAGAAGTCGTCGAAGGTGAACTCGCCCTGCATCATGCGGCGCTCCATCTCGGCGCGCTCGTCGTCCTCGACTGCGGCCTCGGCCTTCTCGATCAGGCTGATGACATCGCCCATGCCGAGGATCCGTTGGGCCATCCGATCGGGGTGGAAGTACTCGAGCTGGTCGAGCCGCTCGCCGACCGAGACGAGCTTGATCGGCTTGCCGGTGACCGCCTTGACCGAGAGCGCGGCGCCGCCGCGAGCGTCGCCGTCGAGCTTCGTCAGCACGACACCGTCGAAGGCGACCCGCTCGGCGAAGGCCTCGGCCACGCGGACGGCGTCCTGGCCGGTCATCGAGTCGAGCACGAGCAGCACGTTCGTCGGGCGCGTCGCGTCGCGCACCGCGGCGAGCTCCTCCATCAGCGGCTCGTCCACGTGCAGGCGGCCGGCGGTGTCGAGAATCACCGTGTCGAGGCCCTCGGCCCGGGCGCCTTCGAGGCCCTGCTCGACCGCCTTGACCGGGTCGGAGCGCTCCTCGCTGAAGACAGGCACCTGAATCTGGCGGCCGAGCTGCTCGAGCTGGTCGATCGCGGCGGGGCGCTGCAGGTCGGCGGCGACGAGCCCGGGGTTGCGGCCTTCCTTGCGCAACAGCAGAGCGAGCTTGGCGGCGGCGGTCGTCTTGCCCGAGCCCTGCAGGCCGGCGAGCAGGATCACGGTCGGCGGCCTGCCGACGAAGGCGAGCCTGGAATCGCCCGAGCCCATCAGCGCCGTCAGCTCTTCCTGGACGATCTTCACGACCTGCTGGCCTGGCGTCAGGCTCTTGGCCACGTCCGCGCCGAGCGCGCGCTCGCGCACGCGTTCGACGAAGTCCTTCACGACCTCGAAGTTGACGTCGGCCTCGAGCAGCGCGAGCCGGACCTCGCGCATCGCGCGCGAGATCGACTCCTCGTCCAGGCGACCCTGCTTGCGCAGGTCGCCGAGCGCCCCTTGCAGGCGGTCTGACAGCGTGTCGAACACGGCCCGCCAGTCTAGCCGCGCGGGTTTTTGGGTAGGCGAGGCTCGTGCGAGCCCGCCTGAAGCGCTTCGTCAAGCTCTGGATCGACCTGTTCAACGAGCACGAGCTGCTCGACCGCGCGAGCGGAATCTCGTTCGCCGTGATGAAGGCACTGGTCCCGCTGACGCTGCTCGGCCTGGCCGTGCTCGGAGCCGTCGGCCAGCGCCATCTCTGGAAAGACACGCTGTTCCCGGCCCTGAGGCCGCACGTGCAGCCGGCGACCGCCAAAGCGATCGACACGGTTGCGGAGAAGATCTTCTCGACGGACTCGGCGAGCCTGATCGTCTTCGCCTCGATCGTGGCGCTCTGGTATATCTCGGGCTCGGTGCGCGGCGTGATGACCGCCACCAACCGCATCTACGAGTGCGACGAGACGCGCTCGTGGAAGGTGCGCTACCCGCTCTCGATCGGACTGGCGGCGGGGATCGCAGTGTGCGTCATCGGCGCGGCCCTCGCGGTGCTCGCCGGCCCCGCGCTCTTCTCGACCGGCGTGCTCGAGGTGGTTGTCGCGATCGGACGCTGGCTCGTGGCAGTAGTGCTACTAGCGATCGCGGTCGGCCTGCTCGTCCGCTTCGCGCCGGTCGAACCTCGCTCGGGGGCGTGGGTCAGCGGGGGCTCGATCCTCGTGATTCTGGCGTGGGTGGCCGCATCGATGATTTTCCGGCTACTCGTCACCGAAGTCCTCAACTTCAGGACGGCGACGGGCGGCCTCGCAGTCTTCCTCGTCCTGTCCGGCTACGTGTACACCTCCTCGATCATCTTCTTGCTCGGCGTCGAGGTCGACGAGCTGCTGCGCGAGGACGCGACCGAGGGCGAGCGCGGACTGCTGGAAGTGCTGGGAATCGCAAGATAAACGGACGAAAGGAGTCGAGATGGCGGACATCGCCAAGGTGATCACGATCATCGGGTCGTCCCCGGAGAGCTTCGCCAAGGCCGCCGATGCGGCCGTTCAGGAGGCCGCCAAGACGGTGCGCGGGATCAGCGGCGCGGACGTGATCTCGATGAGCGCGGTCGTCGAGGGCGAGCGCATCAGCGAGTACCGCACCACGGTGAACATCGCCTTCGCCGTCGAGCGCTAAGAGGCTTCCGCCGAGGCGTAAAGCGCCTCGAGCGCACGGGCGTTGCCGACCGCGTCGGCGCGGCCGAGCAACGGCTCGGCCTCGCCGCGGATCGCTTCGCTCAGGTTCTCGAGCTCGAGCTGGTACGAGTTCACCAGCTCGGTCTCGACACGCTCGACGGCGCCGCCACGCCTGATCTCGATCAGCGGCTCGTGCACGTGCCAGGGGTCGTCGAGGAAGAGCGAGCCCTCCTCGCCGATCACCTCGAGCTCGTCGCGCGCCGGCAGCAGGAAGCCGCAGTCGAAGTGCGCCGTAACGCCGTCGTCATGGAGCATCACCCCGGCGAACACGACGTCGACCCCGTCTCCACCGAGCACCTGGGCGCCCGCGCTGTGCCGCGGCTCACCGCCGAGCAGCCGCGCCGCGCTGACGCAGTAGCAGCCAACGTCCATCAGGGCTCCACCGTCCAGGCCGGAGTGCAGCCGCACGTTGTCCGGGTCGTCCTCGATCGTGAAGCTGAAGGACGCGCGGATCACGCGGGGCGTCCCGACCGCGCCGCCGTCGACCAACTCGGTCAGCTTTCGGGTTTGCGGGTTGTGGCGCCACATGAACGCCTCGGACAGCAGGCGACCCGACCGGGCGGCGGCGTCGAAGGCGGCCTCGACCTCCGCGGCCCGTCGCGACAGCGGCTTCTCGCAGAGCACGTGCTTCCCCGCCTCGACCGCGCGGATCGACCACTCGCAGTGCATCGAGTTCGGCAGGGAGATGTAGACCGCCTCGACGTCGGGATCGTCGAGGAGCGCGTCGTAGCTGCCGTACGAGCGCTCGATGCCCCACTCGCGTGCGTACGTCTCGGCGCGGGCGGCGTCACGGCTCGCGACCGCGATCAGGTCGCACTTCTCCGAGGCCTGCGCAGGCGGGATCACGAGCCGGTTGATGTGCGCCGTGGAGACGATTCCCCACTTGACGGGCCTCATCCCCACGACGACTCCGACAACGGTCGGAAGGCCGTCTCGAGGATGCGGTGCGTCCGAGGACGCGTCAGCGCGAACACGACGACTTCGGCCACGTCCTCCGGGCTCATCATCCCGGCGAGCTCCGGCATCTCGGGAGTTCGTCCGCGGCCCATGGCGAAGTCGGTCGCGACACCGCCCGGGCAGATGTTCGTGCACCGCACTCCCCGCTCGCGAAGCTCGTGGTCCATAGCGCGCGTGAAGCCCACCTGCGCGAACTTCGACGCGCAGTAGACAGCTTCGAACGGCAGACCGCGCCGTCCCGCCTCGGAGGCGATGGTGACGAGGTCGGCCTCGCCGCTCTCGAGCAGGTGCGGCAGCGCGGCGCGCACCGCGTACAGCGTTCCCTTGACGTTCACGTCGATCATCTCCTCGAGGTGCTCGCGCGAAAGCTCGAGGAACGGGCCGTAGGCGCCAACCCCGGCGTTGGCGACGAGGATGTCCAGGCGCCCGAAACGGTCGACCGTCTCGCCGACGATCGCCTCGAGGTCGGCCGGGTTGCGCACGTCGCACGGACGCGCGACCACGTCTTCGAGCCCGAGGTCGTCGCCGCTGCGGGACGCCAACCCGAGGCCGACGCCGGCGGCCGCGAGCATCTGCGCGACCGCGCGGCCGATCCCGCGACTCGCCCCCGTGACCAGCGCGGCCTTCCCCTCCAGTGTCATCGCTCCTCCAGGTGTTCGAGGGACGGATACAACGAGCGGAAGCGAGGGTAACCGGCCTCGTACGTGCGCGACCAGCCTGCGTCGGGCTCGAACCGCTCGCGGGGCCGGACGCACGCGTCGACCGCCTCGTGGACGTCCGAGAACGCACCCGCAGCAACCGCGCCGAGCAGGGCGGCGCCGAAGGCGGCTCCTTCCTCGGCGGCCGTCAGCTCCAGCGGGATGCCGAGCGTCGAGGCGACGATTTGCAACCAGAGCCGGCTGCGGGCGCCGCCGCCCGAGACGCGGCCGCTCTCCGCGCGGACGCCCAGCTGCCGCAGGAGCTCGAGCGAGTCGCGCAGGCCGTAGGCGACGCCCTCGAGGACTGCGCGCGTGAGCGCTGGGCGGCCATGCTCGAGGCCTAGGCCGATGAACGCGGCGCGTGCGTGCGGGTCCGCGTGCGGCGTCCGCTCGCCGGAGAGGTACGGGAGGAACAGCACCCCGTCGGCACCCGGCTCGACGTCCTCGGCCTCCGCGAGAAGATCCTCGTACGCGTCGCCCGAGGCGAATGTGTCCCGGAACCAACGCAGCGAGCCGGCTGCGGAGAGCATCACGCCCATTGCGTGCCAGGTCCCAGGAACGGCGTGGCAGAAGACGTGGAGGCGCGCCTCCGGCTCCGGCGCGTACGCGTGCAGCGCCGCGAAGACCACCCCCGACGTGCCGAGGACGACCGAAAGCGGCCCCGGCCCGTCGACGCCGACCCCCAGTGCGCCGGCCGCCTGGTCCCCCGCTCCAGCCGCGACCGGTGTCCCGTTCGCGGTTCGGCCGGAGACCTCGGGCGACTCCAAGGCCGCGGGCAGCCACTCGGGCGGGAGCTCGAGCGCCTCGAGCACCTCGCTGCTCCAGCGCCGCTCGGCGACGTCGAACAGGAGCGTCCCCGACGCATCGGCCACGTCGGTCGCGCGCTCACCCGTAAGGCGCAGACGCACGTAGTCCTTCGGGAGGAGGACGTGGTGAATCCGGCCGTAGGCCTCCGGCTCGTGCGCGCGGAGCCAGAGCAGCTTCGGAGCGGTGAAGCCCGTCAGCGCTCGGTTGCCCGTGAGGCGAATTAGCCGCTCGACGCCGACTCGCAGCTCGAGCTCCTCGCACTCGGCCGAGGTGCGCTGGTCGTTCCAGAGGATCGCGGGCCGGATCACCCGGTCGGCCTCGTCGAGGGCCACGAGCCCGTGCATCTGGCCGGAGAGGCCGATTCCCACCGCGCGCTCGGCGCCCACGGCAGCCAGCGCAGCCTCGCTCGCACGCCACCAGTCCTCGGGATCCTGCTCCGCCCAACCGGGCGCGGGAGTGGCCAGCGGATAATTCCTCTCTGCGCGCGCAACAACCTCGCCGTTCGGAGAGACGGCGATCGCCTTGACGCCGCTCGTGCCGACGTCGAGGCCGACGAACGTGCTACTCCGCGCCAAGCGCCGCGTAGACGAGCTCGTAGGCGGACACGGCGTCCTTGCGCATCTGGACCTCACGCAGCGCGTCGCCGTCGAGCCGTTCGGCCACGCCCTCGATGAACCGCCACTGCAGCACGCTGCGCCGCACGGCCTCGACCGCGTCCTCCGTGTACGGGTACAGGTCGAAACCGAGGCGCTCGCCGTGGTCGCCGTAACCCGCGCGCCGCAGCTCGACGGCCAGCTCGAGCGTCTCCATGAAGGCGGTCGCGCCGACCATGTTGTCGTCGTCGAAGGTGCCCCAGCCCGAGTTGGCGTGCTGGTGGCCGAGCAGGCCCTCGG
>Ga0308176_10001678_pt1 | contig 13947 bp, 14 predicted proteins | sample PhyCR2_3_FD_203890 | JGI IMG/M metagenome (GOLD analysis project Ga0308176, IMG submission 203890) | Soil microbial communities from UC Gill Tract Community Farm, Albany, California, United States - DLSLS.C.R2 | ecosystem: Environmental > Terrestrial > Soil > Agricultural land | place: USA...
GGTAGACCAGGTCCCAGTCGGTCTGCGTCATCTTCTGGAACGAGACGTCGCGCAGGATGCCGGCGTTGTTGACGATGATGTCGATCTTGCCGAACGCGTCGATCGCGGTCTTGACGATCTTGTCGCCGTCCTCAACCGAGTCGTAGTTCGCGACGGCCTCGCCGCCCGCATCCTTGATCTCGGCGACGACCTTGTCGGCGGCCGACGCCGACTTGCCTTCGCCGGTGTGGCTGCCGCCGAGGTCGTTGACGACCAGCTTCGCGCCGCGCGACGCGAGCAAGAGGGCGTGGGCGCGGCCGAGGCCGCCTCCGGCGCCGGTCACGATGGCGCATCTTCCGTCGAACCTGAGCTCTTTACTCATCGCTTGCCTTTCAACTTCTTGCGTTCGGGGGTGGTCGCGCCGCCCGCGTTTGCCAGGACGAGCGGAAACAGCGCCTTCCAGTCATCGATCAGCTCGTCGAGCCGCGAGGTATCGCCGTGGAGCACGGAGGTCATCGCCGCGCCGATCATCAGCTGCAGCGTCAGATCGAGCGCGCGCTCGAGCCCCGGGTGCTCGGCGACGGCCCGGCCGAACAGGGTCCGGCTCTGTGCGACGATCCGATCGCGCAGCGAGCGCTCGGCGATCGTCAGCACGCGGCGCAGCTCGGGATCGGTGCGCGCCGCGGTGCGCAGCTCCATCGCGACCTGAAAGAACGTGCCCGAGAAGCACTGCCAGAGCAGGCCCAGCACGACGTCGGTGCGGGCATCCCTTCCGGGCGCCGCCTCGGGATCCTCGGTGCCGGTCACCCGGGTGGCGTCGCCGGCCGGGCGCGTCACCCGCTCGGGCGGGAGCTGCGACGCGAACGCCTTCATCTCCCGCGCGCGCATCTCGGCGAGGTGATCGACTGCCGCGACGAGGAGCTCGGCCTTCGACGGGAAGTGATGGAGCAGGGCGCCGCGCGAGACGTTGGCCCGGCGCTGGACCTCGAGCGTGGTGGTGCGCGCGAACCCGACCTCGATCAGGCTCTCGACCGCCGCGTCGAGCAGGGCGCGCCGCGTCTCCTCCCGGCGCTGCTGCTGGGTGCGTGGGGGCCGAACCGCCTCGAGCCTGGCATCGAGCTTCGCCTCGATCTTGGCGTCGATCTTGGCGTCGATCTTGGCCTCGGGCATCCGCTGGCTATGTACCGCCCATAAAACAGTCAGTCAAGACGGTTTGTAAGGTTCGGGAGTGTGCGCGCGACACGATTGTGCAGACGTCCGGTGGTGTATGTGGCACACTATGAAGATGCAGGTGATCGTTCCAGGTCTGGGTCGGTCTTACAGGAATGATGACAGCCTCGATCATACAGGGCCGCTGGTGTTCACGGTCCCGGGGGTGTTCGCCGCCGCCGAGTGCGCCGACACGATCGCGCAGATCGAGCGGCTCGGGTTCACGGATGCCCCGATCACGACGGCGGTCGGCTTCGTGATGCGTCCCGACATCCGCAACAACACGCGGGTCATGTTCGACGATCACGACCTCGCCGCGACGCTGTTCACCCGGCTCGGCGGCGCGATTCCAGCCCGCCTGCACGGGCGGCGCGCCGTTGGCGTCAACGAGCGGTTCCGGTGCTACCGCTACGAGCCCGGGCAGCGGTTCGCGCCCCACTACGACGGCGCCTACCAGCGGAGCGCGACCGAGCGCAGCGAGCTCACGCTCATGGTTTACCTCAACGACGACTTCACCGGCGGCAAGACGACGTTCCACGACTTCGACGCCGACGTCACGCCGCGCACCGGCGCCGCGCTGCTGTTTCAGCACTCGCTGTTGCACGAGGGCTGCATCGTCAAGTCCGGCGTCAAGTACGTGCTGCGCTCCGACGTGATGTACGCGGACTGATCCCCGGATCCCGGGGCTGGCGCCGGCGGCGGGTCCGAGGCAAGCTAGCGCGACGTGAAGTACGAGGCGAAGATCGGATGGCGTTACCTGTACGGGGGGAAGCGCGACAAGCTGATGCAGCTGTTTGCGCTCATTGGCATCGGAGGGATCGTGAGCGGCGGCGTGACGCTGTTCCTGTCTCACGAAGCGAACCCGGTCGGCGTGCTGATCCTGGTGCTCAGCATGATCTGGGTCGCCGTCACCTGCCTGTTCTCGGTGTTCTCGGTGTTCACCAGCGTGTCGGTGCTCGGGGTGGTGTTCGGGGTGGCGGCGCTCACCGTCGTGCTCGCGGTGACCACGGGGTTTCAGCAGCAGTTTCGCGACAAGGTGCTCGGCGTCAACGCGCACGTGATCGTCTTGAAGTCGCAGTCGACCTTCGCCGAGTACCGCGACGTGATGAAGACCGCGCGCGAGATCGATCCCGACGTGCTCGCCGTACAGCCGTTCATCTTCGCCGAGATGCTCGCCACCCGCGGCAAGGGCGAGCTGTCCGGCGTGGCGATCAAGGGCATCGATCCGAAGCTCGTGCGCGGCGTGCTCGATCTCGACAAGCACATGATCGAGGGCACGGTCGACTCGCTGGCCGTCGAGGTCTGCCCGCCCGGTGAGGCCGACAAGCCCGCCGCGAGCGTGCCGGGCAAGCCGCCGTGCATGAAGAACCCGCCGATCATCATGGGCAAGGAGCTCGCCCACAAGCTCAAGGCCAAGCTCGGCGACGTCATCACGGTCGTGGTGCCGCTGTCGAACATCGACTTCGACACCTGGCGCGCCAAGTCGAGCGCGCCGCGGACCCGCAAGTTCACGGTCACCGGCATCTTCTACAGCGGCTTCGACGAGTACGATCGCCGCCTGATGTACACCTCGCTGGTCGATACCCAGGAGCTGGTCGGGCGCGGCGATCAGGTGATGGGCGTCGAGCTCAAGGTCCGGGACGTCGACCGCGCGGAGGAGATCGCGAAGAACCTCGAGAAGGCGCTCGGCAGCGCGCCCTATCAGGTCCAGGACTGGTACGAGCTCAACCACAACCTGTTCACGGCCTTGAAGCTCCAGAAGCTCGCGCTCGTCGTCATCTTGACGCTCATCATCATCGTCGCCGCGGTCAACATGGTCTCGGCGCTGACGATGATGGTGACCGACAAGACCCGCGAGATCGCGATCTTGAAGTCGATGGGCGCGACGTCGTCGAGCGTCGCGCTGGTGTTCCAGGTCGTCGGCGTCGCGATCGGCGGCGCCGGCACCGTGATCGGCGTCCTGATCGGCCTGGGCACCTGCTACGCGGTGTCGCGCTACGGCTACCACCTCGATCCCAAGGTCTACCTGATCGATCGCCTGCCGATCGAGGTGAAGCCGCTCGAGGTCCTCCTGGTCGCCGGCATCACCATGGTGATCAGCGTGATCTCGACCCTGGTGCCCTCGCAGGCAGCGTCATCGCTCCGGCCCGTCGAGGGCCTGCGCTACGACTAGGCTGCGGCCGCCGCGCAACGGGCGTGGACGCGCCCGCGAGCCGCGTGGTACTTGGCGGACATCATGGCGCACGCAAGCGTGCTCGGGATCGTCGGTGGGACTGGCCTCTACGACCTCGAGGGGCTGACCGATCAACGCTGGACCCGGATCGACTCGCCGTTCGGGGCACCCTCCGATGAGCTGCTGTTCGGCCGGCTCGGCGACCACGAGGTCGTGTTCCTGCCGCGCCACGGCCGCGGCCACCGCATCCCGCCGCACGAGATCAACTTCCGCGCCAACATCGACGCGCTCAAGCGTGCCGGGGTGACCCAGGTCCTGTCGCTCAGCGCGGTCGGCTCGCTGCGCGCCGAGCTGCCGCCGGGCACGTTCGTGCTCGCCGATCAGTTCATCGATCGCACGCTGCGCGGGCCCAAGACGTTCTTCACGACCGGCCTGGTCGCGCACGTCTCGATGGCGCACCCGACCTGCCGGCGGCTGGCCGGTCACCTGGGCGCCGTCGCCGACGAGCTCCGGCTGCCCCACGCCAAGGCCGGCACGTACGTCGTGATGGAGGGTCCGCAGTTCTCGAGCCTCGCCGAATCGCGGATGCACCAGAGCTTCGGCTGCGACGTGGTCGGCATGACCAACATGCCCGAGGCCAAGCTCGCGCGAGAAGCGGAGCTATGTTATGCGACCATCGCGATGGTGACGGACTTCGACTGCTGGCATCCGGACCACGATCACGTCAGCGTCGCCGACGTCATCCGCGTGATGCACGCCAACTCGGCCCACGCCAAGCAGCTGCTCGGCCGCGCGATCCCGCGGATCGGCGCGGACACCGGCGCGTGCGCCCACGGCTGCGACCGGGCGCTCGAGCACGCGGTCATGACCGCGCCCGAGGCGCGCGATCCGGAGCTGGTCCGCCGGCTCGACGCCGTCGCCGGCCGCGTGCTGCGCGGGAAGGCGTCGTCGTGAATCGCACGAAGCAGCTGATCCGCACGATCCCCGACTTTCCCAAACCGGGGATCCGGTTTCGCGACATCACGCCGCTCCTGGCGGACGCCGAGGGGTTTCGTCAGGTGATCGGCGGCTTCGCCGATCGCCTCACCGGCAAGGTCGACAAGATCGCGGCGATCGAGGCGCGCGGCTTCATCTTCGGCGCGGCGCTCGCCTACGCGATCGGCGCGGGGTTCGTCCCGTTCCGCAAGCCGGGCCGGCTGCCCCACACGTCGATCGGCCACGACTACGAGCTCGAGTACGGCACCAATCGCGTCGAGGTCCACGTCGACGGCATCGCCCCGGGCGAGCGCGTGGCCGTGATCGACGATCTGCTCGCCACCGGCGGCACCGCGTCGGCGACGATCGCCCTGCTCGAGCGCGTCGGCGCCCGGATCGTCGAGTGCGCGTTCGTGATCGATCTGGTCGACCTCGGCGGCCGGGCGCGCCTCGAGGGCGGCGGCTACCGGGTGCACGCGCTGTGCGAGTTCACCGAAGATGAAGGTTAGCGGCCGCTGGCGACGCTCGATCGAGCTCGCCGATGACCGGCGGTCGGTGATCGTCCTCGATCAGGCGCGGCTGCCGTACGAGGTCGAGTGGATGCGGCTCGTCGAGCTCGCCGACGCCGCGCGCGCGATCCGCGACATGCACGTCCGGGGGGCGCCGCTGATCGGGGCGACCGCCGCGTACGGGGTCGCGCTCGCGATGCGCACGGACCCCAGCGACGCCGGGCTCACCGCGGCGTGCGCGCTGCTCGGGGCGACCCGACCGACCGCGGTGAACCTCCGGTGGGCGCTGGGCGAGATGCGCGCCGCGCTCACCGGCGTGCCGCCGGCCGAACGTGAACCCGTCGCGTACGCCGCCGCCGCGCAGATCTGCGATGCCGACGTCGCGCAGTGCGAGGCGATCGGCCGCCACGGCCTCGCCGTGATCCGCGCCGCCGCCGCGCGCGCCGGTGATCGCCCGGTCCGCGTGCTCACTCACTGCAACGCCGGCTGGCTCGCCACGGTCGACTGGGGCACGGCGCTCGCGCCGATCTACCAGGCGTTCGAGGCGGGTCTTCCCATCCACGTCTGGGTCGACGAGACCCGCCCGCGCAACCAGGGGCTGCTCACGGCGTGGGAGCTCGTGCAGCACGGCGTGCCGCACACGGTGATCGCCGACAATCAGGGTGGCCACCTCATGCAGCGCGGCGAGGTCGATCTGTGCATCGTCGGCACCGACCGTACGACCCGCAACGGCGACGTGTGCAACAAGATCGGCACGTACCTGAAGGCGCTCGCCGCCCACGACAACCACGTCCCGTTCTACGCCGCGGTGCCGTCGCCGTCGATCGACTGGACCGTCGGCGAGCCGCACGAGATCCCCATCGAGGAGCGCGATGGCGACGAGCTGCGCTTCGTTCGCGGCCGCGACGCCGGCGGCGCCCCGGCGCGCGTCGAGGTCGTCCCGCCCGAGAGCGCGGTCGCCAACGCCGCGTTCGATGTCACGCCGCGCCGCCTGATGACGGGCCTCATCACCGAGCGGGGCGTCACGCCGGCGACGCGCGACGGCCTCGCCGCGCTGTTTCCGGACCACGCGGTGCCATGATGCCCCGGGCGGATCGCCGAGCATGAACCGCTTGCGCGAGGACCTCGTCGCGACGGCGCGCCGGATGAGCGATCTGGGGCTCACGCCGGGGATGTCGGGCAACGTCAGCGTGCGCACGCCGACCGGCGGCATGCTGGTGACCCCGTCGGGGATGCCGTACGCCGAGCTCGTCCCCGACGACGCCGTCGAGATGAAGCTCGACGGCTCGATGCGCCAGGGTCAGCGTACGCCGACCACCGAGTGGCAGCTCCACCGCGACATCCTCGGGGCGCGGCACGACGTCCAGGCGATCGTCCACACGCACTCGCTGTTCGCCACGACGATCTCGTGCCTGCGCCGCGACATCCCCGCGATCCACTACATGGTCGTGCTCGCCGGGACAGATGCGATCCCGTGCGCCGAGTACGCGACGTTCGGCAGCGCCCAGCTCGCGCTCAACGCGGTCGCGGCGCTGCGCGGCGGCAACGCGTGCCTGCTCGCCAACCACGGCATGGTCGCGCTCGGCAGCTCGCTGGCGCAAGCCTTGCGGCTCGCCGCCGAGGTCGAGACCCTCGCCTCGCAGTACTGGCACGCCGCGCAGCTCGGCACGCCCTATGTCCTCGACGGCGAGGAGCTGCAGCGGGTGCGCGCGCGGTTCGCCGAGTACGGCCAGGGCAAGCCGCGCCCCAAGCGCTCCTGGTGAACGCAAACCAACGCAAGCATCGCGATGACCCTCAGGCGATGCTCAGAATCACGGGAGATAAACGTTTTTATCTCCCGTAGCCCGCGAGCGTAACTTGCTTCTTTGATTAAGGAAATCAGAATAAAAACGCTGCAGACGGGGCCTTCTCAAGCGCGAGCCAGCGGGGTCCGAGTAGCTCGCGGATGTCGCGGGAGAGCTCGTCGATCGCCGTCCGCGCCGCGGCGACCCCGCCGGCCTTCTGCGTCAACTCGCTTCGCTCGTACTCGGCAACCTTCGAGACCCAGAACTCGCGTCCACGCATCGGACCGCAGAGGATCCCCTACGCGCACGATCTTCGCCATACGTCCTTCTTCGGACGGATACCGCCGGCGATGCTGAGGAAGCCGGGGATCAGCGATGGGTAGCGGCGGAGGCGTACGTCGGTGCCAGCTGCGCGCAGCATGTCGGGGTAGCGGTCACCTTCGTCGAGGAGCGAATCGTAGCCGGCGGTCGCGATGAGGGCCGGCGCGGAGCGACGTAGATCGGGCCAGAACATCGGCGAGACCGCGCGGTGATCGTCGCTGGGGTTCATGTAGTTGTTTATCTGCGACGTTTGTTCTTCTTCCCCTGCTGCCCCTTCTTGCGAAGCGACGGATGGCGACTCTTCCAGTGCTTTTTTCGCGGCTGTCTTCGGGGCGTCATTGCGAGGAGTTTTGTAAATCCATTATACAGTGCCTTGAACGACGGTGATCTTGATTTGGAAGGATCAGTGGTTACACGTGCTCCCATTCCCTCCGCCCACATGATTTTGCGAATGCCATTATCACCTATAATCCTCCCGAAGAGCTCGGCTGTTCCGATGATCGAGTCGGGTTGGTATGCGCGAGCAGCACTCATGTCGGCATTCGGGTAAGCCGTCTTTAGGGCACTGAGATCTCCAAGGTAGAACGCCTCAAATTCTTCAACCGCGATCCGTATAACTATTCTTAAAGGGGTGATCTCTCTAACTACAGATGTAAGTTTGTTTTTGAGCGCAATACAATCTTCATCATCAGCGTCAACGAGCACCAAGACAGCATCGCCCTGCATTTGAGGGGAGCTAGCGTAGGCGCGGAGCGTCGCTGGAAGCACGTCGAGTAGACCTCTATGGCGAGGATCTGGCGTACTCGCAGGGTTCTTTGGGAGTGTCCCCTTACCTTGGTGAGGGTGAATCACGAACTGATGGCCCTTGAACGTACGGGGTGCCCAGCGGTCCATGAACGCCTTCTCTGAGGGACCCTCTACCAGGACATGGATCTTCATGAATTTGCCCTCACGCGCCCGGCAGTGTCTCCTTGAGAGTCAAAATGGTTACTATACCATTGAGCGCCGAGAGGAATACCTTGAGCGCTTAACTCTCTTACGAATGGTATGTCGGCAACCCGCTTGGGAATAGAATGACCGTATTGGTCTTTTCGGATAAGCCATACTTGACTCGGATCGAGGACATCGACGAAATACGGTAAATGTGTTGTAACCAAGATTTGAGTTGGAGCGTTACTGCTGCTAGTATGAGAGACAAATTGTTGAGCTAGATGCTCAATGAGTTCGATGTATAATCCATTCTCAGGCTCCTCAATCCCGATAAAGGGTCGAGGTGCAGGATCAGCAAGCAGGACTGCATATGCTAGCATTTTTAATGTTCCATCAGACATGCTCTGCTGATAGAATGGGTCCTTATAACCTGCTTCATTGAATTTCAAGAGCAGACGCTTGTCCTTGCTAACTTCGATCTCAATACCCTTAAGTCCGGGTATGCCATCTGTTACGCGTTTTATAATACCTTTGAATGCCTCTTTGTAAGTACGCTCGTAATATTGAAGAACGTTGGCTATATTTGCCCCTGTGCGATCGAGCCATCTTTGTGCACCAGCAGGGGGTTGCAGGCGCGCAGCTTCGGGAACAAAATACGAGAGATACCATTGCTCTACATATTCGCGTAGTCGTACGATACGCGGGTGTTCCGTTAGGTTACCAAGCGTTGTTAGCCCCAGCCGGTTTTGATCTGCCAGTTCGATGATTGTGGCTGTATCCTGTCCAGAGACGTAATCACCTTTCCAGGCCTTGCCATGCCCTTTTTTGAGTTTCAAGAAGTAGTATGGCTTCCCAAGTGTTTCTCCTTTGCGGCGCTGGCGAAGGTTCTCGGAGACAACTATAGGAACTCCGTCTTTGAGATCAATATCAAAATCGTAGACGATTGGCCTAGAAGGGTCTTCGTCTTCAAAAAAGATCTCAAACGAGATAGCACCTTTGGCGCCTTGTGTTCGGAGTCTTTCGAACCCACCGCGATGCGGCTTATCGCAGGCCGCTTCGACACCTTCAAGAAGGCAATCAGCGATGAAACCAAATGCATCTAGGAGAGATGATTTTCCAGACCCATTGGGCCCAATGAAGCAGACGAAACGCGGTAGGGGATCTCCGCTACTGTATTGAACTTGCCCGATGGCAAGATTCTCAAATGCCTTGAAATTCTTGATTCTAACGCCAAGTAGTCTGGACATTTTCCTGGCTTTCTATCGCTGTTTGGACTCGTTGCTTGTGCTGCTCTTTCAGTTCGGTAGCAGTCGGGTGACCGGACTAGTTTAGCAAAAATCTTATCCTGAGAATAGCGAGCCGACTAAATGCGGTCTGGGCCGCAAGGTCAGCCGTCATTCCAACCATACGCCGGCGACAGAGGGCTAGTCAGCATGACACCAGATAAGCGCCCGTCTAAGGTCGCAAGCAGAACGGAGGCCATGCTGATACCGCGATCACCCTGTGCCGAGCAGCTCGCGGATATCGCGGCAGAGCTCGTCGATCGCCGCCCGCGCCGCGGTGACCCCGCCGGCGATGCTGAGGAACCCGTGGATCAGCGATGGGTAGCGGCGGAGGCGTACGTCGGTGCCGGCCGCGCGCAGCATGTCGGCGTAGCGATCGCCTTCATCGACGAGCGGGTCGTATCCGGCGGTCGCGATGAGGGCCGGCGCGGAGCCACGGTGATCGGGCCAGAACATCGGCGAGGCCGCACGGCGGTCGTCGGTGGGCTTCAGGTAGTTGCCGCGAAACCATTCGATCATCGACTTGGTCAACAGATACCCGGTGGCGTGGCGCTCGATCGATGGCGAGCTCAGCGTCAGGTCAACCGCCGGATAGATCAGGACCTGGAGGTCCGGCTGCCGCTTGCCGGTCGTGAGCGCGTGGTGATCGACGTGCGCCGAGAGGAACCCGCCGAAGCTGTCGCCGGCGACGGCGATCCGGCCGCCGGCGGGCACGCGGGCGACCAGCGCCTGGAACGCCGCGCACGCATCGTCGATCGCGGCCGGGTGGCGATGCTCCGGGCCGAGCCGGTACTCGACCGAGGCCACGACGCAGCGGGTCTGCGCGGCCAGGATGCGCGTCGCCGGCTCGGCGCTGCGGATCGAGCCGATCACGCCGCCACCGCCGTGGAGATAGACGATCCAGTGGGGGCCAGCCTCGGGCGGCACGAAGATCCGCACGGGGATGGGGCCGGCAGGTCCGGCGACGGTCGTGTCGATCACCTCGGCCATCGCGGCGGTCGCGACCTCGAGCGGCGACAGGCCCTCCTCGGCGAACGTGCGGGCGCGCGCCGGCTCCATCGTATCGAGCGGGGGCATGCGCAGCATCCGCTGGGCCTCGAGCACCGCCGCGACCTGGCGATCGAGCGCGGCGTCGACGCCACGCCGGCGGCCGCGGGAGACGACGCGCACGAGCGGGGTGCGCAGGATGATCTGGGCAGCACCACGAAACAACCGATCTTTCACGGGCGCGACGTTATCACCGGCACGTGGGCAGGAGCGTGATCGCGCGCGCGGCTCGTGGGGCGGGATCGAAGCGCGGGGGCCGCGCATGGGTTGCTTCTGCGATGGTTTCGCGCGATCAAGTCCGCATGCTCACGATCGACCTCACGGGGAAGCAGGCGCTGGTGGCCGGTGTTGCCGACGACGGGGGCTTCGGGTTCGCGATCGCCAAGGCGCTCGCCCTTGCCGGCGCGAAGGTCTCGGTCGGGACCTGGCCGCCCGCGCTCGGGATCTTCAAGACCATGCTCGAGCGCGGCAAGCTGGACGCGTCGCTCGCGATGCGCGGCGGCGGCAAGCTCGAGTTCGCCAAGATCTACCCGCTCGACGCCGAGTTCGATCGCCTCGAGGACGTGCCGGCCGAGCTCCGCGACAGCCGCCGCTACCGCGACCTCGGGGACTTCACGATCGGCGGGCTCGCGGCCGCGGTCGCCGCCGACGGCGGGGTCGACATCGTCGTGCACAGCCTGGCGAACGGCTCGGAGGTGAAGAAGCCGATGCTCGAGACCTCGCGCAAGGGGTACCTGAGCGCCGTCTCAGCGTCGGCGTACTCGATGGTGTCGATGGTCAGCCACCTGGGGCCGGTGATGCGCCGCGGCGGCGCCTTCGTGTCGCTGTCGTACCTGGCGTCCGGGCGCGTCGTCCCGGGTTACGGCGGCGGCATGTCGTCGGCGAAGGCCGCGCTCGAGTCGGACACCCGGGTGCTCGCGTACGAGGCCGGGCGGGCGTGGGGCCACCGCGTCAACGTGATCTCGGCGGGCCCGTTCGCGTCGCGCGCGGCGAGCGCGATCGGCTTCATCGGCCAGATGATCGATTACGCCAAGCTGAACTCCCCGCTGCCCGAGGCGATCACCGCCGAGGAGGTCGGCGCCACGGCCGCGTTCCTGTGCAGCCCGCTCGCCAGCGGGATCACCGGGTCGACGGTGTACGTCGACAAGGGCTATCACGCGATGGGCGTGGCCGTCGATCGCCCGACCCTCACCTGAGGCTGGTCGGGCGTGGCCGCGGCGCCCGGGGGAACCGGCGGCGTCACGGGGAGGTGACGTCGCCGGGCGGGATCACGGGGGACGGGGGAACGGTCATGCTGGGCATCCCGGCCTGCGACGACGTGATCACCGGCTCGGCTCCCGGCGGTGCATATCCCGGCTCGGTGATCCGCACGCCGCGTTGCGATCCACCCTCACCTGCGCGCGGCCGGCGCGGAGCGACCATCGCGCCGATCACCGACGTGAGGAGGCTGAGCAGCAGCGCGAACCCGCCGGTGGCGAGCGCCTTGCCGGAGGTGTCGACCGCGTTGACCACGAAGCGCTCGGCGCGATGCTCGAGGTGATGCGGCCGCGTGTCGAGCGGATCGATCTGCGCCCCGATCTGCGCCTCGATCTGGCGCTCGACCTCGGTCGCATCGGCGCGCGACAGCGACGTATGGGCGACGAGCGGATCGATCAGCAGCTCCTGGTCGAAGTCACCGCGGGCGACGCCGCTCTGCACCATGCTACGCACCGCGGTCTCGAACTGCGCCACGGTGATCGTGGGCTTGTTGTCCGCCGCGAGCCGCTGGTTGACCGGCCCCAGCAGGTTGCCGGCATCGAGGCCGAGCTCGCGCAGCGTCGGGGCGCGCTGCTCCGTGTCGCCGGTCCCCGGCGTCATGTGTCCGGTGGCGTCGATCGTGACGCCGCCGGCTCGCGCGGCGCCGGCGGCGAGCATGGCCACGAGCCAGATCATCGCGCAAAGCCCCAGGATCGAGGTGAGGGCCCACATCACGAGGCCATGCACTCCGGCGACCTTGCGATCGTAGGTCTGGGCCAGCCTGCCGGCGAGGAGCCCGCCGAAGAACATCGCGACGAGCGGCGAGACCAGCGACCAGATGGTGGTACCGGCGGCGACGCCGCGCAGCGACTCCGCGTTATGAACCGCGCAGAGTCCGAGTCCGAGCCCAAGGAGCTGTAATAGCATCCAGAATCCGACACTGCAGGCCGCGCCGGCAAATACCGCGCTCCAGCGTAGTGCGGGCTGTCGACGATCGATATCGATCAAGACGGTTTCACGACTGATGGTGGGTTGCATGATCGAGGCTACCAATCGACGACGCCGCCGCAAATGCAAGGTGTGGCGATGACGGTAAGAACGCGCGTCGACGCACGGTGCGCGAGTGAGCGCGGTGTCGTGCGTAGACGTTTCACGGTAGTGCCCAGCTGGTGGCACTACCAACAACTCGCAGGCCCGGGCTCAGGAGCCCAGTTCGGGACCGGCGATCTGGTACGGCTCGAGACCGGGCAGGGCGACCGGCCTACAGGATCGCGCCCATGCCAATGCCCCAGTAGCGCACGCCGGCCATCTCGCGCACGCTGCCGTAGAAGAAGCCGTCGAGCCGGCCGCTGAACCGCAGGCCGGCGCCGGCCTCGGCCTCGTCACCCCAGCGGGCGAGCGTCGAGCCGTTCTTGCGCGAAGCGGCGCCGAACAGGTAGTCCTGCCGGAAGTACGCCATCGGGCGGAGCTCGGGCGACAGCTCGAGGATCACGAACGCCTCGGTCGGGACCTTCCAGGCGAACTCGAGCACGCCGCCGGTGATGCCGCTCAGGCCAAAGCCGATCGTCGCGCCGACCTGCAGGTTATCGCCGAGGAACACGCCGGGGCCCATGCCGAAGCTGAGATCGTAGGCGAAGCCGACCTTTCCGCCGAGCGTCATGCCGAGCGAGAGGTCGCCGGTCTCGGCGACGCCGATCACCGGGCTGCCGTGGACCTCGCGCGACGTGCCGCCGACCGTGATGAGCGCGTCGAAGTTCGCCGGCGCCTCGGGGCGCTCGACCCGGAGGCCGCCGCCGAAGCTGGCCGCGACCCGCCGGTACCACGGCGAGCGGGCGTCGTCGTCGGAGTCGTGGTCGCGGGATTCGCCCTCCGGCTCGCGGCGGGCGACGCCGCGCGCGACGGTGTCCTCGGGCGAGACGCGATGCAGCGCACCCTGCTCGAACACGAACTCGCCGCCGTGATCGAGCGTGACCGTCGCGACGAACTCGCCGCCGCCGTTCTCCACGTGCACCGAGTAGGTCTCGTTCGGCAGGGCGAGGCTGAGCGGCTCGCCGGCGTCCTTGGTGAGCTCGACGGCGACGCGGCCGGTCTTGTCGACGACGGTGACGCGGCCGCGCAGGGCGGCAGGCAGGACCAGCGCCGACTCGGTGCTGCGCAGGTCGGTGATCACGACGTCGCCCGTGCCGGACAGGTGCATGTCGTAGGCGGGGTGCTGCGGGCCGTGCGCGGTGTTCTGGGTCCGGCCGAGCGTCTGCTCGTAGGCGAACTGGTACGCCTCGGTCAGGGTGATCTTGCCGTCGCGGTTGCGGTCGGCGGCGCCGCGCAGCCCGGCGACGAAGAAGTAGGTGAAGAACGAGGCCCCGATGCGATCGGACTCCTGGGCGTCCTCGTCGGCGGAGCTCGACGACAGGAACGCGAAGCCGGACACCTGGTTCGAGCTGTCGCGCAGAAACGGCGGCATCCGCGCGCCGCCCTTGGCGCGGGTGAAGCTGCCCGAGGCG
>Ga0308176_10001680_pt1:5000-7500 | contig 13932 bp, 6 predicted proteins | sample PhyCR2_3_FD_203890 | JGI IMG/M metagenome (GOLD analysis project Ga0308176, IMG submission 203890) | Soil microbial communities from UC Gill Tract Community Farm, Albany, California, United States - DLSLS.C.R2 | ecosystem: Environmental > Terrestrial > Soil > Agricultural land | place...
GATTTTCCAATTCGATCCGATCTATTCGTTCGTAGAACTATTTACTCGATCGCAGGCATTTCTGGAACACCTCTAACAGAGGGACAAATAGTCCATTTTGAAAGAACTTATGGTAAACCACCTCTTTCCAATATGAATCTATCTGATTCAGAAAGGAAGAACTTGCATCAGTATCTCAATCTCAATTTCGGTTTGATTTACACTCTATGTTCTGAGAAATATTTACTATCGGAAAAGAGGAAAAAACGGAGTCTTTGTCTAAAGAAATGCGTTGAGAAAGGGCAGATGTATAGAGCCTTTCAACGAGATAGTGCTTTTTCAACTCTCTCAAAATGGAATCTATTCCAAACATATATGCCATGGTTCCTTACTTCGACAGGGTACAAATATCTAAATTTTCTATTTTTAGATACTTTTTCAGACCTATTGTCAATACTAAGTAGCAATCCAAAATTTGTATCTATTCTTCATGATATTATGTACAGATCAGATATATCATGGCGAATTCTTCAGAAAATTTTGTATCTTCCACAATGGAATCTGATAAGTGAGATTTCGAGTAAGTGTTTACATAATCTTCTTCTGTACGAAAAAACGATTCATCAAAATAATGAGTCACCATTGATATGGACACATCTGGGATCGCCAAATGTTCGGGAGTTCTTCTATTCAATCCTTTTCCTTCTTCTTCTTGCTGGATATCTCGTTCGTACACATCTTCTCTTTGTTTTTCGAGCCTCTAGTGAGTTACAGACAGAGTTCGAAAAGGTCAAATCTTTGATGATTCCATCATACATGATTGAGTTGCGAAAACTTCTGGATAGGTATCCTACATCGGAACCGAATTCCTTCTGGTTAAAGAATCTCTTTTTGGTTGCTTTGGAACAATTAGGAGATTCCCTAGAAGAAATATGGGGTTCTGTTTCTGGCGACAACAGGCTATTGGGTAGTGGTCCCGCTTATGGGTTCAAATCAATACGTTCTAAGAAAAAATATTTGAATATTAATCTAATCGATATCATCGATCTCATAAGTATCATACCAAATCCCATCAATCGAATCACTTTTTCGAGAAATACGAGACATCTAAGTCATACAAGTAAAGAGATCTATTCATTGATAAGAAAAAGAAAAAGGGTGAACGGTGATTGGATTGATGATAAAATAGAATCCTGGGTCGCGAGCAGTGATTCGATTGATGATGAAGAAAGAGAATTCTTGGTTCAGTTCTCCACTTTAACGACAGAAAAAAGGATTGATAAAATTCTATTGAGTCTGACTCATAGTGATCATTTATCAAAGAATGACTCTGGTTATCAAATGATTGAACAACCGGGAGCAATTTACTTACGACACTTAGTTGACATTCATAAAAAGTATCTAATGAATTATGAGTTCAATACATCTTGTTTAACAGAAAGACGAGTATTCCTTGCTCATTATCAGACAATCACTTATTCACAAACCTCGTGTGGGGCTAATAGTTTTCATTTCCCATCTCATGGAAAACCCTTTTCGCTCCGATTAGCCCTATCCCCCTCTAGAGGTATTTTAGTGATAGGTTCTATAGGAACTGGACGATCCTATTTGGTCAAATACCTAGCGACAAACTCCTATGTTCCTTTTATTACGGTATTTCTGAACAAGTTCCTGGATAACAAGCCTAAAGGTTCTCTTATTGATCTTAGTGACGATATTTATGCTAGTGCTAGTGACGATATTGATGCTAGTGACTATATTGATGCTAGTGACGATATCGATTATGACCTTGATACGGAGCTGGAGCTGCTAACTATGGATATGATGCCGGAAATAGACCCATTTTCTATCACCCTTCAATTCGAATTAGCAAAAGCAATGTCTCCTTGCATAATATGGATTCCAAACATTCATGATCTGGATGTGAATGAGTCGAATTACTTATCCCTCGGTCTATTAGTGAACTATCTCTCCAGGGATTGTGAAAAAGGGTCTACTAGAAATATTCTTGTTATTGCTTCGACTCATATTCCGCAAAAAGTGGATCCCGCTCTAATAGCCCCGAATCAATTAAATACATGCATTAAGATACGAAGGCTTCGTATTCCACAACAACGAAAGCACTTTTTTACTCTTTCATATACTAGGGGATTTCACTTGGAAAAGAAAATGTTCCATACTAATGGATTCGGGTCCATAACCATTGGTTCCAATGTACGAGATCTTGTAGCACTTATCAATGAGGCCCTATCGATTAGTATTACACAGAAGAAATCCATTCTAGACACTAATACAATTCGATCCGCTCTTCATAGACAAACTTGGGATTTGCGATCCCAGGTAAGATCGGTTCAGGATCATGGGATCCTTTTCTATCAGATAGGAAGGGCTGTTGCACAAAATGTACTTCTAAGTAATTGCCCTATAGATCCTATATCTATCTATATGAAGAAGAAATCATGTAACGAAGGGGATTCTTATTTGTACAAATGGTACTTCGAACTTGGAACGAGCATGAAGA
>Ga0308176_10001681_pt1 | contig 13929 bp, 12 predicted proteins | sample PhyCR2_3_FD_203890 | JGI IMG/M metagenome (GOLD analysis project Ga0308176, IMG submission 203890) | Soil microbial communities from UC Gill Tract Community Farm, Albany, California, United States - DLSLS.C.R2 | ecosystem: Environmental > Terrestrial > Soil > Agricultural land | place: USA...
CCTGGGCCAGCACCAGCCGGTGCCGGGTGCCCGCGGGCAGGCTGCGCACCGGCCGGTCCCGCAGCTCGGTCAGGTCGGTGGCGAGCAGGCTGTCGGCGATCGCCTGGCCGAGCCCGGCCGCCGGCACCCGGCGCAGCCAGCCGACGTACGCCAGGAACTCGCCGACCGTCTGCCGCGGGTGGATTGACAGCGACTGCGGCACGAAGCCGAGCCGCGACCGCAGCTGCCGCCGCTGCCGCTGCTCGCCCGGGTCGAGCCCGCTGACCAGCAGCGTCCCGCTGGTGGCGAGCCTGGCCGCCGTCAGCAGGGCGAGCAGGGTGGACTTGCCGGCACCGGCCGGACCGAGCACGCCGACCACCGGTCCGCCGACGGAGAAGTGACCGTCGAGGAGTCCCCACCGCCTCGGGCCGTACCGGTAGGCGAGGTGGGAGGCTGCGAGCATGGAAGTCCCTTCCGCGTGCTTGCGGGGCCCCCAGTGCAACAACCCTAGGGCAGCGACACATCCCCGCTGAAGGGACCGAACGAGCCCGAATGGTCGTAGTACCACCGGACTCAGGCACTCGAAAGCCGCCGAACCCACCGCAGGCAGACGTACCCGACACCACGCCGGTGCCGGGCCCGTCCGCGGTCAGGTGATCAGGGCTGCACGAGCAGCCGCACCACCTGCGGGTCGTGGTCGCTGACCTGGTCGTTGAACTCGGCGTTGAGGTGCACCGGGTCGTAGTCGAACAGCGGCACGCAGCTGCAGGCCGGGACCGCGTACGCCATCGACCTCGAGAGCAGGATGTGGTCGAGCACCTCCGAGTTGCCCTCGAAGACGTACGTGTAGCGCTCCTGGATCGGCAGCGTCCTCGGCAGGTCGACCAGGTGCCCGGTCGAGGTCAGCGTGTCGATCGGGGCGGAGAAATCGAAGTCGTTGAGGTCACCGAGGACCACGACGTTCGCATTCCGGTCGGCCGCCACGATCTGGTCGACGAAGTCCCGCACCTCGGTCGCCTGCTGCACCCGCTGCACCTGCGAGGGCTGCTGGATCGGCTGGAACCGCCCGTACAGCGGGTCGTCGCCGCCCTTGGAGACGAAGTGGTTCGCGATCACGAAGATCGTCCGGCCGCGCCAGCGGAACTCGCCCGCCAGCGGCTTGCGGCTGTCGGTCCAGGCCGCGCTCGTCGGGTCGATCCGGCCCGGCGAGAACGACAGGTGCGGCCGACCCGCCGGGTCCCGGGTGACCGTGGTGGCCGCGGTCGAGGTGCCGCCCGGCCGGTCGACGAACGACAGCCCGCGGTCGGTCCGGAACAGGAACACCACCCGGATGTTGCCGCCCGGCTGCCCGCCGTCGGCGTCGTCGACCGGGTCGATCTCGCGGAACTGGTAGGCCGGCCCGCCGGCCGCGGTGATCGCCGCGATCAGCTTGCCGATCGTCTGGTCGGCCGCGACCACGCCGTCGTCGACGGCGCCGGTGTTGTCCTGGATCTCCTCCAGCGCCAGCACGTCCGGCGCCTGCAGGTTGTGCACCGCATACTGGGCCAGCGTGTCGAACTTGGTCTGCGCGTCGGTGGGGGCGAGGTTCTCCACGTTGAACGTGGCCACCGACAGCTGCAGCGCGGTCGGCTTCGTGGTGATCTCACGCTGGAGGCCGCCGCTGACCAGCGTCGGCGCCACGCTCGGCAGCAGCTCGAAGTTGCCGAAGTTGTAGTCGACGACGCCGACCGTCGCTCCGGCGTACGAATCGCCGACGTTGGCCCGCGGGACGTCGACCAGGGTCGGGGCGAGCACGATCCGCTCCGGGTTCGGGTCGCTCGCCTGCAGCACGATGCCGCCGCGCCGGGTCCGTACGGTCGAGCCCGGCGGGACGACCGAGGTCTCGCCGAACCGGTTCGTCGGGCCGACCACCTGCGCGTCGGTGATCGAGATCCGCATGCCCTCGAGCGACTCCCAGAAGTCCAACCCGTCGTTGGCCGGGTCGAACGCGGTCTCGGTCGTCTCCACGTCGCCGTTTGCGTCGTTCTCGATCACCGTCTTCGGCAGCGCCCGTCCGCCCGGACCCACCACGGTCGGCGCCGGCAGCGCCTGGCCGGAGGCGGTGACCGTGACTGCCGGGCTGGCCAGCTCGGTGGTGCTGAGGTTGGTGGCGGCGCCGCCCGGGCGGAACTCGGAGACCGTGCCGGTCACCGTGACCGCGTCCCCGACCGCGACGGTCGGCGCGGCGCGGGTGAACACGAACAGGCCCTCGCTGGTCGCCGCGTCGGCGTCCGGGGTCGGGTCCTGGAACCAGAAGCCGTTGGTCGACAGCGTGGTCACCACGCCCGGTACCTCGGCCACCTTGACGCCGGCCTCCGGCGAGACCTGGGCCGCGCCCTGGATGTCGTGGATGCGCAGGCCGGGCACGCCCGGGTCCGGCGGCGTGCCGCCCCCGCCGGTGTTGCGCGGGTCCGGGTCGCCGGCGGCGAAGTCGGCGGCGTTGTTGTCCGTGTCCGGCCCGTCGCCGCGCAGGTCGGCGGTCGTGTTGCTGAGCCCCGGGGCGGCCGCGGTCTCGAAGTCGTTGGCGGCGCCGTAGCCGACGAAGTCGCGCACGCCGGCGGCGGCGTCGCAGTCGGCCCCGCAGGTCAGCGCCGTCGCGGCGGTGACCAGGGCGACCTTGCCGCTGGCGGCGGACATGGCGGTCGAGCCGGTTGCGTCCGGTGTCGGCAGCGCAGTGGTCCCGCCCATGCCGGCGGCCTCCTGCACCAGGTAGTGCCCGCCGGCCGGGATGCTCCCGGACAGCGCGGTCACCTGGTAGGAGGTGCCCGCGGCCGACGCGTACTGCACCGACCAGCCGCTGAGGTCGACCGCCGCCGCGGACGTGTTCCGCAGCTCGATGAAGTCGTTGGTGAGCGTGGCGCCGGCGTTGCCGCCGCCCCCGTACACCTGGCTGATCGCGACGTCCGCCGATGCGGCCGAGGCGGGTGGCCCGGCGACGGCGAGGGCGCCGATCGCGAGCAGGACAGATGCGGTGACCGCGACGATGCGCGGCGTGACTGGACGCACCGGCCATTACTAGCAGGGAGGGGGCGCCGGCGTCACGAACCGGCGGTGAAAGGAGGTGCCGGGCTCCACCCGGCCGGTCGCCGCGGGTAGCGTCTGCGCATGGCCTCGCCGCACGTGGACCTGCACGTGGGGGACCGGGTCGTCCGGATCACCAACCCCGACCGGGTCTACTTCTCCGCCCTCGGCAAGACCAAGCTCGACGTCGCCAACTACTACGTCGCGGTCGGCGAGGGCATCGTCCGGGCCCTGTACGAGCGGCCGTGCATGCTGCACCGGTTCCCGGAGGGCATCGACGGCGACAAGGTCTACCAGAAGCGACTGCCGAAGGGCGCGCCGGACTGGGTGCAGACCGTGCAGGTGGCGTTCCCGTCCGGGCGGACCGCCGACGAGCTGTGCGTGACCGAGCTGGCCAGCGTGGTCTGGGCCGTGCAGATGTCCACCGTGGAGTTCCACCCGTGGCACTCCCGGCGCGGCGACACCGAGCGGCCGGACGAGCTGCGCGTCGACCTCGACCCGCAGCCGGGCACCGGCTACGCGGAGGCCAAGGTCGTCGCGGCCACGGTCAAGGAGGTGCTGGACGAGCTCGGCGCGGTCGGCTGGCCGAAGACCTCCGGCAACCGCGGCATGCACGTGTACGTGCGGATCCGGCCCGAGCACGGGTTCACCGTGGTCCGCCGGGCCGCGCTGGCGTTCGCCCGGGAGGTCGAGCGGCGGATCCCGGAGCTCGTCACCACCGCGTGGTGGAAGGAGGAGCGCGGCCAGCAGGTCTTCGTCGACTACAACCAGAACGCCCGCGACCGCACGATCCGCTCCGCGTACTCGCTGCGCGGCGAGCCGGGGGCCCACGTCTCGACGCCGCTCACCTGGGACGAGGTGCCGTACGCGGACCCGCGCGAGTTCACCATCGACACGGTGCCGGAACGGTTCGCCGAGCTCGGCGACGTGCACGCGGGCATCGACGACCACCCCTGGTCGATCGAGCCGCTGCTGGAGTGGGCCGACCGGGACGAGCGCGACCGCGGCCTCGGCGACGCGCCCTACCCGCCCAACTTCCCCAAGATGGAAGGCGAGCCGATGCGCGTCCAGCCGTCCCGCGCCCGGAAGGAGACCTAGGCCGTCGAGCGGCTGGTGAGGAAGCGCGGCGTTCGAATGCCTGCCATCGGGACGGGAGATTCGGGTCACAGCCGGACAGCTCGCCACCAGCCGAGCGCCGAGGCGACCAGGAAGCCGGCCGCGACCGCGAGATCGGTGGCGCCGCTGCCGACCCCGAGCCACGGGTCCCGGATCGACTCGGTCACGTGGGTGAGCGGCAGCAGGTTGGCCACGCCGCGCACCCCGGGGCCGAGCACGCTCGGTGGCGGACCGCCGCCGCCGAGCAGGAAGGACGGGAAGAACGCCAGCAGGCCGATGCCCTGCGCCGCCCGTGCGCTGGGCACGAGGCAGCCGATGAGCAGCCCGATGCCGGTCATCGCGACCGCGCCGACCAGCACCCCGGCGACCACCAGCGCCGGCCGGTGCAGCGGCGGCAGCCCGTACACCGGGGCGGCGAAGGCGAGCAGCACCACGCAGCCGGCCAGCGTGAGCGTCACCCCGACCGTCCCGGAGGCCAGTGCGAACGACCAGCGTGGGAAGCCGGCCGCGGCGAACCGGCGCAGCACCCCGCGTTCGCGGTACGCGGCGACGTGCACCGGCACCATGATCAGCCCGACCGCCGCGATGACCACGGCCAGGTACGACGAGACGTACCACTGCGCCGGGTCCATGCCACCGAAGCCGGTGTCGTCCGAGGCGAACGAGCCGGCGATCACCAGCACGGTGACCACCGGGAAGGCGAACACGAACGCGAGCACCAGCGGCTCCCGCAGCACCAGCCGCAGCTCAGCGCCGATCAGTCGCCCGGTCGCGCCGATGTCCGCCGACCGGGTCCGGTCGATCCGGCTCGTGCTCACGCCGCCACCTCCTCGGACAGCAGGCCGACCAGCGCGGTCTCCAGGTCGGGCATGACCACCGCCAGGTCGTCCGGCACCAGGCCCTGACGCACCAGTTCGGCACAGACGTACGCGACCATGCCCCGGTCGCCGTGCACCTCGACCGCCCCGCCGGTCCGGCGGACCTCGTGCACCCCGGGTTGCCGCGGCCAGGGTCGCTCGGCCGGCCAGCTGAACCGGACCGTCGCCCACGGCGCGTTCCGGTCGACCAGCTCGCGCGGTGTGCCGGCGTCGACCACCCGGCCGTCCCGGAGTACCACGACACGGTCGCAGAGCGCCTCGGCCTCGTCCATGAAGTGGGTCACCAGCAGCACCGTGCTGCCACCGTCGCGCAGCGCGCGGACGGCGGCCCAGACGTCCCGGCGGGCGGCCGGGTCGAGGCCCTGGGTCAGCTCGTCGAGCACCACCAGCCGCGGCTGGTTGAGCAGCGCCAGCACCAGGAACAGCCGCTGTCGCTGGCCGCCGGACAGCGCGGAGAACGCGGTCCGGCGCTTGCCGTCCAGCCCGAACGCGGCCAGCAGGCCGTCCGGTCGCGGCGAGCCGGGGCGGCGGAACAGCTCGACCGCCTCGCCCACCCGCAGCCGGTCCGGCAGCGCCGAGTCCTGCTGCTGGCTGCCGACCAGGGTCCGCAGCATCGTGCCGTCCACCGCGGGGTCGAGGCCGAGCACGCGGACCGTGCCGCCGTCGGCGGTGCGCAGCCCCTGCAGGCACTCGACCGTCGTCGTCTTGCCGGCGCCGTTCGCGCCGAGCAAGCCGACGATCTCGCCGTCGCCGACGTCGAGGTCGACGCCGTCCACCACCATCCGACCGCCGTACGCCTTGCGCAGCCCGCGGACCTCGACCAGCGCGGTCATGACTCCTCCGTCCCGGGCGGGACGCTCCCGCCCGGCACCGACACTCGTCGCGCCGGCCGGCGGCCACATCGACCCGGGGTCGGGTCCGGCGCCTCCGACCTGAGGGGGAGGCCCGAGGTCCTCAGGGCTCGGCGATGCCGTGCTGGTAGGCGAACACGATCGCGCCGGCCCGGTCGCGCACGCCCAGCTTGGCGAAGATCGAGCCGACGTGCGTCTTCACCGTCGCCTCGCTGACCACCAGCGCCGCGGCGATCTCCGGGTTGGACGCCCCGGTCGCCATCCGCCGCAGCACGTCCAGCTCCCGGTCGGTGAGCGCGCCGGCCCGGGACGCCTCCCGTCGCCGCGGCAGCGCGGTGCGCCGGGTGACCTCCAGCACCCGCGAGGTGACCGCCGGATCGAGCCACGACCCGCCGCCGGCGACCGCGCGGGTGGCGGCGATGAGCTCCTCGGCCGAGGCCTCCTTGAGCACGAAGCCGGCCGCGCCGGCCTCGATCGCGCCCCACAGCACCTCGTCGTCGTCGAAGGTGGTGAGCACCAGCACCGGCGGCCCGCCGCGCTCGTGCAGCCCGCGGGTGGCGGTGATGCCGTCGGTGCCGCGCATCCGCACGTCCATCAGCACGACGTCCACCGGCGGCCCGGACTCGACCGCGGACAGCGCGGCGGCGCCGTCGCCGCACTCGCCGACCACCCGGAAGCCGTCCGGCTCGGCGAGCACCACCCGCAGCCCCGCCCGGACCAGCGGCTGGTCGTCCACCAGCAGCACCGAGATCACGTCACCCTCCGGACTCCGCCGGTGCCGGCACGGGCGTGCCGGCCCGGGGCAGCGTCGCCCGGACCCGCCAGCCGGGCCCGACCGGGCCCGCGGCGAGCGTCCCGCCGAGCGCCTCCACCCGTTCCCGCATGCCGACCAGCCCCACCCCGCCCGGACCGCCCTGAATCCGCGACCGGCCGGGACCGCCGCTGTCGCCCACCATCACGTCGACCTCGCCCGCCCTGACCGCGACCGCCACCCGAACCGGCGAGCCGGGGGCGTGCCGGGCGGCGTTGGCCAGCGACTCCTGGACCACCCGGTAGACCGCGAGCCCGGTGATCGGCTCGATCTCGGCCAGCGACCCGGACACCTCGAGCGTCGCCGCACAGCCGGCCGCCGCGGTGGCCCCGACCAGTGCGGGCACGTCCGCCGCGGTCATCGGCGGCGCCAGCGACGCGCCCGTCTCGTCCCGCAGCGCCGCTACGCTGCGCCGTATCTCGGCCAGCCCGGACCGGCCGATGGACTCGGCCCGCCGCAGGGCCTCGGCCGAGCCGGCCGGATCGTCCTCGATCCGCCGGCGGGCCCCGGTGATGTGCAGCAGCAGCACCCCGAGCGAGTGCCCGACCAGGTCGTGCAGCTCGGCCGCGATCCGCCGCCGCTCCAGGTGCACCGCCTGCGCCGCGAGCCGCTCCCTGGTCGCCTCCAGCTCCGCGACCAGGGCCCGGTAGCGGCGCAGCTGCTCGGCCGAGACCCAGGTGACCAGCAGGCCACCGGTCCAGAACGGCCAGCCCCAGTCGTCGTGCACCACCAGCTGCACGCCGCTGGGGACGGCCACCGCGAGCACGCCGGCCGCGACTCGGAGCCGGGCACTGTCCTCCCGAAGGATCAGGTACATCAGGGCGATGATCACCAGGAACACGACGCCCTCGCCGAGCCAGTCGAGCAAGGACGCGACCGGCGGTCCGTACAGCCAGACGATCAGCACCGGCGTCGGCAGCCGGAGGCGCAGCCCCACCAGGCAGCCGACCACCACAGCTGCGGTGACCGCCGCCACTGACCAGCGGTGCCCGACCGAGGTCGCCACCAGCAGGCCGCCGACCAGCGCGGATGCCACCGCGGCGAGCGCGGCGTCCTGCCGGGCGGTCCGGTCCGGTCGGCCCACGATCCGACCGTAGTCCGACCGGCGGGACCGGACATCCGACCAGGGTCGGAGCCGGCTCCTCCGCCCGCGGACGGAGGCGGGGCTTACCGGGGTCGTACCGAGATGCCGCCGATGATCGAGAACAGCCGCAGCCGCAGCACCGGCGCACCCGGCACCGGCTCGGGCAGTCGCACGCGACGCCCGCCGAGCAGGGTGAACCCGGACACCTCGACCCGCACGCCGGCCGGGACCTTGGCGCTGATGCCGCCGATCAGCGAGAACCGGCTGAACTCCACCTCCGGCGCCGCGAACTCCGCGTCGCCGAAGTCGAGGTCGGCGCCGCCGATCAGGCTGATCCCGACCGACCGCTCGGGCACCCACCAGGGGCCCCGCCGGGACACCCCGCCGAGCGGGGACACCTGCCAGCTCGTCCGCGGCGGGCCGGCCGGCCGCAGCTGGCTGTCGGCGGCCGGCAGGTCGGCGGTGAGCGGCGCCAGCTCGGCCCGGGTCTGCGCCGTGTGCGCCTGCTCGACCCGGTCGCTGAACTCGGCCAGCGTCAGCCGGCCCTCGCCGACGGCCCGGCCGAGCTCGGCCGCCACCTGCTCGCGCTCGGCGTCCGAGGCGCGGATGCCGTCCGGGGTCTCGGTCATGATCGGACCGTACGCCCAGCCGGCTGAACCGTCCCGGCCGGTCGGACCGTCATCAGCACCGGGTGACAGGGTGTCGACCGGAGCCGGACGAAGGGAGTCGATCATGTGCCACGACGACGACAGCAGGGCGCCGGCGCCGCCGGTGCGGGGTGAGGTGGCCGCGCACGGCGGGCTGACGCTCACCTCCGCCGACGGCACGGTCTTCTCCGCGTACGAGGCGACCCCGGCCGGCTTCCAGGCCGGCGGCGCCGGCATGGTCGTCCTGCCCGACGTCCGTGGCCTGCACCCGTACTACATGGATCTGGCCCAGCGCTTCGCCGAGGCCGGCATCCCGGCGATCGCGATCGACTACTTCGGCCGGACCGCCGGCACCACGGCGCGCGACGACGAGTTCGAATACATGCCGCACGTGCAGCAGGTCGACCCGGCCAACGTGCGCGCGGACGTGGCGGCCGCGATCGAGCGGCTGCGCTCCGGCGCCGGTGCCGGAGCGATCTTCACCGTCGGGTTCTGCTTCGGCGGCAGCCAGTCCTGGCGGCTGTCGGCCACCGACCTCGACCTGGCCGGCGTGATCGGCTTCTACGGCCGGCCGGTGATGGTCAACGACGTGATCGACCGGATGCACATCCCGCTGCTGCTGCAGATCGCCGGTGCCGACGCGGCGACCCCGCAGGACGAGTTCGCCGAGTTCGAACGCAAGCTCACCGCGCAGGGCGTCGAGCACGACATGAAGGTGTACGAGGGCGCGCCGCACTCGTTCTTCGACCGCTCGTTCGCCGAGTGGAAGGACGCCGGCGCCGACTCCTGGCGCCGCATCCTCGACTTCATCGCCAGCCACTCCGGCCACTCCCGGGTCGGCACCCCGGCCTAGGAGGCGGCGCAGGTCGCGTTCGCGGCCGGGACCTTGAGGCTGACGAGGTAGGCGTCCACCGCCGCGGTCACGCACGTCGTCTTCGGGTATGCGGTGTGCCCCTCGCCGCGCCAGGTGAGCAGCCGCCCGGAGGCGAGCGTGCGGGCCAGCACCTTCGCCGACGCGTACGGGGTGGCCGGGTCGTTGACGGTGCCGATCACCAGCACCGGCGGCGCCCCGGCGGCCCGCACCGCCGGCAGCGGCTCGCGCGGCGCCCGCCACTGCTGGCAGGTGAGCAGGCCGAGCGCGAGCGAGCTGCCGAACAGCGGGTATTGCTTGCGCCAGGACGTGAGCGCCCGCTGCACGGTCGCGTCCGGCACCTTCTCCGCCGAGTCGGCGCAGTTGATCACCGTGTTGGCGTCGATGAGGTTGGTGTAGTGGCCCTTGTCGTCGCGCTGGTTGTAGCGGTCGGCCAGCGTGAACAGGCCGCTGGAGTTCCCGTTGTCGGCGTCGGCCAGCGCCGACTCCAGCGCTGCCCAGTCGCCCCGGTCGTACAGGGCGGAGACGATCGCCAGCAGCACCGGCCCGGCGCTCGCCTTCCGGCCGCCGCTGCCGCCCGGGATCGGTGACCGCCTCGCCTCGGCCAGGATCCGGCTCACCGTGGCCCGCGGGTCCGGCCCGATCAGGCAGGCCGCGTTGCGGGTCCTGCAGTCGGCCGCGAACTGGTCGAACGCCCGCTCGAAGCCGGCCGCCTGGGTCCGCGCGGAGGCGAGCTCGCCGGCCTTCGGGTCGACCGCCCCGTCCAGCACCAGCGCCCGCACCCGCTTCGGGAACAGCTGCGCGTAGACCGAGCCGAGCCTGGTCCCGTACGAGTAGCCGAGGTAGGTCAGCCGGCCGTCGCCGACCGCCTGCCGGACCAGGTCGAGGTCACGCGCGGTCTCCTCGGTGTTGTAGTGCTGCAGGTCGTCGCCGTACTTGGCGACGCAGTCGGAGGAGACCTTGCCGGCCAGCTTCGCCTGTGCGGCGAGCGCGTCCCGCGCGTCCGGGTCGAGTTGCAGCGACTGGTCCTTGAGCTGGTCGGAGATGCACTCGACCGGCGCCGACAGCCCGACTCCGCGCGGGTCGAAGCCGACCACGTCGAACCGCTTGAGCAGGCCGGTCGGCAGGCTCAGCCCGAGCGAGACCGCGGCGTCCGCCCCGGAGGCGCCGGGGCCGCCGGGGTTGACCACCAGCGAGCCGATCCGCTTCTGCTGACCGGCCAGCCGGACCCGGATCAGCAACAGGTCGATCGCCTTGCGGGACGGGTCGCGGTAGTCCAGCGGCACCCGCAGCCGGCCGCAGCCGAACGAGAGCGGCCGGTCGCCGCCGGGGGAGTCGCGGATCTGCGGCCGGATGACCGCGCTGCAGTCCTGGAACGTCACCGGCGAGATGGTCGGCTGGGCCGGCGCCCTGGTCGTCGGCGCGGGTGCCCCTGGCCTGGTCGGGACCGGGTCGCCGGCGTATCGCCCGTTGCCGTCCACCGAGGAGCAGCCCGCCAGCACGAAGGCAGCGGCGACGGTCAGCAGCAGGGCACGCGGGGTCCGGCGCACCGGCACACCCTAGGCCACTCGGGCACACCCGGCCCCAGCTAGGAGAGCAGGCTGGACAGGTCGTACGAGACCGGCACCTCGAGCTGCTCGTACGTGCAGGAGGTCGGATCGCGGTCGTCCCGCCACCGGACGAAGTGGGTGGTGTGCCGGAACCGGGTCCCCTCCATGTGGTCGTACCGGACCTCGACCACCCGCTCCGGCCGCAGCGGCTCCCAGGACAGGTCCTTCTTGGCGTTCCAGCGCGACTGCGCGCCCGGCATCCGGCCCTCGAACTGGGCCTGCGCCTCGGCCCAGTCCCGCCACGGGTGGCCGTCCAGCGCGTTCTCCCGCCACGGCGCCAGCTCCTCGACCAGCTCGGCCCGGCGCTTGGCCGAGAAGCTCGCGACGACGCCGACATGCTGCAGCCGGCCGTCGTCGGCGTACAGGCCGAGCAGCAGCGAGCCGAGCAGCGGCTGCTCGGGCGTGCTCGTCTTGTGCCAGCGGAAGCCGGCCACCACGCAGTCCGCGGTCCGTTCGTGCTTGATCTTGAACATCGTTCGCTTGTCCGGCTCGTACGCGCCGTCGACCGGCTTGGCGACGATGCCGTCCAGGCCGGCGCCCTCGAAGGTGGCGAACCACTGCCGGGCCAGCGCCGGGTCGTCGGTCACGCTCGTGCGGTGCACCGGGCTGGTCACGTTCGCGAGCACCTGGTCGAGCTTCTTCCGCCGCTCGCCAAGCGGAGTGTCCATATAGGACTGATCGCCGAGGGCGAGCAGGTCGAAGATCACCAGGCTCGCCGGGGTCTGCTCGGCCAGCAGGTCCACTCTGGACTTGGCCGGGTGGATGCGCTGCAGCAGCGCTTCGAAGTCGAGCTTGTCGCCGGCGGCGATGACGATCTCGGCGTCCACCACGCAGCGCTCCGGCAGCTGCTCCTGCACCGCGGCCACGACCTCGGGGAAGTAGCGGGTCATCGGGCGTTCGTTGCGGCTGCCGAGCTCGACCTCGTCGCCGTCGCGGAAGACGATGCAGCGGAAGCCGTCCCACTTCGGCTCGTAGAGGAAGTCGGGACCGTCGGGCACGTCCTTCACCGACTTGGCCAGCATCGGGGCCACCGGCGGCATCACGGGCAGGTCCATCGGGTCATTCTGCCTGTCGGCCGACCGCGTACCGGGTGAACAACGCGCCGTCCTCCTCGAGCAGGCCGGCCAGGGCGAGGTGGACCGCCGGGTGCAGCGGGCCGGACTCGATCCGACCGGGACCGGGACCGGCCAGGATCGGCGACAGGGTCAGGCACAGCTCGTCGACCAGGCCGGCGCCGACCAGCGAGGCGAACAGGTTCGGGCCGCCCTCGCTGAGGATCGGGCCGCGCCGGTGCAGCCGGGCCACCCCGTCCGCCAGGTCGTCGACGACCATCACCTCGGCGCACCGCTCCAACTCCGCGCGCCGGTCGGCGGGGGAGTCCGGTCCGGTGACCACGACCGGACGGACCGGGGGGTCGACGAACAGGCTGGAGCTGAGGTCGAGATCCAGGCTGCGGGTCACGATCGCGAACGTGGGCCACTCGCCCCGGCCGGTGGCCTGCCGGCGGGCCCGGCGCTCGGCGGAGAACCGGGGATAGCCGTAGCCCTCGTTGCGGACGGTGCCGGCTGCCACCAGGATCACGTCGGCCAGGTCGCGCAGCAGCTGGAACACCCGCTGGTCGCCCGGGCCGCCGAGGCCGCCGGACACGCCGTCGAGGGTGACCGCGCCGTCGACGCTGGAGACGAAGTTGACCCGCAGGTGCTCGCCGGCTGGCACCGCGTAGATGCGGACAAGGTCGTCGTCGGTGAGGTCCTCGGCCGGTTCCGGCAGCAGCTGGCGCACGCGGGTCATCCCACCAGATCGACAGCCCTGGCAGCATGGGGTGGGTGACCGCTCCTGACGCCCGGTTCGCGCTCGGCCTGCACCGGCTGGTGGCCGCCGACCCGGACCGCAGCTTCGCCTGGTCGCCATACTCGGTGGCCTCCGCGCTGGGTGTCGTCGGTGCCGGCGCCCGCGGCCCGACCCGGGACGAGGTGGCCGCGGTCCTGGGCGACCTCGACGAGCTCGGCCCGGCGCTGGCCGCCGGGGCCGCGTTCCCGCCCGAGTCCGCGGTCACCGTCGGCGTCGCCAACACGCTCTGGGCCGACCTGACCCTGCCGGTCGCGGACGAGTACCTGGCCGCGGTCAAGGCGTGGCCGGGGGGCGCCGCGCGCGGCGCCGACTTCCGCGGCAACCCGGACGGGTCCCGGCAGGAGATCAACGCCGACGTCGAGCACAGCACGCGCGGGCTGATCAGCGACCTCATCCCGGCCGGGCTGGTCGACCCGGACACCAGAGCGGTCGTCGTCAATGCGCTCTACCTGCGAGCGGCGTGGGTCAAGCCGTTCGAGAAGCGCGCGACGCGGCCGCAGCCGTTCCGGACCCCCGGCGGGACGGTGGACGTGCCGACGATGCGGGCGACCCGGTCCCTGCCGTACGCGGCGCGGGGCGGGTGGACGGTCGTGTCGGTGCCGGCCGGGGCCGGCGTGGTGGCGGACGTGCTGCTGCCGGACGGCGACCGGCTGCCGGAGCTCGACCCCGGCACGCTGACGGAGCTGCTCGACGCGACCCGACCGCGCGAGGTGGCGCTCGAGCTGCCGCGGGTGAAGGTCCGCGGTCAGGCGTCGCTGGCCGACCCGTTGGTGACGCTCGGGATCCGCCGGCTGTTCTCCGACGCGGCCGACCTGACCGGGGTCACCGGCGGGCGGGAGGGGCTCAAGGTCGACGCCGCCATCCACAAGGCGGTGCTCACCCTGGACGAGGCCGGCCTCGAGGGCGCCGCCGCGACCGCGATGACGATGACCCGGCTGGCCGCGGTCACCACCCCGCCCCGGCCCGTCCCGGTCCGCGTCGATCGCCCCTTCTATCTCCTCATCCGCCACCGCCCCACCGCCACCCTGCACTTCCTCGCCCAGGTCACCGACCCCCGCTGACGTACCGGTCGGTACGCCCGCGGGCTGAGGAGAGCCAGGCGACGGCCGCATCGACCGCGAGTGGGGAGACGCGCCTAGGGTTGGGGGGGTGCGGAAGCGGGTGTGGCTGG
>Ga0308176_10001682_pt1 | contig 13929 bp, 13 predicted proteins | sample PhyCR2_3_FD_203890 | JGI IMG/M metagenome (GOLD analysis project Ga0308176, IMG submission 203890) | Soil microbial communities from UC Gill Tract Community Farm, Albany, California, United States - DLSLS.C.R2 | ecosystem: Environmental > Terrestrial > Soil > Agricultural land | place: USA...
TGTCGCCGCCGGCGTTCCAGTTCCATGAGGATTCGAACCCGGCCAGGACACGCATGATTTCCAGCATCACGGCACGCCGGCGCGCGATTGTTTCGTAGGGCCCCAGTTCCTTCTTGACCGACGAATAGACGTCGAGATGATCATTCTTGGCGAAGATTTCTTCGGAGGCGGACCGCCCCCAGGCGATCAATTCGGCAAGGAACTCGTCGCTGGGCACGCCGCGATTGAGAATGCTGCACTTGAGGTCGGAGCCGACCTGAACCGCCTGAATGAGCTCAAAGTGAACCGCATCGTCCTCGCCGGTTTCGAAGAGATTGCTGTCGCGGTCCCAATTGCCCCCGTAGCGAAGGCTGACGCCTTCTTCCCGAGCGGCGCCCATGACGGCGTCGTACATGGCCCGGAACATCGGCAGGTTGGAGTGCACGGTCGCGAGCTTGCCATCGACCAGCGGATAGATGTCGACTGCTTCGCCCTTGCCGTGCTTGCTGTTCAGCGGATCTGCGAGCCAGGTGACCTTGCCGGCCCCCGGCTGCGCGTATTTCGGATCGATTCCGCAGTTGATGCACTGCACGGCCGTTCGGCCCTTGCCCCAGTTCACGCACATCTGCTCCTTGGAGCGGAGACCTTCGGAAACGACACAATCGAAGCCCAGTCGAGAGACGCCGACCTTGATCGCCATGACCAAAGCCGCGTTCACCCCGCCGAGCTTTTCCTCATGCTTCAGCATACCCACGGGAGCCTCCTCCCAATGATGCTGATTCGGCGCGCGCAATTTACCTGTTGATCGACGGCGCAGCAAACGGTCGTCGCTGCTCACGACGATGAGCCCGGACTCGCTATCCTCGATCCAGCGCACGAAGGCCCCTATTTCCGGCAAGTCGGGAACCCAATGAGGGCGCTGCCGCCGACGGAAAGCGGGCCCTGACGCGCGAATGACCGCGTCCAGGCTGGAATTGTCGCACGGTGACGCGCGAAGCGTACGTCTGTTGGAGACGGAGCAGCCGGGAAGACTCGATGCCGTCGTGGAATCCTCGCGATGCCGCTTTCGATGCCGGCGATCCGCGGGGAGCGGATTCTCGTCCGCGACACCCACGGCAGTGAGCATCTTTCAGCGGTTCATTCCCGTCGCGCGCCTGAGGATCCGGGTGATCCCGTGCTCCCGGCCCAGAAATGTTCACGGCCCTCAGGCCGGGGGCGGCATTCCCGCGGGGCTGGCGGCGACCTGGCTGGTCTGGCGTTCGGCGCGTTCGAGATCGTCCTTGCCGGCGACCACCGAGCGCAGCTGTACCAGATTTGCAACGAGCGAGTACCAGAAGGGCGCGCCGAGGCTGAGCAGCGCCGCTGAAAGCACGATTCCGAACAGCTGCAGGAGCCACCCTTGTGTCCACCGGCCGGCCCATTCCTCTGCCGAGCTTGGGAAGGCGATCAGCCCGAGGTCCTCGAGCTGGTCCGCCCCGGAATTCTTGATCGCCTCCCTGACGGAAGCAGGCGGCTTTGCGTCCACGCCGGTGGATGGAGCGGCGTTCGCGCGGTCGATCGCCGCCGCGACCAGCTTCTCGCGAAGCGCGTTGTCGACCGAAAGGCGGTTAATGAGCTCGAACGAGTTGAGCTGGACGAGCAGAGCCAGGACAAGCGACACGCACACGGTCACCACCCGGATCCGGACGGTGAAGATGTCGCTTGCGCGGTCGATCGTCTGGTCGAACCAGCTGTTGAGCTTGGCGAGGAAGTCGCTGGTTGCGTGATTGAGAATCGCCGCCGAGGCGCGGGCGCTGTTGCTGAGCTCGGGTCTCGTCTTCTCGAGCTCGAGCGTCGCCGAGCGGATTGCGGCGAGGATCTGGTCGGGGTCGTCGATCCCGTTGCGCTTCAGCGACTCCTTCATCACGGTCCGCAACCGAATGAGCCCGTCCACTGCCGATTGTTGCAGCGGCTTCGATCCGACTGGCGGCGATGCTTGAATCTGCTGGGACGCCTTGGCCAGGTCGCCAGCACTGGCGAAATCGAAAATGAGCTTCACCAGTTCCTCGCGATGCACGACTATTGCCAGGGACTGGGTGTTTCCGATCAAGGGCGGCTGGGCGATCAATGGATCGCGAAGGATATAGTCGGCGATGCTTCGGGCGTCCTTGGCGGTGATCCCGCGATCAAGGGTGGTCAGAAGCCTCGCGATGACTTCCAGCAAGGCCTTGCCCTTGAGGTTGAGCAGCCATGTTCCGAAGAACTGGGTGAGCATGGTCACGGCGGCGCTCATGATCAGCATGACGAGCGCGAATCCGATCAGGACATCGAGCGTCTGTAGCATTGCTCATCCCCTCGGCGGCGGGACACGGCCGGCGGGCCTCGCGCGCGGCCGTCGAACCGGCTGAAGGGGAGTCGAAGCGACCGGTGCCAGCCTCATGGACTTGCTCCAGGGTGAAATTGCCCGAGCGCCATGCACCATAGCATTAAATTTCCGCTTAATCCAAGCGTCGGCAGATGCACTGCGAGTTGTTTGCGCTCGACGTTGAGAGGGGCGGGGTTGGCTCGATGGACCGGCTTGGCCGAACCGCGCGAAGCCAACGGAGCTCCAGCCTGGAGGCACTGGTCCATCGCGGAAGGATAAGCATTCACGCTCAGCCCGAACGGTGTCGGGGTCGAACCTGGGACCCGCCGATTAAGAGCAAGGGTGCGACGGCGCTCGCCGAAGTCAAGAATCGCGCATCAGTAATTGATCCCGTTGCGACCGAGCGGCGGCGCCGCTTGCGCGATCAGGATATAGGCTTCCGAGGCCGAAGGACTGTCGAGGAAATAAGAATCCTCGTCGGGGCTCAATTGCGGCAGCTCGGACCGCGACCTCGCAAATGCCTGAAGCGCCTCAATCGATGTCCACCAGCCCAGCGTCATCACTTCGGTGACGCCGTCGGCAAGCCTTTTCATGAAGATCTGGGCGCCCCTATTGCCAAAGGCCGCGGCAAGATCGCCGAGCAGGGTTGCCCGAGCATGGTGCGCATAAGCCTGCTCGTCGGACGTCCTGATGCGCGATGGCCAGCAGGATAGGATCATGCCTTCATCCATAAGCGAATGGCCGCTCGATCGTGCGGACGCCTCGGGCGCTATCGGCGGCGGCCGCCGTGACTTCGAAACGAACGATGATTCCGGGCGATGTCATCGCGGCAGGTACTTGTTGGGTTCAATCAGCTTGAAGCCGGCTGTTTCCGTCACGCATTGGCGCAGGAGGAAGGCGTGACCGGCACCGAAGAAGATGACGATGCGGTCGCCGGGCTCGGCCAGCTGGATGAGCTTCGCGCAAATGAGCGCATTGCGCTTGTACCAGTCAGCAAGCAGGTCCGCTCCTGGCTGATCCGTGCCCGAGCCCACCCGCAACATCGTCCTGTAAAATGCATTGCCGTTCCGGAGGCGGTCCGGATCATTCAAGAAGCGCAGGGTCGAGCCTACCGTTCCCCCGGCGAGGCGCCGCGCCTCCTCGTCGACTTCGTGCTGGGTCCGGGCGCTCTGCTCGTCGAGAATTGACGAGAGGCCGTGAGCTTCCGCGAACGCCTTCACTCTCTCAAACGGAAAGTCCCCTGGCGCATCGAGGCTGTAAACGCTTTTGGCGGAAGCCGATCGAGCCAGCCGGAAGCCGAGCTGGACGACTTCGTTCCGGGAAGGCGGCTGGTTGCCGGCGACATATTGCCTGTATTGCTCGCTGATTCTTGCGGACCGGCTCTCAAGGCCCACTTTGGTCGGCTTGAAACGGGCGAGCGCCGCCACCACGGAACCAATCTCCCGCTGCCGCCTGGGCGTCAGCATGTCGTCCACGTGCATGTTGTGGAGGTCGAGGCCCGGGTTGGCCATGTGGAAGTCGCCCACGACCATCACCTCCACCGGGAGCGGCGATCGCGGCGCGCCGTTCGCGGTGGCCGAAGGAGCGATGAGGGCGGCTGAAAACAGAATGGAGAGGTATTTCGGAATCGCGGACAAGGCTCTCGCTCCGGCTAAGGCCGTGGGTCGTCCAGCCAACCGGCCGCCCGGACTCGCGCCGTGAACGGCCCGGTGAACGGGGTTCCGGTCAAGACCGGCGCTCGCCGGGCCTGGCGGAGGTCCGCCAGTCATCGTCCCGCTCGCTTCGGCAACGCTGGCGGGTTGAGCCGCGCCACCACCAAGCGCAGCAATGCGCGCAAGGCGACGCTCTCGTCTTCGCCGAAATCTTTCGAAAACAGGCTTTGGGCATGACTCCAGAATTGGCCGGCTTCCTCCAGGCGCTTTTTTCCAAAGGGGCTTAGAGTGGCTCGACGTGCCCGCCGGTCCCTGGGGTCGCTCCCGACCAGCACCAGCTTTCCGGCAATGAGGGGCTTGAGGCTCTGCGTCAGCGCCGCGCGATCCATCGCGAGTGCATCCGCGAGCGCCGCCATCGTCGGCCCGTCGGCATTGTCCGATTCCGCGATCTCCGCAAGGATCGCAAACTGCGCCGTGGTGAGGCCGCTTGGCGCCAAGATGCGGTCGTAAGCGAGACTCACCCGCCTGCTTGCCTTGCGCAGCAGCCCATAGTTGCAGAGCGTCGGATCCATTTTCGGTCTTTCGATGCCTTCCCTCTTGCTCCGGCCGGTCCGCCCGTCCTCGCGGAAGCCTGGAGACCGGGCCGGACCGGCGCCGGCGCGCGGGCTCTCCTGGGCCAATGAACGTGGCATATCAAACAACATTCTGCTTGGGAAGCCCGTTGGCCCGCAGCCAGTGCCTTATGCTGCTTGGCTTGACAATTGAAAATATTTGACTTGACGAGCCCACGCAATGATCGCGATATATAATGGTATATACCACTAAGCGGATTGGATTTTGTGCATGCTTCTGGTTGGAACATATCTGTCCCCGTTCGCGCGCCGCGTCGCGGCCGCGCTGCTCTCGCGCGGAATCCAATTCGAGCACGACGATCTCAACGGCTATGCCGATCCGGTCCGCGCACGAACCCTCAATCCGGTCGGCAAGGTTCCCGTCCTTCGGCTCGACGATGGCGAATCGCTGATCGACAGCGCGGCGATCCTCGACCACATCAACGAATCTCTCCCGCCGTCCCTGGCCCTGTTGCCCCAGGCCGGCGCTGAACGGAGGGAAGTCCTTCGGCTCGCCGCCATCGCAACCACGATCTACGAGCGGAGCACCGCCTGCTACTTTGAAAGGCAGCGTGCTCCAGAGGGTCAACGCCGCGAGGTGATCGACGCTCAACGGCCGGCGATCATCGGGGGGCTGGAGGCGCTCGACGCCGCCTCGGCTTCCGGGGGGCCGATCGGACGCCGCCCGCTGGACGCGGCGACGATCAGCGCCGTCGTTGCGCGGGAATATGTCGGGATCACGATGCCCGACATCCCAATCGCCCTTGTGGCGCCGGCGCTGACGGCGGTTTCGGCGGAACTTTTCAACGAAGATGCTTTTGCGAAGACTCGCCCGGTCCCGACAGGTGCCGCGTGAGCCTGGCCCCGAAAGTCTGCCTCATCACCGGGGTCGGTGGCGCCACTGGGGCGTCCGTCGCCAGGCGCTTTGCCCGGGGCGGCTATCGCGTGGCGATGCTCGCCCGGAGCAGCGATCGCCTGGAGGCGCTCAAGGCGGAGATTGCGGGGAGTGAGGCTTATCTGTGCGATGTTGGCGATCTTGCGGCTCTGTCCGCAACGATCGCCAAGGTCCGCGCGGAGATTGGGTCGCCGACCGCGCTCGTGCACAATGCGGTGTCGGAGACCTTTGCGACCTTCATGGAGGCCGATCCCGCCGCTCTCGAGCGCAATTTCCGAGTCAATACGACCGCGCTGCTTCACCTTGCCCGAGCGCTGGCGCCGGACATGATCGCTGCTGGCAATGGTTCGATGATTGTCACTGGGAACACGGCTTCGCTTCGGGGCGTGCCCAATTATGCACTCTTTGCGCCGACCAAGGCGGCGCAGCGGATCCTCGCCCAGTCGCTCGCTCGCGAGCTCGGGCCCAAGCGAGTCCATGTCGCATATGTGACGGTGGACGCTGCAATCGACGCACCCTGGCTTAGCGAGGGCGGCCGCAAGCGACCTGCGTGGCTCGAGCCGCCGGCGGGCTGGGCCTGGAGCCGCGACGATTATTTCGCGAAGCCCGAAGCCATCGCCGAGGAGGTTTTCCATGTCGCGCACCAGGATTCGTCGACATGGTCCTTCGACCACATCATCCGGCCATTTGCCGAAAAGTGGTGAGCCAATCGGATGACAGGCGAAGGGTGAGGCGAGTTGCGGCAGCCCGCGCCACTCATGTCCGACAGATTTTCCCGTCCCCAGCCAGCGCCCCGCGAGGCCATGACCGGGCATGGATGAAGTCGATCGATCCTCCGGCAATCGCCTGCTCATGGCGCGCTCGAGTGCCGCTCCGCCGAGCCTGCCTGCCGAGATCTTCCTAGGCGCGCATTTTCGCCCTCTTCCCTTTTCCCGTGCCGCGCTGCGTAAGCCAACCTGCAACCGTGACCGCGGGCCACAGGATCCCGATGGTCGTGAAGAGAGCCGCGGGATGGGCATAGAGACCGGCGGCTGAGCAAGTCGCCGGGCCCACGACCGCGCCCGTGCCCCAGGCGAACACCAGCGCCGAGGTCGGCGGGGGCTCATTGCGCTGGGTCGCGATCTCCGCCAGCGAAATGAGGGCCAAGCCATATTGAGAAAATGCGGTGATCCCGAGAAGCAGGCCGGCGAGGACGGCGTAAGGGAGGCCGATCGTCGCTGCCAATGGGATACCCAGGAGCGCTACGGCGGCCGCGGGTGCGAGCCACATGCCGATCTGCATCCGAAGCCTCGGTGTTGCGAGGAACCCCACTCCAAGCTGGACCGCAAGCCCGCCGAGCCATGCGGCGGCCTGGACGACCGGCACCGCCCGCTCGCCAAGCTCCCCGTGAACCCATCGCGGAAGAAGGATGATGACGGAGGTGTTCAAAGCCCCCGCGGCGAACGCGCAGAGCACCGGCATCGGAGCGAGGCGCCACGCGGCCTGGGCGGTCGACCAGAGTTTGAGGTTCAGCCTCTCGGCTCGAGGATGGCTGCGGCGAAGAGTGCGGCCGGGGAGCAGCGACATCCATAAGCAGCCAACCCCGTATGCGAGCGTTCCGGGAGCGCTCAGCCGCGCCGCAAAGGCGAACGGCATGACGATCATCGCCAAGCGCTCGAACGTCACATAGACGCCGATTGCCCGCGACCGGTTCGCGACAGACGCCGTGTCGAGGACGGCGGTGTCGGTTGCCGCGAACAGCAATGCAAATGCGAAGCCGGCGGCAAGGCGGGTCGGAAGCCACAGGGCTTCGGATGAAACCCAGCCGAGCCCCGCGAGCGGGCTGGCGAGCAGGCAGGCGACGAAGAGGACTCCATAGCCGCCGAGGGAACGGAGCGCGAGCGGCGCGAGGAAGGCGCCGATGACGAATCCCAGCGTGTGCGCCGCCCCGGTCCAGCCGAATGCCGTTGCCGAGAGGCCGGCGCTCTCAGCGCGCAAGGCAAGGGAGACGTCGAAAATCCCCTGGGCTGCCTGGATGCAAATTGCGGCTGCGATCACCGCGGGAAGGCTGGCGCGCGAGGCGGTCGGAAGCACTCGGGACGGGGCAAGATTGTTCATGAGAGGCGACCACCGGAATAGAAGCGCGGCGAAGCATTTCTGACGGCGGTCGACGGGCGGAAGGCCGGCCGACTGCCGATGAGAGGCTTGCGGGGGCTCAGCTGCGCAAGGCGCGAAAGAAGGCCTGGAGATCGGCCGCGTAAAGATCGGGGACTTCCCAGCCCGGGAAATGGCCTCCGCTGCTCAGCGAATTGTAGCGGACGACATTCAAGAGCCGCTCGGCCCATTCCCGCGGCGGCCGGGCAAGCTCCCTGGGCAGGGTGAGCAGCGCGGCCGGCGGGAGGACCCGGTCGCCAGCCCTGAACGCCGGGGTCCCGCGCTCGGATTCGTAATAATAGCGGACGGACGATCCGATGGTGCCGGTAAGCCAGTAGATCATCAAATTGTCGATCAGGTCGTCCATCGGAAAGACGCTCAGCACGTCGCCCTGGCAATCGCTCCAGCCATGGAATTTCTCGACGATCCAGCTCGCAAGACCGACGGGCGAATCGGCAAGGCCGAACGCGAGGGTTTGCGGACGGGTGCGCTGCTGCGCGCCATAGGCCCCCTCTTGCGCCCGCCAGCGTTCCCGCTCGGATCGATAATCCCGCTCGGCGGGGCTGAACGGCGGCGACCGGTCGTCGGTCGGGGGATCGGCGACCGTTGTGACGTGAATGCCCAGGATCGATTGGGGATATTTGTGCCCGAGCCGAACCGCGACACCGGCGCCGATGTCCGTTCCGGCAACTCCAAAACGGGAATGGCCGAGGCCTTCGGTCATCAGCCGGAAAAAGAGGTCGCCGGCATCGACCTGCAGCGGTCGAACCGGCCGGTCCGAAAAGCCGTAGCCGGGCAAGGCGGGGATGATGACGTCGAACGAATCCCTGGGGTCGCCGCCGAAAGCGCCGGGATCGCTAAGCAGCGGGGCGAGGCGCTGATATTCGAAAAAGCTCGACGGCCAGCCGTTCATCAGCAGCAAGGGCATTGGTCGCGGACCCCGACCCTTGTAATGCAGGAAATGGATGCCGAAGCCGTCGATTGCGGCACGGAAATGCGGGAGCTTGTTGAGCATCGCTTCGCGCGCCGGCCAATCATAAGCGCCGCGCCAGTGCTCGACGAGGCTATGGAGGAAGCTTCTATCGGTGCCGTACGACCAGCCGTCGAGCACTGCGTCGTTCCAGCGGGTGGCATTCAGCCGCGCCTTGAGATCGTTCAGCGCGCCAGGAGTGGTGGCGATCTGGAAAGCGGCGATATCCATGCTGCGCCCTTCGATGTCTCGTGGATCGGCGACTCGACTCGCAACCGCCGCGCCACTCTCCGGCGTTTTCCTCGCAAGTCGCTTGGAAGCAGGCGAGTTACCTTCAAAGGAATTAGGTGGTAACGTGAGGGCGGTCAAGCGAGAGTTGTGGAGACCGACGATTGCCTGAGCACCGCCAGGGCACTCCCAGTGCCTATGTCACTTTGGAATCGTTCCTGTGGCGCGATTTTCGCGACTCCGCCGAGTGGCGCGAGTGGGCCAGGAAGCACGCTCTTGGCTCCGCGGCGGACGGCGTGCCGCCGCAGTTTCGCCTGGCAATGGGCCTGCAGCGGGCCCTTCGAGCGCTCGAGCTTGAGAATAATGGCGGTCCCGCCGACCACGGGGCCGCCGCACAGTTGAACGCGCTCATCGCCAGGTTCAAGGTCCAGCCGAGACTCTCCCCGGCAGGAGAGATTTCGGTCGCTGCGGCGCATTTGGGGAACAGTCCCGTTGCCAGGCTGCTGATCATGGCCGTGGAGGCGATGCAGTCGGGGACCTGGCGCCGCTTCAAGCTTTGCCGCGAGCCGACCTGCAGCGCATCCTTCTACGATGCTTCAAAAAGCGGCACGAAGATCTGGTGCTCGATGGCGCTTTGCGGGAGCCGCGACAAAATGCGCCGGTTGCGACAACGGCGGAGGGGCTGAAGCCCCGAGACAAGCGGCCATTGCCCAGCTTTGACCGAGAGGGGACCTCTTGGGAGCTCGCGTCCCGGCCCGGGCACTCGCGCTCCTCCGCTGCCAGGGACGCGAATGGGAATCTCTGATTCCCAACCGGGCGCTTGAAAAAATCAAGGGGTTGCGACAGGACCAGCGGCGTTGATGTCAAAGTCATACAATCAATATTGCCCGATCGCGAAGGCCCTCGACCTGGTGGGGGACCGCTGGTCGCTGCTCATCGTCCGGGAACTCCTGATCCGCGGGCCGAGCCGGTACACGGATGTGCGCAACGGCTTGCCTGGAATTGCAACGAACCTTCTCGCCGGCCGCTTGCGGGAGCTGGAACGGGCGGGCCTGGTGAAAAAGGAAGAGGCGCCTCCGCCGATCGCAACGACCCTGTTCGACCTTACGGAGCGGGGGCAGGCGCTCGAGCCTGTCTTGCTGCAGCTTGGAGCCTGGGGATCGCCGCTGCTGGCCACGGCGCGCCGTAGCTACGGCCCAATGCCCCACTGGCTGGTTCTGTTGCTGCGGCTCCATTTTGCCGGAAGCGTTCCCGGCGCATCGCGCGCAAGGATCGAGATTCGCGCCGACGGCGTGCCGATCACGCTGGACCTCAAGGGGGGAAAGGTGAGCATTGTCCTCGGCCCGTCGCGCGCTGCCGACGCACGGATCACAGGCGACGCAGCAACGGTGCTGGAATTTATGACCGGACGGTTGCCGCGCGTTCGAGCGCAACGTCGTGGGCTGCGGCTCGCCGGAGATCTGTCCGCAATTCGGCGGATCGTTCCAAGGTGCACGCGCAAAGGTCTTCCGGCAAGCCGGTGATCCGCCGCTTCCGGCGCGCTTGGAAGCGGGACGGGATTGGGGACTGAGATGGCTCGACAGCCGGGGTTCGGCCAGGACCGTCATGGGCGAGGATTGCCAGCCTTGGGCATGCGCCGCCAATGGGGCGGCGTCCCTGGACGAGCGTCCGATTCATTTGGACTCGTCGACCGCCGCCGGCAGTAGCCGCGTCACTCTTTAAAGCCCAGCTCCGCGAAGCCCGCTTCGACCGGCGGTGGGCGGGGATCTTCTCAAGCCGGGGCATCTTCGCGGTCCCCCGGATCCACTGCAAGAAAGTTATGGACCAATCGGTCCAAAACCCTTATGACGCGAGTCGGGCGATCGGGCCGGCACGCAGGCTGTGGCTCGGCCGCCGACCGAACGCGCATTTCGCCAAGGGCATCCGAACGAGGAGATTGAACATGGCCACAGCTCTCGCCGAACCGCCGCAATTGTTCGAACCGATCTGCGTTGGTCCGCTGACGCTGCGCAATCGAATTGTCATGGCTCCGATGACCCGCAACAGGGCAGGGGAGGGCGACGCTCCTCAAGCCATCAACGTCGAATATTATCGGCAGCGGGCGAGCGCGGGCCTGATCATCACCGAGGCATCGCAGGTCTCTCCCCAAGGCAAGGGCTACATGCATACTCCGGGATGCTATAGCGAGGCCCAGGCGCGTGGCTGGCGCAAGGTGACGGACGCGGTGCATGCCGCGGGCGGTCGAATCTTCCTGCAGCTGTGGCACGTGGGCCGCATCTCGCACCCGAGTTTCCAGCAAGGCGCGGCGGCGCCCGTCGCGCCTTCGCCGGTGCTTCCGGCGGGCCAAGTGCTGACCGAGGACGGACCGCGTCCCTATGTGGTTCCGCGCGCGCTCAACCTGGATGAAATCGTGGATATCGTGGCACAGTTCCGCGACGCGGCGGCCCAGGCGCTGGCGGCGGGCTTCGACGGCGTGGAGCTTCACGCCGCCAATGGCTATCTCATCGACCAGTTCCTGCGCGACGGGACCAACCTTCGCGCCGACGCTTATGGCGGCTCGCCCGAGAATCGGGGCCGCTTGCTTCGCGAGATCATCGAGGTCGTGGCCCAGCTCTGGGGAGCGGACCGAGTCGGAGTTCGCCTCTCGCCCGCCAGCGGATTCAATGACATGCGCGACAGCAATCCCCAGGTCATGTTCCTCTACCTTGCCGGGATGTTGTCGGATTATCGCCTTGCCTACCTCCATATGGTCGAGGAATCCGCCATAGGCCCGTTCGACTGGCAGGCGCTCCGCCGCGCTTATCGGGGGCTCTACATGGCGAACGGCGGCTATGATCGCTCGAGCGCCGCTGATGCGCTCGCCGAAGGCCGCGCCGATCTGATTTCGTTCGGCAAGCCCTTCATCAGCAATCCCGACCTCGTAGCTCGCCTCGAGACGGGCGCTGTACTTGCCCCGGGTGACCGAAGCAGCTTTTATGGAGGCACCGAAAGAGGCTATATCGATTATCCTGCGCTGGCGGCTGCGGAGTGAGGGCGGAGCGCCTGTTCCGCCGACAGCGGGAGCGGGGCTAGGTTCTTTGGCGAGACCACGCGAATTCGACGAAGCGCAGGCGCTCGAGGGGGCCCTCAACCTCTTTTGGCGACATGGCTATGAGGCGGCCTCGCTCGAGCAGCTGCTGACCGCCACGGGCCTGAGCAAGAGCAGCCTTTACCAGACCTTCGGCAACAAGGCTGAGCTGTTCGCGGCGGCGCTGCGGTCCTACCAGGACGGCCAGGCCGCGGATATCTCGCATTATCTCGCTAGCGACAAGGATCCGCGACGCGCGTTCAAGCGGCTGCTGGAGGCGTTTACGCGCGCCGCTCCCCCGGATCGGAAGGCCTGGGGGTGCCTGACGTGCAACACGGCTGTCGAGCTTGCCCCCCACGACGAGGCGATCGCGCGGCTCGTCGCCGATCACCACCGCCGCCTCGAGGCAATCTTTGCGGAGGCGGTGATCCGCGGCCAGCAAGATGGAACCATCCGCCGGTCGCTCGATCCACGATCCTTCGCCTCGTTCCTGGTTGCGGCCCTGAGCGGCCTTCAGGTCCTTGCTCGGTCGGGCGCAAACCCCCGGCGGATCGCGGCCGCGGCGCGAATGACCCTGTCAGTCCTCGACTAGCCACAGCCTGCAATGCTGCGCCACGAGGAATGCCGCGCCGCCGCGCGTGCCGGAACGAAGCCGGCATTGTCAGGGCTCCGCCTGTCACGGACCATGATCGCCGGCCGTCTTGTATCAGATGCGGCACAAGGCGCCGTGGGCCGCTTCGACCAGCCGGCCGGTCTCCATCGCCGGAGCGAATGCACCCGCCATCGTCGTCACCGGTCAGTCGCCGCCCGAGGCCGTTCCCGCCTGATCGGCGCGGCTCCTGAGAAAATCACGAAGCCGCAAGATCTCGGGGCGCCCCTCGCTCTCGCTGACGGCGACGAAATAAGCAGTGCCATCGCCGGCGAGGGCATCGAACGGGCGAGCAAGCTTGCCCTCGGCCAGCATCGGCCCGAACAGGAACGGGGACAGGAGCGCCGCTCCGGCCCCGGCAATGACGGCCGCCGCAGCGATTTCCTGGCTCGGATAATCGGCCGTGAAGCGCAAGTTGCGGGCATCGATGCCGAACGGCGCGAACCAGCTGCTCCATCGGCCGTCGGGAACGAGCGGCAATTGGGCTAGGTCCTCAGGGCCGGCAATGGTGCGTGCGAGGCTGGGCGCCAACATGGGCGTCGCCTCGCCGCTGCAGATCCGGTGAGCGCGCAGGCCCTTCCACCGTCCGCTTCCATGTCTGAGCGACAGATCGAAACTCCCCGCCTCCCTCAGGGAATCTGTCGCTTCAACCGCGACATTGGCTCCAGGATTTTCCCGTTCATACTGCGTCAGCGCCTGGGCGAGCCAACGCGCGGCAAGCGTCGGAACGGCGGTGATCCGGATCGGGCTGCTGGCGTCGCGGCAAGCGTCGATCGCCCGTTCAAGGTTGGCCACGGCAGCGCCGATTTGGGCGCCCAGCGCTTGCGCCGCGGGCGTTGCCGCGATGCGGGGGCCCGAGCGAAGGAACAATGGCCTGCCAAGCTCGGCCTCGAGGTGACGGATGCGCAAGCTCACGGCGGCCGGAGTGACTCCGAGCTCGGTTGCAGCGCGCGTCATATTCTGGTGGCGCACGCAGGCTTCGAGCATGCGCAGGGATTCGAGCGGGGGAAGTCTCACGGCCACACTCAATGTTAAGCGCCGCTTGAAATCAAGGCCATCATTCTTCGTTTTGATATCGCTGGCGCGACAAACATAGCACCAGCCGATGCCGATCGCTTTGCCAGCCGAAGGGGAGCGGCGCGCGCGCGCGCCGGCGCGCTCGTGACCCGGCGCGACGCCCTTCAGCTTTTCACCGCCGCGGCGGCAATGGCGAGCGCGCCCGTGCAAGGGCGGCGGACATCCCCAGCGATCGACGCATTCAGGATTCCCTTCGACCCGCGCGCTGCATTCGATCTCAAGCGAAGGCTTCGATCCGTCCGCTGGGCAGACTCCGTCACGCATGACTGGAGGTACGGCACGCAGCCGGATTTCCTTCGCAGCTTCATTGGCTATTGGGCCGAC
>Ga0308176_10001684_pt1 | contig 13925 bp, 10 predicted proteins | sample PhyCR2_3_FD_203890 | JGI IMG/M metagenome (GOLD analysis project Ga0308176, IMG submission 203890) | Soil microbial communities from UC Gill Tract Community Farm, Albany, California, United States - DLSLS.C.R2 | ecosystem: Environmental > Terrestrial > Soil > Agricultural land | place: USA...
TCCGGCGACGGCAAGTACATTGCATATACTTCGCCGTGGCCTGATCTGAAGAAGCTGAGCATATGGGCTGTTCCAACCCGTGGCTCCGAGAAAAATCGGGGCCATAGTTATGCGAGCGGCGGGTACAACGAGTGCTGTGCCGTTTTCTCGCCGGGCCGCCTCGGCCAAGGCCCTCGCTGGATGGCCTACTCCTCCGATGAAACCGGACAAGAAGAGATCTATGTGAAGACGTTTCCGAGCGGTGACCGCAAATGGCAGGTTTCTTCCGCAGGTGGATGGCAACCGCACTGGCGGCAAGATGGACGCGAGCTCTTTTATCTCGCGCCTGACTCTAAACTAATGGCCGTCGACATCGCCGCGGGACCGAGATTTGTATCCGGCGCGCCGCACGCCCTTTTTGAAACCACGATAGTGCGCTTTAACTACCCGGAATTGCCCGTCAATTCGTATAGCGTGAGCGGGAATGGGCAGCGTTTTCTGGTTAACGCCGCTATCCGAAGGCCTCAGCCGGAATCGATCACAGTTGTCTTACCTTCGCACTGAAGTTAGAATCTCGAGCGGACGATCGGGTTAGGAGACATTGCAACTTGCGGTCTCCGAAACCTATCGCATTGATCCCCGCCTCGCAGAGCACAACAGGGGCGTTACAGCGAGTGCGACCCGGCGTGACGCGGGAAAGCCCCTGCTAGCCCTCGTCGCCCTCGAGAGGGACGGCAACAGCGGATCTGTGGATTCTCACCTTCTCGTCTGCTACGGCCGAGCAGCTCAATGGAACAGCTGCGAAATTGCCGTTCTGGGCCCCGGACAGCGGCCGTATCGGGTTCTTCGCTCACAGAAAAGCGAACCACAGTTGATAGCGGAAGCGGGCCGTGCGGATTTCCTGCGAAGCCCCCCTCGGCTTACCGCCGCTCAGAATGGCGTACTCGTCCAGTCCTTGGCCAACTCTGTATCTAAATTGATATGGTTCGATCGGAGTGGCAGAGAAACTCAGCCAAATCGCAGAGATTGGTTACAGGGATCCGCGCCTTTCTCCCGACGGACAGTTCATGGCCATTTCCTCCGACGACGCTCGCAATGGAAAGTATTTCATCCGCGTGTACGACCTCGCGCGCGGCGTTTCGACTCGCTTGACCGAGAGCGGAAACTACGAGTCTTCAGCTTGGTCCCGCGACGGCCGAAGAAGCGTATACGACGCCTCGGACGACAAATCCCACCACCTAAGCGTTGTGCCAGCCGATGGCTCCAGCCCTCCACAGATCCTGTTGAAGGGGACCGCCATTCTGCGGCACCCGGACTGGTCGCCGGACGGACACCTCGTGTTCACGGATTTCTCGGAAAGGTTTCCCTTCGTCAAAGTGTACTCGGTAGTTGATCGCCAGGTAGTGCCCTTCGCCCGAGGGGGCGAAGGCGATTCTCGCCAGATGGCAAGTGGATTGCCCACACCGGTCCAAGCGATTGGTCCACCGGTCCCACCGATGTTTTCGTCCAGCCCTTCCGGGCCCGGTGGACACCTCAAAATCTCTGGCAAGGATGGAGCACAACCCGTGTGGGCCCGGGATGGCAAGCAGATCTTCCACATAACGTCGGACAGAAAGATGATGGCCGTGAGCTTTGACCCGCAGCACAAAGCTGTTGGAGCTCCGCGGATGCTCTTCCAAACACGCATCATTGCTCCGAATTTCTTCTCTACTCAGGACGACGTCTCAGCGGACGGCCGTTTTCTGATCAACTCCGTGCCCGCGAACTACTCTTCGCCCCTCACCCTGCTCACTGGTTGGACTGCTCCATAACACTGCTAAGTGTCGATGAGAGACGGGAGGTCCTCCCCTCTCTCGATCGGCACACACTGAGGAAGGTCGGGCACTACTGTTTGTACGCAAGAGTTCCGGGGTCGGTCTTTCCAAAGGTCAGATACCACGGCTCTTCCATGGGACCATTTGAATCGAATGGGGGCACAATGACGATAGGGTCCCCCTTGGTAGCCACATCGTAGCGACGTACTTCGCCGGTTCTCGGACCCGGTTGACTGTTAGTGACTGTCCCGGGACCCGTGATGGGCACGTACAGGAATCCGCCTGGGCCGAATAGCAGCGCGTCTGCAAAAGCCCGATCCTTCGCAGCATAGCCCGGACTTTCGAGGTCGATCTGGCCAATGAAATTGCCGCGTGAAGGACTACCGGGACCCGCAAAGATTAAGATCTTGTCCGTGTCGCTTGGATTCGCCCGAAAGCTGGTGACGTAGATGTTCCCATCGGGGCCGAAGACCAAACCTTCGGGCCGGTTTAAATCGGAATCAGGAGAGGTCACAACTGCAGCCGGCGTTACGGTGACATCGCTGATGAAGACATCCCGGAAAGCCATAGTTGCGGGATCGAAACGCAGAATTTGGCCGTGGAGCCCTCCGAGCACTGGCGTGTTCGATACATAGAGGAGTCCGTCAGGTCCAATAACCACGCCACGAGGGTGGAATCCCGCCGAAAAATTGTCAGGAGGACGCAGATCGGCTAGAAATTTCCCGCAATGGGTAAAGGCCTGAAGTTTGCCGCTTCCATTTGGGCTAGTGCCCGCTTTAGGAGATAGAGTGGCTACAAACAGGACGGAGTTGGGTCCTCCAAGGACGATATCACGCGGTGCAGGCGGTGCGTGTGGATTCGTCGAGGGGACGAGTGCGCTCCCTTTTCCGGCATGGAAGATTAGAATATCTCCCGCGCTGTTAAGACCGACGTTCTGGTTGGCGACCACTAGATCGCCGCCCTGGTTGCAACCGCCGTTCGGGTTCGAGTTGATTATGAGACCACGAGGCCCCTGCAGGCCGCTATTACCACTTGTGACGAAAATGGATCCCGCAGGGTCTGAAATTTGTCCGTCAGCGTTGATCTCAAAGCGTTTAACTGTATTGTCACGCCCATCGCCAATGTACAGGCTGTCCGACGCAGGGGCCTGAGCGCGCATCGTTAAAGCAGGTATTAGTGCAATGGCTCCGTATAAAGCGGAAGAAGCAATCAACCTATTTCTACTTACTCGGTTTTTCACTTGGAACATAGTCTTTTCCTGAGCCCTAAGGAGGGCGTGGCGGCCATTCACCAGTTCACTGGTGGACCACTGTTGGCAGAGGAGTGAGGGCGGCCATGCTCGTCAGCTTCACGGAAAGCCCGTCAATTCTCTAACGCGAGGCTAGTGACAGTTCGCCCCGACGGGCAGGCACATGCTTCCACGTGAGTCAGCATGAGCAAGCCCTTGGTCCCGGCCCGACTCGGTCACTGGGATTCGGTGGGCCCTGTTTCTACTCCTGCCGAGTACTGAAGCGTGAGCACCGAAACGTTACAGCGTTCCGGTACTTTCTCGTATCCGCGAAAGCGCCCAAGATGAAGTAACGTTTTTGAATCGTTTCTTCAGAACAGTATTGAGTAACATGTGTGAACAGAGTGCCTGACCGTTCAAGCCCGGGCGGCTTTCCTTCCACAGTCTGGAGCGTGATCGTGGCTGCGGCTGATCACGGGGACGTGCGCTCCGGGCGGGCACTCGAACGGATCTGCTCTGGCTACTGGCGTCCGATCTACCATTACGTGCGCGGACGAGGATACTCGCGAGAGCAAGCGGAAGATCTCACCCAAGGCTTTTTCGAGCGGCTAATGGAGAAGAACCAACTCGCTGAATTCCGCAAAGAGCGAGGCCGATTTCGTTCGTTTCTCCTCGCCGCCGTAAAGCACTATCTCGCAAACCAGCATGATCGCGCAAAAGCAAACAAGCGCGGGGGCGACCGGAATCATGTCGTTATCGACTGGAGCCAAGGAAACCCGGAGCGCACATTCTTGCTGGAGCCAGCTGATTCGATGACTCCTGAAATTCTATTCGACCGCGAATGGGGAAGAACTGCCATCGATAGAACCCGAGAGCGGCTTCGCGCTGAGATGGAACGCGCAGGCAAGAAAACTCAGTTTGATGAACTCATAGCTAACGCTACCGGCGATGAGGACATTCCGTACCGACGCTTGGCGTCACTACTCGGCATGACAGAGGGCGCGGTCAGGGTGTGTGTTCATCGTCTGCGTCGCCGGTTCCGCGAAGTGTTGGAGGACGAAGTCGGCCAAACTTTGTTATGTCCGACAGAACTCGGCGATGAAATCCGGTTCCTTTTTTCAGCGCTCTCGGCTCCACGCCAGTAAAGCGACAGGTCAAATCGTCTGCCCCGGTCCCTGCTTCAGCGATGCTGGGTTTTCCGCTGTTCTTCGGGGTTCGCAACAAGAACGTTGAACACCCGAAGTACCTCCGGGGTTGCGTTGCTAGTTGTGAAGCTCGCAGAGGGTTTATTTGAGTTGGTGGAGGCGGCGGGAGTTGAACCCGCGTCCGAAAAAGCCCGCCATGCAAAGACTACGTGTGTAGCCGCTTCCGTTGGTTTCACCGGCTGCCTAAGGAAACGGCAAGAGCGACAGCCGACTAGTCCGATTGATCTCGACCCTTAGCTCCGGACCGAAGCCTTGGGCCTATCCTGCAAGATGACGCTCACTCACCGGCGCGCAGGCTCACCGGCTGGAGCGGCAACCTAATGGTTTAGATTAGGCAGCGTAAGCAAACTGCTGATTGTTGGCAGTTGTTGTTTTCCGATCGTTTTACGGGAGCTCGGAACCCGACACGCCTTCACACAACGATTCATTCCCGTCGAAGCCGTTGCGCCCCCAACTGTGGAGTACCTCTTATTCTAGCAGCTTTTTAGGCTCTCCGACGAGTGCCCGAAGGCGCGAAACTTGCGCTACTTTGCTCTGCGGTGCTCCAATGAAAGAGCCACTGCTAAAAATGCCGAGTGTCGCTCCCCTTAGTACACCTTCCGTCCTTGATCAGGAGGAGGACGAGCACGGGCATCTATTCCACGTCGTTCTTTTGGATGATGACGAACACACGTACGAGTACGTCATAGAAATGCTTCAGGAGCTGTTTGTCCTATCGAAGGAGACAGCGTTCCGGCATGCCCTTGAGGTCGACTCAACCGGCAAGACCATCGTCATCACCTGTGAGAAGCCGGAAGCGCAGTTTGCCTGTGACCAGATTCACGCTTACGGTGCAGATCCTCGCATGCCGAAGTCAAAGGGCTCCATGTCTGCCGTGCTGATCCCAGTCGAGAACACCCAGTTCGACTGAACCGGCCCGTTTTTACACTTCTTTTTCAAATCGACCTCCGTTTGAATGCTAGAGTCCTGAGGAGGTCGTTTCTATGAAAAATTTGTTCCAAAGTGCAGCCGTTGCCTGCCTGATTCCCGTTCTGTCGCTTGCAGCGGAATGGAAGGTGGATCCGAATCACTCGACTGCGGGTTTTGCCGTCCGCCACATGATGGTGTCCACCGTTCGTGGCTCGTTCAGCGGCCCGAAAGGAACGGTGGATTATGATCCCGCAAACCTTGATGCCTCTAAGGCAAACCTGACCATTGATGCCACGACGGTCGACACGCGGAATGAAAACCGCGATAAGGATCTTCGCAGCGCCAAGTTTTTCGATGTCGAGAAGTACCCGACGATCACGTTTGTTTCGAAGCGCGTCATTCCGCAGGCGCAGGGCAAATTCCAGCTGCTCGGGGATATGACCATGCACGGTGTCACCAAAGAAGTCACGTTTGCAGTTGAAGGACCGATGCCCGCGGTGAAAGACGCTAAAGGCAATCTGCATTCGGGCGCCACTGCCACGGCGAAAATCAACAGGAAAGACTTCGGCCTGACCTGGAGTGGTCCGCTCGAAGGTGGCGGCGTGACCGTAGGCGATGAGGTAGAGCTGACGGTCGAAATCGAGATGACCCAGGCTAAGACGACTAGCTAGTCGCCCGCTGGAATCGTCGGGAATGTGCTTGAGATGTGGTCCTGCCATGTCAGCCGGTCCTCATCCACAAGGGACCAGACAAGTCCAACACCGGCCGCGAGGAAACTGATCACGCTTCCTCCCAACCGCTGGTAACGGCGCGCGGGGGAAGGCGGATTGCCGTCAAAATCGATGAGTTGCAGGCCCGCTGATCTCATCCCGATCGTGTCGACTCCGGCAATCGCCCACAGAACCTTATAAAACAGAGGCACAGTTAAGAGCCCCAGGAGCAAAAACGCCAGACTGTGCTTGTCCCATTCGAACGAAACGCCGGCTACCCGGAGTACGCCAAAGGTGAAAGCAACACCGCAGAGCATGATCGCTCCATCGATTAGAGAGGCTTCCAAGCGAAGGCTCAATGGAGCCACAAGGGCCTCGCAAATGATATGCGATTGGGGCGGGGCCACCACGTCTGCCTCGCCCTGAAACTCCAGGCGGCGCTGATTGGCGGTGCGCTTCTTAGAGGCCTTCGCATGTTTGACCTGAACCTTTTCACTTCTGAGAGGCGCAGGCCGCTGGATCTCCGCTGCCCGGGCCCGGATGGAGTCGCGCTCCGATTGCGAGGTGAGACTGTCAAACGGAATAACGCGTATATCGGGGGCGCTCCCCGGAAACAGAATCTGCTGGCCGTCGGCGTCTACTTTCGCCACTGGCGGCGCTTGTTCCGGAGCGATGTCGCTGAAAATGTCGTGAGCAAGCGCAGAGGCCGCGATTGGAAAAGTCGATGGAGAAACTCGCGACGGAGTGTTCCGTACCCGACGCCCGCAACGCCGGCACCGGTGGTCATCGTCTAAGATCCAAGTTTGGCAATGTTGGCAGGTCATCGTGGCGTATTTTGGATCAGACTCGCTTCTGCCCGCGGAAGCTTGCAGGCTAGTCAAACATCGTGCTACGGTGCTCGGTTGAAGCCTGCCGCATCACGAACTTCCCCAGAATTCCTATCTACCAGAAATCGTGGGCCGCGTCTAGGAAAAATCTCAAGCTTAAGTTTTATCGGGGTTTTGGCACTAGTTTTGAATGCTCCGCTCTTGTGCGGGCAGTCGATCAATCACCAGTTGAAGGCGAATGTTCCCGCCGAAGATGAAATCCGATTCGAGGCCATTACCGAAGACTCGAATCCGCCGATGCGACTACTGCACAAGATGGCGAAAATCATCACCTCCGACATGGTGATCTCGGCCGACGAAATTCAATACAACTCGGATACGGACTGGGCGTACGCGCAGGGTCATGTACAGCTGGAGCACTTCGTCACCGGAGACAAGATCACTGCCGACCACGCCGAGTATAACCTGAAAACGCAATCGGGCAAGTTCTACCTGGTGGCCGGCACTGCGCCTTCGAAGATCGTCGCCAGCCCGACCGTTCTCACCACAACGAATCCTTTTTACTTTCAGGCGCAGTGGGCGGAACGTATCAAAAACCGCTACATTCTGCACCATGGATTCCTCACCGACTGTACAATCAAGAAGCCTTGGTGGACTTTCCAGGCGCCGCTGTTCGATGTCATACCCGGGCAGCGGGCGATCGCACGGAACACGGTGTTCCGGCTCAAACACGTTCCGATATTTTATCTGCCTTACTTTTACCGCCCGCTCGGTAAGAATCCGCGCCAGAGCGGTTTTCTCACTCCGAACGTCGGACACAGTTCGCTCTACGGCTACATAGTTGGCGTCGGCTACTACTGGGCGATCAACCGCAGTTACGACATGACCGCGATCGGTGAATATTTCACGTCCCGAGGTCCTGCTCTCCGGTACGACTTTCGAGGCAAGCCAAACGAAGTAACGGATTTCGATTTCAATCTCTACGGCGTAAATGACCGGGGGATTGCGCAGCCCAACGCGGAACCGGTGAAGCAGGGCGGGTTGGAGTTTGAATTGACCGCGAAGACTCAGATCTTCGGCTTCACCGGCCGGCTGGACTACAACTACCTCAGTTCCTATTTGTTCCGGCAGGCCTTCTCGTACTCGTTCACCAGTGCTATTTCATCCGACATCTATTCAGTTGGCTTTCTCCAGCGACATTTCTGGAAAGATCAGGCAACGCTCAATATTGTGTTCCAACGGGATCAGCTGTTCCAGAGCATCACCCCGGTTAACACGTTGCCGAATCAGGTCGTCATCCAGAAGCTGCCTTCGGTCGAATTTTCTGTAAGGGACAAGGAAGTGGTGAAAGGACCACTGCCCGTCTGGTTCTCGCTGGGAACGAGCCTTGGGCTCCTCACGCGCGAAGAGCCGACCGGACTTGTCACGGGCGGGCCACCATTGCCGTCCCAGGTTCTCAGCACCGGAGCGCTCGGCCGGTTGGACATTCAACCACGTGTCATGACGGAGTTCAGCTTCAAGGGCTTTTCACTGAATCCCAGCGTGACGCTGGGCGCAACGGGCTACAGCAACTCCTACGCGACCAACAGTACCAGCTACGCTGCGAATGGGTCCTGCGGAGGCTATCTGGCCTGTCCTCCGACGCCGACAAACAATGTCACGCTTGCCAATAGAGCTCTCTTTCGAAAAGATGCGGACTTCACGCTCGATTTTCGTACGCCAACGCTAGAGCGAATCTTCACGCCGCCCAAGCGGTTGCATCTCGGGGAAAAGCTGAAACACGTTATGGAACTGCAGGCTACCTACGAATACGTGACCGGCATCAATCAGTTCCGCCAGACGATTCACTTCGATTCGACTGACATCCTGTCCAACACAAACCAGCTCACGGTGTCATTCACAAACCGGATCTACAGAAAGGATAAGAACGGAAACAACGCCGAGGTTCTGATCTGGACTGTGAGCCATGCCCGGTTCTTTGATCCCACGTTTGGCGGCGCGGTCATTGCAGGTCAGTCGAATATCGGTTTCCGGAATGTCGTACTTGCCACCAGCGAGTTCTCGCCCTTCGCCTTTCTGGACGGTCCGCGCGCCTACTCGCCTATCACTTCTTCGCTTACCATCGCCCCGTACACTTTCTTTTCTTTCGAATACCGTACTGAGTACGATCCGCTTCGGCGCCGGTTCATCGACCACACCATCTCTGGGACGTTCCGGCACTCGAAATACTTCGCTTCGCTCGCCGATACGGCCATCACTACGAATCCGGTTCTTCTACCGCAAGCGAACCAGATGACCATCAGTGGAGGCTATGGAAGCGCAAACAGAAGAGGGTGGAACGCGGCTGCGCTGGTTGACTTCGACGTCCTCCTCAACCGCCGGCTGTTCAACTTTTTCCAAGCTTCGTACAATACGGATTGCTGCGGGTTTAGCTTCCAGGTCCGCCAGTACAACCTTGGCATCCGGAACGAGAACCAATATCTGTTCTCGTTTTCCGTTGCGAACATCGGAACTTTCGGGAGCCTTCAGAAGCAGTCCCGGCTTTTCTAGCAGCGATCATTTTCTGCCGGGTTCCAGGTGCCGTTCTGTGCCCGGAGCCGCCACGCGTCCCGTGATAACGTCGTGCTGTATGCGTCTAAGGCGGCCTGGCTTCTGCTGTCTCGCAATGAGCGTTGCGGCTTCGACGGTATTTGCCGATGAGGGGATGTGGACTTTCGACAATCTGCCCGTCAAGCAACTGCAGGAGAAATATCAGTTTGTCGCATCCAAGCAATGGCTTCAGCACCTGCAATTGAGTTCCGTGAGGCTGGCGGACGGGGGATCTGGATCATTCGTCAGCCCCGAGGGCCTGTTACTCACCAATCACCATGTTGCCCGCGGTCAGCTCCAGAAAAGCTCGACTCCTGAACATGACTACATCAGGGATGGCTTTTACGCCCACACTCGCGACGCGGAAATCAAGTCTCCCGACCTTGAGGTTGCCGTCCTCATCTCGACTGAGAACGTGACCGAAACGGTAGCAGGCTCGGTCAAAGCTATTGCGGATGAGAAGGAACAATTTAAAGCCCGGAAAGCCGCTATCGCGCAGATCGAAAAAGAAAGCCAGAACAAAACGGGCCTTCAGAGCCAGGTGGTGACGCTTTATGGCGGTGGCGAATACTGGCTTTACCGTTACAAGCGCTACACCGACGTCCGGATTGTCTTCGCTCCGGAACAACAAGCCGCATTTTTCGGAGGAGATCCGGACAATTTCACTTATCCGCGCTACGACGTCGACTTCGCCCTGTTCCGCGTCTACGAGAACGGCAAGCCCATACACAGCGACAACTATTTGAAGTGGAATGCGACAGGCGCCGGCGATGGAGAGTTGGTGTTTGTCTCCGGCAATCCCGGAACCACAAGCCGACTCGCGACCATTGCGCAGATTGCGTTTGAACGGGATGTTGCCGATCCTCTGATTCTTGAGCTGTTCAAAGCTCGGATCAACGTCCGTGAGCGGTACTCGGAACGCGGTACCGAACAGGCTCGACAGGCCGCTTCAGACATTTTCGGTCTGCAAAACGCGCAGAAGGCGATCAAGGGAGAGCGTGACGCGCTCCTCAACCCCCAGACCTTTGCCAAAAAAGAAAAAGAAGAGAACGAGTTCCGATCTCTGGTGATGGCCAATCCGCAATGCAAGCAGCAGTTTGGAGGAGCATGGGACGACATTGCCGCGGCTGAGCGCAAGTACGAGCCCAGAATAAAGTTCCGGTATCGGGACCTTGATTCACGAATCGCAGATCTGGCGCAAAACATAGTCGAGTACGTCTCGGAAATCAAAAAGCCTGCGGGAGAGCGACTTCCCGGATACCAGGACGCCCAGTTAGATACTGTGCGGCTGCGACTCTTTTCCCCAGCGCCTTTGTATCCGGAATTTGAAAAGGAGAAGATCGCAGGGAGCTTGCGATTTATTCTTCAGCAGCTTGGAAACGACGATCCGTTCGCCAAGGTCGTGCTGGACGGGAAAACGCCGGAGCAAGCCGCAGATGAGCTAGTGAGTGGCACGAAGCTTTCGGATCCCGGCGTGCGCAAGCAACTTGTAGAAGGCGGAGAATCGGCGGTGAACGCGTCGACCGATCCGATGATTGTGCTCGCGCGAAAGCTCGAGCCCATGCGCCGGGAGTTGACAAAGTGGAGAGAAGAAAACGTCAGCAGCGTGTTGCAGCGGGCCGGCGAGCAGTTGGGCAAGGCACGGTTCGCCGTTTATGGGAAATCGACCTACCCCGATGCAACATTCACCTTGCGCTTGTCCTACGGTCAGGTAAAAGGATTTCCGATGAACGGAACTATCGCGCCACCGAAGACAACCTTCTATGGCTTGTACGACCGTGCGGCCAGTTTCGGTAACAAAGGTCCATTCGCATTACCGACGCGTTACGACCAGGGCCGGACGAAACTAACCCTCACGACACCGCTCGACTTTGTAACCACGAACGACATCATCGGCGGCAATTCCGGTTCACCTGTTGTAAATAGGGACGGCGAGTTGGTCGGTCTGATCTTCGATGGAAACATCGAGTCGTTGGCTGGCGATTACGTTTATGATGAGACGGTGAATCGCTCCGTGGCGGTTCATACGGCGGCTCTCACCGAGGTCTTGCGAAAGCTCTACGACGCCGGTCCGCTCGTGAAGGAGTTGCAGATCGGCGAAGCTGTTGCAGATGGAGGCGCACGATAGGGTAAGCACCTTTCGATACTCGGTTGGCACGGACTCGTGCGCGCAGCGCGTGGCGCGTCTGGGGTGGCGCTAAGCGAAAAGCTTTGTCCTTTATCCGGAGCTGGGGCGTATTCAGCGCGGCATACTCACGCGGTTGCGCAAGTCATGCACTTCTTCACGCAATTCCTCACTCCGCCGCAACAGGATGCTAAAAAATACTGCTCCGGTGACAAACATGCCAGTCAGTACGAAGGTCAATTTGTTCAACGTCATGCTGTTCTCCTGTATTGAGTCGATTTATTTGTTCCCCTTGAATGCCCGCCTCATAAGCCGTTCCTCGAAAGCAGCGCAATCAGCTGGGGTACACAGAACCACAAAATGAATGAAAGTGCCATGGCCAGTACCGAATCGATTCTGGCGCACTCGTGGGCCCGGCGCTCGATTGCACGTACACAAAGAAAACAGTGCAACCAGACGCCTATCAGAAGTGCCGGCGAAGCGATCGGATATGCTCCGACCCACATCAGCACAGTCGCTGTGCAAGCGGAAAGGACCGCAGTAATCATCGCGACGGCTGCGCTACGCCGGATCCCGAATGCAACCGCTATGGTCCGCTTCGCAGCGATCTCGTCGGCATCGTGGTCGGGTATGCCGGCTAACGTGATGGCTGAGAAGACAGCCAGGAACAAAGGAACGCTGACTAGCGTGGCAGCCTTTACAGGCAACCCACCGGGCTGGGAGGCTGCGCCGGCAAATACCATGAGGAAGCTGTGGGTCAGCGCCACATTGAGCTCCCCCATTGTCCGGTAAACGAGACGCAGCGGCGACCAGGTGTACCCGATCCCAAGGATCAGTCCCGCCAAACAGAGCGACGCCATCATTACGGGTTTATCGGAGCAGGCGACCGCGATGGCCGCAAGCATGACTCCTGCTGCCAGCGTGTATCGCACACCGGCCCGCACCTGACATTCGGTAAGGTCGCCATCCGCCAGAACGCGCGAGCCGCCGGTGAATGGGCCGAAGTTCTTGTTAGCGAGGTCTGTCCTCGTGTCCCCGAGCTCGTTTGTAAATACCGCGGCAATCTCAAGCGAAAAGAGGGCTCCGTACCCGAAGGCAAAGCACGCCGCGTTCGTGCTTCCATTGCCACTCATTGTGAGCAGGGCGCCCACGCAGTAAGCAACCAGTGTCATGGGATAGAACTGCAGCCGGATGGCCCGCATCCACCGCATTGCGGCTGCACGTGCCAGCGTCCGCCGGCGCCACGCGGGTATTTGTAAGGCCTGTTTCGCAGCAATGATGGCGTAGGTGGAGCGACGTTCCGGACTTACATGCTTTAGCCGATCAAACCGCGTCGTTCGTACGGCTGCGAACCCGCAAAACTTCAACACCGATTGTTTGAGAGCCGAAATTCCAGGGCTTCTGTAAATAAAGCGATATACCCACCCCGGAGCATCCATCGTAGTCAGCAGGTGAGCCGTTTTGTTCTTCAGCAGTCCGCAATAACTCTCGCCGGCCTCTGTAAACGCCTCGCCGGGGATGAGTATTCTGTCCAGGAAACCTTTCAGAACGGCCGGAAAGGTTCCCCACCACGTCGGAAAGACCATCGCGATATGGTCTGCGCCCAGAAACTCGTCCTTGATTGCCGCTAGTTCGGGCTCTAACGCCTGTGCTCGCGGGGACTCGCGCAACACATTCTGTTCGAAGTGGACAGCTGCGAGATCGACGAGGCGCGCCTGAACGCCGTCGACCGTTGAGATTGCTTCCAGGTACTTCCGAGCCAATAAGTGGCAGAAGCTATTTGCTCTCGGGTGCCCAACAATAACGAGAACCTTCATGCCGCAAGAATTCTTCCGCGCGCTCGAGTGGTTGGACTCTGCCGGGAGAACACGGAATACACGCCAATATTACGGAGCACTGTAGCTTACGAAATCACTGGTCTCGATTCCGGCTGCCCCGGTGTTCACCACCCATCGCCTTGCGCGCTTCTTCGGTAACGGGCCCCAGCGAAAGCTGCAGTGCCGGGCCGGATTCCCAGGAGTTTGCGCCTGCAATAATTGGCAGCGTCTTCAAGTCGGCCCTATTCTTTTTCTCGTCCGCGGTGGAACTGTTCAACCGGCGATCGCGGGCGGCCAGCATGTCCTCGTGTATCTGCCCATCCCTGGTAAATCCCATCATGAGAAGTGGGTGCCCAGTCGGTAAGGTTCGACCCTGGTCCGTGTTCCAGGTGTGCCAAGTCTTGCCGTACGTGCTTGCGAGCTTCTCCATGAATGCATGCTCGGCAGGTTTGGGAATGGCTGGCGCGACCAATTCGCCGCTCTTCACTTCGTAGCTGTGGCTGTGCCAGAGTTTGCGTTCCTCGGGCGGCAAGGTCTCGAATGCGTTGCGGCTGACGATATACTCAACTCCCATCAGTTTCGAACTTTTATCATTGCCATCGAAGATGACGCACTGCGTGAGGTCCTCATTTACGACCGTGCAGTAGTGGTGCGCTTCCATTTGGGCGTTCATATTCCCGTTGTAGAAATGAAATCCGTCCATGTATACGTTAATCGCGGCA
>Ga0308176_10001686_pt1 | contig 13916 bp, 14 predicted proteins | sample PhyCR2_3_FD_203890 | JGI IMG/M metagenome (GOLD analysis project Ga0308176, IMG submission 203890) | Soil microbial communities from UC Gill Tract Community Farm, Albany, California, United States - DLSLS.C.R2 | ecosystem: Environmental > Terrestrial > Soil > Agricultural land | place: USA...
ATTCTTCCCATTCGCCAAAATATAGTCAAATTCCCGCTTTTCCGTCGTTATCTGAATGGTCTATATTGACCGTCAATCGTAGAACCCCAGGAGGAAATCCGATGAAGATCAACGACACAATTGGCGTATTGCTCGGGTGTCGACCCGAGCGGAAGGTCCTGTCCATTGAACCGGAGCAATCTGTTTACGAGGCGCTGCAAATGCTTGCCAAGTATGACATTGGAGTGCTGCTGGTTTGCAAGGACAGCCGCCTGGTCGGCATCTTCTCGGAGCGGGACTATGCGCGCAAAGGAATCCTGGGGGGACACACTTCGCGCGAAACTACCGTCAGCCAACTGATGACCAGTCCGGTCATCTCCGTCAACCCGAAGCACACCGTGGATGAGTGCATGACGTTGATGACGCAGCACGATTTCCGCCACTTGCCTGTAGTGCAGAACGAAACGGTGGTGGGGGTGATTTCGATCGGAGACCTGGTGAAGTGGGTGATGTCGGGTCAGGAACAGACTATCCAGGCTCTCGAGGGATACATCGCCGGCGCATATCCTTGCCCCTGAGCTGGTTCGGTGATCTCATACGATTGATAGTGGGTATCGTTCCATCTGAATACAATGCCGTGCAATTGAGCGACTGAGTTCAACCGCATTTTGCGGCACGAAACGCGCCAATCTGCGCAGGATCGCGAGCTGGGTCCGCAGTTCGTCACCTTCGGCCGAGGCCGCGAGCACACGCCTGGCAGACTGCTCGGCGAGTGCCATGCTTTCATCGGCAAGGAGGCTGGTCATGGCTGCTGCGACGCCGGCAGCGCCCTTCCCGGACGCTGCCAGTTTGCGGGCACGCAGCAGGGCCGATTCCAACGCGAAAACCTGCGAGATGATGTCGGCTAGGTCGGCCATGATCTCCTGCTGATCCTGTAATGCAGTCATGTAGCGCTGACTGGCGACACCGGCGGCGAAAAGCGCAATCTTCTTTACCGCAGCGAGGACTCCGGCTTCGCGCGAAAGTGCCTCGTCGGCGTCTTCGGCCGCGTCGAAGGAGGGCGGCTGCATCACTTCGTCCATCAGAGACTTAATGGCCGCGAGCAGCGGGAGTTCTCCCGCCATAGCCCGCTTCATCAGCCAGCCGGTAATAATCATGCGGTTGATCTCATTTGTGCCTTCGAAGATGCGATTGATGCGGGCGTCACGGTAGAAGCGTTCAGCCGGATATTCCTCCACGTAGCCGTAGCCACCCATGGTTGCCACCATTTCATCGGCTAAGACCGTCATCATCTCTGAGCCATAGACCTTCAGGATGGAACATTCAACCGCGTATTCCTCGATGCGCTTCTGCACCTCACGTGGGGAGCGGTTGCTCTCATCGCCGAGTTGCGCAAGGCTCGAGTCGATCATGCCGACGGTGCGATATGCCATGCTTTCTGCGGCATAGAGGCGAGTGGCAGACTCGGTGATTTTGCGCTGAATGAGACCGAACTCCGCGATCGCTTTGCCGAAGGCTTTCCGCTCCTTAGCGTAGCGGACCATGTGAGCCAGGGCATGCCGTGCTCCACCAATGCAGGCGACGGCCAGCTTCAAACGACCCATGTTCAGAACGTTAAAGGCGATGTGGTGGCCTTTGCCGGCTTCTCCAAGGAGGTTGGCGGCGGGGATCTTGCAGTCCTGCAGGACCAGCGGGCAGGTAGAGGAACCGCGGATACCCATCTTGTGCTCTTCAGCGCCGACCGTCAGTCCGGGTGTGTCGCGTTCAATCAGAAATGCCGAGAATTTCTCACCGTCGACCTTGGCAAAGACGGTGTACAGGCCGGCAATACCGCCGTTGGTGATCCACATCTTCTCGCCGTTCAGGGTGTAAGTGGCGCCATCGGCCGAAAGGGAGGCCCGGGTACGGATATTCATGGCATCGGAGCCGGACGTTGCCTCCGATAGAGCGTAAGCGCTAATCCACTCTGCACTGGCAATTTTGGGCAAATAGCGCTTCTTCTGCTCTTCCGTGCCGTACCAGACTAGAGGCAGTGTTGCGATTCCGATGTGCGCGCCGAAGGCTGTGGAGAAACTCGCCAGGACCGACATGTAATCCGTGATGATGGTTGAGGTGGTCTTGTCCATGCCAAGGCCGCCGTATTCCTCGGGAATGTCCACGGATGTGAAACCAAGTTCCGCCGCTTTACGCAGCAGCCCCGCAAGCACCTCGGGCTTCTTCGCCTCAATCTCTACAGCCCGGGGAAGGATCTCGTCGCGAGCGAACTGGGCCACGGTTGCGGCCATCTGACGCTGTTCCTCAGTCTGGTCCTCAGGGATGAAGACATCCGCGGGATTGCGCGATTCGATGAGGAAGCTGCCGCCCTTTGCGGCGATGATGGGGGAAACGGCTGTTGTGGACATGACGAGTCTCTCCAACTGTATGGAAACATTACGCTAATCCGGCGAAGAGCGGCAACCGGCGCACGATGAATACCTCGCCTGAGCTGGGTGGAGCTGCAGTGTATCGGCTTTTGTTTCGGGCCCATGAGATTTGACGTCGGACAGGTGTTAAGGCTCGCAGTTCCAACAGCTGGTATCGCTTACAATGCACTTATCCCGGCGTTCCACCTCAGAGGGGCCAGACAGTCTCTTTGGGGGCCCTGGGAAGTGGAGGCTCGGCCCTGTTCATCTCTTCTCAATGCGTTTCAAGCCTGCTGACGGGGCTGCCCACTCAACTCGCATTGTTCCTTGCCGGCGGCCAGCAAAACAGCTTCCGTCACCAGGTAAAGATGCTGCTTAGCGACCCGTTCTCCACGGTGCGGCACTACTGGAACTGGTTTGACGCGGCGCTGCTGATTCCCTACTTTCTTGTGATGATCGTGTTGGCGATCTACGGCGTGCACCGCTATACGCTCTGCTATCTCTATTTCAAGCACCGCAAGAACTACGATCCCAATCCGCCGAAGCAGTTTGACGAGTTGCCCAGGGTCACCATCCAGCTGCCTATTTTCAATGAACAGTTCGTGATCGACCGCTTGGTCGAGGCTGTCTGCAATCTTGAGTACCCACAGGACAAACTGGAGATCCAGGTCCTTGACGATTCTACGGATGAGACAACGGAGGTCGCCTCGGGCATCGTCGACCGTTACGCCGCACTGGGCCATCCGATCGTCTACATCCATCGCACCAACCGCCACGGATTCAAAGCGGGCGCGCTCGATGCCGGCCTAAAGGTTGCGAAGGGGGAGTTTGTCGCCATCTTTGACGCTGATTTCGTCCCACCCCCGGACTGGATCATGAAGGTGATCCAGCACTTTGCCGAACCGGATGTGGGGATGGTACAGACTCGCTGGACTCATCTGAATCGCGACTACAGCCTTCTTACGCGTATTGAGGCCATTCTGCTGGACGGTCATTTCATTCTGGAGCACGGAGCGCGGTCCAGAACCGGGGACTTCTTCAATTTCAATGGGACCGCAGGCATGTGGCGGAGGCAGGCGATCTCCGATGGTGGGGGGTGGCAGCACGATACGCTCACCGAAGACACGGATCTCAGCTACCGCTCGCAAATGGCCGGATGGCGCTTCAAATATCTACCTGACGTCGAGTGCCCCTCAGAACTACCGATCGAGATGACGGCGTTTAAGACGCAGCAGGCGCGCTGGGCCAAGGGACTCATCCAGACATCGATCAAGCTGCTTCCGCGCATCTGGCGCTCCGATGTGCCTCGGAGAATCAAGATTGAAGCGGTCTATCACCTCACCGCGAATATGAGCTACCCGCTGATGATCGTGATGACGGCGTTGCTGATTCCGGCGATGATTGTGCGCTTCTACCAGGGCTGGTTCCAGATGCTGCTGATTGACTTTCCGCTGTTCACAGCGTCATCGGCATCGATTGCGGTGTTTTACCTGGCCAGCCAGCGCGAGATTTATCCCAAGACGTGGATGAAGACTTTTTTCTACCTTCCGTTCCTGATGGCGTTGGGAATTGGGCTCACCGTCACCAACTCGAAGGCTGTGATTGAGGCCCTGCTGGGGATCAAAAGCGCGTTTGTACGCACCCCTAAGTACAGAGTGGCGCAGAAGGGCGAGAAGTCGCAGGCAGCGAAATATCGCAAGCGACTGAAGCTGGCGCCATGGATCGAACTCATCATCGGCTGCTACTTCCTGCTGGCTATTCTTTACACCTTTACAAACCACAACTACTTCACGGCGCCGTTTCTGATCCTGTTTGTGATTGGATACTGGTACACCGGGCTGATGAGCTTGCTGCAAGGCCGATTTGAGCGCTGGCGTGGCGGTGCGGAAGCGAACACGGACGAGTCCAGCCCGAAGCCGTTCCCGGTGGGTGTGTAGGCGAAAGAGCAGGAGCGAGCAAGGTGTTCAACCCCTCCAATTACGAGTTGGCCTCGGCTTTGGTGACGGGAACACCTCGTCTACTCGTCTCCGTTACAATGTTCATAAGCGCTTGCCGAACCTGGATAGCATCTCGAATCCCAGGCTCGCCAGGCGCATCAGAGCATTATGCTAGCCAAAACCCTGCCGGAAGCCCTGACATTCGACGACGTCCTGCTCGTGCCTGCCTACAGCGAAGTGGTTCCGACTGAGGTAAGCACGCAGACACAGTTGACCCGCGACATCACGCTGAATACGCCTCTGATCTCTTCCGCCATGGATACGGTGACGGAATCGCGTATGGCTATTGCCATGGCGCAGCAGGGCGGCATCGGTATTGTGCACCGCAATCTGTCGATCAGCGATCAGGCAGGCGAAATCGACAAGGTGAAGCGTTCTGAGAGCGGCATGATCGTGGATCCGGTGACCATTGGGCCGGACCATTTGATCTCGGATGCACTTGACGTGATGCGTCGCTACAAGATCTCGGGCGTACCGGTTACGCGGGGTAAGAGACTTGTCGGCATTCTTACGAACCGCGACCTCCGCTTCGAGACTCGAACCGATGTGCCGGTTGGCGACGTAATGACCAAGCAGGACCTCATCACGGTTCCCGTGGGCACGACTCTGGAAGAAGCTGAACTGATCCTGCACAAGCATCGAGTTGAGAAGCTACTCGTCGTCGATGATCAGTACAACCTCAAGGGTCTCATCACCGTTAAAGATATCCAGAAGAAGTTGAAATACCCCAACGCCAGCAAGGATGAGAAAGGCCGTCTTCGTGTAGGGGGCGCCATCGGAGCTACGGGCGACTTTCTGGAGCGCGCTGAGGAGATGGTGAAGAATCGCGTTGACGTGCTGGCCATTGACTCGGCTCATGGGCACTCCTCGCGTGTGCTTGAAGCTGTTCGAGAAGTGAAGAAGCGCTTTCCCGATGTCGGCGTGCTGGCCGGTAATGTGGCCACATACGATGGCGCATTAGCTTTGATTGATGCCGGTGCCGATGCTGTGAAGGTCGGCTTTGGCCCGGGTTCTATCTGCACCACCCGCGTGGTCACGGGCGCAGGTATGCCTCAGGTTACGGCTATCGCAGAGGCTGCGCGTGCGGCAGCGGATCGCGGCATACCGGTGATTGCGGATGGCGGCATCAAGTATTCCGGCGAAGTGACCAAGGCCATCGCGGCCGGAGCAAGTTCGGTGATGATTGGATCACTGTTCGCGGGCGTTGATGAAAGCCCGGGAGAGATCGTTCTCTACCAGGGACGAAGCTTCAAGACTTATCGAGGCATGGGATCGCTGACCGCCATGAGCCTAGGCTCGAGCGAACGCTACTTCCAATCAGGCGCCGACCCGGTAGATAACGTCACCGGCACCGAAGGCGTGGTTCAGCGCGAGCGGTCGAATCAGAATCGGCTGGCGAAATTTGTGCCCGAAGGCATTGAGGGACGCGTACCTTATCGTGGGCCGCTGGAGGCCATGGTCTATCAGCTTGTCGGTGGACTGCGCTCAGGCATGGGCTACCTGGGCTGTGCCACGATTGCGGAGTTGCAGGAGAAAGCGCAGTTCGTCCGCATTTCAGGGGCGGGCCTTCGCGAGAGCCACGTGCACGACGTTATCATCACGCGCGAGGCACCTAATTACCACGTTGAGTAGAGAAGAGTCTAAATTGCAGCACAGATCAGCCGGCTACTGGGTGCGGGCGTGGTGGCCGGTCGCCTTGGGGATCTGCGTTATCGTAATCGAATCGACCGCGGAGTTTGGCGCCGATCAAACCAGCGGTCCTCTGCGCTGGATCTGGGAGCACATTTTCGGGCACGTCACGAATGGCCGTTGGGAAATATTGCACCACTATATCCGCAAGACAGGCCATTTTGTTGGATACGGAACCATGGGCTTGCTCTGGCTGCGCGCATGGTGGATGACTCTGCCTCGCGCAGGATTTTTAGTGGATGAGGGGCTTGCCCTAGTCGGAACAGCGATGGTGGCAAGCCTCGACGAGTTCCACCAGTCGTTTCTGCCCAATCGGACCGGTATCCCGTCAGATGTGCTTCTCGACTGCTGTGGCGCTGTGGTTCTTCTGTCGCTCTATTTCCTGCTGCGTATCCTCAGGTCCAAAAGGCGTTTCGAACGGGCGGCCTGAATTGCAAATCGCCCTGTGCGCGTTGATCATTCTTGGTCAAATGGGCCGCCGCCCGAGCGGTTTTGCGCGTCCAATGAACGCATGGGCCGCACTGCGCAGATAAGGATCGGGATTTCGGGATGGCGCTATAAGGGCTGGCGCGGAACCTTTTATCCCAATGACCTGGCGCAGCGCCGTGAGCTGGAGTTCGCCTCGCGGCACTTCAACACAATCGAACTGAATGGCTCCTTCTATTCGCTGCAGCGACCGCAAAGTTTCAAGCAATGGCACGACGAAACTCCAGATGATTTCGTTTTTGCGGTGAAGGGTTCGCGCTACCTGACGCACATGCTCAAGTTGACGAACGCGGAGAAGCCGCTGGCCAACTTCTTCGCGCAGGGAGTGCTGCGGCTGGGCAAAAAGCTTGGGCCAATCCTGTGGCAGTTCCCGCCGCAGTTCGCCTTTCACCCGGAAAAGCTGCAGGCGTTCTTCGATTTGCTACCGCGAACGCACAATCAGGCCGCCGCACTGGCGAGCGGACACGACCAGCGGCTGAAGGGCAGGTCGTGGCTGGAGATCGAGTCGGATCTGCCGATTCGGCATGCAATCGAGATCCGCCACATCAGTTGCGAATGCCCTGAGTTCATTTCGCTGCTGCGCAAGAACCGCATCGCTCTCGTGGTTGCAGATACTGTCAACTGGCCGCTGCTGATGGATGTTACCGCCGACTTCGTCTATTGCCGGCTGCATGGGAGCGAGGAGTTGTATGCAAGCGGCTATGAGGCAGATGCAATCGATGTCTGGGCGCGCAGAGTCGTGGCATGGTCGAGGGGACACGAGGTGACGGACGGAAAGCGCGCACATCCGAGGATGGGGCCGAAGAGGGCAAGCCGGGATGTGTACATCTATTTCGATAATGATGCAAAGGTACGGGCGCCATTCGATGCCCAGGCATTGCGCAAACGCGTCGACGCAATCCTTGCGGCGGATGGTGGGCAAAGCAATAGAATCAGTTGCACTGCGAACTCCCGGGCCGCAGCGATTCCCTAATCTTGAGGAGAACTGGATCAAGATGAGCAAACAGGGGCAGATTCGGATCGGCATCTCGGGATGGCGCTTTGACGGCTGGCGCGGTGGCTTTTATCCCGACGATCTTCCGCAGCGCCGTGAGTTGGAGTTTGCCTCGCGCCATCTCAATTCAATTGAGCTGAACGGCACGTTCTACTCGACGCAAAAGCCGCATAGCTTTCAAGCCTGGCGCAAGGAGACGCCGGACGACTTTGTATTCGCAATCAAAGGCTCGCAGTTCATCACTCATATCCGCAAACTGGAGAATGTGGAAGGGGGGCTGGCGAATTTCCTCGCACAGGGGATGCTTTGCTTTGGCAGAAAGCTGGGGCCGATACTCTGGCAACTGCCGCCGCAGATGTCTTTCAATGCGGAAAAGATCGAGGCATTTCTTAGACTACTGCCGCACACACATAGGCAGGCCGCCGCATATGCGAAGCAGCGAGACGAGTGGATGGCGGGGCGCTGCTGGCTCGAGGTGGAGGAGGATCTGCCGCTGCGGCATGCGATGGAGTGCCGGCACAAAAGCTTCGCCACGCCGGAGTACGTCGAACTCCTGCGCAAGTATGACGTGGCGCTTGTGGTGGCCGATTCGGTGAAATGGCCGGTCATGATGGACATCACCGCAGAGTTCGTCTACTGCCGTCTGCATGGGAGCGAGAAGCTCTATCCAGACGGATACACTCCCGACGCTATCGATGTGTGGACAAGGCGTGTCATCGCGTGGTCACGTGGTGAGGAAATCGTTGACGGCAACCGGATACATCCAGAACCCGCCGAGCAAAGTGCGTCACGCGATGTTTTCGTTTACTTCGACGACGACAAGAAGGAACGGGCACCATTCGACGCTCAGACGATGAGCAGGCGAATCGAGGAGCTTTTGACTCCGTGAATGTCCAGGCGATCGACTTGATGTAAACGAATGCGGGCGTATCCTCCATTCGGAAGATACGCCCGTGATTGGTACAGAAGGGCTGCTAATCGGCCGGGCTTACGCAGCCTCTTCGCCGCCTTCTTTTTCTGCGTTCTTGTTCTGCTCTTCGAGTGCCTCTTCGAGCTTCTTGCGCTTTTCGGCCTTCACTTCGGCGCGCTTTTGGCGTTTTTCGTCGAGTTGCTGTTCGGCGCCCAGCAGTTCGATGAACGCCTTTTCGGCACCATCGCCCTTCTGGAATCCGGTGCGGACGATGCGTAGATAGCCGCCCTGGCGATCGCCGTAGCGCGGAGCCACGGTATCGAACAGGCGGGTTACTGCATCGTCGGTCATAAGAAAGCTGAGCGCCTGGCGCCGCGAATGCACGTCGCCTTTCTTGCCCAGCGTAATCATCTTCTCCACGTGCGGACGGACCGCTTTGGCCTTGGCCACGGTGGTCTCCACGCGGTCTTCAACAATGACGGACGTGACCAGGTTGCGCAGAAGAGCGCGCCGGTGGCTGGTGTTGCGTCCGAGTTTGAATCCTGCATTGCGATGGCGCATGACGTGTTACTCGCTTTCGGAATCTTGAGCTTTCAGCTCTCAGCTCGTCAGCTTTCAGCGACTGATTGCTGAAAGCTGATAGCTGACGGCTGTCTTAGAAATTTTCGGTCTCGGTGGGCAGCTGGAGGTCAACGGAGTCCAGCGGCTCATCTTCGTCGTCGAAATGGCTGTAGCTTGATGCCAGGGTCGCAGCCGGCGAAACACTGGTCGGACCCGGAACGGCATTGCCGCTTTCGTCGATCTTCATGCCAAGCGACAGGCCCATCTGCGCGAGAATCTCCTTGATCTCGTTCAGGCTCTTGCGGCCGAAGTTCTTGGTCTTGAGCATCTCGGCTTCAGTCTTCTGTACCAGTTCGCCGATGCTCTGAATGTTTGCGTTCTTGAGGCAGTTGTAGCTGCGGACGGACAACTCGAGCTCTTCGACCGAGCGGTTCAGGTTGTCATTGCGGAGCATAACGCGACCTTCTTCGCCGCGCGACTCGGTTTCAATTTCTTCCTCGAAGTTGATGAAGATGTTCATGTGGTCTTTCAGCAGCTTGGCTGCAAGTCCCACAGCATCGGCGGGCAGAACCGCACCGTTACTCCACACTTCGAGTGTGAGCTTGTCGTAGTCGGTGATCTGACCCAGACGGGCCGCTTCGACCACGTAGTTCACGCGTCGTACAGGCGAATGGACCGAATCCACCGGGATGAAGCCTAGCCCGAGATCGGCGTCGAAGTTTTTGTCGGCGGAGACGTATCCGCGACCACGCTTCAGGCGCATTTCCATCTCGAGGCGGCCGCCCTCAGAGACGGTAGCAATGTAGACGTTCTTATCGAGGATCTCCACATCGCCATCGGCCTCGATCATGCCGCTGGTGACCACGCCGGGGCGGTCGGAGCGCAGGTAGAGCGCCTTGGGACCGTCGCCCGCAAGCTTAAAGGGAATCTGTTTGAGATTCAGGATGATGTCGGTCGCGTCTTCCACAACGCCGGCGATCGATTGGAACTCGTGCAGTACGCCCTCGATGCGAACCGCGGTGACTGCGGCGCCCTCAATTGAGCTGAGCAGCGTGCGGCGAAGGGCATTGCCGATGGTTGTGCCAAATCCGCGCTCGAAGGGCTGGGCGCTGAACTTGCCGTAAGTTTCGCTAAGCGTCTCGGCATCGACTGCCAGGCGCTTCGGTTTCTGGAATCCTCTCCAAAGCATATGTTGATCTCTTTTCCCGCGCGGCAGGTACGTCGCGATGCATTTTGCGGCGGCCGCGCAAGTTCTCCTTCAGTTTGAAATTAGCCAGTAGCTTGTAGCCAGTAGCCAGGACTTGCGAGCTACAGGCTACGGCTACGAGCTATAGGCTGGTTTACTTCGAGTACAGTTCGACGATCAGCTGTTCGTTGATCGGCAGGTTAACGTCTTTGCGCTTGGGCAAGCTCAGCACGCGCCCTGACATGTTTTCGAAATTCGCTTCGAGCCATACCGGCACAGGATTTTGCGCTGCATATTGTGTGCCTTGCTCGATGATGATCATCTTTTTGGCCTCGGGACGGATGGCAATCTCGTCGCCCACATTCACCTGGAACGACGGGATGTTCACCTTGCGACCGTTCACAGACACGTGCCCGTGACGAACAACCTGGCGGGCCTGGCGACGCGAGATAGCGAAACCGAGACGGAAAGCCACGTTGTCAAGACGCCGCTCGAGTTGCTGAATGAGCAGTTCGCCGGTGACGCCCTGGGCGTGGTTCGCCTTCTCGTAGTACGCGCGGAACTGGCCTTCAAGAGTGAAGTACATACGCTTGGCCTTCTGCTTCTCGTGCAGTTGCAGGCCATAACCAACGATTTTGGCTTTGCGATCTTTGCCGTGCTGTCCCGGCGGGAAGTTGCGCTTCTCAATCGGGCAACGGTCGGATGTACATTTGGTGCCCTTCAAGAAGAGCTTGGTGCCTTCGCGACGGCAAAGGCGGCATACTGCTCCGGTATAACGTGCCATTTCTTCTCCTGATTTCGGATGTCGGCCGGTTTACGTGCGACGGTGCGCATGTCGTCCCGGCCCGTTGTTTGCTGTAATTCGTAGCCGTTAGCTCCGGCTGATGCTACCGACGGATACTTACACTCTGCGACGCTTCGGCGGACGGCAACCGTTGTGCGGCACTGGAGTGACGTCACGAATGGAGCGAACGTCGATACCTGCGGCTGCCAGCGCACGGATGGCCGACTCGCGACCCGAACCTGGACCGGCAACCCGCACATCCACTGCCCGCAGGCCGTGGTCGCGCGCCATCTGCGCCGCGTTCGATGCAGCCTGCTGCGCCGCGAACGGCGTGCCCTTGCGCGAACCGCGGAAGCCGAGCGAACCCGAGCTCTTCCAGCTGATGGTGTTGCCCACCTGATCGGTGATCGTCACGATGGTGTTGTTGAACGAGGCCTGAATGTGCACAACGCCGAACGGCACATTTTTGCGCTCGCGCTTCTTGAACTTCTTGTTTTTGCCGGCCTTGCCGGCTCCGGCCTTCTGCTCTGGTTTCGCCATTAGGTCTTCCCCGTCGCTTTCTTCTTGCCGGCAATGGTGCCCTTACGGGGGCCCTTGCGGGTACGAGCGTTGGTGTGGGTGCGCTGACCGCGAACTGGCAGTGCGCGACGATGCCGACTGCCACGGTAGCTCTGGATGTCGATGAGGCGCTTGATGTGCATCTGGATGTCCTTGCGGAGATCGCCCTCAACGTCACCCTCGTCCTCGATCACCTGGCGGATGCGGTTTACTTCTTCTTCGTTGAGATCCTGGATCTTCTTGAAGGCATCAACATTGGCCTTCTCCAGAATCTTCAGCGAGCGCGGATCGCCGATGCCGTAGATGTATGTAAGCGCGATCCGAGCCTGCTTGTTGCGGGGCAGATCGACGCCAGCAATACGTGCCATTCTGAATCCTTTGTTGCTTCTGGTTATTGTGCCTCCGGCCTAGCACCGGTTCGCACGGGTTGTTGCGGAATAACTCCGGGGTTCATCGCAAGCCTTGACTCCAGCTAACTAGCCCCTGAACTGCAGCGGTAGCAAATAGGAAATAGGAAGTGAAACCTGACGGTTCGAATTCCTACCCTGCTTCGTATTCCCTGCTTTCTGGAGTTTCCGCTTCTCTTGCCAGGCTCAACTAGCCCTGGCGCTGCTTGTGCTTTGCGTTTTCGCAGATCACGCGGACCACCCCGTGGCGGTTGATGACCTTGCACTTCACGCAAATCTTCTTTACTGATGCACGGACCTTCATTGCTACTACCCTTCTCCGCGCATCTGCCGACCACGCGGGGGAAATCTGTTCGGTGATCAGTTGTCGGTGATCAGCTCGCCTCGCTCAGGCTTTTGCTGATCACTGTGCACTGATCACTGTCACTTGTACCGGTACACAATTCGTCCACGGTTCAGGTCGTACGGACTCAGCTCAACGGCTACGCGATCACCCGGCAAAATGCGGATGAAATTTTTTCGCATCCTTCCCGAAACGTGTGCCAGCACTTCATGGTTCGTTTCGAGCTTCACCTTGAACATGGCGTTGGGCAAGGTCTCTACGACCGTTGCCATGACCTCAATCGCGTCTTCCTTCGACAAACTGTATCCACTTCTGAGTGCTTCCGCACCCTTGCGTTTTGGACCGAGAGCTTACGCTTATTCGGTCAGAACCTTTGCCCCGGTGTCGGTAACCGCCACCGTGTGCTCAAAATGAGCACTCATGCTTCCATCGTTGGTCACGGCCGTCCAGCCGTCGCGCAACACGCGCACATCCGGCTTGCCGGCGTTGACCATCGGCTCGATGGCAATGACCATTCCCGCTTTGAGTCTCATGCCCGAACCCGCCTCGCCAAAATTTGGCACTTGCGGATCTTCATGCATATGGCTGCCGATGCCATGGCCTACGAAATCCCTTACCACCGAGAATCCCTCGGCTTCGACTACGCTTTGAACCGCAGCGCCAATATCGCCCAGAGTCGCGCCCGGCTTCACGACTGAAATACCGGCATAGAGCGACTTTTCTGTCGCCGCCAGCAGTCTTACCGTATCCGGCGCGATCTTCTCGCCCACCGGAACCGTAATCGCGGCATCGCCGTAGTAGCCGTCCACGATCGCTCCGCAGTCGACCGAGACGATATCACCTTCTTTGAGAACTCGCTTCTTCGATGGAATGCCATGTACCACTTCGTTATTGATCGAGGTGCACAGGACGCATGGAAAACCGTGATACCCCTTGAAAGCCGGCTTGGCGCCGAGCTCGCTGATTCGCGATTCGGCGACTTGCTCGAGATCGAGGGTTGTCGCACCCGGTTTGACGTGGTCACGCACGAGTTCAAGCACCTCGCGAACGACCTTGCCCGCGCGGCGCATCTTTTCGATCTCCAACGACGACTTCAGTACAACAGCCACTCTTCTCTTCCGTCCTCAACGATTCGCCGAACGCACAAAGTCCCGTTCGCGCACTGCGCTATTGGCGCAGCCGCTCAACGGCGGTTACAATTCCAGCCGCAACCGCGGCTACCTGCCCCTCTCCATTCACTTCCGCGAATCTTCCCAACTCGCGATAGTGCTCGATGACGGGCGTAGTTTGGGCAGCGTAGGCGCGCATGCGCTCTGCAAATGCCTTCTCCGTGTCATCGGCTCGCTGGGTCAGCGCAGCACCTTCTACATCGCAAAAGCCAGCCCTCTGGGGCGGCTTTGAGTAGACGTTGTAGATGGTCTGGCAAACTGGGCAGTTTCTGCGCCCGGTAATGCGGCGCAATAACTGATTATAGTCCACTTGGATACTGACAGCAACCAGCGGAAGGGTTTGCGCCGGGTTGCTGCAAGTTGCGGCAGCCAGGCGTCCATCAAGCCAGTGGGCCTGGGCCAAAGTTCTGGGAAACCCGTCCAGAATGTAACCTTTAGCGGTATCTGGATG
>Ga0308176_10001687_pt1 | contig 13912 bp, 11 predicted proteins | sample PhyCR2_3_FD_203890 | JGI IMG/M metagenome (GOLD analysis project Ga0308176, IMG submission 203890) | Soil microbial communities from UC Gill Tract Community Farm, Albany, California, United States - DLSLS.C.R2 | ecosystem: Environmental > Terrestrial > Soil > Agricultural land | place: USA...
AACACCACCTCGTCCAGCTGGAACTGGGCGGCGACCTCGCTGGCCGCCACGAGGTGCCCGTGGTGGATCGGGTCGAACGTTCCGCCCATGACGCCGAGGCGGCGCCTGCCCGTGTGGGCGGGGCCGTTGCCCGGGCGGCGCACCGGGGTGTGCACCGGGCCGGTGGGCTTGTCCTGCTCTTCCATGCGTGCAGACCCTACCGGCCCGGTCCGAGGGCCCTGGCCGGGGACGGGGTCCCGGTTCAGCGGTCGCGGTTGAAGCGGGTGGTGATCCACAGCAGGAGCAGCAGGATGATCAGCGCGCCGCCGCCGGTGACCGCCGGGTTCAGGCTGTTGTGGTTGCCACCGTGCTCCCCACCCTCGGCGGCGAGGGTGACCAGCTGGGCAGCGGCGAGGTGGAGGCTCATCGGCAGGACCTATCGCGTGTGGACGGGATGAAGATGTCGGCTCATCGTAAGCGGGCGGCCCGGCGGCGATCACCCCGACTCCGCCGTCGCGGTGGACGCGGGACGTCAACTGCGCCGCCGGCGGGGAACTTCCGCGGCCCGTCAGTCGTCCTTCTGCTTGTAGCCGCGCAGCAGGATCCATGCGGTCAGTGCGCAGCCGAGGAACATCACGATCAGAACGATCCGGAGCAGGTTGCCCGATCCGTGCTGCTGGACGGCGGTGCCGGCGGCCTCGGTCAGCCAGGTGGCCGGGGGGCGGTACTCCATGACGTGGTCTCCTTCGCTGTACTGCCCGTCCACGGTAACTCCGCCTAGGCTGGCCCCCGCCTCGGGGGCGACAGTGGCACTGACACGCACATGGGGGAAGACATGTCCGACGACGGCCGTGAGCAGACCGGGCACGAGCGCGTGCCGAGCAGGCAGCGCAGGCGCTTCCCGGGGATCTCCTCGCGTGCCTACGAGCATCCGGCCGACCGGTCGGCTCTGGTGGCGCTGCGCAAGCTGAGCGGTTTCGACACCGTGTTCAAGGTGCTCAGCGGGCTGCTGCCGGAGCGGAGCCTGAGGCTGCTGTTCCTGTCCGACTCGGTGCGTGTCTCGGAGCGGCAGTTCGCGCACCTGCACGACATGCTGCTGGACGCCTGCTACATCCTGGACCTGGAGAAGGTCCCGCCGATGTACGTCACGCAGGACCCGCAGCCGAACGCGATGTGCATCGGTCTGGACGAGCCGGTCATCGTGGTCACCACGGGCCTGGTCGAACTGCTCGACGAGGAGGAGATGCGGGCGGTCGTCGGGCACGAGGTGGGGCACGCCCTGTCCGGTCACGCGGTGTACCGCACGATACTGCTGTTCCTGACGACGCTGGCCCTGAAGGTCGCCTGGATACCGCTGGGCAACATCGCGATCATGGCGCTCGTGACCGCGCTCAGGGAGTGGTTCCGCAAGTCGGAGCTGTCGGCGGACCGGGCCGGGCTGCTGGTGGGGCAGGATCTGCGGGCCTCCATGCGCGGCCTGATGAAGATGGCGGGCGGCAACCATCTGCACGAGATGAACGTGGACGCGTTCCTGGAGCAGGCCGAGGAGTACGAGGCCGGCGGCGACCTGCGCGACTCGGTGCTGAAGATCCTGAACGTGCTGCCCCGCTCGCACCCCTTCGCCACCATCCGGGCCGCGGAGCTGAAGAAGTGGGCCGGGTCCCGGGACCACCAGCGCCTGATGGACGGCCACTACCCGCGGCGCAGCGAGGACAAGGACGCCTCGGTGAGCGACTCCTTCCGTGAGTCCGCCGCGAGCTACGCCAGCGATGTGAAGACCTCGAAGGACCCGCTGATGAAGCTGGTCACGGACCTCGCGGGCGGCGCCGGCGACTTCGGCGGCCGGGTCCGCCGCGGCTTCGACGGCTTCCGGGGCCCGGCCCCGTCGAAGGACGCGCCGCGAGGCGACTCCGAGCAGGACGGACCGCAGGACGGACCGCGAGGCGACTCCGAGCAGGACGGGGAATAGCCGGACCACGGCCCCGGGGCCCGGCCGGGACGTCAGACCTTCGGCGTCAGACCTTCGGCTGGGCCTCGGTGGCCAGCGTGCCGCACAGGGCCGTGGTGCTGTCCGCGGCGTAGGGGTTGGTGCCCGCCGGGCCGCCGCTCCGGGCGGTCTGGCCGGGCAGCAGAGGCCGCAGGTAGGAGGTGGCGTCCTCGGCACAGGACAGCGGGCCCGCCTGGGTGTAGGAGCCGGCCAGCCGGACCTGGCCCACGCGCAGGTCGTCGCGGGTGAAGCGGAAGGCCAGCTCGCGGCGGACGGTGAAGAGGGACACGGCCGCGTCGGCGGCGGCGCCGGCCGGGCGCAGGGCGTAGACGAAGATCGTGTCGGCGCTGATCTCCAGTGTGGCCGTGTCGGTCTCGGCGGCCCGCAGGGTGCCCTGGGCGCGGATCCGGTCGTCGGCCAGGCGCGCGTGGGAGGGGTCGATGCGGACCAGCCAGCCGGTGGGGGCGTGGCGGCCGTCCGCCGCCGGGTGGTCGAAGCCGCGGTCGAACTGGGCGAGCTGGTCGGAGTCGAGCAGGGCCCGGACCGGGCGGACCTGGCGGCCGGTGAGCACATCGGGGTCGAGGGAGGAGCGGACCAGGTAGTTCCTGGCGATGCTCAGGGCGGCGGTGACCTGGCTGTCCGAGAAGTGGGCGGTGCCGCGGGAGGCGGGCAGCGGGATTCCCGCGGCACCGACCTCGAACTGGGCGGCCGGGCTGTGCGCGTACAGGTACTCGGCGTCGGTGGCGCCCGGCACCTTGCCACGCGGGGCCAGCGGGATGACGGTCATCCGCAGGGGCTCGACGGTGCGCCGGGCCTGCGGGGAGCCGTAGGGGTGGCGGACACCCATGTAGACCGCGGTGGCGAAGGCGACGGCGATCAGCAGGAGGAGGATCAGGGCCTGCCGGGTCAGCCCACGGCGCAGCGGCGGGCGGCGGCGCACGGCGGGCGAGTGGTCGGTCATGCGCTCCTGTGCGGAGTACTCCTGGAGGCGGGCAGCGCGGACGAACGACTCGTCGAACACGACGGATCGGTACTCGTCCTCGCCACCTGCGGGGCCGCCCTCGGGTGTCCCCTCCGGTGGGTCTCCAGGCCCGCCCATACTTTCAGGGTAGGTTCCGGGGGCCTCCGGTAAACGCACCGCTGTGCGACAACTTCTGACAGGTTCTCACCAGAAACGCGGGGCGGCTTTCAGGGGGATCGCGGGATCGCCGAGACCGCGGGGCGGCCGGTGTCGGCGGAGGCGGAGGGGCGTGCCGCCGCTCCCTGCTCCAGGCCGGTGGAGGCGGGTGACGGCATCCGGTCGCGGGTGCCGGAGGAGGCGCCCCGGTAGACGGCGGCGAAGGCCAGCGCGACCATGCCGACGCCCATCACCAGCGCGAGCACCCAGGCGACGGGCCGGTGCCAGCGGACCTGCTTGCCGTAGGGCCAGAAGGCGCCGTGGTGGGCGGCGCGGGCCTGGTCGTCGTCGAATTCGTCGTCGTCCTGATCATGACCGAATCCGGTGCCCTCGACGCCGTAGCCGTCGTCGTAGCGGTCGCCTCCGGCGTGGGCGCGGCGGCCTTCCGCCTCGGAGGCCTCGGCTCTGGCCTGGGCCGCGGCCAGGAGGCGTTCGACGGCCGTCGGCTCGTGCACCACGGCCGCCTGCACGAATGCCTCGTCGAATACCACGGAGGCGAACTCTTCGTCCGACACCCCGCGGTCGTGGTCGTCGTCGGGCTCCCAGCCGTCCGAGAACGGCGTGCCCCCCACGTCCTCCGGCACGGATCCAGAGTAGACCTGGGGGGTCAATTTGGGCAGACGGTACGGAAATTCATCCGCCTGCTGAGATGTCTTTCCGTCAGGCCTGCTCGCCGGCGTGCGCGCGGCTCCGTCAGCGGCGTACGTGCCCGTCGCCGGTGACGATGTACTTCGTGCTGGTCAGCTCCGGCAGGCCCATCGGACCGCGGGCGTGCAGCTTCTGGGTGGAGATGCCGATCTCCGCGCCGAAGCCGAACTGGCCGCCGTCGGTGAACCGGGTGGAGGCGTTCACGGCGACGGTGGTGGAGTCGACCAGCTGGGTGAAGCGGCGGGCCGCCTGCTGGGAGGTGGTGACGATCGCCTCGGTGTGCCCGGAGGTCCACAGCCGGATGTGCTCGACGGCCTTGTCGAGGGAGTCCACGACGGCGGCGGCGATGTCGTACGACAGGTACTCGGTCTCCCAGTCCTCCGGGGTCGCCTCGACCACGGTGGCCTTGGAGTCCTTGGCGTGGGCCAGCACGCGCTCGTCGGCGTGCACGGTGACCCCGGCCTCGGCCAGGGCGTCGAGGGCCCGCGGCAGGAACTCGGCGGCGATGTCCTGGTGCACCAGGAGGGTCTCGGCGGCGTTGCAGACGCTGACCCGCTGGGCCTTGGAGTTGATCAGGATCTCGATCGCCATGTCGATGTCGGCCTGCGCGTCGACGTAGACGTGGCAGTTTCCGGTGCCGGTCTCGATGACGGGGACCACGGACTCGCTCACCACGGTCTGGATCAGGGAGGCGCCGCCGCGCGGGATGAGCACGTCGACGAGCCCGCGGGCGCGCATCAGCTCGCGGACGGAGTCACGGCTCTCGCCGGGCACCAGCTGGACCGCGTCCGCGGGCAGCCCGGCGCCGCCGACGGCGTCCCGGATCACCCGGACGAGGGCGGTGTTGGACTCGTAGGCGGAGGCCGAGCCGCGCAGCAGGACGGCGTTGCCGGACTTCAGGCACAGCGCGGCGGCGTCCACGGTGACGTTCGGGCGGGCCTCGTAGATGATGCCGACCACGCCGAGCGGGACGCGGACCTGGCGCAGGTCGATGCCGTTGGGCAGGGTGGAGCCGCGCACCACCTCGCCGACCGGGTCGGGCAGCTTCGCGACGTCGCGGACGTCGGCGGCGATGGCGCGGACACGCTCGGGGGTGAGGGTGAGCCGGTCGACCACGGACTCGCTGGTGCCGTTCTCCCGGGCCTTGGCCACGTCCTTGGCGTTGGCCTCGACGATCTCGCCGGTCCGGACCTCCAGGGCGTCGGCGATGGCGAGCAGCGCGTCGTCCTTCACGGCGCGCGGGAGCGGCGCGAGATCGGCGGCGGCGGCCTTGGCCCGGTAGGCGGCCTGGGTGACCGGGGACATGGAGTCGTACGGCGAGAGCGTGGTCATGGGGGGAAGGGTAGTGCGCGGCACCGTGCCGTCAGCCGTTGTCCCATACCGCGAGACGGGTCAAAAGGGGGTGAAGCCCGCCGTGGAACCTCGCATGGAACCTCGCCGTGACCGGTCCGTTCAGCGGCACCGGCCCCTTCAGAACGGGTGCACCCCTACCGGAGTCGCGGGCGCGGGGCCGTATCCCTCGGCGATGCGCTGGTGGTACGTCTCGCGGTCGATGACCTCGAGGCCGACGATCTCCCAGGCCGGCAGTCCGGCGGTCTGCCGGTGCTCGCCCCACAGCCGCAGCGCGACGGCGGCCGCGTCATGGAGGTCGCGGGCCTCCTCCCAGTAGCGGATCTCCGCGTGGTCGCCGGCGTATCTGCTGGTCAGCAGGAAGGGGTGGTCGTGGGCGAGCTGTTCCAGGGCGCGCCGCAGGTCGGGCAGCGGCACCTCCTCCCCGGAGACGCTGAGGGTGACGTGCCACAGGCGGGGCAGGTCCCTGGGCACCTCATGCCGCTCGTAGGCGTCTCCGGCCACGACGCTCGTCAGAGCACCGCGGGACGCCGTCCCGGGGCGCGCTCGTCTCACGACGGCCTCCTTCTCGCATGACCCTTGACGGAACGTGTCCCATCAACATGTCCCCGAGAGAAAGTTGAGCAGGCCGCCGGGCTCCGCGTGGCGGTTTCACGGAACGTCCCCCACCGGGGGCGTTCCGTACGCCCTGTTCTACGAGTGGCTCTACGAGTGCGACGAGTGCAGCAGTACCAGGTCGTCCCTGTGTACGACCTCGCGTTCGTACGCCGGACCCAGCTCGCGCGCCAGTTCCCGGGTCGAACGTCCGATCAGCAGGGGGATCTCCTTGGCGTCGAAGTTGACGAGCCCCCGGGCCACCGCGCGTCCCGTGCCGTCGCGCAGCTCGACCGGGTCGCCGGCGCTGAACTCGCCCTCCACGGCGGCGATACCCGCGGGCAGCAGCGAGGTGCGCCGCTCCACGACCGCCCGGACGGCGCCGTCGTCGAGGGTGAGGGAGCCCTGCGGGGTGGAGGCGTGCTGGAGCCACAGCAGCCGGTCGGCGGAGCGCTTGCCGCTGGGGTGGAAATAGGTACCGGTGTCGCCGCCGCTCAGCGCATCCGCCGCGTGGACGGCGCTGGTCAGCACCACCGGGATGCCCGCGGCGGCGGCGATGCGGGCGGCCTCGACCTTGGTGACCATGCCGCCGGTGCCGACCCCGGCCTTGCCCGCGCTGCCGATCTCGACCTCGGCGAGGTCCCCGGGTCCCCGCACCTCCGCTATCCGCGAGGTGCCCGGCTTGCTCGGGTCGCCGTCGTAGACGCCGTCGACGTCGGAGAGCAGCACCAGCAGGTCGGCGTGGACGAGGTGGGCGACCAGGGCGGCGAGGCGGTCGTTGTCACCGAAGCGGATCTCGTCGGTGGCGACGGTGTCGTTCTCGTTGACGACCGGCAGGGCACCCATCGCCAGCAGCTTGTCCAGCGTGCGGGAGGCGTTGCGGTGGTGGGCGCGGCGGCTCATGTCGTCGCTGGTGAGCAGCACCTGGCCGACTCGGACGCCGTAGCGGGCGAGGGAGGCGGTGTAGCGGGCGACGAGCAGGCCCTGGCCGACACTGGCGGCGGCCTGCTGGCGGGCGAGATCTCTGGGACGGCGACGCAGCCCCAGGGGGGCGAGTCCGGCCGCGATGGCTCCGGAGGAGACCAGTACGATCTCCCGCTCCCCTCCGCTGCGCACCTTGGCGAGGACGTCGACGAGCGCGTCGACGCGGTCGGCGTCCAGGCCGCCCGCGGCCGTGGTCAGCGACGAGGAGCCCACCTTGACTACGATCCTGCGGGCCACACCCACGGCCTGCCTTGCCTCGGTCACCTTGCCTGCTGTCCCCTCGCCCCGTACCGGCTGCCTGAGCGGCAATCGCTGCCTGTCCGGCAATCTACGCGAAGGGGGCCGGGCGGTGCGCATCGGTCCAGCCTCCGGACAGGCACACAGTAACCGTTTGCTCACGGTTCGCGTACGGCAAAAAGGTTGTATCCGTTGCCTATAGAAATTAAACCCTTCACCAATTTAAATTGACCGTTGTGTCACCTACCGTTCGCCACCCGAAGCGCATCCTGCTCAGATCGGGCAAGAGTCCCTATGACGTCTTCTCCGTGGAGGAGGCCCTCCATCAGGACGTCATCGCCACCAACTCCGGCAACCTGATCTTCCAGGACGCCGCGCACAAGATCCTCGAGACGCCGAACACCGAGGTGTTCTCGAACGGCGGCCGCACCGAGGTGGCCGCTGCGGCGCGCATCAACGCGGAGTACGACGCGTTCGTCGTACCGCTGGCCAACGCCTTCCGCCCGTCCTTCGAGGTGGCGCTGCAGCGGCTGACCCGCCTCATCTCCAAGCTGCGCATCCCCGTCGTGGTGCTAGGCGTGGGCGCGCAGACCGGTGTGGGCTACGACGCGGCGCGGCTGAAGCGGATCGAGCCGACCGTGCGCGCGTTCTGTTCTGCGGTGCTGGACCGCAGCGCCTCGATCGGCGTGCGCGGCGAGTTCACCGAGACGTACCTGCGGGACATGGGCTTCAAGGACGTCGAGGTCATCGGCTGTCCGTCCCTGTTCATGTACGGCCGCGAACTCGACGTGCGCAAGCAGGTTCCCGGTCTGACGGCCGAGTCACGGATCGCGATCAACGGCTCGCACAGCGCGGTGAGGAAGCAGGGGCTGGGCCGGATCATCAACCGCGCCCACGAGCACTACCCCAATCTGCGCTTCATCGGCCAGAACCTCAGTGACGCGCGGCAGCTCCACTGGCGGGACCTGTCGGACCCGAACGCCGCGGTGACCGCGATACCGACGCACCCGGACCACCCGATGTACCGGGAGGACAAGGTGCGGGTGTACGTCGACCCGATCACCTGGATCGACGAGCTGCGCCCGTTCGACTTCTCCTTCGGCTCCCGGATCCACGGCAACATCGCGGCGCTGCTCGCCGGTACTCCCGCGACGGTGCTGTGCGGGGACTCGCGCACGCTGGAGCTGTGCCGCTACTTCGAGATCCCGCACCAGCGCCTGGACAAGGTCGCCAAGGACCCCGAGGCGGCGGACCCGGCGCGGCTGTACGAGCAGGCCGACTTCAGCGGGCTGACCGGCAACCACGCCGAGCGCTTCGAGCGGTTCACCCGCTTCCTGGACAAGAACGGGCTGCAGAACACCTTCACGCACGGCGACGGCGGCGCCGCTTTCGAGAAGCGGATGCGGTCGCTGGCGTTCCCGCCGGGCGTGCGCCCCTGGAACGACGCCGACCTTTCCTCGCTCACCACCCGGTTCGGCTGGCTGCACACCCAGGTCGGCGAGCTGTCCAGGGACAACGACCGGCTGCGGCGGGAGCTGGCCCGGTCGAAGCGGGTCAAGGACGCCGTCCCCGCGCCCGCGGCCTCCGTCTACCGGCGCGCCCGCCGGGTGGTGGGCCGGGCGCTGCAGTCGGGCAAGTAGCGCGGCGCGGCACCGGCGGACGTCAGGCCGCCGCCGCGCCGATCCCGCCGCTCGGCAGCAGCCGCCTGATCCTCCGCAGCGCCCGGCGCGGGAGGGAGCGGGCGGCCGGCTCGCGGTACCCCGGGAAGGCGCGGGCCTCACGGGGTTCGGCGAGATACACGTCGTCGGGGATGCCGGCCGCCTCGGACCGGAAGTGCGGGTAGGCGAGATACAGGCGGGTGCCGCGCTTCTCCAGCAGCGCGGCGGCCTGCTTCCCGGCCCGTACGAACTCCACGACGTCCAGCAGCGGCTCGGCCCGCTGCTCGGCCACCAGGTGCAGCCGCAGCCGCTCGTGGACCTTCAGGCGGCGGGCGACCCCCGGCGTCCAGTAGGCGTCCATCAGCGGCTTCGCCAGCTCGAGCTTGTTCCGGCGGACCGCCTCGCCGTCCTTGAGGAACTTGGGCCCGAACTGCGGCAGCAGGGTGATGAGGAAGGGCCGGACCATCAGGTCGTCGCGCCGGGGGCCGGCCGGGACCATGTCGGCGATCAGCTTCATCAGGGCGCGCGCGGAGTCGAAGCGCAGCGTGTAGCTGCCGGTCTTCGTCACATGCTTGCCGTCCTCGCGGCCCACCAGGTAGTAGCAGGTGTGATCGGCGAGCACGGAGACGCCGTCCGCCCGCAGGTAGGCCTCCAGGGTGAAGAGCGCGTCCTCGCCGGTCCACAGCGATTCGTCGAACCGCATGCCGTGCCGCTCCAGCAGCGCACGGCGGAACAGCTTCTGCGCGCTCAGCGTGAACTTGATGTTGGAGGAGAAGACGTCGGTCCGCTCGAGGGTCCGGCCGAACATCGACTTCGGCGGAGTGCGGTTGACGCCCTCGACCCGGCCGAGGACGACGTCGGTGCCGTTCCGGTCGGCCATGGCGACCATGCGTTCCAGGGCCTCGGCCCCGAGCCGGTCGTCGGCGTCGAGGAAGAAGACGTAGCGTCCGGCCGCCTTGCCGAGGCCGACGTTGCGTGGGCCGCTGGGGGTGCCGGAGTTCTCCTGGCGGACGACGGTGACCGGCATCTCGACGCGGGCCGCGAACTCCTCCAGGTACTCCCCCGTGCCGTCCGTCGAGCCGTCGTCGACCGCGATGACCTCCATGCGGGCCGGGCCGATGGTCTGTGCCTCGACCGACGCCAGGCAGTCGACCAGATACGGCATCGCTTCGTACGCCCCGATGACTACGGTCACATCAGGCTGCGTCACGACGGTCACGGTTCCCCCTTGGTCACAGGATTTTTCCCCCGAATCACATCATTCGCACCCTGTTAGACGGGTACCCGTTGAAGGCGGTTGCCTGACGCCGAGTGATGAGTGAGGCATGCCACACGGAGCGCGGCGACTGCAACCGAAGGTACGCACGGCTGGTAAGAGCTGCTCAGCCGTGCGACAGGGGGCGGTAAGGGAGACGTGAGAAGGGCCGGCCCCCGGAGTTCTCCGGGGGCCGGCCCTTGGGTGGCGGAGTCGTCAGACCGCGTTCACGTCGTCCGTCTCACCGGCGGAGGCGCTCCGCTGACCCGGCAGCGCGTTGGTCAGCTCGGCCGTCTCGGCGGGGTCGACGTTGGCCGCGCCCACCCGCGACTGCTGGCCGACGTTGCGGGTCTCGGCCTTCAGCGCCAGATCGGCGACCGCGGTGTTGAACTGGTCGATGGACTTCGGCTCGTCCGGGCCCAGCAGATACTGCTTGAGCTCCTTGCGGTCCCCGGCCAGCGGGTCGGCGGACGGGGCGCGGACCGCGTCCAGCAGGCCACCCAGCTCGGCCGCGCTGTTGGACAGGATCGTCGCGGCGCGCACGGCCGTGTTCTGCCGCTTGAACTCCTCCACGCCCAGCTCGCCGGAGTCCGTGACCGCGTACGGCTTGCCGCTCGCGATGAAGTCGGAGACCACCGAGGAGATGTCGGAGACCATCGCGTCGGAGACGTTGAAGCAGTCGTACAGGCGCGGCTCGGCACCGGTGATGACCTTGTGCTCGTACGCCGGGAAGGAATTCCAGTAGGCGGCGTTCCACTCGGCGCGCAGCCGGGCGATCTCCTGGTGCCGCTCGACGTCGACGATCCCGTCGCGGGTGGCCTCGGCCTCGTCGCCCTTGTCGCCGCCGGCGCCGGCCAGCTCGGCGAGGCGGGCCTCGATCCGGGCCAGCTCGGCCCGGGCCCGCTCCTGCGCGGCGGCGGTGTCGGCGGTGAAGCGGGAGTCGGCGGCGCGCTCGGCGGCGGCCTTCTCGACCAGGGCGGTGACGCGCCGGTGCGCGGCGCCGGCCTGGGCGCTGACGGTGCCGGTGAAGGGATGCGGCTTGTACAGGACACGCACCGGCGGGTCGGACTCGACCAGCTTCCTCACGATGTTCTCACCGGCGAGCACGATCGAGGTGTTGCCGGGGTTGCCGTCCCAGCCCTCCCAGGTGGGGGCGTACAGCACGGTCGGGATGCGACCCTCGGGCACGCCCTGCCAGGTGGTGATCGGCGCGAGCTGCGGGCGGCCGACCTCGACGATGTCCTCGTCGCGGACGCCGACGTCGGCGATGGCGTAGCGGTCACGGCCCGCCCGGCCGGCGGTCCACACCTCGTCGTACACCTTGCTGTACGGGTTGACGCTGGCCAGCTTGTCGCTGTCGCCGTGGCCGATGAAGACGTGCTTCATGGTGGGCACACGGAGCAGGTGGATGTTCTTGCCCACGTTGGCCGCGTAGAGCGCGACGCGCACCGTCGACAGGTCCAGGTTCATCAGGTGCACCCCTCCGGGCACGCAGATGACGGGGACGGTGGTGGGGGCGATGTTGTTCAGGAGGGCGCGCTCGCGAAGGATGATCAGCGGCCGGGTCTCCAGCTGCTCCATCGTCTCCAGCCACATGTTGACCTGATACGCGGAGTCCTTGGAGCCGGAGAAGTACAGGACCGTCTCCGGCTTGTAGGCGGCCAGCCAGTCGTCCACGGCGGCGAGCACGGCCTCGGCCCTCGGCGGGGTCCGCCGGCCGCGCACGTACGGCAGCAGCACCGCGACGTACAGGCAGCCGAGGGCCACGGTGATCCCGGCGCCGATGAAGCCGACGAAGGCGTCGTCCAGCGCTGCGGAGACCAGGAGGCCGGCGACCGCCAACAGGTCGAGGTGCAGCATCTTCTCCGCGGAGCGGTGCAGCAGGCGGCGCGGCGGCGCGTCCGGGATGCGGATGCGGGACTTCAGGTCGATGTTGCGGGTGGCGACCGGCATCCGGCGGCGGTTGCGGATCAGCGTCACGAGCGCGCCATGGGGGGCCTGCAGGCCGTAGAAGGCGATGAAGCAGGCGACCGCGGCGTAGAAGACCAGGTTGTCCGCCAGGGACATCCGGGCCAGCAGCAGGATGAGCAGCAGCTGCCTGATCAGGAACCGGATCGACAGACCGGCCCGGACCTTGCTCAGGCGGTTGATCAGATAGCTGCCCTTGCGGTGCAGAAAGTGGTCCGCCAGGTACGTCACGGCGGCCGCGACCACGAAGGCGTACACGCTGGGGAGGAGCGCGGCCAGCATGAGGCAGGGGTAGCCCAGCATCATGAGGGCCGCCGCGGCCAGCTCGGCCGCGCTGCCCACCCTGGCGACGCGAATAGCGGTGGATATCACGGAGAAACCTGCTCTGGGAGGGGAGAGTGCCGGTTTTGTTCGGTATTGCCGGAATCGAGCGGCGAGCGCGGGCCGTACGCATTTTTAAGAGGTGTACGGACTCAGGCCTCTGCGAACGCCCAATGAATGAGCGAGCGCAGAGGCCTGAATTCCCAAAAGCTATTTACCGCGATTATTACACGCCGTCCTGACGGTCCAGCACCGAGGCCAGAGCCTGCTCGAAACCGGAGGCCGTGGCGGCGCCCGCGGTCGGGTCCTGCTGGCGGACGTCGATGACGTGACCGGTCAGCTCCGACAGCAGTACGTCCAGGGAGGTGCGGGCCACCGCCTCGGAGGAGAGCAGCGAGCCGGCCGGCTCCTGGCCGAAGGCCTTGGTGCGCATCGGGGTCGCGGTGCGCTCGGGGTTGATGCAGTTGACGCGGATGCCCTCGGACGCCCACTCGTCGGACAGCGCCTGGGTGAGGTTCACCATGGCGGCCTTGGTGGAGGAGTAGAGGCTGTACTCGGCGCGGCCGCGGGTGTAGCTGCTGGAGGTGTAGAGCAGGAGCTGGCCCTTGGTCTCCGACAGGTACTTGTAGGAGGAGCGCGCGATCTGCACCGGGGCCAGGTAGTTGACCTTCAGCGCCTCCTCGATGGTGGCGTTGTCGGTCTCGGCGAGCTTGCCGATGCGCAGCACGCCCGCGGTGTTGACCACGTAGTCGATCCGGCCGGTCTCCGCGTACGCCTTGGACAGCGCGTCGTCGACCTCCTCCGGGTTCTCCACGTGGGTGCCGGTGGTGGAGCGGCCCAGCGCGTACACGGAGGCGCCGTAGGACCCGGCGAGTTCGGCGATGTCCTTGCCGATGCCGTAGGAGCCGCCGAAGATGACGACCGTCTTGCCGGTCAGCAGCTCGCGGTAGTCCTCCTCGCCGTTCTGCTCCGGGGCGGCCGTCGAGGCGAGCTGGAACAGCTTGTCGGCGATGAAGACGTCGACCGGCTGGGTCACCTTCATGTTGTACTCGTCACCCGCGACGACGTGGATCGGCACGTCCGGCAGGTACTTGAGCACGACGGAGCAGTCGTCCGTGGCCTGGAAGTTGGGGTCACCGGAGGCGACGTCGTAGGCGCGGCGGATCGTGGACAGCTTGAAGGCCTGCGGGGTCTGGCCGCGGCGCAGCCGGGAGCGGTCCGGGATCTCGGTGATGAACTCGCCGTCCTCGCCGTGCGTGCGCGTGACGATGATGGTGTCCGCCGACGGGATGGCCACGTCCACGGCCTGGAAGCGCTCCAGCGCGGTCACGCAGTCGTCGATGACGCGCTGCGAGAGCAGGGGGCGCACGGCGTCGTGGAAGAGGACGTTGAGGTCCTCGCCCTCGGCCAGGCCCTCACCGAGGGCGGAAATGGCGCGCTCGGTGGTCTCGTTCCGGGTCGAACCGCCCTCGATGACCTTCTTGACCTTGGTGAAGCCGGCCTTGGCGACGATCTTCTCGATGTCCGGCACATAACCGGGCGCCATCAGCACGATGATGTCGTCGATCGAGTCGGCGTTCTCGAAAGTGGTCAGTGTGTGCTCGATGACTGCCTTGCCGGCGATCTTCAGCAGCTGCTTGGGGATCGAAAGACCCACCCGCTGACCGGTGCCACCGGCCAGGACGACTGCGGTGGTTCGGGGCTTGGCTATGTGCTGTGACACAGGCTGACCTACCTTGGGGCGACAGGGAACG
>Ga0308176_10001688_pt1 | contig 13911 bp, 12 predicted proteins | sample PhyCR2_3_FD_203890 | JGI IMG/M metagenome (GOLD analysis project Ga0308176, IMG submission 203890) | Soil microbial communities from UC Gill Tract Community Farm, Albany, California, United States - DLSLS.C.R2 | ecosystem: Environmental > Terrestrial > Soil > Agricultural land | place: USA...
TGAAGCGCGGAAGATCCGGCGCGGCGATGTGCTGCGCGTGCTCGATCCGCCAGCGCGGATCGCGCAGCTCCGGATGCGCCTTGAACGCGCGCTCGTAGACGTCGAGCACTTCGCGATTGGCCCGGTCGCCGATCGCGTGGGTGGCGAGCTGGAAGCCGTGGCGGATCGCCATCTCGGCGATGCGCTGCAAGCTGGCCGGCTGCTCGAGCGCGAGCCCGGTGCTGCGCGGCAGGTCGGCGTACGGCTCGAGCAGCCAGGCGCCGTTCGAGCCGAGCGCGCCGTCGATCTGGCGCTTGATGGAGCGCACCGTCAGGTAGCCGTTGCCGACCCCCTGCATGCGATAGCGATCGAGCAGACTGTCCATCCGCGCTTCGGGCTCGAAGCGCACCATCACGTACAGGCGCACCGGCAGTCTGCCCGCCTCGGCGAGCCGCTTGTAGCGGTCGATGGTCGCGAAGTTGGCGCCGGCGTCGTGGAACGACGTGATTCCTTTGGATAGCGCGTCCGCGCCTGCCAGCTCGATGATGCGGAGCGCTCTGGCCTCGCGTTCCGCGAGCGGGTGGCGTGCCTCGTCGCGCGATTGTGCGGCTTCGGTGAGCTGCTGCGCCGACTCGCGCAGAAGTCCCGTCGGCTCGCCGCCGCCGTCGTGCACGATCTCCCCGCCGGCCGGGTTGCGTGTGTCGCGCGTGATCCCGGCGACGGCGAGCGCCTTCGCGTTCACGAAGGTCGCGTGTCCGCTCGCGTGACTGAGCACGACCGGATTGTTCGGCGACACCGCACTGAGCGACGCGTGCACCGGATTGCCCTCGACCGCCGGCACCGGCGGGCGATCCCACTTGGCCTGATGCCAGCCGTAGCCGATGATCCACTCGCCCGGCTTCGCCGTCTTGGCCGCACGGGCCACCTGCGCGACGATGTCGTCCCACGTGTGCGCCTTGGTGAGGTCGAGCTGCAGCTTGGTCTCGCCGAGGTCCATGAAGTGACCGTGCCCGTCGGTGAAGCCCGGCGTGACGAGCCGGCCCTGCACGTCGATCACGCGCGTCGACGGCACGACGAGCTTGCGGATCTCGGCGTCGCTCCCGACGGCGATGATGCGGTCGCCTGCAACGGCGACCGCCTGCGCCTCTGGTTTCGACGAATCGACGGTGACGACGTGGCCGTTGAGGAGCACGAGCGTGGCGGCCTGCGCGTGGGCAGTCGCGCCGAGCGCGAGCAGGAGCAGAGCGGTGAGTCGGATCATGGGTCGGTCGGGGAGGGCGTGACGCTTCGAGTTACGCCACGCCCTCGCACAGATCAACCCCCACTCTTGCAGTATCGGCCGCCGATCGGGTCGACCAGACAGTCGTGATCGATCGTCAGCTCGCTGATCTGCCCGCCATTGTTTAGTACGAGCTTCGACCCTTTCACTTCGTACGTCGCGTCGTACGGCACGCCCACGAGTGTCACCTTCATTTTGCCGCCCGACGCGAGCTCGATCCGGTCGAAGAAGGACTGTCCCTTCACGCCGACGTAGGTGCCTTCCACGCCGGCGGAGCACGCGAGGAGAGTCATCCCCGCCGCAACAACGATCGCGGCGAGCGCCCGCTTCGACGTTCCGACGCGCTCGGCCGGTCGCGCCGGATGCAGGACTGGCATCGCGCTCACGGCTTCTTGCCGCGGTTACGGAACGCGTCGAGCAGCCTCTTCGCGGCCTCGCCCGCTGCCGCGTTGCCGGCGGCGCGCGTGTTGTCGCCCGCGCCGACGGTGAGGTCGTGGAAGCTCACGGCGTACTCCCGCCCGACGCGGATCTGATTGCCCGGCAGCGGCTCGAGCAGGACGACGGTCATGTCCTCGTTGAACGAGGTGCCGAGCTGCTTTCCTCCCACGTCGAACCGGATCGTGGCGAAGCGTGCGTCTCGCGATTGGCCAGGCGCGAGCTGGAACTGCGCATTGGCGCCGCGTCCCTCGAGGATCTCCATCCCCTGCACGCTCACGTCGTGCGTGCCGGCGCGTCCGTAGTAGTAGCGGTTACCGAGGTTGTCCGTCGCGCCGCTCGACGTGCCCTTGTAGCCGAGGATGATCGGTTGGTTGGACATGTTGCGGAAGCGAACCACGCTGCGCAGCACGTGATGTCGCCCTTCGACACCGGCGGTGATCTGAGTGACTTCGGCGATGAAGGTGCCTGCGCTGTAGCAGCGCGGTCGGCCCGCGCACTGATCCGCCTCGAGCGGCACCCCCTGCGACGCCGGCGCCGGTGCGGTGAGCGGGCCGGCGGCCGGAGCGGGCGATGTGCCCGAGGTGGACGCGACCGCCGTCCCGTCTCCATTGAATCCGCGGAAGTGCAGCGAGAACTCTCGGCCAAGTCTGAACTGGCCGCCGGCGATCGGGTCGATCTGGCGGATGGACAGATCGAGATCGTAGGTCGTGCCCATGATGACACCGCGCGTCGCCGGCTTGAACAGGAGCTCGAACCGCGCGTCGCTCGACTCGCCGGGCCGCAGCGTGAACTTGGGATCGAAGCTGTTGTTGCCGACCTCTCCGATGCCGCGCACGGCGCCATTCCCATACACGACGAAGCGATTGCCCCGATCGTCGAGTGAGACGCCCGACGCGTTGACGTAGCCGAGCGTGAGCGGGCGCTCCGTGCGGTTCGTGAAGCGGACCGTCGCGGTGATCAGCTTCCCTCCGTACTCCGCCGGGCTGGTGCGAAAGTCGGTGACGGCCGCGTCGAAGGTGGCGAGGCGGAGGCAGTTGTCGACGCGTGCGCAGGTCGCGGCGCTCTGCGCGCCGGCCGTCGTCGGCAGCGGTGCAGCGATGGCGATCAGGGCCAGACACGACAATCGGATCGTGCGGATCGATGACTTCACGGTGTTGCTCCGGTGAGTTGAGTGGTCGGTGCGACGTCGCGCTCGACGTCGGGTGGTCATTTTTTGGCGACCGCCCAGCCGGCATCCACGAGCTGCAGCGTGACGCGGATGCGCGGCGCGGCGTTGAGCGAGCGGCTCATCATGTCCTCGTCGGCCGCGTAGGTCGCGGTGAGCGCGGTGTGCGGCCCGGAGCTGCCGTACGCGAGATGCGCGTCGATCTCGGGGCCCCATCCGAGCTGGTAGCTGCCGGCCTCCTTCGCCGACGCGACCGGACCGTATCGACGTACGAGCGTGGAGCGGAACGTCTCCGGATCCACGAACGAGAACATCCGCTCGATGCGCACCCCTCGCACGATGTCGTCGCCGTCGAGATAGGCGGTGACACACACGTTGCCCGGCTCGCCGCCCTGGCGCCGGCCTGGAATCGACATGCAGCCCATCGAGTTCACCTCGAGCGCGGCGGCGTAGCCCGGATACCAACCTTCGCTTCGATTCACGCGCGACACCTTGCCGAACAACCGCCCCACGGTGGACTCGAAATCCTTGGCCTTCACGCCGACGCGAAGACCGGCGACGTCGGCACGCGCTGCATCGAACGCGGGTGGCGTGGCGGTACCGGGGCTCGACGACGCCACTGCCGCTCCGGGCGCGAGCGTCGGGGTGAACAGCACGGCGCCGGCCCGATCGAGCACCCGCACCGAGGTGAGCGTCGCGCGTACGACGTTCTGCCCCGTCACGGCGCCCGACGGATCGCCGTCGCCGACGACGCGGAAGCGGATCTCGTCCACGACGCCGCGGCCGGCCTGATTGAGCCGCGCGTCGAATGCGCGGGCCTGCTCCTTCGGCATTGCGATCGCCCGCGCCGACTCGGCGTTGTCGAACACGATCATGTACTGCTGCCGGAATGAGGGCGACTGCACGTACATCCCTGGCTTGAACAGCGACACGGAGAACTCGCCGCGCGCGTGGTCGTACTCCGAGATGTTGTCGGTCACGCGCACGCTGAACTCGTGTCGCGGATCTGCCGCCGAGAGCTCGCGCCCGATACGCTCCGCCTCGGCGCGCAGCGCGTCGGGCCGGTCGAAGTTCGACGCGCGGCGTACGACCTCACTCTGCTCGGCGGCGGCCTGCAGGTCGAGCGGCTTGCTGGCGACCTTGTGGTAGGTCAGCGCGACGAGGCGGTCGTCGAGCTCACCCTCCTGTGCGTGGGCGACATTGCCGCCGAGCGCCAGCAAGGCGGCGACCACGGTTAGCGTGCGCGCGCTCATTGCCCGCCTCGCGCGACCACGTGCTTGTGCAACGAGAGCGTCTCGCCACTCGCGAAGCGGAGCTGCATGGAGTCGCCCGCCGACGCGAGCGTGGCCTCGATTCCTCCGGCGGCGGCGAGCGGTTGGCCGCCATCGGGTGCCTTCCCGCCGCGCGTCAGCCGCATGCCGGCGTAGGTGTCGTTTCCGTCGACGACGAGCACGTGGGTGCCGCTCACGAAGGCGAGTAGCTCGCCCTTCGCGCGCGCACGGTCGCCCGACGACGCGCCGACCTCCCAGACGTCGCCGGAGCGGGTGGGCGCGGGCGTGGCGCCATCGTCGGAGGCGCCTCCGCCGCATGCGGCCGCGAGGCCGACGCCGAGCGCGGCGAGTGCGAGTCGTGGTTGCAGCTGTGCCATTGGACTGGTAGGCTATGGGAGTTGGGAGGGTCCGAGCGCGGGCGCCGCCTGCGTTACGCCCACCTCGCGTTACGTCGGCTCGCGGAGAAAACCGTCATGACCGCTGGAGAGGGCGCCCGACCGCTGTCGGACGGAGATGCGGTGGACGATGTCGCCGGCCGAGAAAGCCTCGACGCATTGTTCAGCCTCGCGTACGAGGAGCTTCGCCGTCTCGCCTCGAGCGTTCGGCACAACGACGCGGCGGCGACGATCTCGCCGACCACGCTCGTGAACGAGGCGTGGCTGAAGCTCGCCGCCACGCCGGCGATCGCCGACACGTCGCCGCTCCACTTCAAGCGGATCGCCGCGCGCGCCATGCGTCAGGTGCTCGTGGACGTGGCGCGCCGTCGCGGCGCCGACAAGCGCGGCGGCCCCGACGCGATCGCGGTCACGCTCGACGAGGGGAGCTACGCCGCCACCGGCAGCGACGACCTGCTCGCCCTGCACGCGGCGCTCGACGATCTCGCGCTGCTCAATCCGCGCCAGGCGCAGATGGTGGAGAGCCGCTTCTTCGGCGGGCTCGATGTGTCCGAGACGGCGCAGCTGCTCGGCATCTCCGAAGCCACGGTGCTGCGCGACTGGCGCGCCGCGCGTGCCTGGCTGGCCGTGGAGCTGAGCCGTCCCAACTGACATCCGAACGACACCAGCCGAGGACGACGATGTCCGACGACTCGAGCGACGAGCGCGCCGCACGCTGGACGCGCGTTCAACAGGCGTTTCACGAAGCAGCCGATCTCCCTGAAGCCGAGCGTTCGGCCTATCTCGCTCGCGTCGCGACGGACGACCTCGCGTTCGCCGAAGACGTTCGCGCAATGATCGAAGCTGACGCCCGCGCCGACTCGCCGCTCGATCGCGGCGTCGCGGGCGCCGCGCGCGACGTGCTGGATGACGGGAGCGCCTACCTGCCTCCGGCCGGTGCGTTCGGGCCGTACCGGCTCCTCCGCCCCGTCGGCGAAGGGGGGAGCGCGGTCGTGTACCTTGCCGAGCGGGACGATCTCGGCACGACCGCCGCGGTGAAGCTGCTTCGCCATGCCTGGCTCTCGCCGATGCGGCGCGAGCGGTTCACGAGCGAGCAGCGCACCCTCGCGCGTCTCGATCATCCGGGCATCGCGCGATTGTTCGACGCAAGCACGCTCGATGACGGCACGCCCTGGATCGCGATGGAATACGTCGAGGGAGCGCCGCTGACGGAATACTGCCGCGCCAACGCATCCTCGCTCGGCGAGCGGCTGCGGCTCTTCCGCGACATCTGCGAGGCGGTGCAACACGCGCACGGGCACCTGGTGATCCATCGCGATCTCAAGCCATCCAACATTCTCGTCAGGCGCGATGGGCAGGTGAAGCTGCTCGACTTCGGGATCGCCAAGCAGCTCGAGGCGACGGGCGACGACGCCGATCCGACCCGCACCGGATTCCGCCTGCTCACTCCGGCCTATGCATCGCCCGAGCAGCTCCTCGGCGAGCCGACCGGCGTGCACACCGATGTCTACTCGCTCGGCGTCGTGCTCTACGAGCTGCTCACTGGACGCATTCCGTTCGCCGTGGCGGGGCGCTCGCCCGCCGAGCTCGAAGCGCTGGTGCTGGCCGGTCCGACGGAACGCCCTTCGAGCGTCGCTCGGCGCGGAGAGGCCGCGGTGGAGGCGAGCGCGGATGCATGGTCGGAGCTCGACGTCCTGTGTCTCACCGCGATGCAGCGCGAGACGGCGCGGCGCTACCGCACCGTGGATGCTCTCGTACGCGACATCGATCATTTCGTCCGCAAGGAACCGCTCGAGGCGCGCCCCGATTCTCGGCGCTATCGGCTCGGCAAGTTCACCCGTCGGCACCGGCGCACGCTGACGCTCGCTGCCGGCGTCACCGCGCTCATCGTGGCGCTGAGCGCCGTCTACGCGGTGCGCGTTCGCGACGCCCGCGACGCGGCGCTGGCCGAGACCGCGCGCACCCAGCGCATCCAGCAGTTCACGCTCAGCCTGTTCGAAGGGGGCGACCGAGAGTCCGCGCCCGCCGACTCTCTGCGTGCCGTGACGCTGGTCGAGCGAGGCGTGGTCGAGGCGGCGACCTTGGCTACCGAGCCGGCCGTGCAGGCGGAGCTCTACCAGACGCTCGGCGGCATCTTCCAGAAGCTCGGCCGCCTCGACCGCGCGGATTCGCTGCTGCAACGATCGCTCGCCGCGCGTCGCACGCTCGCCGGCGGCGAGGCGGATCTGGCGCGATCGCAGGTGGCACTCGGGCTGCTTCGAGTCGACCAGTCGCGGCTGCCCGAAGCGGAGCAGCTCATTCGTGAGGGGCTCGCCCTGAGCCGGCGCGTGCGGCCCGCCGGCCATCGCGACATCGCCGTCTCGATGACGGCGCTCGGCCGGGTGCTCGAAGAGCGCGGCGCGTACACCGACGCCATCACCGTGATGCGTGAAGCGCTGCGCCTTCATTCCGCGCTCGGCGAGACGTCGCCCGAGGTCGCCGCCGCGGCGACCCAGCTCGGCAACGACTACTTCTACGCCGGCGACTACGCGGGCGCCGACTCGATGTTCCGGCGCACGATGCAGGTCGCGCAACGGATGTACGGCGCGAATCATCCGCTCGTCGGAGACGCGCTCATCAATCTGGGCGCGGTGCGTCATCAGCGTGCTGAATACGCCGAGGCCGAGCGGTACGACCGGCAGGGCCTCGCGATCATCCAGCGCGTGTACGGTGCGGACGACCCCCGCACCGCCGCGGCGATGACGATGCTCGCCCGCGCGCTCGTCGCCGAAGTGCGGTTCGACGAAGCGGTTCCCCTGGTGGAGCATGCCCTCGCCATTCGCGAGCGCGTCTACGGCGCGATGAGCCCGAAGGTGGCGTCGACGATCAACGAGCTCGGCATCATGGCGATGCGCCGCAAGCAGTACGACGAAGCCGAGTCGTACTTCGCGCGCAATGCCGACATCTATCGCGCGGTGTACAAGGGGCCGCACAACCTGCTCGCCACCGCGCTGGCGAACCGCGCGAGCGTGCGCAACGCGCGCGGCGACTTCACCGGTGCGGAGACGATGTTCCGTGAGGCGCTCGACATCTTCACGAAGACACTGCCGGCGACGCACCTCGACGTCGGCATCGCCCGCGCGAAGCTCGGCCGCACGCTCCTGCGCCAGCGCCGGTTCGCCGAGGCGGAGCGCGAGTCTTCGGCGGGACTGGCGATCCTGCTCGCGCAGACCAGTCCTGCCGCGTCGTGGGTCCGCAGCGCGCGCACCGATCTCGCCGTGCTGTACGATTCGCTCGGCGAACCGGCCCGGGCGGCGGCTCAGCGCGTCGCTCTCGCCGATTCGCTGACCGCGAGCAGGTGATTCTCCGCTAACTTACGGCCAGGCAGCGGAGACCATCTCGACCAGGCGGGCGTGCCAATGGCGGAGTTCGATCAACGCGTCCAGCGCTTCCGTGCGCTGCACGAATCCGGATGCTTCGTCGTGCCGAACCCGTACGACCCGGGGAGCGCCCGGGCCCTCGAGCAGCTCGGCTTCCCGGCGGTCGCCACCACGAGCGCCGGCTTCGCCTGGTCGCTCGCGCGTCCCGACAACGGCATCACCATCGACGACGCGCTCACGCACCTGGATGCGGTCTGCGCGGCCGTGCGCATTCCGGTGAGCGCGGACTTCGAGCGCGGCTTCGGCATCGAGCCGTCGGAGGTGGCGCGGAACGTCGAGCGCGCAATCTCCACGGGGATCGCCGGACTGTCGATCGAGGATTCCACTCACGAGACCGATCATCCGCTGTTCGAGTTCGAGCTGGCCCTCGACCGGGTGCGCGCCGCGCGGAAGGCGATCGACGAGTGCGGCACCGGCACCGTGCTCACTGCGCGCACCGAAGGCTTCGTCGTCGGTCGGCCCGATCTGAAGGAGACCATTCGTCGTCTCACCGCTTTCGCCGACGCGGGCGCGGATTGTCTCTTCGCGCCGGGGCTCAAGTCGCTGTCCGACGTCGAGGCGGTGGTGCGCGCGGTGGCGCCCAGAGCGGTCAACGTCGGCGCGTCGATGAACTTCGCCACCGTGCAGCAACTCGCCGACGTCGGTGTGCGACGGATCAGTGTGGGCGGCGGACTCGCGCGCGCGGCATGGACCGGGATGCTCGCCGCGGCGAGCGAGATTCTAGAAAGCGGGACGTTCGGGACGATCGCCGGCTCGGTGTCCGGCGCGGAGATCAACGCACGGTTCCGCGCGTCCTCGTGACGTCGCGCTAGCGCGCGCCGTAGCCGCGCGCCATCAGCGTCGCGAGCACCACCATCGCCATCACGATGAGCGCCTCGAGATGGCCGATCGCCGCGATGCGGCGTGCGCGGCCCTCGTCGGGGCGCCAGCTCTCGCCGCCGCGGCGCGCCGCCTTCCGCCATCGCGCCAGCGTGATCATAGGATAGAGCTCGAGCAGGAGGATCAGCGCGAAGAACCCCATCTTCGCCGAGAAGGCGGAGTTGCCGTAGTAGTACTGCGTCGCCTTCTCGGTGTGACCGAGCAACCGCCACGCGCCGGTCACCAGCCAGAGGATCGCTGCCAGCCCCCAGTATGCGTCCGCCTTGAATGCTCGGCGCGCATCGCGCGCGGTGAGCGGCCGCGCGTACAGTGCCGCGCTTCTCGTGAACACCGCGCCGAGCCCGAGCGCGAGCGCCAGGAGATGGAGCGCGGCCAGGGTGATCCGCAGGACCGGTGACGGCATCGTGTCGTCCTCAGCTCGAGTAGTACGCCGCGTTCTCGTCGATGTAGCCCTGCGTCAGGTCGCAACCATAGGCCGTGGCGTCAGCGTCGCCGACGCCGAGGGCGACGACGATGTCCACCACCTCGGAGCCGAGCGCGGCTCGCACCACTGCGTCGTCGAAGTCGAGGCGGGAACCGTCACGCAGCACCTCGTGGCCGTTGATCCATGCGCTGGTGGACGACGGCACGATCGTGCAGTCGAAGCACTTGCCCACCGCCATCAGGATGCGGCCGACGTTCGGATCGGCGCCGAAGACCATCGTCTTGATGAGCGGCGAGTTGACGAGCGTCTTGGCGATCCGCCGCGCCTCGCGCAGATCCTTCGCGCCGCGCGCCGTGGTGCGCAGCAGATGCGTCGCGCCCTCACCGTCGCGCGCGAGGATCTCCGTCATGCGTAGGAAGCCGGCGGAGAGCGCCGCCTGGAACGCCGGCTCGTCGACGGCTCCGGCGAGCCCGTTGGCGAGGATCGCGCAGGTGTCCGAGGTGCTGGTGTCGCTGTCGACGGAGAGCATGTTGAACGAGACGTCGACTGCCTGGCGCAGCATCCGGTCGAGCGTGGCCGCGTCGAGCGCGGCGTCGGTGAAGATGTAGACGAGCATCGTCGCCATGTTCGGCTCGATCATCCCCGAGCCTTTGGCGACCCAGGTGATCGTCGCGTCGCCGACGGAGAGCGAGAGCGCCTTGGGATGCGTGTCGGTGGTCATGATCCCTTCGGCGCCGATGACCGGGTTGGCGACCAGCTCCGCGCTCATCCCGCGCACGCCCTGCTCGATGATGTCGATCGGCAGCGGGACGCCGATCACACCCGTGGAGCTCACGAGCACCTTGTCCGGCGTGGAGTCGATCTCGGCCGCCGCCGCGGCAGCCATGCGCCGGGCGTTCTCCAGCCCGCGCTCGCCGGTGGCGACGTTGCTCACCTTGCTGTTGGCGAAGATCGCGCGCAGGCGTCCGCCCTTGATCGTCTCGCGTCCGAGGATCACCGGCGCGCCCGGAAACTGATTGCGCGTGAAGACGGCTGCCGCTGCGGCGTCGACCTCGCTGACGAAGAGCGCGAGATCTTTGGCCGTCGGCTTGAGGCCGACGTTGCGGCTGGCGCAGCGGAATCCGCGGGGGAAGACAGGACGGTCGTGAAACGGCATCGGGCTCTGCACGAGGAATATGACGCTGTGAAGCGCGGAAGATACGATGGAACGATCCGATCCGCACCCAAACCGCCATCAAGGGGTCAGACTCCTTGATCGTACCGATCAAGGAGTCTGACCCCTTGATCGGCGAATGTTCGGCTGCACGGCAGTGAGCCCTCTATTCGACCACCACCGTCGGCGCCTTCGGATCTTCCGGCACGCCAGGCACGTCCGCCTTCGCCCCGCTCACCCCTTCGTCGGCCTTCTTCTCCTCGTGCACCGACGGAAGCGCCGAGGCCTCGATCCACCCCTGCTCCGCCGCGTGCTTCGCCGCGGCGTAGGTGTCATCGGCGAGCACGAGGGTCGAGCCGGCGGCAAGCACCTCCTTCGCCAGCACCTGCACGCTCGCCGAGCGCTCGGGATCCGACCGGACGTTGCGGATGTAGATGGCGAGAATGCGGCCCGGATACGCGTCGAGGATCGCGCGATAGATCTCCGGGTCCTTCTGACTGTCGTCGCCGATCAGGATGAACGGCGTGCGCGGATACAGGTCGAGGATCTCACGGATGATCGGCTCCTTGTGGCTCTTGAGCCGCCGCGACGACAGTGCGTCGAGCCCGATGTCCCAGTCGCGCAGATGGATCGGCCCCGTCGGGATCCGCTGCACGTCCATGAAGTCGGCGATGATGTCGTAGATGTTCCACGGACTGCTCGACACGTAGAAGATCGGATTCTTCCGCGCGCCGTCGCCCCCACGCTCGAGCGCCTGATAGAACGCCGCGACGCCGGGGAACGGCAGCCTGGTGCGCGCGTTGCCGAGCATGACCGTCCGCACCGCCTGCAGAAAGCTCGTGATGCGCGACTGGATCACCGTGTCGTCCAGATCACTGATCACGCCGAAGCTGTGCGCCTCGCCTGGCAGGCGGATCGCCGCGCTCGCCGTCACCTCGGGATGATCGGGACGAATCTCCGTCGCGAGCCGGAGCTCCACCTCGTGCCACTGCTCATTGCTGGGCAGCGGCCGCTCGACGTCGATCCACTGACGGAAGAACCCCTCGCCGTCGGCGACGAGCTCGTGCTCTGCGCCGCCGACGCGCGCGATCACCCGTGCGCCGCCGAGCGGATCGCTGTCGATCCGCTTGTAGGTGCTGAGCAGGTTGCGCCAGAGCGAGTCGGTGGCGCTCGCCACGGGGATGTTGCGCGACTCGATCACACGCCCGTGCACGAGCACGCGCTCGGTGGTCCCGAAGCCGCGGTAGCCGGCGATCTCGAACCGCCGCTCGTCGCGGCGGTCGAGACCCATGAAATGACCCGCGCGCTCGAGCTCTCCGCGCAGCTCACCGGCCATCTGCCCGAGCCGGTCGCGCCAGCTCTTCGACGAGTCGTCGCTCACGGCTATGGGACGAGCGGCTCCGGCGCGACCTTCACGCGACCGATCATGTTCGCGTCGCCACCGAACCAGATCTGGCGCGTCGCCCGGTCGAAGGTCATGTGACGGATCGTGTTCGCCTTGTCCGCGGCGATCGTGATCGATTCGGTGAAGCGCTTCTTCGCCGGATCGAACGCCACCAGCTTGTTCGGCTGCGGACCGGTCTCGGCCACCCAGATGCGTCCGCGGTCGTCGCTGGTCATCGCGTACGGCAGCGAGCCGGCGCCCGACGGAAGAATGTACTCGGTCACCTTTCCGGTCTTCGGATCCAGCCGGCCGAGATAGCCGCGCGCGTAGTCGCCGTACCAGATCACGTCGTCGGAGGTGATGGCGATGCGCCGCGGACGCGCACGCTCGCTCGGCAGGTTGAACGTCGTCACCTTGCCGTTCGCCGGATCTATCGTGCCGATCTTGTTCGTGCCGAACAGATCGAACCACGGATGCCCATTGGAATCCATGAGGATGCCGTACGGACGCGAGTCCTCCCCCATGTTCCATAGCTGGATCTTCCCCGTCGCCGTCGTAAGCCGGCCGACCACGCCGGCGCCCTGCGCGGTGAACCACGCGTCGCCGTTCTTGTCGAACGTCATCGTGTGCGGATCGCGCACCTTCGGATCGGGCATCGGGTAGCTCGTCGTCTTCCCGGTTGCCGGGTCCAGCCGCACGATGCGCCCGTTCGCGTTACCCGTGAACCACACCATCCCCTTCGCGTCGACGACGAGGTCGTGCGGATGCGTGCCCTCCTCGATGTCGTAGCGCTTGAACTCACCGCTCGCCGGATCGAATCGCGCGACGTAGTTGCCGACCTGCCCGACGAACCACACGCGACCTTTCTGATCGGCGAAGGGATCGCGCGGGCGCGTGCCGTTCCACGGAATGCTCCACGACTCGAGCTCGGAAACGGCGGTGCCGGCGCGTTGCGTTTGCGCGGACGCGAGCGAGCCGGCGGCGACGGACAGCACCACGGCGATGACGATGGGTCGCATGAGGTCCTCGGCGCTGAGTGTTCGTGTACTCTTGCAAGCTACGCGGAGGCGAATCGAAACGCCTGGCGGCCTCAGCGAGTCATTCGACGCAACTGCTCACCGAATCTTGCGCGACATCGCATCGGTGACGCGCGCGAGCGTCGCGCTCGCGGCGCGCAGGTCGCGCTCGCCGAGCGCGGCACCGAGCGCGTCCGCCCAGCCGCGCTGCGCGGCCTGGATCGTTCGCAGCGTCGTTCGGCCACGCGGAGTGAGCCGCAGGAGCATGGCGCGACGGTCGTCCGGGTTGTCGTCGAACTCCGCGAGACCGTCGTTCGCCAGGAGATCGGCGACCCGCTGCACGCTCTGGCGCGCCTGGCCGAGTGCGCGCGCGATCGTCGCGACGGTGGACAGCTCCTCTTCCACCGCGGCGAGCACGCGCCATCGCGCGCTCGTCTGGCCCGCCGGCTTCGCGAGCGCGTCGCCGGCGTCGATCAACATTCCGGCGAGTCGCAGCACCTGGACCGCAAAGACGCTCACCGCATCGCCGGCGGGAGTCCGTCCGGCGGCCGCGCGCGACGCGGTCGTGCCGGACCTCGCTTTTCCGCGTGCCGTCCGCGCGGTCACGGCGGGGCGAGCCAGCGGATGTCGCGCGTCGCTCCGTCGTCGTCGGTGAAGGCGAGGAGCCGAAGTGCCTCCTCGGTGACCGCGGCGCGATCGCGCTTGGACAGACGTCCGTACGGCTCGATCTCCATCACCGCGCTGGCGCGACCGCGCGTGATCCTCCACCGGCCGGCGACCATGCCGTCGACGAGCAGCGTGGGGAGCATGCCGTTCTGCGTCCGGATCCGCGTGCGATTCGCGTCGGAGACGACGCGGCGGCGATCGGCGTGCGCGAGCAGGGCGTTGTCGTACTCGGGAAGGAAGAGCGGTGCGACCGGAGTGTCGGGGTCGGGCAACGGCGCATCGGGCAGATCGAACAGCTCCTTCCCCTCTTCGTTGCGAAAGATCCGGAGCTGCGGACGCAGCGCTTCGAACGGTGCACGCAGCCCGGTGAGCCCCGAATACATCTGCGCGTCAGCGACGGACGCCGGTCCGAAGGCGCCGAGGTAGCGAACGATCAGCTCTTC
>Ga0308176_10001689_pt1 | contig 13910 bp, 17 predicted proteins | sample PhyCR2_3_FD_203890 | JGI IMG/M metagenome (GOLD analysis project Ga0308176, IMG submission 203890) | Soil microbial communities from UC Gill Tract Community Farm, Albany, California, United States - DLSLS.C.R2 | ecosystem: Environmental > Terrestrial > Soil > Agricultural land | place: USA...
GAGTCCACTTGTTCAGAACTGCCGCCGCGGGGCAAGACGACGCGTTGGCTGCGGACGACGAGATCCGTCACCGTGCAGAGGTCAGCCGCGGCGAATCGCCGCTTCGATTACGCCAAAGGGCTCTGTCGTTGCAACGAAGATCTCGTTGCGGTTTTCCCCGCCGAACGGCCGCAGGTCGACAGGCAGGTGGTGGCGATTGGGCATGACGATGTGGATATCGGTCACGTCGGCGAGCGCGTCGAGCACGGCCTCGCCCATCGCGTAGAGGGTATGCTGGACCGATTCGCTCTCGTGCCGCGCAAACGTCTCGAGCAGCGTGCGCCGGACCGCGTGCCACGCAGGTTCGAACGCCGTGGACGACGTCGCATAGTGCCAGGTCGCCGTCATCGATGTCGCCAGCAGCCGATCGCGCGTTTCCGGCAGCGTCGTGAACGTGTCGCGTTTGAATGCGGAGAAGGCGGAATGCCCGGTTTTCATGATCACGAGATCGGCGACTCCGGCTGCGACCTCGGTGCGATCCCGCCGCGCGATGACGCGAGCGGTCCGAGTTTCGGGCCCGCGACGCTGGAATGCCTGCCCCTGTTCATGGCCGTCGACCGTCAGCCGCTCCCAGAGATGCTGTTCGACGTCAATCCTGACCGAGGCGAGTTCTGCGTTCGTGTCCAGAAAATGGCTGGCCAGCGCCAGCGCGAACGGTTCTGCGACGAGATTCTGCTCCCGCGCCGCGAGCGCGTAGACCGTGTTCTTCATCGTGTCGGTCGGGAGCACATCCGAGTTCTTCCCGTCGACGTAGCTCGCTGCGTAGTCGCCCTCGAACGCGATCGCGATTGTGAAATCCCGCAGCGTGTGCCGATCGCCCGAACGGGTAACCTGCACGAGACGAACACCGGATTTTCCGTACGCGTGATCGGCTAGCACCATTGATTAAAGACAACGGTCAGCAACTATTCAAAGATAGTAGTTGACCGACAAATATGTTGAGGTGTTTGATCTTGAGATCTTTGGATCTTTAGATCTTTGTATCTTTGCGATCTTTGCCTTCCGTTACGATCTTTGCCGCTGATGGCCGCCGATCATAGCACTCCACCTTTCGGGTCTCTCGTCGATCTCGCATCCGAGCGGATCGGGGGACGCGCCGTCGCCGCGAGCGACGACTTCTTTGCGTCGAAGCGGAATCTGGTCAAGGCGTCGCCGCCGATCTTCGTCCCCGAGAAGTTCACGACCCGGGGCAAGTGGATGGACGGGTGGGAATCGCGGCGCCGCCGCACGCCGGGATACGACTGGTGCGTCGTCAAGCTCGGGCTCCGCGGACGTGTTCAGGGAGTCAACGTCGACACCCGGTTTTTCACGGGCAATTTCCCGGCCGAATGTTCGATGGACGCGCTCGACACCGGACGTGCGGTCACGCCCCGCTTGGCGGCAGCGGGATCGCCGTGGGTGGAGATCCTGCCCAGGACAGCGTTGAAAGGGGACTCTGACAACTTCTTTGCTGTTGGCCGCGACGACGCCTGGACACACGTCCGGCTCAACATCTTCCCGGATGGCGGCGTGGCCCGATTGCGCGTCTACGGCGAAGCCGCCGTGGATTGGGCTCGCGCGGCGCGAGACGGCAAGGCGGTGGATCTCGCGAGAATCGAGCACGGCGGGCTCGTGCTGGCCGCGAGCGACATGCATTACGGCGCGAAGGACAACATCATCATGCCGGGGCGCGCCGCGAACATGGGCGACGGCTGGGAAACGAAGCGGCGCCGTGGTCCGGGCCACGACTGGTTGATCCTTCGGCTTGGCGCGCCCGGGAGGATCGACAAGATCGAAATAGATACGAACCACTTCAAAGGCAACTACCCGGACGAGGCATCCGTTGATGCCTGCAACATGCCTGGAGCCACGCTCGCGGCGCTCGCCGGAGCGGCGTGGGCCGACCTGCTGCCGCGTGTGAAGCTGCACCCGCATCGCCGCCATATCTTCGCGCGCGAGCTGCGCGACATCGGCGTCGCATCTCACGTGCGGTTGAACATTTTTCCTGACGGGGGCGTCAGTCGTTTCCGGGTGTATGGAACGCTGGCAGCGGATTGATCGAGCGTCCACGGCCGAAGCCGCGGAGGAGCTGCGCATCTGCTGTGGGGCCGAGCGCTGGGTCAAGCGCATGCTGGCACGCCGGCCCTTCGGATCGCTCGACGCGGCGCGCGCCGCGGCGCGCGAGGAATGGTGGGCGCTCCCGCCCGACGACTGGAAAGAGGCGTTTGCGCACCATCCGCGCATAGGGGACGTGAGCGCCGTGCGCGCACGGTTCGGAGGTGTCGCCGGCGCAGCGTCCGCGCGCGAGCAGGCGGGAGTCGCGGCGGCCGGGGATGACATCCTGCAAGCGCTCGCTGACGGTAATCTCGCGTACAAGTCGCGCTTCGGCTACGTCTTCATCGTCTGCGCGACGAACAAAACCGCGGAGCAGATGCTGCAGATCCTGCGAGAGCGGCTGACGAACGGCTTCGGCGAGGAGATTCTCGTGGCGGCCGGTGAGCACGCGAAGATTTGCGATCTCCGGCTGGCGGTCGTGGTCTAAATTAGACGCACACACCGATTGGCCACACTGCTTCTGACCGGCGCCACCGGGATGGTAGGCCGCGAGATTCTTGCACGCGCGGCGGCCGACGATCGCTTCGATCGCATCCTGTGCCTGGTTCGGCCGCCGCTGGATCGATTCGCGGCCATTCTCGCCGATCAGCACATCGCGCACGCGACGCACATTGCCGCGTTAGCGGGGGACGTCACCGAACCGTGCCTCGGCGTCTCGCCGACAGCGGTTGCCGACGTGACGCACGTGGTCCACTGCGCAGCGACGGTGGCGTTCGATCACCCGCTCGACGAAGCGCGCCGCATCAACGTCGGCGGTACTCGAAACGTGCTCGACCTGTGCAGGCGGCTGTCCCGCCTGGAACGGCTCGACGCGGTGTCGACGTCTTACGTCGCAGGCCGGCGTGCTGGACTGGTCAGGGAATCTGAACTCTCAGATGTGAACGGCTTCAACAACACGTACGAGCAGACGAAGTACGAATCGGAGCTCGAACTCCGCGCGGCGATGGCCCATTTGCCAATCGCTGTGCATCGGCCCTCCATCGTCGTCGGCGACAGCCGCACGGGAAAGACGGGATCCTTCAAGGTCCTCTACTGGCCGCTGAAAGTCATCGCGCGCGGCTGGCTCCCCGCCGTCCCGTACGACGCCGACGGGCAGCTCGATATCGTGCCGGTCGACTACGTGACATCGGCACTCCTGGCGTTGTCACGCGATCCTGCGACGCTCGGGCGCACGTATCACCTGGCCGCCGGCCCCGGCCGTGACACGACGCTCGGTGAACTCGCGGCACACCTCTCGGCTCGATTCGGCCGTCGCCTCCCGATGCGGGTGCGTCCGCTCTGGTGGCAGCGCGTCGTCCGGCCGGCGCTGATGCTGATGCCCTCGTCGGCCCTGCGGCGAACGCTCCGCACGGGGCTGGTCTACCGCCCGTATCTCCAGATGCGCGTGCGGTTCGATACGTCCGAAGCCGACGAGCGCCTCGAGGCGCACGGGGTCAGCTGTCCGCGCGTGGTCGACTACATCGACACGATTGTCGATGCGGCCGTCGCGAGCGACTTCGGCAAACGTCCTTTGTCAACCGCATGACGACCGTCGGCGATCGCACGAACGTCACGTCGCCGCCCGCGCGTCCGGCGTGGATCAGAAACATGCCGAACGCGATCAGCCTGTGCCGCCTTCTGGCGACACCCGTGCTTCTCGCCGCCGCGCTCCAGGAGCGCTCGTTGCTGTTTGCGTGGCTGCTGCTCGCATGTCTCCTGAGCGACATCGTCGACGGCCTCCTCGCCCGGTCCCTGCGGTTGCAGTCGCCCTTCGGAGCGGCACTCGATTCAGCCGCCGACATTCTCGTGACGATCATCGGTGCGGTTGGCACGATCACCATGCAATGGCCCTTCGTCGTGGCACATGCGTGGCAGCTCGAGCTGCTGGCGGCGCTCTTTGCTGGCGAAGTCTTGATTTCGTTCGCGCGGTACGGACGCCTCTCGAGTTTTCACACGTATCTCGTTCGTGTGAGCGCTTATGCGCAGGGCGCGTTCGTCCTCTCGCTCTTCTTCTGGGGCTATTCCGCGGCGCTCTTCTACTTCATGTGGATTGTGTCGTGTATCAGCCAACTCGAAGAGTGGGCGATTCTCGCAGTGCAGCCGACGTGGACGAGCGACGTCCGCGGCCTGTATTGGGTGCTGAAGGCACGAACGACGAACGGCACGCAGAGGGCAGGACGTGAGCGGCGTGGGTGAGTGGGTCGGAATCGTCAATCTTCGATCCGGCGGCCGTTCACGGTCCGAAGCGTTCGCCCGTCGACTCGAGCGTGCGGTCTCGCGCGTACTCGTCAGCGAGCGGCCGGGGCACGTCGACGCACTGGTTCGCTCCTGCCGCGACGCAGAGGGCATTCTCGTCGCCGGCGGTGACGGAACGCTGTTCGAAGTCCTGCAGGCGTGCGATCGGTCGCGACAGAGGATCGTGCTGCTGCCGTCGGGCCGAGGGAACTCGCTCGCGAAGGATCTCGGCGTCGACGCCGACTGCGATCCCGCCGACTGCATTCAGCGGGGAACGGATCGCGCGATCGATCTGCTCGACGTCATCATCATGCATGAGGATGGCACGAGCTGGAGCGGCGTGTCGGCCAGCAATCTGGCCCTGGGCTATCCGGCCGCCGTTGCAGATCACGCGGCGCGATGGAGGCGCTTCCGCGCGGGCAGCTATGCCATCGGTGCGATGACGGCACCTCTGGATCCGATGCGGATCCGATTGCGCTGCGACGGTGGCGAAAGCGAGTCCCTCGAGCTGACCGGTCTGGTGATCAGCAACTCCCGATATGTCGGACCGTTTCTCGGATTCCCCTCCTCGGATCTGTACGACGGCACCTGCCACACCGTCGAAATGCGCGTGGGCCGCCTGCGGCAGACGCTGCACAACCTGTCATCGCTGACCGGCGTCGGGTTCTACGAACCGCTGATCCGCAGAGACGTCCGCAGCGTGGACGTGAGGCTCGACGAACCCGCGTTGCTGAAAATTGACGGCGAGCTGAAGCTCGGCGTCCGTGAAATTCACAGCCGTGTCCAGCCGGCAGCCGTGACGTTCCGGGTGCCGGCGCTGCATGCGTGAATTCCTCCGCGTCACCGTTCCGGTGTTCGCGATCGGCGCAATCGCATTCTGGTGGGCGAGCCGCCGCGTCTCCGCGGAGGTCAAACGCGCACGCTGGATCAAATTCATCAGCTACGTCGTCATCGTCCATGCCGTGCTCGGGGCAGCAATTGTCGGCCGCGCCGCGATCGGCGGGCTGATCATCGCAATCGCCGCAGCAGGCGTGGTGGAAATCCTTCGCGCCGCTCGATCCCTCCGGAGGGATCTCTCTCTGTTGATTCCGGCGGCGTTCGTCACGGTCGCGGCTGCCGCAATCGTCTTCGGATTCGCGGCGCCGCCGTTGCTCGTCGCGTACCTGTATCTGGTCGTGGCCGCGTTCGACGGGTTCAGCCAGGCGGGCGGCCAGCTCGCCGGACGACGACGACTGGCGCCGACCGTCAGTCCAGGCAAAACGGTCGAAGGATTCCTCATCGGCATCGCCGGCGCGATCGTCTGCGCGTTGCTGTTGCGCGGGGCGGCGTCGGTGAGCGCAGGAGCAGCTGTGGGCTTCGGCGCGATGTGTTCATGTGCGGGTGTGGCCGGCGACCTCGCCGCATCGTGGGTCAAACGACGCGCGGGCATCAAGGATTACGGGACGCTCCTGCCGGGCCACGGCGGCGTGCTCGACAGGTTCGACAGCTTTCTCGCCGCCGCCGCCGTGATGTGCGTGCTGGGTGTCGCCGGCGTGGTGCCCTTCACGCTGCGTTGAATCTCTGTGTCGAACGGCTCAGTCCTGCAGTTTCGGAACCTCGATCTCGAATCCCGGGAATTGCTGTCCGGTCTCCGGATTGGCGTCGACGAAGGAGAGGCCTTGCCTGTAGGCGACCTCCGTCGACGGGCGCGGATAAATCGCGCTGACGTCCTCGTCCGTCATGGTGTCGCTGGCGACGCGGGCGCGCGGCGTGGCATTCGACGCTGACACGTCGTCCACGCATTCCACTTCCTGCATCATGCCCATGTCTTCGTGCATCAGGATGTGGCAATGATGGATCCAGCGACCGGTGAAATCGGCGAATCGAGATCGAAAGACCACTCGGCCGCCGTTGCGCGGAATCGAAACCGTATCCATCCATCGCGGCTCGTCGAGCAGGTTGTGCAGCCGGCCCTGCTCGTCCGGCACCTCGATGCGCGTCACCCACATGGGATTGATGTGGATGTGGAACGGGTGATCCGTTGCGTTGGTGACGATCCGGAACTCATGGTCTTTCCAGAAGCGCTCCAATCCTTCGCGCCGCCCGATTGGATAGGTCCGGAACTGCGCCAGCATCGCACCCGGCTGCGGATGCTTCTGCAGGTCCGTGTGCCCCCACAGCGTGAGCGACGGGTTGTAGAGCACCCATTCCTCCGCCGTGTTGACGAGCATCCGCGATCGCTCCGGGCGATCCGGAGAGAACTTCTGCGGCGGCGGGATCGGCACCCGATCCATCTGATCGTTAATGGCCATCGTCCTGGCATTCGGCGCCAGGAGCACGCGGGCGCCGTTGCACTCGGCCCACCGCAGATTGCACAGATCCGGATGCGCCTTCGCGTAGGCCTCCGGAACGTCGACGACCGGGAAGCCGGCGGATCCATATCCGCTGTAGCTCACCACGCGCGTCCGATGGGTGCCTGCGGCGATTCCGCGCGCGCGTGCCTCCGCTGCCGTCACGCGTGTCTCGTCATCCGTCACGGGCTGCAGCAGCGGCGGCACTGGCGGCAAGTGTTCGTTCAGCGACATCACGTCGAACGCGCCACCCTCGACCGGCGTCCCGCGGACGTGAACATGCGCCACGACGACGTCCACGGGCCCGGGGTTGGCAGGCCCGAACGCCCTCACGCCGAGATGCAGGGCCCGCTGAAGCCGCGCCTGGAAGTTGTCGGTGTGCAGGATCTCTTCCTGCGCGACGATGGTGAACACACGTCCTGCGGCATCCTGCGGCGCCTTGAAGAACACGTCCGCGCGGTTGGCGGTCGCCATCCACACTTCGTTGGGTCTGACGAAGGCGTTTCGCAGCGAGTCGCCGTCGCGGGAGCACGCCTCCAGGTTGCGCAGCATCGCTTCCATGTCGGACTCGCCGGCTGCGGCCGGACGGGTGAGCGGATTGACAGTACCCGCATTCTTCTTCGACAGATCCCTGATGCGGTGCGTCGCGCGTCCGTTCTCGATCGACACGAGCGTGATGCCATCGAAGGCGAGCTGATAGAGCGGCAGTTTCGCCGCTTCGATGTCGGCGCGTGACAGTGGGACGAGGGTGCGCGCTCCCGCGGCACCGCCCTCCGGCTTGACCACACGATGGAGTCGATCTCCCTTGAACACGAGCTGCCCGTCGAGGACCATGACGCGTTTGAATCCACGGCCGTCGACGCTCGCGTTGAGCACGCGCCACCGTTCGACGGCGCCTGGCCGCATGAACATGACCGTCGGCTGGGGAATGCCCTCGGGCGGCACGGGAACCGGCGTGATCCGCTGCCGTCGCCGCGGCGGCGCGTTGAAGTCGACGGACGGAATGATGACCCGCTGGATGAACACGAGCCGCTCCCGGTAGTCGTACGGACCCGTCGCGGTCGTCGGGTCCGGATGCGCCGTTCCGGTCATCGCCGTGTTGATCGCCTGGTCGACGTCGCCTTCGATGATCAGGAACCCGGCCATCCCGGCCGACACCTGATCGTGCGTCGATCCGTGCGCATGCGGGTGATACCAGAAGGTTCCGGGAGGGTGCGGGTGCGCCGGTGCGGGTGCGTGCGCGTGCACGGGAGCGTGCGGCGCGTGCGCGGGGGCCAACGGGGGGGTGCCCTGGGCCGGGCGACCGCTTGCGTCTGCGCGCGGATCGCTCAGCGCGATCTCGTAATCGACGAATCCCACGTACTCGTGCGGCTTTTTCTCGCACATGGTGCCGCCCATGGTGCGCCGCGTCGCCCAGTCGTCGCGGCTGAGAAGACGGACACGCACGTTGTCCGACTCGGTCCCGCGCTGCGCGTTGGAGTTCGGCCACACGTGCAGGCCGTGCGTGTGCAGGTTCGTGACGCGCGAGCCGTGCTCGGAATTCGAGATCCCCGACATGCACCGCCCGTTCATCGTCCGAACTGAGAGGAAGCGCGCAAGCGGCTCCACGTACTCGATGATGTTGAATGCGGGGTCCGGCTTTGTGGGCACAGGCTTGCCCGTCGCTTTTGCGATCTCCTGCTCGAACGTGAACGCGAGGTCGGGCGGAAGACTCAAGGGATCCGCGCAGGGGCCGATCCACATGTTCCCGTAGTCGACGCCGAGCAGATTGCGCACACGGATTCGAATCACGTCGGTGCTGCGCGCACGAATCGTCGGCGCGGGGCTGATGCCGCCGAAACTGAACTGCCCGGGAAAGATCTGTCCCGGCGACGGCGCCTTGTCCGGTTCGTTGCGTTCGACGACGTTCAGGTCGAGCGGCTGGTCGGGCCAGTCCGCGGGTCTCCAGACCCACGCTTCGCACCACGTTTCCGCTGCAAGCGCCGAGGGATCGACGATGCCCGCGACGTCCGGCGTGGGTGGAGGTGTTGGTGGATTCTGAGAAGCTGAGTCTCGAGAATGCGCGAGCAGCGCCGAGCCGCCTGAGCCCAGAGCTGCGCTGACCCCCACGGCCCCGAGCTGCAGCAGCTTCCGACGCGTCGGATTTGCGGGGCCGCCCTCAATTGGCGGTTTCATCGGTGCGGCATCATAGCCGATTCCGGCGGAAGGCGACTGGAACAAGTCAAAAGGGTGTCACCACGTTGTATAGTCGGCGGCTCACTCTAATGATGTTTGTGATCGTCCGGCGCACCGTGCTGTCCGCGATCTGCCTGACGGCGGCCTACGGAGTGATGCGGCAGTGCCGGAAGCCGTCAGGCTGGCTGGGCCGCCGGCTGGCGGGCGCGATGAACATCGGGCACGGCGCGCTCACGCTGTGGGGATTGGAAGGTGTGCCGATCCAGGCTGACTGGCGCATCCTCGATGTCGGGTGCGGCGGCGGCCAGACCATTCGGCGGCTCGCTGCGAAGGCGTCCACAGGACACGTGAGCGGGATCGACTACTCGGATGCAAGCGTCGCGGTCGCTCGACGGACGAACGCCGGCGTGATTGAGGCCGGGCGCGTGGACGTGCAGCAGGGCTCAGTCTCGCACCTTCCGTATCCGGACGCCGCGTTCGATCTCGTGACCGCTGTCGAGACGCACTACTACTGGCCCGATCTGCCCAGCAATTTGCGCGAGATCCTGCGCGTGCTGAAGCCTGGCGGCCGTTTCGTGCTGATTGCCGAAGCGTTCAAGGGGCGGCGCGCCGACTGGCTCTATGCGCCAGTGATGCGTCTCCTCCTCAGCGCGACCTACCTCACGCTCGCGGAGCATCGTCAGGTGCTCGCGGCAGCCGGCTTCACGGATGTCGAGGTGCGGTCGAACGCGTCCCGGGGCTGGATGTGCGCCTCGGGACGGCGTCCAGCGTAGCGCTTCGTAACAAGATTCGGGGGCGCTCGCGCGTCGGCCAGGTGCGGCCTCGCGCCGACTACGTCACGTTCGTGGGTTTCACGTCGATGACCGTGTGGTCGCCGCCGTGCGCCACGTCGGTCGGCTCTTTCCTGCGTGTGGCAACGACGAGCGCCACGCATGCCGTCCAGGTCGGCAGCACGTCGACGATTGGCACGAGTTCGAGCACGAACGACGGGAGCAGCAGCGGATGAAACCCGAGAAGCTTCGTCGTCGCAATTAGCGCGAGCACGTCGAGAATTTCGTCGAAGAAGGCCCAGCCGAACGGGCCGAGGCCGAACTGCAGCACATCGGTTGCGATCGCGACCGCGTAGGCGGCGCGGATGCGCGGACGCGTCAGCGCCAGACCGCCGCTCGACGGCGCACCAATCAGCCGCTCGCGCCAGTGGTGCCAATCCATGGATCCAGTTTACGCCTCGCGTCGTCTGCGGAGGCAGGACTTCACTGACGTCAGGATGCGACCACGATGAGCTACTCGACTATGTACCCCAACGCCCGCGCATTGTCTCGCACTCTGCTATCGCGCGTCACGATCGTCACGACCTGTGGCGGCTCCCCCAGCAGCTCCGTCGTCGAGAGATGCACCGCATCGAGCGTCCGGATCGGTTCGATGGGGAACGGACGGCGCACGCGAGCGAGTACCGCTCTGTCGACGTCGACGATGAAGCAGCGTCGCTCAAAGGTGCGCAGGGCACGAACGGCCGCCTGTTCATCGGCTGGCGACAACCGTCCCGTAGCGCGCGCCCGGATGATCGCTCGGTCTGCCTCCGCGAAGGTAAGGGCCGACGTCACATGCTGTGTTCCGGCTGACGCCCTCAAGACCGCCGCGTCATGCTCCAGCAGCGCGGCCACCAGCGCGCTTGACTCGATGTAGCGAAGGCTCGATGTGGCGACGTTCGACCGACCCGCACGGACGACCCTCTTCCGCACCGAGCGCCGCTGAGGGACGCTACGCTTCGCCACGATCGCGGTCGATCAGCTCAGCCGCGGTTCCCCGCGGCAGCCGGATGTCGGGCCAGGCCTCGAACGGGTCACCCGCTTCAACTGGAGGATGGAGGACGCCGGCGGCCATGAGCTCCTCCCATCTGCTTCGGGGAGACGGGCGGGCGCCGCCTCCCGGAGGTACGAGTTCGGCGACGACACGCCCGTGAGCGGTGACCGAAACCCGCTCGCCTGCCTCGACTCGCCGGATGTAGCGGCTCAAGTTGTTTTTTAGTTCCCGGATGCCTGTCTCCACCGGGCCAATATAGCCACTTGTGGCCACATTTGCAATCCCTTGCGAACGCCGATCCATTCGAGCAGCGGATAGCGACCCAGAGTGTCCATTGAGGCGAGGCCGCGAGTCGTCGATCGGCGAGTCGCAATCGCCGTGACCCGTCGAATCTCCTTCCGGGCGGAGTGTAACGCGATTAGCGGGGATGGAGCTTGCGCGGCAACGTCGCTGAGGCGCGCCGAATGCTGGATGCGCTCACGGCGGCCCGAGCACACCGCGTCGTGTCGGCGTGGGGGATCGGCGCGTTGCACGCGAGCCTTGGTGATGTTGACGAGGCGTATCGCTGGCTCGAGATCGCTGTGCACGAAAAGGCGTCGGGACTCAGCCTGCTACGCGCGCATCCGCGGCTGGATCCGATTCGATCGGACCCGCGCTACTGGCCGCTCGTCGGCCGCGTCGGTCTCGACGATGGTGGGATGATGGATCGCTAGTCGCTCACTGCGCTGGGAGTCGGGGGCGCTGGCTTGCCAGCCGTAGCCTCGCGCACGTGTCAGGCGAGCGGAGGTTGGCGGTGAGGCAGGGATTCGAACCCTGGGTAGGGCTTTAAAGACCCTACAACGGTTTAGCAAACCGCCGCCTTCAGCCTCTCGGCCACCTCACCATACGAGAACGCGCCTACTTTTGGTAGGTTTGGGCCGGGCCTTGGGTGCCCGTCCCCTCAGTGTAGCCGAAAGTGTAGCCGCCGCCCAACCGCAGCGCGGCGGCGGTAGTGATCAAGTCACGGCGATGCCGAACTCCCGCTGGATGAGCGCTGCCAGTTCCGGCGCGCACATCTCGATCGTTGCCGGGGTGCCTTCCAGATGGCAGCCGGTGACGGTCGCGTAGTTCGAGTGAGGATCTCGGCGCCAGGCTTCTTGTGGCCACTCCCGGCATGGGCGCGAATGAAGATTTTCACGCCGTCCCCTGAAGGACTCACCTCGGTATACGACTTGAACTCGTCGATGATCCGCTGTGCGGACGGAGCGATAGCCCCGGTCTGAGGATCCCGACAGTCGTCGAGGTCAATGCAGACGAAGCCCTCCACAACGTCCAGGGCGAACCCAAGACCGGAGTACCCGCCAGCGCGGTAGCCCGCGAGCGCGTCCCCGAACGTGGCGAAGACCGCCGGGGCGTTTGAGTCACACGGCCGACCCGTGCGGAAGTCGTACGGAGGCTTCTTTCCCTCGGGCGTATAACGCCAGACGAGGAATCGCGCGTACGAACGAAGCTGCTCGGGGACGCCTGCCTCGTTGAATGGAACGATCGGGACAGGGCCCTTGGGGACTTGGCTGCTCATGACTGCAGCCGCCAGGCTTCGAGCTTTTGTTCGAGCGACGCACGGACCAGAAAGATGCGTCGCACGTTCGGTGGCTGCACAGCCGTGATCTCGCCGCGCTTGGCCAGGTCGAGCAGCTGCGCGTACGGCAATCCATATTCGCGCTCGGCGTCGCGGATTGCGATGAGCTTCGCGCCGGGCCGCGGTGTGGTCGCCTTCATCGCGGACCTGCCGGTTGGACCGGGGTCGCGGTCAACCATGCGTCGAGGTCTTGCTGTCTGAAGCGTTGCCGCAGCGCGCCGACGCCCGTCGAGACCCGGAACGCCTTCAGGCGGCCGGACGCGACGGCCCGATGGAGGCTGCCGTACGAGGTTTTCGAATACTCGATCGCTTCACGCGTGGTGACCCATCGGATCTGAGACGCGGGTGTAGCGGACATGGCGCAAAACTCCTATTCGTTTTGCGCGCCCGTCGCCTTCTGACTTGGGGTTAGTACGACAGGAACTCGAACCACGCCATACCTTCAGTTCCGGATCTGGGGGCACTCGTTGTTTCGAGTGCCTTGCACCGGCGCCCATTAGGCGGTCGTTGTATTCACGCACGATCTCTCGTGCGCCCGGGTTGCGTGGCCTGAAGAAACTGTAGCACGAGAGCGCAGAGGCATCCAATGCCTTCCAGAGTTGGTGTCGACCGATTTCACTTCGTGTTGATCAACACGAGGGCAAATCCCTCAACAGGTTTGCGGCGCCGTACAATGTGCGGGTGACCAAACCCGATCGCGTGATGGAAATCTTGGCGGATGCAAAGCGTCTCGCGCAGGAGTACCGCGCGCTGACGGGTAAACCGCTCGGCGTCACCGGCGAGGTCGCCGAGTTCGAAGCCGCACGGATCCTGAAGCTCGAACTGACAGCAGCGCGTCAGGCGGGCTATGACGCAATCGAGACAGTCGAGGGCGGAACTCGCACGCTCCAGATCAAGGGGCGGTGCCTACTGCCAGGTTGCAAGCCGAGTCAGCGTCTGAGTCGGATCGACATCAAGAAGGAGTTCGATGCCGTCTTGATGGTCTTGTTGGACGGGAGCTTCGACGCGACGGCGATCTACGAGGCCGAGCGCGCGGCGATCGTGGCGGCGCTCACCAAGCCAGGTTCCACCGCCCGGAATGTTATGGGCGCGTTGGCGGTGAGCAAGTTCAAGGCGATCAGTCGGCTGCGTTGGCGCCGACCATCACCATAGAGCGGAATCACCGCGGGTATCGGAACCGGATTTCCCCGCGGAGTACCATGTAGAGGAGCACGGCGATGATCACCATCGGCAGGCCGTACTCCGAGATCAGCGAGGCGATTTCGGTCATGGCTGTTTGCCCTTCGGGGTAACCAGCTGTGGCCGCTTGCGGCTTAGGCGCGCGGCCGCCTCGGCCTTCCTCCGCTGCTTCTCCTGGAGCGCCTCCCTCGCGAAAGGTGTCGCCTCCCGGATGAGACCATCGAAGATGTACTCGTTGGTTTCCTGGCGCCCGGACACCGCGTGATGGCGCGGGCGTCGGAAGATCAGGCCGTCGCGTTCCATCCTGGCAATTCTCTTTCGCACCGTGCTGACGTTGATCTGCATCGCCGCCGCGATGCTCGCCTTGGCCGGATGAGGCGGGTTCTCCTTCTGCCACCAGTGCTTCGCCAGGTGCAGCAGGATATTGATGTCGATGGCATCCAGCCCGAGGGCCAGCT
>Ga0308176_10001690_pt1 | contig 13903 bp, 10 predicted proteins | sample PhyCR2_3_FD_203890 | JGI IMG/M metagenome (GOLD analysis project Ga0308176, IMG submission 203890) | Soil microbial communities from UC Gill Tract Community Farm, Albany, California, United States - DLSLS.C.R2 | ecosystem: Environmental > Terrestrial > Soil > Agricultural land | place: USA...
GCCGTGATGGCGGCGGCGGACCAGAAGTCGTCGAGGCCGAAGGCGCCGGGCACTCCGCGGACCGGGAGGCGGCGCACCAGCGGGGCCGGGGAGCTGCCCTCGTCCGCGACGGCCCGCAGCGCCTCGGCGCCGCCCGGAGCCAGGGGTTTGAGGTCAAGGTGGCGGTCGAAACACACGACCGTGCGGCCGCTGTAGGGGCGGGCGGACCACAGAGCCGCGACCTCGCCGTGCTCTTCGAAGAGATCAACGTGTGCCGGCATCCGGTGACCGTTCCATGAGAGGTGTTCCCGGTGCGGGGACGGTGTCCGCGGGCCGCGCGGAGGCGAACCGGCGAACGTCAGGCCGCACGGCCACCGCGGCGGTGGAGACGAGCACGAGGGCGCCGCCCCACAGCATGATCGTGCGGGCGTCGGCGAAGCGGAGCAGTCCGGCGCCGAGCAACTGCCCCAGGGGCAGGGAGGCGAAGGAGAAGAAGAAGTCCGCCGAGAAGGCGCGGCCGTGCAGGTCCTCGGGCACGTCCCGGCGCAGTCCGGTCATCTTGACGATGTCGAAGGCCTGCTGCCCGACGCCGCCCGCGAAGAAGGCGGCGGCGAGCAGCACGACGGACCCGGTCACCACGGGCGCCAGCACGGTCACGCCGTACAGGGCGAGCAGGGCCAGCGCGTACAGGCCGCGGTGACGGCCGCTGATCCGGCCGCCGACGAGGGCGCCCAGGGCGTTGCCGATCGCGAAGGCGCCCAGGACGAACCCGTACACGGTGGCGCTGTGACCGCGCTCGATCAGGAAGACGGGCAGGGCGACCATCCAGGGGCCGACGGCGAACACCACGTGCACGACGGCGAGGAGCTGCACATGGCGCAGCCACGGGATGCGCCACAGTACGGCGAGGCCCTGGAGGGCTGTGCGCAGGAGGGACGGTTCGGCTTCGTCCGCGTCCTCGCCCCGCGGGTCGCCCGGCGGGCCGTCCGGCTCGGAACCGGTCTTTGCGGACGCCTGTTCCGCCTCCGCGGGGCCGGCCTGCGACCGGGTCCTGATGTGCGCGCCCGCCCAGCGGGTGGCGGCGGCGGAGACACCGAAGGCGAACGCGGCGAGCACGGCGCCCGTGGGTGCGCCGAGCGCGCCGACGACGGCGGCGGCCAGGGTGGGTCCGACCATGCCGGCGCTGTTGCGCATGCCTTCCAGCAGGCCGTAGGCGGCGGTGACCTCGGTGTCCTCCTCGTCGGCGGCGCTCCGGGCCGCCCGGTCCGGGAGGATCCGGGGCGCGACGACGAGCAGCGCCGGCTCGCTGACCGCCTCGCACAGTCCGATCAGTACGGCGACGACGATGACGACGGCGTCCAGCCTGCCGTCCCAGACCAGGGCGAGCGCGACGAGAGCGGCGACGCGGGTGGAGTCCGCGACGACGGCCGCGCGGACCGGGTCGAACCGGTCCAGGAGGGCTCCGCTGAACAGGACCACTCCGCCCAGCGCGACGAAGCGTGCGGCGAAGACGGCGCCGATGGTCTCGGCGGGCGTGCCCGCCTTCGCGGCCGCCACCACGACAATGATAGGAAAAAACGCGTCACCGAGAAGGGAGACTATCTGCCCAAAACAAAGACCGGCGAATCGCCGGTGCCGCAACAGCCGTACATAGATTGCCACAGGGGGCGCGAAACCTTTCTCGCCGAGAACGCCGGGATTCATTCCGCGAAAATCAGCCGGACGACGACAACGGGTGAGCGGCCGGAAAACCGGGCCGCCCACCCGTTTTCATGTCTGGTCCGGGCCGGCCTTAGCTGCGGAACCGGAACGCGTGGAACGCCACGCTGTCGTCCAGGTCCTCGGCCTCCAGGACCTCCAGAGAGTCGAGGTCCTCGATCTCCTCAAGGATCTTCTGGTCGGTGTTCGACTCGCCCATTGCGTCTCCCTCGGAAATAGGGCACCACAGGCCCAACCCCGCAGCGCTTTGAATTGATCCTAGGGGACACCCCTCACTCGCCCACAGAAGGCATGGGCAGTTTGACCGAAAAGCGCGCGGGGCGGCCCGGGTTCCGTTTTCCGATCAGCGCCGCGAGCCAGGAAACGGCGGGAAATGGAACGGAATCGACCGTTCCTTGACACGCGCACTGGCTCGTTCCGGTCGGGTTCGGTACTTCGCCCGCGGAAACGCCTTCCCCGCTGCCCGAAAGGGGGAATTCGAAGCACTGCCACCAGGGGATTTCGGCCGGTGAGAAGACGTCTCAGCCGGTGGTGAGCACCATCCGGAAGCGGGCCCGGCCGGAGAGCATCTTCCGGTAGGCCTCGTCCGCCTGCTCCAGCGGCACGGACTCCGTCATCGGGCGGATGCCGTGCAGGGCACTGAACGCCATGGTGTCCTCGACGTCCTTCGCGGTGCCGGAGGGGTGGCCGCGCACGACACGGCCGCTCATGAGCAGCTGGACCGGGCTGATGCCGAGCGGCTCGGTGTCCGCTCCGATGACCACCAGCTCGCCGCGGTGCGCCAGGCCGTCCACGGTGGCCGTGATGGCCTCGGAGTGCCCGGCGGTGGCGAGGACGACCTTGGCTCCGCCGAGGGACTGCAGGGCCTCGGCGACCGGGGTGCCGGAGGTGCTGTCGACGTAGTGGTGGGCGCCCAGTTGCTTGGCGAAGTCGGCCTTCTCGGCGCCCCGGGCGATCCCCACGGTCTCGAAGCCCATGGCGGCCGCGTACTGCACCCCGAGGTGCCCGAGACCGCCGAGTCCGAGCACCGCGACCAGGTCGCCCGGCCTGGCGGAGCTGCGCCGCAGCCCGTTGTAGGTGGTGACGCCGGCGCAGGCCATGGGCCCGGCGTCGCCCGCCGCCAGCCCCTCGGGGATCCGGGCCAGGGCGTCGACGGGCACGAGCACCTTGTCGCCGAAGCCTCCGTCGTACGCCCAGCCCGGGACCTTCAGGTTCCGGCACACGATGAAGTCGCCCTCGCGGCAGGGCGCGCAGTGGCCGCAGCTGCCGCCGAACCAGCCGACGGCCACCCGGTCACCGGCCCGCCATCCGCGGTCCTGGGTTCCCTCGCCCAGTTCCTCGATCCGCCCGGCGATCTCGTGCCCGGGCACCTCCGGGAACGACACGCCCGGTAGTCCGCCGCTCACGAAGAGGGCGTCACTGTGGCAGATCCCGCACGCCTCCACGGCGATCAGGACCTGTCCGGGCCCGGGCCGGGGCACCTCTCGCTCGGCCAGTTCGAACGTGCCGTCCGGGGCGGTCACGTGCGCGACTCGGTAGGTACTCATCTGCATCTCCGGAGAACGGGTACGACGGCCCCCTGAACCAGCAGAGCAGCTACGGCCGGATGCCGCGCGCCGAGCCCCGTCCCCCCGGCCGTCCGGCCCGGGCCCGCGCCCGGCAGGTCCACCGCGGGCGGGGCCGGAACCGGGCGCCGAACCGCCGTCAGCCGCGGCCGGAACCCTCCTCGACCGGGGCCAGGATCATCCCGGACTCAGGCCCCTGTCCCGCTCACCCCCGCCCGGCCTGCCAGCCCTCCGGGCGCAGGATGCCCAGCAGTTGGCGGACGAGTTCGTCGACGACCTCGTCCAGGGTCGCGTCCACCCACCCGGCGCTCCAGTCGTGCAGCAGGCCGTTGACGCTGCCGATGAAGGCGGTGGCCGCGAGGCGGTAGTCGCGCACCGCCGCCTCCCCGCGGGCCACGGCCGCGTCGGCCTCCGCGCGGATCAGGTCGACCCAGCGGGCCCGGCGGGCGAGCCGCTGCTCCTCCAGCCGGGCGCTGACGCCGATGATCTCCACGAAGGCGATGCGGATGCGGCGCGGATCGCGGGTGACGTCGCGGGCGTAGGCGCGGAACAGCACGGCGACCCGCTCGGCCAGTGGCAGCCCCTCCGCCGCCGCGAGCGCGTCCAGCACGGCCTGTTCCGCCCAGCCGTTGACCTCCAGATGCAGGGCGGCGAGGACGTCCTCCAGGGTGCGGAACTCCTCGTAGAACTGGCGGGTGGACAGGCCGGCGGCCTGGCTCAGGGCGGCCACCGTGGTCGCCCGGTAGCCGGGGGTGTCGCCGAACAGCCGCAACGCGGCGTCCAGGAAGCGGCGGCGCCGCTCGGCCTGCCGTTCCTCGGCGGACCTGCCGCCGTAACGGCCCGTCGGCGCCCTGAGCCTGCCCGTCACGCTGCCCCCTCCCGTTCCCACCACTCCCCCAATCTTGTCGTGCACACATCTTGTCGAGAAGGCCGGCCCTTCCTTACTTTTCAGTAAGTTCACAGTGAAAGCGCCCGTGTTCAGATTCCCCGAGGAAAGAGAGCAGTCATGCCCGCCTCCAGAACCAGGCACCTTTGCTCCATGACCGCCGCCCTCGCACTGACCCTGGCCGGCCCGGCGACCGCCGCCTCCGCCGCCACCGATTCCACCCCGGACGCCGCCGGTCTGCGGGAGGTGCTGTTCGTCGGCAACAACTGGGACGGAACCGCCGATGTGATCAAGTCCTCCGGCGACTTCGCGAAGATCGGCCGGATCGACGTCGTCCCGGACAAGGACCAGCGGATGGCGGAGATCAACGCGGACCCGATCAGGTGGATCTACTTCCAGGCCATCCGCAACAGCGTGGGCGAGGGCCATGACCAGTTCGCCGACGACATGTACTCCACCCCGGACGGCCGCTCCGTCGTGGTCTCCCGCCCGAGCTTCGCGGACGTCGTCTCGATCGACCTGGCCACCGGAAAGGTCAACTGGCGCTTCCCCGTGTCCGGTTACCGGGCCGACCACATGGCGGTCTCGCCGGACGGCACCCGTGTCGCGGTGTCCGCCTCGACCGCGAACACCGTGCACGTGCTGGACATCGAGACCGGCAGGCAGCTCGGCTCGTTCGCGACCGGCGACAAACCGCACGAGAACATCTTCACCAGGGACGGCAAGTACATCTGGAACATGTCCATCGGTGACGTCAACACCGCTCTGGACGACCCGGTCTGGGACTGGACGAAGGGCGACCGGCACATCACGGTCGTGGACGCGACGACCTTCAAGCAGGTCAAGGTCGTCGACATGCGTCAGCGGCTGGACGCGTACGGGCTGAAGGACTTCTCCGACGCCGTGCGCCCCGCCGTCTTCTCCCCCGACGAGTCCAAGCTGTACTTCCAGGTGTCGTTCTTCAACGGTTTCCTGGAGTACGACGTCGCCACCGACAGGATCACCCGGATGAAGACCCTGCCGAGGAACCCGGCGACCAGTTCGGACCGCACCACCTGGGTCAACGACTCACGCCACCACGGACTCTCGATGAATCCCGCGGGCACCAAGCTGTGCGTGGCGGGCACCATGGACGACTACGCCACGGTGGTCGACCGCGCCACTCTCCAGGAGGGCCCGCTGGTCACCGCGTCCAAGCCGTACTGGGCCACGGTCAGCGGCGACGGCAAGGACTGCGTGGTCTCCGAGGCCGGCGCGGACCAGGTCACCGCGATCGACTTCGCCACCGGCCGGAAGGTGACGTCGGTCCCGGTCGGCGACCATCCGCAGCGCGTCCGCCTGGGGCAGGTGCGGGACGGCTGGACGGGCCCGGGCGGAAGCTGAGCGGCGCACGGCCCCCGGGGTGCCCCCATGACCCCGGAGGCCGTGCCACGCCGGCGAAGACGCCGCGGGGGACGGTCTCAGTCGCCCACTCTGCGCGTCACGTTCAGCAGGTACTCCTTCCGGTCGAGCGGGTTGTGGTCGGTGCGCGGCCGTTCGGGCACCGGACCGCGGGCGACCGGCGCGTAGTGGTCGAAGGCGGTCTCCAGCTCGCCCTCGCCCCGGGTGAGCCCGGGCAGCCGCTGCTCCAGTTCACGCACCCGCGCGGCCGGCACGGCTCCCTCCAGAACACAGGCCTGACCACGGGCCCCGGTGTTCCGCGGTACGGCGCCCAGCCGGGCCAGCGCCGGCAGCAGGGCGCCCAGGGTGTCGGCGGGGGCCTCGAGACGGAAGCGGTGCATCGGCTCGTGCACCAGGGTGCCCGCCCGGCGCAGCGCCTCGGCCAGCACGAGCGGGGTCAGTCCGCGGAAGTCGTATCCGGTGCTGGACATGCTCTTGTCGAAGCCCTGGTGGGCGTGGCTCTGCCGGGGCGAGTAGCCGGAGTGGGTCATGGTGACGGTGCAGTCGGGGACCTGCCAGCCGTGCAGCCCCTGGCCGAGGGTCTCGCGGACCGTCTCCTCCACGGCCTTGAAGAAGGCGTACGGCATGGAGCCCAGCTCGACCTCCAGCCGGAACTCCACGCCCGAGCCGGGCTCCGCGGGGTCGGCTCGCAGGCCGACGGTGGCGAGGAAGGGGTTGGCGTCCTTCTTGTTGAACTCCACCGCGTGACCGGTGCCGGTGAGGCGTTCGACGCACAGGGTGGTGGTCTCCCGGAAGGTGACGTCCAGCCCGTACTCCTCGGCGAGCGTGGCCTGGACGACCTCCTTCTGCACCTCGCCGTACAGGGAGACGGAGGTCTCCCCGCGCACCTCGTCGTGGCGGACGCCGATCAGCGGGTCCTGTTCGGCCAGCTGGGTGAGCGCCAGGTGCAGCGAGCGCCGGTCGGTGCCGGGGCCCGGTACGACGACGGTCTCCAGGCTCGGTGGCGCGAAGTGGTGCTCGCGGGCCCGCCCGGGCGCGCCGAGCGCGTCGCCGATCCGGATGCCGCCGAGCCCCCACACCCGGGCGATCCGGCCCGCCACGACGCCGTCCCGCCGGGTGTCGGTGCCCCGGTCGAAGACGGTGAGCGCGGTGACCCTGCCCTCCTCGCGGCCGGCGCCGAACGGCACGCGGTCGCGCACCCGCAGGGTGCCGGAGAAGACCCGCGCGTAGGCGACCTTCTCCCCCGCCGGACCCCGCTCGACCTTGAACACCGTGCCGGACAGCGGGCCGTCCGGGTCGCCGCCGGCCGGGGGCAGCAGCCGCTCGATGCCGTCGATCAGCTCCGGCACGCCGGCCCCGGTGAGGGCGGAGCCGAAGTAGACCGGATGGACCAGCGCCCGCCGGGCCTGCCGGGCCAGGGCCGCGCGCAGCCGCCGGGCGGTGACCCGGCCGTCGACGTACGCGGACAGCAGGGCGTCGTCGCGGTCGGCGAGCGCGTCGAGCGCCGACGGGCCGAGACCGGGGACGAAGCGGGCGGCGGGGGTGCCGGGCGCGGCGGCCGTTCCCATGGCGACGAGCGGTACGGCGAGCCTGCGGGCCATCTCGTCGAGCACGGCCCGGTCCCGGGCCCCGCGCCGGTCGATCTTGTTGACGAAGACGAGGGTGGGGATGCGCAGCCGGCGCAGGGTCCGCATCAGCACCCTGGTCTGCGCCTGGACGCCCTCGACGGCCGAGACGACCAGGACGGCGCCGTCCAGCACGCCGAGCACCCGTTCCACCTCGGCGATGAAGTCTGGGTGGCCGGGGGTGTCGATGAGGTTGACGGTCATGGTGTCGAGCGGGAACGACACGACGGCCGACTTGATGGTGATGCCGCGCCGGCGCTCCAGCGCGAGGGTGTCGGTCCGGGTGCTGCCGGCGTCGACGCTGCCGATCTCGTCGGTCACGCCGGCCGCGTGCAGCAGCCGTTCGGTCAGGCTGGTCTTACCGGCGTCGACATGGGCCAGGATCCCGAGGTTGAGCAGGTGCACGAAGCGTCATGTCCTTGTGTGAGGGGGGCGTTCCTTCCTGGGTGGACATGAACGTCGCGCGCATGATCGCTCCTGGTTCCGGTCGGGGACTCGACCGGTGCAGTGCATCAGGGCCGGTCCCGCCGGGGCAATGGATTAATGCTCAACGAAACACCCACCGCAGCGCTCGCCGGGTCCGCTGCGCCGCCTTAGAGTGACCTACGTCACGCCAGTCTGACGGATCCATCCAGCTTCCACTCCTGCCCGAACGGTCTGGAGGGCGCATGACCCACATCAAGGTGAACGTGGACGGCACGGCCTACGAGGACGACGTGGAACCCCGTCTGCTCCTGGCCCACTATCTGCGTGACCGCCTCGGTCTGACCGGTACCACCATCGGCTGCGACACCTCCAACTGCGGAGCGTGCACGGTCGACCTGGACGGCGCCACCGTCAAGAGCTGCTCGGTGCTGGCCGTGCAGGCGGACGGCGGCACGGTGACCACCGTCCAGGGGCTGGCGCAGGACGGCGAGTGGACGCCCCTGCAGCGCGCGTTCCACGAGCGGCACGGCCTGCAGTGCGGCTACTGCACCCCCGGCATGATCATGGCGGCGCGCGATCTGCTGCGCGAGAACCCGCGGCCCACGGCCGACGAGGTCCGGCAGGCCCTGGAGGGCAACCTCTGCCGGTGCACCGGTTACCAGAACATCGTCCGCGCGGTCCTCGCCGCCTCCGGGCAACAGGTCACCGAGGAGGCCACGGCATGACCGATCAGGCCGTAGAACACGAGATCGGCCGCTCCCGGCTGCGCAAGGAGGACGCCCGGCTGATCACCGGCCAGACCAACTGGACCGACAACATCCAGGTCGCCGGGCTGCTGCACCTGGCCGTCCTGCGCAGCCCCATGGCCCACGCCCGGATCACCTCGGTCGACGTCTCGCCCGCGCTGGAACGCCCCGGTGTCGTGGCGGCGTTCAGCGGCGCCGACCTCGCCGAGGGGCTCGGCTCACTGCCCTGCGCCTGGCCGGTGACCGAGGACATCGTGCTGCCCGACCACCCGCCGATCGCCGTGGACGAGGTCCGCTACGCCGGTGACCCGGTGGCGGTCGTGGTGGCCCGCGACCGGTACGCCGCGGCCGACGCGCTGGAGGCGATCGAGGTCGAGTACGAGCCGCTGCCCCCGGTCCTCGACCTGGAGGCCGCGCTCGCGGAGGGCTCCCCGCTGGTCCACGCCGACAAGGGCACCAACCGCTGCTACACCTGGCCGCTCGCCACCGGCGAGAGCTTCGACGCGGTACGGGAACGCGCCGAGGTGACCCTGAAGCGCCGCTACCACCAGCAGCGGCTGATCCCCAACGCCATGGAGCCGCGCGCGGTCGTCGTCACCCCGCTGGCCGCCTCCGGCGAGTACACGGTGTACTCCGCGACCCAGATCCCGCACATCCTGCGGGTCATGCTGGCCGTCGTCACCGGGATCCCCGAGCACAAGCTGCGGGTGATCGCCCCGGACGTGGGCGGCGGCTTCGGCTCCAAGCTCCAGGTCTACGGCGAGGAGGCGCTCGCGCTCACCGTCGCGCGCCGGCTCGGCCGCCCGGTGAAGTGGACGGAGTCGCGCTCGGAGGGCTACCTCGCCACCCACCACGGCCGGGGCATGATCCAGGACGTCGAGATCGCGGCCACCGCCGAGGGCAGGCTGCTGGGCCTGAAGGTCGACCTGCTCGCCGACATGGGCGCCTATCTGATGCTCGTCACCCCGGGCATCCCGATCCTCGGCGCGTTCATGTACCCGGGGATCTACAAGATGGACTCCTACGAGTTCAGCTGCACCGGCGTGTTCACCACGCGCACCCCGACCGACGCCTACCGGGGCGCCGGCCGCCCCGAGGCCACGTTCGCCATCGAGCGGACCATGGACGAACTGGCCCACGAACTCGGCCTCGACCCGGTGGAGGTCCGGCGCCGCAACTGGATCCGGCACGAGGAGTTCCCGTACACCACCATCGCCGGGCTGACCTACGACAGCGGCGACTACGAGGCGGCGACCGACAAGGCCCTCGCCCTGTTCGGCTACGACGACCTGCGCGCCGAGCAGCGGGGGCGCAACGAGCGCGGCGACACGGTACGCCTCGGCATCGGCGTGTCCACCTTCACGGAGATGTGCGGGCTCGCGCCGAGCCGGGTGCTGCGCGACCTGCGGTACTCGGCCGGCGGCTGGGAGGCGGCGAGCATCCGTATGCTGCCCACCGGCAAGGTCGAGGTCGTCACCGGCACCAGCCCGCACGGGCAGGGCCATGTGACCTGCTGGAGCCAGATCGCGGCCGACGTGCTGGGCGTGCCCTTCGACGACGTCGAGGTGGTGCACGGCGACACCAAGGCGGCCCCGCAGGGCATGGACACCTACGGTTCGCGCTCGCTGTCGGTCGGCGGCGAGGCCGTGCACCGGGCCGCGGTGAAGGTGGTGGAGAAGGCCCGCAAGATCGCCGCGCATCTGCTGGAGGCGAGCGAGCAGGACCTCGACTTCAAGGACGGCGCGTTCTCCGTGAAGGGGTCCCCGGAGGCCCGGAAGACCATCCAGGAGATCGCCTTCGAGACCTTCACCTCGCACGACCTGCCCGACGGCGTGGAGCCGTCCATCAACGCGGAGACCCTGGTCGACCCGGAGAACTTCTCCTACCCGCACGGCACCCATCTGTGCGCGGTCGAGGTGGACACGGAGACCGGCAAGACCCGGATCCGCTCGTACGTCTGCGTCGACGACGTCGGCCGGGTGGTCAACCCGATGATCGTGGAGGGGCAGGTGCACGGCGGGCTCGCCCAGGGCATCGCCCAGGCGCTGTACGAGGAGGCCGTGTACGACGACGACGGCAACCTGGTCTCCGGCACCATGGCCGACTACCTCGTGCCGTCGGCGGCGGACCTGCCGGACTTCGTGACCGACCGGACGGAGACGCCGGCGGCCTCGAACTCCATGGGGGTCAAGGGAGTCGGCGAGGCGGGCACGATCGCCTCGACGCCGGCCGTGGTGAACGCCGTGGTCGACGCGCTGCGGCCGCTGGGCGTGCGGGAGGTGCGGATGCCGTGTTCGCCGCACCGGGTGTGGCAGGCGATCCAGGCCGCCCGGTCCGGTGCCCCGAACGTGGCCGAGGAGGCCGGCGGGACGGGGCCCGCGCAGTCCGGCCAGTCCGGGCAGGCGGCCCAGGCGGGCGACGTCGGACAGTACGGCCCGTCCGGTGAGGAGGGTTCGGCATGATTCCCCCCGCGTTCGAGTACACCCGTCCGACGAGTGTCGACGAGGCGGTGCGCGCGCTCGCCGATGCCGGCGAGGACGCGAAGGTGCTGGCCGGCGGGCAGAGCCTGCTGCCGCTGCTGCGGCTGCGGCTGGCCTTCCCGGAGCTCGTGGTGGACGTCGGCCGGATCCCGGAGCTGCGCGGCGTCCGGGAGGACGGCGGCACCCTGGCCATCGGGGCGATGACCACGCACCACGAGGTGGTCCACGATCCGCTGGTGCGCCGGCACGCCGGTCTGCTCGCCGAGGCCACGGCCACCGTGGCCGATCCAGCCGTACGGCACCGGGGCACCCTCGGCGGCTCGCTCGCGCACGCCGACCCGGCCGGCGATCTGCCCGCCGTGGCACTGGCCCTGGACGCCGAGCTGGTCGTCGTCGGCCCGGGCGGACGGCGCACGATCCCGGCCCGGGAGTTCTTCGTCGACTACCTCCAGTCGGCGCTGGCACCCGACGAACTCCTCGTGGAGGTGCGGATCCCGAAGACGGACGGCTGGAGCTTCCACTACGAGAAGTTCCACCCGGTCGCCCAGTCCTGGGCCATCGTCGCGGTCGCGGCGCTCGTACGCCGCGACGACGGGCACATCGCAGAGGCGCGCGTCGGGCTGACCAACATGGGCGCCACCCCGCTGCGGGCCACGGCGGCCGAGGAGGCGCTGTCCGGCGCCGACGGGCCCGAGGCCGTGGCCCGGGCCGCCGAGGCGGCCGCCGAGGGGACCGAGCCGTCACAGGACCTGGCCGCCACGCCCGAGTACCGGCGGCACCTGGCGCGGGTGCTGACCAGGCGGGCGGTGCTGACCGCCACCGGAATGGGGTGAGCGCCGATCACCCGGATGGACGACCCGGAGCAGGTGCGGGCCCGCCTGGAGGAGACGGGGTACCTCGTCGACGAGGGACTGGCCGTCACCTGCTTCCTGGCGCTCCGACTGCACCGGCCGCTCTTCTGCGAGGGCGACGCGGGCGTGGGCAAGACCGCGCTCGCCTCCGCCCTCGCCGAGGCGCTCGGCGCGCCGCTGATCCGGCTGCAGTGCCACGAGGGCATCGACGCCTCCCAGGCCCTGTACGACTGGGACTTCCCGCGCCAGTTGCTGCACCTGCGGGCCGCGGAGGCGGCCGGGGTCCAGGACGCGGACAGGCTGGAGAGCGAGCTGTACGACCGGCGCTTCCTGATCGCCCGGCCGCTGCTGCGGGCGCTGCAGACGCAGCCGTCGGTGCTGCTGGTCGACGAGATCGACCGGGCCGACGACGAGTTCGAGGCGTTCCTGCTGGAGCTCCTGTCGGAGTACTCCGTGACCATCCCCGAACTGGGCACGCTGCGGGCCGAGGAGCCGCCGGTGGTGGTGCTGACCTCCAACCGGACTCGGGAGGTGCACGACGCGCTCAAGCGCCGGTGTCTGTACCACTGGTTCGACCACCCCTCCTTCGCCCGCGAACTGGCCATCGTGCGGCGCCGGCTGCCGAGGGTCTCGGCCCGGCTGGCCGAGCAGGTCACCGCACTCGTCCAGACCCTGCGCGGGGCGGACCTGCTCAAGCCGCCGGGGGTGGCCGAGACGATCGACTGGGCCGAGGCGCTGGACGCGCTCGGGGCGACGGAGGTGGACGCGGAACTGGCCGTGGCGACGCTGGGATCGGCCCTGAAGTACCGCGAGGACGCGGACCGCGCCCGGGGCCTCGACCTGACCGCGGTCCTTGCGGCCCGAGGGACGTGAACGCGATGCACACGGCGGACAGGTGGCCGCACCGCCCACCCGGGGCGCACCTCGGGGGTCGGGTGCCCGGGACCGATACCGGCCCGCGCGGGGTGGACGCCGGACGGCTCGGGGCAGGCGCCGCGCCGCCTAAGCCGGACGCCCGGCCACCCGGAGCGGACGCGGCGCCACCGAGGCCCAACGCTGAGCCACTGAGGCCGGAGGCCGAGCCCCCGAGGTCGGACGCCACCCCACCGAGGGCGGAAGCCGAACCGCCCAAGCCCGTTCCCATGCCATCCGGAGCGAACACCGAACCGCTGACGGCGGCCCCCGAACCGCCGAAGCCGGACGCCCGGCCACCCGGAGCGGACGCGACGCCACCGACGGCGAAAGCCGAGCCACCCGGAACAGACGCCGAACCGCCACGGCTGAACGCCGAGCCACCCAGGGCCGATGCCTGGCCGCCCGGGGCGGGCGCCGGACCGCCCGGGGCAGGCGCCGCGCCGCTGGGGGCCGATGCCGTGCTGCTCGGGTTCGTGCGGGCGTTGCGTGCTGCGGGGCTCGAGGCCAGTAGCGTGCGGGTGCACGCGTTTCTGCGTGCCGTGGCCGTGCTGGGGCCGGGAGCGCGGGCGGACGTGTACTGGGCGGGACGGGCGACGCTGTGCGGGGGACACGACGATCTGGCGCGGTACGAGCGGGTGTTCGCGGCGTACTTCGGGTCGCCCGGCGAGCCCGCTCCGCGCACGGTGCGGTCCGCTCCCCCGTCCCGGCTGCGCCTGGTCGCCCGTCAGGTCTCCGCCGAGCCCGGCGCACCCGGCGAGGACGAGCCGTCCGGACCGCCGACGGCCACACTCGCCAGCTCCGCCGAGGTGCTGCGGCACCGTGACGTCGCGGACCTGGACTCCGCCGAGCGGGCTCAACTGCGCCGTCTGCTGGCCGCCTTCGCGCTGCACGGACAGAGCAGGCGCTCGGCCCGGCGACGGCCCGCCCGGCGCGGGCAGGTCGATCCGCGCCGCACCGTGCGGGAGCTGCTGCGGCGCGGCGGGGAACCGGCCCGCCTGCGGCGGCACGCGCGCGTGGAGCAGCCCCGCCGGGTCGTGCTGCTCGTCGACGTGAGCGGCTCGATGGCGCCGTACGCCGACACGCTGCTGCGGTTCGCGCACGCGGCGGTGCGCGGGGGCCGCACCGAGGTCTTCACGATCGGCACCCGGCTGACCCGGGCGACCCGGGAACTCTCGCACCGCGACCCGGACCTCGCGATGGCGGCCCTGGCGGCGGCCGTGCCGGACTGGCGCGGCGGCACCCGGCTGGGCGAGCTGCTGCGCGAGTTCCTGAACCGCTGGGGGCAGCGGGGCATGGCGCGCGGCGCGGTG
>Ga0308176_10001692_pt1 | contig 13895 bp, 14 predicted proteins | sample PhyCR2_3_FD_203890 | JGI IMG/M metagenome (GOLD analysis project Ga0308176, IMG submission 203890) | Soil microbial communities from UC Gill Tract Community Farm, Albany, California, United States - DLSLS.C.R2 | ecosystem: Environmental > Terrestrial > Soil > Agricultural land | place: USA...
GCAGCGCGATCCTTGCCCGCCGGGCCGGTCCGCCCGCCTGAGCCCCGGAGCGATGGCCCCGCAGCAATCGATCGGAGGGAACCCCATGAGCTTCGACGTCCTGGCCGAGGGCCTGCAGTTCCCCGAAGGCCCGATCGCGATGGCCGACGGCTCGGTGGTGCTGGTGGAGATCAAGCGCCAGACGCTCACCCGCGTACGCCCCGACGGAAAACAGGAGGTGATCGCCGAGCTGGGCGGCGGCCCGAACGGAGCGGCGGTGGGCCCCGATGGCGCGGTCTACGTCTGCAACAACGGCGGCTTCGAGTGGAACGAGGTCGCGGGCCTCACCCTGCCCCACGGCACGCCAGACGATTACAAGACGGGCTCGATCCAACGGGTCGACCTGGCCAGCGGCAAGGTGACCACGGTCTACGACAGCTGCGACGGGCGGCCCCTGCGCGGGCCCAACGACATCGTCTTCGATCAGTCCGGCGGCTTCTGGTTCACCGACCTTGGCAAGTCCGACGGCGACAAGATGCACATGGGCCACCTGCTCTACGCCAAGCCGGACGGCTCGCTGATCAAGCGCGCCCGCGAGGGCATGGTGACGCCGAACGGCGTCGGCCTGTCGCCGGACGGGAAGACGGTCTGGGTGGCCGAGACCCACACCAGCCGCGTCTGGGGCTTCTCGATCGTGGGCGAAGGCGAGATCGCCGCGCCGGCCAACCTGTTCACGGCCGGGACCGTGCTGGGCCCCCTGCCCGGCTATCAGATGCTGGACAGTCTGGCGGTCGAGGCCGACGGCAAGGTCTGCTGCGCGACCCTGGTCAGCGGCGGGATCACCGCCTTCGATCCCGGCGGGTCGACGGAATACACCGCCTTCCCCGATCCGCTGATCACCAACATCTGCTTCGGCGGCGACGATATGCGCACCGCCTGGGTCACCGCCTCCGGCACCGGCAAGCTCTTCAAGTGCCGCTGGCCGCGCGCCGGATTGAAGCTGGCCTTCAACGCCTAGGGGCGCGCAACTTGCTCATCGTCATCCCACGCCGCCCGCCGAGCGGTCCGCGGGAACGGCCGCTTGGATCCGCGCCTTCGCGGGGATGAGCGGAGGAAAAGAAGAGGCCTACGCCTCAGCCTTCTCCCACGCGAGCTCACCGCGCGCGATGCGGTCGCGCAGTTCGCGCTTCAGCACCTTGCCCGAGGCGTTCTTCGGCAGGGCATCGATGAACACCACGTGGCGGGGTTTCTTGTAGCTGGCGATGCGGTCGCGGCAGAAGGCGATCAGCGCCTCGGGATCGACATCGCTCCGTACACAGACGACCGCCACGACCTTCTCGCCCCACTTGGGATCCGGCGCGCCGACGACAGCGGCCTCGACCACCGCGGGGTGGGTGTAGAGCACCTCTTCCACCTCGCGCGGATAGACGTTCTCGCCCCCGGTCAGGATCATGTCCTTCTTGCGGTCGACGATGTAGAGGTAGCCATCCTCGTCCCAGCGACCGACGTCGCCCGAGCGGAACCAGCCGCCCTCGAAGAACGAGCTCCTGGTGGCCTCGGGATTCTTCCAGTAGCCCATCAGCACCTGGTCGCCTTTGATGACGATCTCGCCGGCCTCGCCGGGCGCCACGTCGCGGCCCTCGTCGTCGACCACGCGCACGCGGCTGAGCGGCATCTGCCGGCCCACCGAGCGCAGGATCGGCAGGTCCTGCTCGGCGGCGCGGATGTGGTCGTCGGCGCCCATCGCCATCACGTTGCCGGAGAGCTCGGTCATGCCGAAGCCGGTTTGGAACGTCACGTCCGGCCAGCGGGTGCGGGCGCGCAGCAGCACCTCTGCCGGCATCGCCGCGGCGCCATAGCCGATGCGGCGAAGGCTCGAGAGGTCGAAACGATGGCCGATCGGGTCCTCCAGCAGCATCGCCAGCATGGTGGGCGCCATGGCGGTGTTGGTGATGGCGTACCGCTCGATGTTCCCCAGCAGGGTCTCGACGTCGAAGCTCTTCAGCAGCACCACCGGATAGGTCCGCAGGTGGTAGATCGGCATCATGTAGCCGGCCACGTGGAACAGCGGGAAGGTGAAGAGGCATCGGTCGTCGGGCGTCGCATCCCAGGTGCAGAGGCTGTTGGTGATCGCCGCCGTCAGGTTGCGGTGGCTGAGCATCGCCCCCTTCGGCAGGCCGGTGGTGCCCGAGGTGTAGAGCAGCCAGCAGAGGTCTTCCTCGCGCGGCTTGCGGGCCGGCTCGACCGGCGCGCCCGTCGCCACGAACGCTTCGTAGCCGATCGTTCCGTCCTCGGTCGCCCCGCCGCCGATCAGCACGATCTGCTCCACCGACGGGATCTGGTCGCGGATCTCGCGGATCACCGGCAGGTACTTGGGCTCGACGAACAGCAGCTTGGGCTCGGCGTTGCCGATGATGTAGGCGAGCTCGCGCCCCGAGAGTCGGTAGTTCAGCAGCGTCAGCGCCAGGCCCGCGCCGGGCACGCCGTAGTAGCACTCCACGTATTCCGGGCAGTTCTCGCTCAGGATCGCCGCCCGGTCGCCGGGCTCAGTGAGCGGGATCAGCGCATTGGAAAGCCGCCAGCAGCGGTCGCGCAGTTCGGCATAGGTCTGCGCCCGATCCCCGAACCGCAGCGCCACCGTGTCCGGCGCATGGTGCGCGGCGATGGCGGGGATGTCGCTGAGCAGCATGGCCGGCCTCCGGGGGAGTCGGTCAAACTTATAACGCGCTCTAGGGATGAGGAAAGCGGCAGGCGCGCCCGAATGCGGGGTGAGCGCCCGTCCGACCAGCTTCAGCGGAAGTTCGTTTTGGAGCGGGCGATGAGATTCGAACTCACGACCCCAACCTTGGCAAGGTTGTGCTCTACCCCTGAGCTACGCCCGCGCTCCGTGGAGGCCGGATAGGGCCCCCGAAAAACGAGAGGCGGCTTATGGCAGACGGCCCTTGCGTTTGCAAGGCGCCTTCCCGGCCACGCTTCGTGCGGCGCCTCGGCGCAGGATCAGCGCCGGAATCAGCGGTGGAACCGGGGCTCCTTCAGGCGGCGCTTGTTGACGTGGTCGTCGCGGGCCGGGGCCACGTCCTCGGGGTATTCGCCCTTGAAGTAGTAGCGCTGCCAGGCCTCCTTGGTGGCCTCGGGGTCCTGGCGGAAGATGCGCTGGTTGAATTCGGTGCGGTGCTTTTCCCAGACGGAATACTGGTGGGCCAGTTCCGGGTTCTGGTCGAGCCGTTTGATGACCGGCTGGATGTCGTGCAGGAACTTGTCCTGCAGCAGCGTGATGAAGCAGAAGGGCTCGCCCTTCTCGAAGCGCACCCGCCCCGGCCGCGTGAAGAGCCAGTTCATCGTGAACGGGAAGGGGAGCCAGTCCGTCTCGACCACGCCGCTCAGCGCCTGGATGCCGTCCTTGACGTGGTTCGGCGCGCCCATGGCCATCATCGACCAGCCCGGCGGCGTCCTGAACATGTAGCCGGTGTGCATGGTGATCACACCGTGGCTGAAGTGGCTCTTGGCGAAGCGGCTAAGGTGCGGGTGCGGCGTGTCGCTCCAGATCTTGATGTCGTCCTGGTGGATGCCGCCGTTCCATTCGGCGTTGAAGGCCATCGGGCAGAGGATTTCCCAGCCCGAGGTGTTGGCCATGTTCATCGGCAGGCAGCGGTAGGCGTGGCGGGCGTGGAAGTTGTCCATCCAGTCGCGCGCCTGGCGGCCGGGGACGATCTGCGGCGGGGTCACGCCCGGCTCGACCGTGGGGTAGCACTCGAGTTCGATCACGGCGGGGTCTCGTTCGGGAAGGCTTGCGCGAACCCTAAAGCAGGGGGTCGCGCGCACGTCCAGTTCCGGTATGACCGCGGCCCATGCGAACGAAAGACGAGTTCCTGGCCTTCCTGGACCAGATCGGCGTGGCCCACGACACGATCGAGCATCCGGCGGTGTTCCGCGTCGGCGAGGGCGAGGACGTCAAGGCGGCCATACCGGGGACCCACACCAAGAACCTGTTCCTGAAGGATGCGAAGGACCGGCTGTGGCTGATCTCGGCGGAGGACCACGCGGTGATCGACCTGAAGCGGCTGCACCACGTGATCGCCTCGGCCCGGCTCTCGTTCGGCAGCGCCGAGCTGATGGCCGAGACCCTCGGCGTGACGCCGGGCTCGGTGACCGCCTTCGCGCTGGTCAACGACCGCGACCGCCGCGCGGTGACCTTCGTGCTGGACCGTACGCTGGCGGAGGCGGAGCGGGTGAACTTCCATCCTCTGGTCAATACTGCGACGACGGGGGTGAGCGGCGAGGGGTTCCAGCGGTTCCTGGACGCGATCGGCGTCGCGCCGATGGTTGTGGACTTCAAGGCCATGCAGGTGATGGCCTAAGGAGATGACGTTGAACCCGTCACACGTCGGGACCATCTTGGCGGCGAAAAGCGTTTGAGCCGCATACGAGGTTTCTGAGCCCATGACCCTGATCGGCGAGACCGCGGGCAAGCCGCCCGGCGATGTGATCAAGGACGCGACCGACGCGTCGTTCGTCGCCGATGTGCTGGACGCCTCGCGAGAGGTTCCCGTCATCGTGGACTTCTGGGCCACCTGGTGCGGCCCTTGCCGGACGTTGGGTCCCGCCTTGGAGCGCGCGGTCACGGCCGCGAAGGGCGCGGTGAAGCTGGTGAAGGTCGATATCGACGCCAACCCGGCCTACGCCGGGCAACTGCGGGTGCAGTCGATCCCGGCGGTGTTCGCCTTCCTGGATGGCCGCCCGGTTGACGGCTTCGTGGGCGCGCTGCCCGAGAGCCAGATCAAGGCGTTCGTCGACAAGCTGGCCAAGCTGGGCCGCAAGGGCGGCGCGTCTCCCGTCGAAGAAATGCTGGAGATGGCCAAGGAGAGCCTGGAGCTGGGCGACACCGGCGGCGCGGCCCAGGCCTACGCCGCGGTCCTGCAGTCGGACCCAGGCAACCTGAAGGCCATCGGGGGCCTGGCCAAGGTCTACCTGGCCGCCGGCGATCCGGAGCGGGCGCGCGAGACCGCCGCCATGGCGCCGGCCGAGGCCAAGGACCCCGACCTCGACAGCGTGCGCGCCGCGCTGGCCCTGGCGGCCGAGGCGCCATCCGAGACCGCCGACCTGGAAAAGCGCCTGGCCCAGGACCCCAAGGACCACGACGCCCGCTTCGACTACGCCAAGGCGCTGGCCGGGCAGGGCGACTTCGCCGGCGCCGTCGACCAGCTGTTGGCCATCATCGAGGCCGACCGCGACTGGAACGACCAGGCGGCGCGCAAGCAGCTGCTGACGGTGTTCGAGGCCGCCGGCGCGGCGTCGGAGGTGGCGCGGGCGGGCCGCCGACGCCTGTCGTCGATCCTGTTCAGCTAGCGGCCCGACCGGGCCAGGGAGGCCGCCATAGCCGCCTACCGACGCATCGGCGACCTGCCGCAGATGATCCCGGTGTTCCCGCTGGACGGCGCCCTGCTGCTGCCTGACGGCGACCTGCCGCTGCAGATCTTCGAGCCGCGCTACCTCAACATGGTCGACGACGTGATGGCCGGCGACCGGCTCATCGGCATGATCCAGACCCGGTCGGGCGGGTCGCGGGAGCGGCCGAGGCTGGCGGCGGTCGGCTGCGCGGGCCGGGTCACCGCCTACGCCGAGACCTCCGACGGGCGCTACCTGATCACGCTCTCTGGCGTCTGTCGCTTCGACGCGGGCGAGGAGCTGACCCTGCAGACGCCCTACCGGCAGGTGCGCGCCCGGTACGACCGCTTCGAGGCCGACCTGGCCGAGCAGCGCGAGGCGCCGGCGTCTTCCGCCGCCCGCGGCCGCTTCGCCAAGGCCCTGAAGCGCTATCTGAACCGCCGCGAGCTGGACATCGACTGGGAGACCGCCAACACCGCGCCCCTGGAGGCGCTGGTGAACTCGCTGGCCATGGGACTGCCCTTCGCGCCGCCGGAGAAGCAGGCGCTGCTCGAAGCGCCGACGCTGGAAGGCCGCTTCGAGACGCTCTCGACCCTGCTCGAGATCGACTCGGTGGAGGAGGGCGATGACGACGGCCCGTCCCTCCAGTAGGACTGCATCATGAGCGAACCCGCCGCCCCCGATGTCCCGGAGTCGCCCGATGTCGACCCGCGCCTCCTCGAGATCCTGGTCTGCCCGTTAACCCGCGGGCCGCTGGAGTACGATCGCGCCAAGGGCGAGCTGATCAGCCGATCGGCCCGGCTGGCCTACCCGATCCGCGATGGGGTGCCGATCATGCTGCCCGAGGAAGCCCGCGAGCTGGGCGAGGGCGAGTAGGGCCGATGGCCCACCCGGAAATCCTGGAGCGCCGGAACGCCTGGCAGGGCAAGCGCGCCGGGGTCGACCTGATGCAGGTCCGCCTGGCGGACGGGGCGCAGGTCGAGAAGGAAGTCATCGTCCGCGGCGATGCGGCCAGCGTCCTGCCGTACGACTCCGAGCGCCGCTGCGCGCTTGTCGTGCGCCTGTTCCGCGCGCCGGTGGCGGCGGTGAGCGAGGTGGCGGCATCGGAAGAGGCCTGCGCCGGCATGCTGGACCCGCGCGAGAGCGGCGAGGCCGCCATGCGCCGCGAGGCGATGGAGGAGATGGGCGTGCGGCTGGAGACGCTGGAGCCGGTCGCCCACATCTGGCCGTCGCCCGGCATCCTCACCGAGCGCCTGCACCTCTTCCTCGCGCCCTATCGCCCGGCCGACCGGATCGCCGAGGGCGGCGGCGCGCCGGGCGAGCACGAGAACATTACCGTCGTGGAGCGCCCGCTGGCCGAGCTGGCCGCCGACGCCGACGCGGGCCGCATCCTGGACGGCAAGCTGCTGGTCCTGGTGCAGACGCTGCGGGTGCGCCGGCCGGAGCTGTTCTGATCAAACAATTCGTCCTCCACGGTCAGCCGAAGGCTGATCCGGGGGACCCAAGCTGAGTTGATGAATGAGGCGACGCCGCTTGGGTCCCCCGGATCGCGTCTTCGCGCGACCGGGGATGACGTGGATTTTGCAAGTGCCTACAGCGCCTCGCCCTTGAGCAGGCGGGGCAGGTCGCCGACGCCGCCGCCGGCTTCCATCATGAAGAAGCGCCGGGCCGGGCCGATGCGGTTGACCAGCGCCATGCCGGCGCCGCGGGCCAGGCGCAACGGGGCGAAGTCGTTGGAAAACAGGCGCACGAAGGCGTCCATGCCAGCCGCGAGCGTGACGGTGTCGAAGCGCCGCCAGGCCGCGTAGCGCTCCAGCACCGCCTCCGCGCCGATGTCCTCACCCAGCCGGGACGCCTCCACCAGCACCTCGGCCAGGGCCGCGCAGCCTTTCAGGCCCAGGTTCAGCCCCTGGCCCGCGATCGGGTGCACCCCGTGGGCGGCGTCGCCCAGCAGCGCGGCCCGCGGGCCCACGAACCGCTCGGCCAACTGCAGCCTGAGCGGATAGGTGAACACCGGCCCCTCGACGACGGCCTTGCCCAGGTGGTCGCCGAACCGGCGCTGCAGGTGGGCGTGGAAGATCTCGGGCCGTGCTGTCTTGAGCGCCGCCGCGCGGCCCGTGGTCTCGGTCCAGACCAGGCTCGCCCGGTCATGGGTCAGCGGCAGGATCGCGAACGGGCCGCCGGGGAGGAAGTGCTCGTAGGCGACGCCATTGTGCGGGTGGGCCAGCTTCACCGTCGCCACCACGCCGGTCTGCGGATAGTCCCAGCCCAGCGCGCCGATGCCGGCCTCGCGGCGGATCACCGAGCCGCGGCCCTCGGCGCCGATCACCACGGGGGCGGTGAGCGTGCGGCCGTCGGCCAGCGTCACGCTGGCCGAGCGCGGCCCGAACGTCGCCGACGCCACCTTCGCCGGCGCCAGCACCTCGATGCCGGCGGCGATCACCGCCTGGCCGAGGGCGGCGCGGATGTGGCGGTTCTCCAGCAGGTAGCCCAGCGGCTCGCCCTCCGACCGGTCGGCGATCTCGGCGGCCTCGAAGCGCAGGAAGAAGGGCGTGGGCCCGCCCGTCGCGGCGCCGGGGCTGGCGGCGTCGGTGACCAGGATCTGCTCGATCCGCTGGGCGTGCGGCTCCAGGGCGTCGGCCAGGCCCAGCGCCCGCCACTGGCGGAAGGCGGCGTAAGCAATCGCAGAGGCGCGGCCGTCGAAGGTGGGCGCGACCTGGGCGTCGAACACCACCGGGTCGATCAGGAGCGGCTTTAAGCCCGCCTGATGCAGCGCCAGCGCCAGGGTCGCCCCCGCCATGCCGGCGCCGGCGATGATCACGTCCGCGTCGAAGCTCGCCTCGAGGATTTGGGCCATGCGCGGCGATACGCCCACGAAGCGGCCCGCGCGTCCAGCGCCTGGGGGCCTACGCATAAATGTTGGACGGCGCAGTCCAGTTTATCGTTGCGAGCGGGCGACGTTCGGTGATCACATGCCGCTGGACCGCTGGGTCCAGTTTTGCGGGAGGGCAGGCATGGCCGGATCGCCCAAGGGACGCGCGGTCCCCCTGATCGCCGGCGGGGTCACCGTGGTGGCGGTCACCATCGGCGGGGCGGCCTGGTGGCTGGACCGCCAGCACTGGGTGGCCACCGACAACGCCTTCGTCGCCGCCGACAAGATCACCGTCGCCCCGCAGGTGGACGGCTACGTCACCGAGGTGGCGGTAGCCGACAACCAGCCGGTGAAGGCCGGCGACCTGCTGGTGCGGATCGATCCGGCGACCATCCAGGCGCGGCTGGCGCAGGCGCAGGCCAACGCCGCGGCGCTGGAGGCGGGGATCCGCCAGGTGGACGACAAGAAGAAGCTCGAGACCGCCATGATCGCCCAGCGCGAAGCGGGCGTGAGCAGCGCCGAGGCGCAGGTGAAGTGGACGCAGGCCGAGCTCTCCCGCTACGGCCAGCTCTCCAAGGCGGGCTACGCCTCGGCCCAGCGCGAGCAGACCGCAATCGCCCAGCAGGACCAGGCGGCGGCGGCCGTGGACCAGGCCCGCGCCGCGCTGGCCGCCGAACGCCAGAGCGCCGCCTCGCTGGACTCGGCCCGCGACCAGACCGCGGCGCAGGCGGCCGCGGCCCGCGCGGCGGTGGCGTCGGCGCAGATCGACCTGTCGCGCACCGAAATCCGCAGCCCGGCCGCCGGCGTTGTCGGCGCCCGCGGCGTTCGGGTGGGCCAGTACGTGCGGCCGGGCGGGCCGCTGCTGACCGTCGTGCCGGTGGCCGAAGCCTATGTGGTCGCCAACTTCAAGGAGACGCAGGTGGCGCGCCTGCGCATCGGCCAGGTGGTGGAGATCCGCGCCGACGCCTTCGGCGACAGGACCATCAAGGGCCGGATCGACAGCTTCGCGCCGGCGACCGGCGCCGAGTTCGCCCTGATCCCGGTCGAGAACGCGGTCGGCAACTTCACCAAGATCGCCCAGCGCCTGCCGGTGAAGATCGCCGTCGACACGGGCCAGTCCCTGGCCGGCGCGCTGCGTCCCGGGCTGTCGGTCGAGGTGAAGGTGGACGTGACCCGCCAGACCGGCGCCAGCTTCGCCGACGCGGCCGCGGCGCCCGCCGAGCTCGCCCGGCGGGGCGTGAGCCGCTAGCCGTGCCGGACGACAGCGCCACGCTGGTGAGACGCGCCGCGCCCCCGCAGGAGCTGGGCGCCGACGGCCGGCCGGTCGACTGGGGCAAGGTGTTCCTGGGCTTCGGGGCGATGATCCTGGGCCAGTTCATGGCGATGCTGGACATCCAGATCGTGGCCAGCTCGCTGGTGCAGATCCAGGCCGGCATCGGCGCCACCCAGGACGAGATCAGCTGGGTGCAGACTATCTACCTTCTGGCCGAGGTGGTGATCATGCCGCTGACCGCGTACCTGACGAAACTTTGGGGCACCCAGCGGTTCTACGTGATCGCCTCGACCGCCTTCATCGTGACCTCCATCGCCACGGGCCTCTCCACCAGCGTCGACATGATGATCCTGACCCGGGCGCTGCAGGGGCTGGCGGCGGGCGCGATGATCCCTCCGATCTTCGCCACCGCCATGACGGTCTTCCCGCCGGAGCGGCGGACGACGGCCAATGTGCTGACCGGCCTGATCGTGACGCTGGCGCCAACCATCGGCCCCACCCTGGGCGGCCACATCACCGAGGCGCTGAGCTGGCGCTGGCTGTTCTTCATCAACGTGCCGGTGGGCGTGGTCGTGGTGCTGCTGGTCGGCCGCTACGGGGACTTCGACAAGCCGGACCCGCGCCTGGCCAAGGGCATCGACTGGTGGGGCCTGGCCCTGATGACCGGCTTCCTGCTGGCGATGCAGTACGTGCTGGAGGAGGGGGCCAAGGACAACTGGTTTGAGGACGATGGCATCCTGTGGCTGACGGTCCTGGCGGGCCTGGCCGGCGTCGCCTTCATCTGGCGCGAGCTCGCCTATCGCCAGCCGATCGTGTCGCTGAAGCCCTTCGCGGACCGCAACTTCACGCTGGGCATCATCATGACCTTCGTGACCGGGATGAGCCTCTTCGGCGGCACGTTCCTCCTGCCGCTCTATCTCGGTCAGGTGCGCGGCTTCTCCTCGGCCGAGGTGGGCACGACGATGCTGGTCTCCGGCCTGACCATGTTCCTGGCGGCGCCCACCTGCGGGCCCATTGTGCGCCGGCTGGATCCACGCATCTGCATGCTGGTGGGCTTCTCGCTGGTCGGCTGGTCGATCGGGCTGGGCGGGCGGATCACCGCCGACTGGGGCTTCCACGAGTTCCTGACCCTGCAGATCGTCCGCGGCCTGGGCTCGATGATCGCCATGATCGCCGCGCAGATGATGACCATCTCGACCTTGCCGGTGACGCTGATGAAGGACGCCTCGGGCCTGATCAACCTGATCCGCAACGTGGCGGGTGCGATCGGCCTGGCGGCCATCGCCACCATCCTTTCCCACCAGACCGCGTCGCACTACCAGGACATCGCCTCGGCGGTCTCGACGGCCAGCCCGCAGGGACAGCGGATGATGGACGGCCTCTCGTCGATGATGGGCGGGCTGTCGGATCCCGTGGGTGGCGCGCGCAAAGCGTTCTCGATGCTGGCGCGGCGCCAAGCGGCGGTGCTGAGCTTCGGCGACGCCTTCATGTTCCTGTCGATCGGCGCGTGGCTGGCCGCGGGACTGGCGCTATTCGCGCGGCCGGCGTCCGGGCCGGCGGCGCAGCCGCAGGGGGCGCACTGATGGCGCGGGCGCAGGGCCAGATCGATCTGTCGAAGTTCGAGGCCATCCTCGACGCCGCCGCCGACGTCATGGCCGAGCGCGGCGTCCAGGCGCCGGTGGACGAGATCGCCCGGCGCGCCGGCGTCTCCAAGCAGACGATCTACAACCAGTTCGGCTCCAAGGCCGAGGTGGTGCGGGTGCTGGCCGCTCGCCGGGTCGACGAGATCACCGCCGCGCTCACCGCGCCCAGCGCGCTCGAGGACCCGCAGGCCGCGCTGGAGGGTTACGCCCGCGTCCTGCTGGACGTGCTGCTGCAGCCCCGCGGGCTGGCGCTTTTCCGCATGTGCATGCTGGGCGCCGACGTGATGCCCGACGTCTCCCGGGCCATGTACGAGGCCGGTCCGCGCTCGTCGCGCAAGCGCCTGGCCGACTTCCTGGCCGCCGAGACCCGCGCGGGACGGCTCGACTGCCCCGACCCGATGGAGGCGGCTGAGTTCTTCGGCGGCATGGTGGTGGCGACGCGCCAGTCGGCGCTGATGCTGGGCATGCCGCGCACGCTCAGCGACGCGGACCTGGACCACATCGCGAACGAGGCCGCGCGGCGGTTCCTGCGCGCCTACGCGGCTTAACCAACATCGCAAATCCGCCGTTTACCGACGCGGGTCTGAATGGCCGCATGCGGATCCGGTGGCTCGAAGTGGCGAAGGTCGTGCTGGTGTTCAGCGCCTGCTATGTGGTTGCTGCGCTGTGCGTCGAGACCCTGGTCCGGGGCATCGTCGGCGTCTGACCTAGCCGGCGGCCGGCTCCTCGTCCTCGCTGAAGCCCATGATGTGGAAGCCCGAGTCGACGTGGATCACCTCGCCGGTGGTGGACAGGCCGAGGTCGGACAACAGCCAGAGCGAGCAGCCGGCGACGCCTTCCATCGAGGCGTTCTCCTTCATCGCCGAGAGCGAGCGGCCCTTGGCCAGCATGCCGCGGCCATCTTTGATGCCGGCCAGCGACAGGGTCCTGACGGCGCCGGGCGATACGGCGTTCACCCGGATGCGGCGCGGTCCGAGGTCGCGCGCGGCGTAGCGGACGGCCGCCTCCAGCGCGGCTTTCGCCACGCCCATGGTGTTGTAGTTCGGAAACGCGCGCTCGGACCCCATGAACGTCATGGTGATGATGGAGCCGCCGGTCTCGGGCATCATCGCCGCCGCGCGGCGCGTGCAGTCCACAAAGCTGAAGGCCGAAATGTCCATGGCCCGCAGGAAGCCTTGCCGCGTGGTGTTCTCGACGAACGAGCCCGCCAGCTCGTCCTTGTTGGCGAACGCGATCGAGTGGACGAAGAAGTCGATCTGGCCGAACGCCTGCTTCACCGTCGCGAACGCGGCGTCCATCGAGGTGTCGTCGGTGACGTCCATCGGCGCCAGAACCTTGACCCCGATGCTTTCGGCCAGCGGCTCGACGCGCCGCTCCATGCCGGGCAGGTGCAGGAACGCCATCTCCGCGCCCTGGGCGGCCAGCTGGCTCGCGATGCCCCAGGCGATCGACTGATGGTTGGCGACGCCGGTGACGACGCCCTTCTTGCCCGCCATCAGTGCGCCCTTGGGCATCTGGTACTCGTCGGCCACGTGACCTCTCCCACCGGTTGCGTCCGGCCGGTTTGTGGACGGGCGAGCAGGGTTAGGCAAGCCGCCACGGAATGGCCGCGCCGGCGCTTCAAATGGCGAGCCGGCTGGGCCATAGCTCGGCCCGGAATGCTGTCATGATCGCCGTGCCCGCCATCGCCCGCCGCGCGCCCGCCAGGACGCTGACCGCGCTGCGTCTGCGGATGCGGGCCAGCGAGCTGTGGCTGATCGCGCTCTCGGTGGCGGTGGGGCTGGCCGCAGGCGTACTGGCGGTGATCCAGGCGCGCGCCGCCCACGGGCTGCAGCAGCTGCTCTACGGCATAAGGGCCGCGGATCGGCTGAGCGCCGTCGGGCACATTTCGTTGCTTGCCGCAGTATGGCTGCCGATCGGCGGCCTGGCGTTGGGCGTCTTCACCTGGCTGGTGAGGCGACGGCGCGCGGCGCCGCTGGTCGACGTGGTCGAGGCCAATGCGCTCTACGGCGGGGCGCTCAGCGCCATCGATTCCGTCATCGTCTGCGCCCAGACGGTGCTGTCGAACGGCGTCGGCGCCTCGGTCGGCCTGGAGGCCGGCTACGCCCAGGCGGGCGGCGCGGCGGCGTCTTGGGCGGGGCGGCGGCTCAAGCTGCGCCGCCACGACATGCGCATCCTTGTCGGCGCCGGGGCGGGCGCAGCCATCGGGGCGGCGTTCGGCGCGCCGCTCACCGGGGCCTTCTACGCGTTCGAGATCGTCATCGGCTCCTACACGCCCTCGGCCATCGCGCCGGTGGCGGCCGCTTGCCTGACGAGCGTCTGGGCCGCCGACGCCCTGGGCGGCGCGCGCTACGCGATCCAGATCCACGCCGCCCGGACCCCGGACATCCTGGGCTACCTGCTCTACGGCGGCCTCGGCCAGATCTGCGCGCTGGCGGGCGTCCTCGTCATGCGGCTGGTGGGCGGCGCTGACCGCCTTGTCCGCGCTTCGCCGATCCCGCCGCTGGCCCGTCCCGCGATCGGCGGAGTGCTGGTGGGCGCGCTCGCCCTGATCTCGCCCCAGGTGCTTTCGGCGGGGCACGGCGCCCTGCACCTGGACCTGGCGGTTGGGGCGCCGCTCGTGGTCCTCACCGCCGTCTTCCTGCTGAAGGTCGCCGCCTCGGCCGCCTCACTCGGCTTCGGATTCCGCGGCGGGCTCTTCTTCGCCTCGCTGTTCCTGGGCGCGCTCCTGGGCCAGATCTAC
>Ga0308176_10001693_pt1 | contig 13891 bp, 17 predicted proteins | sample PhyCR2_3_FD_203890 | JGI IMG/M metagenome (GOLD analysis project Ga0308176, IMG submission 203890) | Soil microbial communities from UC Gill Tract Community Farm, Albany, California, United States - DLSLS.C.R2 | ecosystem: Environmental > Terrestrial > Soil > Agricultural land | place: USA...
GCACCAGGTGCCGCGCCTCGAGAAGCTGGTGCTCAACATCGGTATGGGCGACGCGGGCAAGAACCCCAAGCAGCTCGAGGCCGCCGTGGAGGAACTGGGGCTCATCACCGGCCAGCGGGCAGTCGTCACCCGGGCCAAGAAGGCGATCGCCAACTTCGGGCTCCGGGCGGGCATGCCGGTCGGCTGCACGGTGACGCTTCGCGGCGCCCGCATGTACGAGTTCCTGGACCGCTTCATCACGCTGGCGGTTCCCCGGATCCGCGACTTCCGCGGTCTCCCCAACCGAAGCTTCGACGGGCGGGGAAACTATACGTTCGGCATCAAGGAGCAGATGATCTTCCCCGAGATCAACTTCGACAAGGTCGAGAAGATCCATGGGATGGACATCACGATCGTGACGTCGACCGAGCGCGACGACCTGGCGATGGCGCTGCTGCGCGAGCTGGGCTGGCCGTTCCGGGGCGAGACACCTCAGAGGGTTGCGTAAATGGCAAAGACTGCCTGGATCGAGAGAGCCAAGCGGACTCCGAAGTTCAAGGTGCGCACGGTGCGCCGCTGTCAGCGCTGCGGCCGGAGCCGCGCGGTGCTCAGGAAGTTCGGTCTCTGCCGTATTTGTTTCCGTGAGCTCGCCCTCAAGGGGGAAATCCCGGGCGTGCGCAAGGCCAGCTGGTAAGGGGAACGAGGGAATGAGCCTGACAGATCCCGTCGCGGATATGCTCACCCGCATCCGGAACGCCTGCTCGGCGGGCCATCGGCGTGTCGACATGCCGGTGAGCAAGCTGAAGACCGAGGTGGCCCGGCTGCTGCGGGACAACCACTACATCGCGGACTACAAGATCCTCGATGACGGCGCGCACGGCGTGCTGCGGTTGTACCTGAAGTATCACAACGAGCTCCCGGTCATTCGCGAGCTCCGGCGCGTCTCGACGCCCGGCCTCCGACGCTACGTCAAGTGCCGTGAGCTCCCGCGGGTCAAAAACGGCCTCGGCATGGCGATCGTCTCGACCCCGAAAGGGCTTATGACCGATCGCGAGGCGCGGAGCGCCAACCTGGGCGGCGAGCTGCTCGCCGTGGTCTGGTAGGAGGGGCCATGTCGCGAATCGGCAAGAAGCCGGTGGCCGTGCCCACGGGCGTCACCCTCGACCTGGCCGGGAACACGGTCGCGGTGAAGGGGCCCAAGGGCGAGCTCCGGCGCACGCTGCACCCGTCGATGAAGCTCACCCTGGCCGACGGCAACTTCACCGTTGCCCGGCCGGATGACGAGCCCAAGCACAAGGCGCTGCACGGTCTCTCGCGCACGCTGGTGCAGAACATGATCGAGGGCGTCACCAAGGGCTTCAGCAAGACGCTCGAGATCCAGGGCGTGGGGTACAAGGCCGAGGCCAAGCCCTACGGCGTGAACCTGATCGTGGGGTACTCGCATCCGGTCAAGTACGAGGCGCCCAAGGGCATCAAGATCTCGGTCGAGAACAACACGGTCGTGAAGGTCGAAGGCGCCGACAAGGAAATCGTGGGCCAGGTCGCGGCCGAGCTGCGCGCCGTGCGCCCGCCAGAGCCCTACAAGGGCAAGGGCGTGCGCTACCAGGGCGAGCAGGTCCGCCGCAAGGCCGGCAAGACAGGAGCCAAGTAAGCCATGCGCACCATTCACGCACCCAAGGGGCGGGCCCAGCTGCGCTACCGCCGTCACCTGCGGGTTCGCCAGCGGGTCAGCGGCACGGCCGAGCGCCCGCGGTTGGTGGTGTTCCGCTCGCTCAAGCACATCTACGCCCAGCTGGTCAACGACGACCTCGGCGTCACCCTGCTCGGCGTGGGTGATACCACCGAGGGGGTCCAGGCCGAGGGCAAGGGCAAGATCAGCCGCGGCAAGGCGGTCGGGCAGCTGTTGGCCGAGAAGGCCAAGGCGGCGGGCGTTACCCGGGTGGTGTTCGACCGCGCCGGGTACCGTTACCATGGTCGCGTGCAGGCCGTCGCCGACGGCGCGCGCGAAGGCGGATTGGAGTTCTAAATGGCTGACGAGACGACAGGCAGCGAAGCGACCCCCGCGCAGGCCGAAGCGCCCGCGACCGAGCAGCGGAGCGGTGGCGGCGGTGGTGGCGGCAGCGGTAGCAGCGGTGGCGGCGGCGACCGTCCGCGCGGCCGCGGCGGCCGGGGCGGGGGCGGTGATCGGGGCGGCCGCGGCGGTCCTCGGCGCGACCGGGGCGATCGCGAGCACCAGAGCGACCATGTCGAGAACGTGATCGCCATCAATCGGGTCGCGAAGGTGGTGAAGGGCGGCCGGCGGTTCTCGTTCAACGCCCTGGTAGCGGTGGGTGACGGCAAGACCAAGGTCGGCATCGCGACCGGCAAGGCCAACGAGGTGAGCGAGGCGGTGCGGAAGGCGGTGGATGCCGCCAAGCGCTCGATGGTGGAGCTGCCCAAGACCGGCTCGACCATTCCCCACGAGGTGGTGGGTGAGCACGGCGCCGGACGGGTGCTGCTCAAGCCCGCCGCCACCGGTACCGGCGTCATTGCCGGCGGCCCGGTACGGGCGGTGCTCGAGTGTGCCGGCATCACGGACATCCTCACCAAGAGCCTGGGCTCGTCCAACGCGCACAACATGGTGCGCGCCACGATGAACGGCCTGAGCCAGCTGGTGAGCGCCCGGCAGGTCGCGCGGGAGCGCGGCATCGAACTGGATCAGATCGCCTACAAGCCACGGCAGGAGGGCTGACATGGGCCGCAATCCCGTCGTCGGCCGTCAGGGCCCCCAATACCACGCCGCGTCGGTTCCCTCCGAGCAGGAGTCGGCCACCATCGCGGTGAAGCAGATCCGGTCGGAGATCGGGCACCCGGAGAACCTGCGCCGCATTCTGCGCGCGCTCGGACTCCGGCACCATCAGCAGACGGTGACGCTCAAGAACACCGAGTCCGCCCGGGGCATGATCTACAAAGTCCGCCACCTCGTCGAGGTGGCGCCCGCGGTAAGCGGTAAGCGGTAAGCGGCGGGCGGGCACGGCACACCGGACCTGATCGGTGTGCTCTTCCCGCTGACCGCTCACCGCTCACCGCTTACCTTTCGAGTGGAGCAACGCATGGCTGACAAGACCATCACCCTGTCCACGCTCGCGCCCGCCCGCGGCTCGCACCAGGCGCGGAAGCGCCTTGGCCGCGGACCCGGCTCAGGCCTGGGCAAGACCTCGGGCAAGGGCCATAAGGGCCACAAGGCTCGCACCGGCGGCGGGACCAATCCGGGCTTCGAAGGCGGCCAGATGCCGATGTACCGGCGGCTGCCCAAGCGCGGGTTCACCAACCCGTTCCGGGTGGAGAACCAGCCGGTGAACCTGAGCCAGCTCAAAAAGGTGACCGCCGCCGAGGTGAGCCCCGAGACCCTGTACTCGGCCGGCCTCATCGGTCGGCCGGACGCCCCCGTGAAGTTGCTTGGCACCGGTGACGCCGACCGGGCCTATACCGTTCGTGGCGTGTCCCTGTCCGCGTCGGCGCGCGCGAAGATCGAGGCGGCCGGCGGCAAGATCGAGGGGTAAGTGACCACACCGCGCGTTCCCGGGTTGGCCATCGACGACGAGCTCAAGCGCAAGCTGCTGTTCACCCTGCTGGCGCTCGTCATCTACCGGATCGGCGCCCACATCGCGGCGCCGGGGGTGAACGTCACCGCCCTGGCCGACTTCATCCAGAACTCCGCCGCCGCCGGGTTCTTCGGACTGTACGACGCTCTGGGCGGCGGCCTGTCCCGGGCCACGGTGTTCGCGCTCGGGATCATGCCGTACATCTCCGCGTCCATCATCTTCCAGCTGGCCGGCGGCGTCGCGCCGTCCATCGGCAAGATGCAGAAGGACGAAGAGGGGAAGAAGAAGATCACCCAGTGGACACGGTATCTCACCGTGTTCATCTCGCTGTCGCAGGCCTACACCTTCGCGCTGTTCACCGAGTCCATTCCGGGGGCCATCGCGGAGCCCGGCCTGGCGTCGCGGCTGATCATGGTGGTCACGCTCACCACCGGGGCCATCTTCGTCATGTGGCTGGGCGAGCAGATTACCGAGCGCGGTATCGGGAACGGGATGAGCCTGCTCATCACCTTCTCGATCCTGGAGCGGCTCTGGCCCGGTACCATCCACCTGGTGCAGTACATCAAGAGCGGCGTGGTGAGCGGGCCGGGCGTGATACTGTTCCTGGCCATCCTGGTGGCGGTGATCGCGGCCGTGGTGGCCATGACGATCGCGGCGCGCCGTATCCCCATCCAGATACCCCGCAAGGTCATGGGGCGGGGACGGATCCGCGAAGGGCAGAAGACCTTCATCCCGATCCGGCTCATCACCGCCGGCGTGATGCCGATCATCTTCGCGCAGACGATCATCATCGTCCCGGGCACCATCGCGAGCTTCACCAAGAACCCGGTGCTGACCGACATCGCGAGCTTCTTCCAGCCCGGCGACTTGCCGTACGACCTCACCTTCGCGGTCCTGATCCTGCTGTTCAGCTACTTCTACACGTCCATCATTTTCAACTCGGTGGACCTGGCGGAGAACTTGAAGAAGCAGGGTGGGTTCATCCCCGGCGTGAAGCCTGGCGCGAGCACGGCCGACTACATCGACAGCGTCCTGGCGCGGATCACGCTGCCGGGTGGCCTGTTCCTGGCGGGCGTGGCACTGCTGCCCATCTTGGTTTCCAAGGGCCTCGGCATCCCCAACCAAGGCTTCGGGGGCACCTCGGTCCTCATCGTCGTCGGCGTGCTGCTCGATACCATCGCGCAGATCGAGCAGCACCGGACGCTCAGGAAATACGACGGGTTCATGAAGACCGGGCGAGTCAAGTTCCGGGGACGCCAGCAGCGCTATATGTAACGGTCAGCGGGAAAGCGGTGAGCGGCAAGCGGGAACGGCACACCAGGCAGCCACGGTGTGCCGTTTCCACTCACCGCCCACTGCTCACCCTTTACCAACCTCATCGAGGTCGAGTTGGATATCCTTCTGATGGGCCCGCCCGGCGCCGGCAAGGGAACGCAGGGTGCCATCCTCGCCGATGCGCTGGGCCTCCCCAAGTTCGCCACCGGCGACCTGCTGCGCGACGCCGTGAAGCGGGGCACACCCCTCGGTCTTCAGGCGAAGGCGGTCATGGAGGCGGGTCACCTGGTGAGCGACGACATCATCCTGGGCGTGGTGCGGGAGGAGCTGGCCAAGCCGCAGGCCCAGAAGGGCGTGATCTTCGACGGCGTGGTCCGCACCATCCCGCAGGCCGAAGGGATGGAGCGTATTCTCGCCGAGAAAGGACGCAGGCTGGACGCCGTGCTGTTCTTCGATGTGACCGACGAAGAGATCCTGGCTCGGCTGGATCGGCGCCGGGGCCTGGAACAGCGGGCCGACGACGATCCGGCCGCCGTCGCCACCCGGCTCCGCGCCTATCGGGACCAGACGGCCCCGCTCCTGGCGTGGTACGACGCGCGCCAGCCGGTGCGCCGCATTCCCGCGGTCGGAACGGTCGACGAGATCGCCGGCCGGGTGCGTGGGGCCCTTGGCCAGTAGCATGATCACGCTCAAGTCTCCTCGGGAGATCGATGCGATGGCCCGGGCAGGGCGGATCGTGGCCGGCACGCTGGCGCTCATGCAGGAGATCCTGCGGCCCGGCATGTCTACCGAGGATCTCGACGCCGCGGCGGAGACCTACATCCGGAGCCATGCCGGCGCCACGCCGTCGTTCAAAGGCCTGTACGGCTTTCCCAAGACGCTGTGCACCTCGATCGACACCGAGATCGTGCACGGCATCCCGTCCACCAAGCGGGTCCTCGGCGAAGGCAGCATCGTGAGTGTCGACGTCGGGGTCCAGCTCGAGGGGCTGCATGCCGATTCTGCCACCACGCTCGCGGTCGGCAAGATCACGCCGGCCACCGAACGGCTGCTGGCCGTGACCCGGGAGTGTCTGGCGGCGGGCATCGCCCAGGCACGGGTGGGAAACCACGTGGGCGACATCGGGCATGCGGTGCAGCAGGTGGCGGAGGAAGCGGGATTCGGAGTGGTGCGGGAGCTGGTGGGGCATGGGATCGGCACCCGCTTCCACGAGGAACCGCAGGTGCCGAACTACGGCAGCCCCAAGCGGGGGCCGCGGCTGCTCGAAGGCATGACGCTGGCCATCGAGCCGATGATCACCGTCGGTAATCCGGCTACCCGCACCCTGGGCGACAAGTGGACCGTCGTGACGGCCGACGGCAGCCTGTCGGCGCACTTCGAGCACACCGTCGCCATCACGCCGGACGGACCTCGCATCCTTACCGCCGCGTAGTTTCACGCGGCGACACCCGTTGGCGGCACCGCCGCGGCACGCCGCGGTACCGGCCCGTCGGCATGGTTGGCGCGGCTCGGACGCGCGCGCCTACGGGACCCGTCCCTCCAGCAGATGGCGCGCCCGCCGCTCATAGTCTTCCACCCGATCCAGCAGCGACTTGGCCGCGCCGACCCGCTCGCGGTCCGCGACCCCGCCTCCCACTTCGGCCAGGTTGCTCCGCACCGACCAGTACGCGCTCCGTGCCGCGCCAAGGGCGAGGAACGCCCCCGTCGCGGCATCGCCGGCGGCGCTTGCCAATCCCTGTTCGGCGATCTCGAGCGAGAGCTCGGCGACCTGCGCCAGGTGGGCGAGCAGCTCGAGCTGCACCGCGGCCCCGGCGGACAGCGCGTCGGTCTTGGCCCGCGAGCGCCGCTCGCGCTCCTCGGAGGTCGTGGCCGGCAACGCCAGCGCGCGCATGAAGCCCTCGAAGGCGCGGGCGTCGCGCGCGGCGAGGGCGATCATTCCGTCGCGCAGCCTCTCGGCCTTCTGCCGCGACCGTCTCGCGAGGTCATGGACCCCGGCGTACTTCTCCCGCTCAGTCGTGAGGCCGGCCACCATCTGAACCAGCGCCGCACCCAGCGCTCCCGCGAGGGCGGCCGCCGCGCCGCCGGCGGGCGCCGCGGTGGGTGCGGCAATGGCATCCAGCCACTGCTTGAGCGGAGACTCGGGGTCGGGCAGGGACGGAGGCATGGGCAGGTCCAATTGGTTCAGGTGTTCACGACGCGCAGCAGCCATTCGTGGATCGCGGGGTTCCCGGCAACGACCGGACCATGCTCCGCGCCGATGGCCCGGCCCGCAAAGTCGGTCACCACGCCACCCGCTTCGCGCACGAGCAGCACACCGGCGGCAACATCCCAGGCGGACAGCCGCTGCTCCCAAAAGCCGTCGAACCGGCCGGCCGCGACGTCGGCCAGGTCGAGCGCGGCGGAGCCGGGCCGCCGGATGCCGCTGGTTTGCGCCGCCACCCGCACGAACTGGGACAGGTACTGGCCGAGCGACGTGGTATCCTTGAATGGGAACCCGGTGCCGATCAGGGCGAATGCCGGATCTTCGATGGTCGAGACCGATATGCGCCGATCGCCCTGCCACGCCCCCGCGCCTCGCGCCGCCGCGAAGGTCTCCTGGCGGGGCACCTGCTGCACCACCGCGGCCTGCAGCTCGCCGTCTATCGCGGCCGCAATGGACACCGCATAGCTCGGAAAACCGTGCAAAAAGTTGGTCGTGCCGTCGAGCGGATCGACGATCCATACCAGGCCATCCCGCACCAGCTCCGGGCTCAGCTCCTCACCCACGATCCGACTCCCGGGCTCCGCCGCGAGCAGGGTGTCGGCAATCAGCCGCTCGGTGGCGCGATCGATCTCGGTCACGAAATCGCGCGCCCCTTTGAGGGTCCACCCCGACGGGTCGCCCGGGCGCTCCACGGCGCGGAGGTAGGCGCCCGCCCGCTCGGCGGCGAGCTTTGCGAGATGCAGTAAGTCCAAGGCCGACACTGTCTTGCGGCTCCATCATCAACCGGGTAACTTGGGCGCATGCCACGGATATTCTCGGGAATTCAGCCGTCCGGCGAGCTCCATATCGGCAATTGGCTCGGCGCGGTCCAGAATTGGGTCACCCTGCAGCAGAGCTACGAATGCATCTACTGCGTCGTGGACCTGCATGCCCTGACCCTGAAATACGACCCGAGCACGCTGAGCCAGCGAACCCGGGACATGGCCATCGGGCTCCTGGCCTCGGGCATCGATCCCGAGCGGGCGGTCCTGTTCGTGCAGTCACACGTCCCGGAGCACTCCGAGCTGCAGTGGCTGCTCAACACGGTCACGCCGATTGGCGAGCTCGAGCGCATGACGCAGTTCAAAGATAAGGCGCAGCGTTTCGAAAGTGTCCCGGCCGGCCTGCTCAATTATCCGGTCCTCATGGCGGCCGATATCCTGCTCTATCGGGCCGATCTGGTTCCGGTAGGCGAGGATCAGGTCCAGCACCTGGAGCTGACCCGGGAGATTGCCCGGAAGTGGAACGCCGATTTCGGCTGCGGCGAAGACTGGCTCCCCGAGCCCAAGCCGCTGCTCACCGAGGCCAAGCGCATCATGGGCCTCGACGGCCAGGCAAAGATGTCCAAGAGCCTGGGGAACACCATCGGCCTGATGGACACGCCGGACGAGATCTGGCAGAAGCTCCGGCCTGCCAAGACCGACCCTGCGCGAGTGACCAAGAAGGACCCGGGCACCCCCGAGGTGTGCAACCTGTATCATCTGCACAAGTACTTCTCTCCGCCGGAAACCGTGGAGCTGGTGGCGCAGAACTGCCGCGGCGCGCGGTGGGGCTGCCTGGACTGCAAGCGGGTCCTGGCCGACAACATGATCGCCACGCTGGCGCCCATCCGCGAGCGCGCCCTCGCGCTCCGGTCGGAGCCCGCGAAGGTGGAGCAGATTCTCGGCGATGGCGCGGCAACGGCTCGGCGGCTGGCGGGCGAGACGATGCGGGAAGTGCGAGCGCGGATGGGGCTGTTTCCATCGGGCAGCGGCGAGCGGTGAGCGGGGTCTCCATGGAAAAAATCATCAAGGCGGCCGTCGAGCGGGGCGCCTCCGACCTCCATATCAAGGCCGGGGACGTCTTCCGCGCGCGCATCAACGGGAAACTGGTCGCGCTGACCAAGCAGCGGCTCACGCCCGATCAGACCCGCGCCATCGCGCTCAAGCTCATCAGCAGCGACGAGGACCGGTCGCGGATCGACCGGTTGCGGGACTTCGATTGCTCCTGGGGCATGCCAGGGGTAGGCCGGTTCCGCGTCAACGTACTGCGGCAGCGCTCGTCCTTCATGATCGTCATGCGGGTCATTCCCTTCACCGTGCCGACCATCGAGTCGCTGCGACTGCCGGCCGTGCTGGCGTCGATCGCCGAATCGGACCGGGGGCTGGTGCTGGTAACCGGGGTGAGCGGCAGCGGGAAGAGCTCCACCGTGGCGGCCATGGTGCACCACATCAACCGGACCCAGCACAAGCACGTGGTCACGATCGAAAATCCGATCGAGTTTCTCCACCGCGACCTCAGCTGCTCGGTCACCCAGCGCGAGGTGGGAGTGGACACCGAGGATCTCACGATCGGACTACGGGCCGCGCTCCGGCAGGATCCGGACGTGGTCGTGCTGGGCGAGATCGCCGATCCCGAAACCATCGACACCGCGATCAAAGCCGCCGAGACCGGGCACCTGGTCATCGCGACGATGCCCACCCCGGGTGTCAATGCCACCATCGACCGCATCCTGACCACGCTGCCGCGAGAAGAGCGCGAGATCGGGCGGATGCGCCTCTCCGAGGCGCTCCGGGCGGTCATCTCGCAGCAGCTGCTGCCCCAGAAGGACGACAAGGGCCGGGTGGCCGCCGTGGAGGTGCTGATCGCTACGGCGGGCGTGCGCGAGGCGCTCAAGGACCCGGGCAAGGCAGCCGACCTCCGCCGCCACATGAGCGAGGGCCGCAAGCAGCTCGGCAGCCAGACGTTCGATCAGCACCTGGCCGACCTGGTCGAGGGCGGCCTCATCAGCCAGGAGACGTCCAGGGCCGCGCTCTCCATGACCGGGGCCTCCGCGGCGCCTTCCAAGAAGGGCGGCAAGCAGGCCGCGTCGGCCTGACCCGTCCGTGCCCACGCTCCAACAGACCATGGGGCAGCTGCTGGCTGCTCCGCGCGAGGCCGGCACTCCAGCCGCCGCGGCAGCCCGCGACCTGGTAGCCGTCCATCTCGAGGCGCTCGGCTACCAGGTCGAGCGACAGCGCTTCCGCTTCACCCCCTCCGCGCCACTCGGGCTGCCGGTGTTCGGGGCAGGAGTCGGGTTTCTGGGGCTGGTCCTCCTGCCCGTGCTGACCGGAGGCGGGCTTCCTGCATGGACCCCGCTGCTCCTGCTGTCGGGAGGCCTCGTTGTCCTCACCCTGCTCGCGACCGGCGTCGGCCTGGGATGGATCGCCATCGGGGGAGCGCCGCGGGAGGATGCGAACCTGATCGCCACCCGGGGCTCAGGGCCGGTGCGGCGCTGGATGGTGGCGCACCTGGACACCAAGGCGCAGGCGCAATCCATGGCGGGACGGCTGGTCGCCGTGTGGTTCCTGATCGTGGCGATCGCCGCGCTGGTCGGTCTCGGTATCTCACGGCTCTGGGGCCCGCTTTCGTTGCTTCCACCGGCCATAGGCGCTGCCCTGGCGGTCCTCGCTGGAGCGCTGGCGGGCGGCGGCCGCCTCCGCGGGGGTTCGCCCGGCGCGCGCGACAATGGAACCGGCCTGGCCGCGGTTCTGGCGGCGGCGGAGGCCGTGGGTGCCAGCGACACCGGTATCCTCATCACCGGCGCCGAGGAGTTCGGCCTGGTGGGGGCCAGGATCTTCGTCGCCGAGCGGGCCCTGACGATCCCAGGCAGCGTGATCGTCAACCTCGATACCATCGATCAGGAAGGTCAGCTCGCGGTGGTCACCCACGATGCCCGCGGCGTGGAGCTGGCGCGGCAGATGGCCGCGGCGCTCGCCGCCGCCGGGCTTCCCAGCCGGCTCCGCCGGCTGCCGCTCGGTATCCTGACCGACAGCGTGCCCTTCGCGCGGCGGGGCTTTCCCGCGGTGACCATCGGCCGGCTCACCTGGCGAACGCTCCGTCTGATCCACACGCCGGCCGACACCGCCGACGGCCTGTCGCTCGACGCCGCGATCCGCATCGGCCGGGCGCTCGCGGCGAATTGACTGTTGGCTCGCGCGCGCATACGTTTGGCCGAGGATTCTGGAGCCCCGTGAGGGGCTCTTTTGCATTGAGTGATCGGGAGATACGCGATGTTCGACGGCCGGACAACCTGCGTGGTGGTGGTGGGCGCCCAGTGGGGCGACGAGGGGAAGGGCAAGCTGGTGGACGTCCTCGCCGAGTGCGCAGACTTCGTGGTCCGCTATCAGGGCGGCGCGAACGCCGGGCATACCGTCGTCATCGGCGACTCCCACTTCATCCTGCGCCAGATCCCGTCCGGCATCCTGCACTCCAATGTCACCTGCGTGGTGGGAAACGGCGTGGTGCTCGAGCCCGAGACCTTCTTCGGCGAGCTCGATCAACTGGCCGAGCGGGGAGTCGTCACGGCCGGGCGCATGCTGGTCTCCGACCGCGCGCATCTGGTGCTCCCGTTCCACAAGCTGCTCGACGCGGCCAGCGAGAAGAGCCAGAACATCGGGACCACGGGCCGCGGCATCGGCCCGGCGTACGAGGACAAGTATGGCCGCCGTGGCATCCGGGTGGCCGACCTGCGCCACCTCGATTGCGCGCGCGGGCTCCTGGCGGACCGTGTCGCCCGGGCCAACCTGCTGCTCGAGCTCATGGGGAGCAGCGAGCGTGCCTCGCTCGATCAGCACGCCGAGCTCCTGGACCGGCTTGCGCCCCGGTTGCTGCCGCTCGCGGCCGACACCGGGCTGGTGGTACACCGGGCCCTCAAGGCCGGGAAGCGCGTGCTGCTGGAGGGCGCCCAGGGCGCGCTGCTCGATGTGGATCACGGCACCTACCCGTATGTCACGTCGTCCAACACCACGGCGGGCGGCGCGGCCGTGGGCGCGGGTCTCGGTCCTACCGCGATCAACGGTGTACTCGGCGTGGTGAAGGCCTACACGACGCGAGTGGGGAATGGCCCGCTCCCGACCGAGGCCGCCAGCCCATTCGGGGAGCGCCTGCGGGAGCTCGGCGGCGAATTCGGCTCGGTGACCGGCCGTCCGAGGCGGTGCGGCTGGTTCGACGCGACCGTCGTTCGCTATGCGGTGCGGGTGAACGGGCTGACCGGCCTGGCGGTGACCAAGCTGGACGTGCTGGACAGTTTCGCCGAGGTGCCGGTGGGCACGGCCTACCGGCTGGACGGCGAGGTCTGCGAGGAGGTGCCCGCCATGGCGGACGCGCTGGGCCGCGTGCAGCCGGTGTACGAAGTGCTGCCGGGCTGGCAGGAGCCCACCGGCGGCGCCCGGACGCTTGCCGACCTCCCCACGGCCGCGCGCGCATACCTCGACCGGCTGCAGGAACTCTCGGGCGCGCCGCTCCGCTACGTGAGCGTGGGCACCCGGCGCGACCAGATCATCGAAGTATGAGCGAGACCGCCGAGCTCATCGTGGTCGGCGCGGGCCCGTGCGGCCTGGCGGTGGCGATCGCCGCCACGCAGGCCGGCGAACCGTGCGTGGTGCTGGATCGGCGCACCATCGTGTCGACCATCGAGCGGTATCCGCTCCAGATGACGTTCTTCTCCACGCCGGAGCGGATCGAGATCGGCGGGATCCCGTTCATCGCCAGTCACGAGAAGCCCACCCGCGCCGATGGGCTCATCTACTACCGGCGGGTGGCCGAACACTACCGCCTCGATATCCGGCCCGGCGAGGATGTGGTAGATGTGCGGCGAGAGGGCGACGACAGCTTCATCGTGGATGTCCAGCGGGCCCACGATACCAGGCGTTATCGGACCGCCAACGTCGTGTTCGCCACCGGCTACTACGACAACCCGAACTACCTCGACATCCCCGGTGAGGACCTGCCGCACGTGCACCACTACTTCCTCGAGGGCCATCCCTTCTGGCATCAGCGGGTCGTGGTCATCGGGGCGGGGAACAGCAGCGTCGACGCCGCGCTCGAATGCTGGCGCGCCGGCGCCACCGTGACGCTGGTCCACTTCGGTGAGGGATTCGACCGCACGGTCAAGGCTTGGGTTCTGCCCGACATCACCAACCGAGTCAGGGAAGGGAGCATCGGCGTCCGCTGGCGCACGCGGGTACGGGCCATCACGCCCACCGAGGTGGAACTGGAGTCGGAGGCGGGCGCGATAGAGCGGCTTCCCTGCGACGCGGTGCTCGCCATGACCGGCTATCATGCCGATACGACCATGCTGCGCCGGCTCGGCGTACCGGTGGACCAGGCGACCGGCGTGCCCGCCCATGACGAGCGCACCATGGCCACGCCGATAGCGGGAGTGTACCTGGCCGGTGTAATCGCGAGCGGCAACGACGCCAACCGCCTCTTCATCGAGAACGCCCGCGGCCACGGCGAGCTGATCGTCGGCGATATCGTGGCCCGGCGGCGCGAGGCCGCGCGAGGCAGCCGGAAGGCGGTGGGGTGAAAGGGGACGGAAAGTTGAAGGACGGAAAGACGGAAGGACGGAACAATCCGAGACCGACACCATGGCTAACGGGGCAGGTTACCGCCTGAGCATGGTCCTGCTGTTGACCTGCGCGGACCTCAGGCGATCTGCTGGAGGGCGATGCGATCGTCCCATGCGCGCATCATCTCGCTGAATGCCGTCACCATCACTGGATCGAACTCCGAGCCTGCCCGACCCTGAATGTAGGTGAGCGCTTCGGTCGAGGACCACGCGTCGCGGTACGGTCGCTTGGTCCGGAGCGCATCGTACACGTCGCACACGTGCACCAGGCGGCTGGCCTGGTGGGCGCCGCGATGGTAATGCACGTGGGGATAGCCGCCGCCGTCGTGATACCGGTGGTGCTCGTACGCCACCACGGCGGCAAGGTCCAGCGGCTCGTTCCCCTGGAGAATCAGCCGCGCGCCATCTGCCGGGTGAGCCTCGACCACCGCGCGCTCCTGG
>Ga0308176_10001694_pt1 | contig 13884 bp, 14 predicted proteins | sample PhyCR2_3_FD_203890 | JGI IMG/M metagenome (GOLD analysis project Ga0308176, IMG submission 203890) | Soil microbial communities from UC Gill Tract Community Farm, Albany, California, United States - DLSLS.C.R2 | ecosystem: Environmental > Terrestrial > Soil > Agricultural land | place: USA...
CCGACTCGGGTGGTTTTCGCCAACTCCATCCAGTCGGGCAACGACACGCCCTACGGCGCGGGCAAAGCCCGCGCGGCCGAGGCGCTCGCCGCCGCCGCGCATGGCTGTGGCGCAAACTTCGTCGACGTGCGCCTGCCCAACCTCTTCGGCGAACACGGCCGCCCGGCATACAACTCCTTCGTGGCCACCTTCATCGATGAGGTGCTGCGCGGTGAGGAACCCTCGGTGCAGGACCGGGAGGTTGGCCTGTTGCACGTGCAGAACGCCGCCGAGGCACTCATCCAGGCGCTCGACTCCCCCGACGACGTCATCGAGCCGGTCGGCACGCGGACGACGGTCAAGACGGTGCTGCACCTGCTTCGGGAGTTCCATGCGGTCTATGCGGCGGGTGATATCCCGGTGCTCGACTCCAAGCTGCGGGTAGACCTCTTCAACACCTATCGGGCTGCCCTCTTCCCCATGCGCTATCCCATCCCGCTCACCGCGAAGAGCGACGATCGGGGCCGCTTGGTCGAGACAGTTCGCGCGCACGGCGGGCAGGGCCAGACCTTCGTCTCTACGACCCGACCGGGTGTCACGCGGGGAGAGCACTTCCATCTGGGCAAGGTGGAGCGCTTCGTCGTGCTGTCCGGCGAGGCCCGCATCTCGCTGCGCCGAGTGTTCACCAAGGAAGTGGTGTCGTTCGACGTGTCCGGGCACGTGCCCGCTGTGGTCGACATGCCGACGATGTGGGTCCACAACATCACCAACACCGGCGACACCGAGTTGACGACGCTGTTCTGGACGCACTCGCTCTTCGACCCTGAGCACCCGGACACGTTCTGGGAACCCGTCTCTACCCCCGCCTCTGAGGTGACTGCGTGACCAAGGTTATGACGATCGTCGGGACGCGACCGGAGATCATCCGACTGTCCCGAGTCATGGCAAGACTCGACGCCACCGTCGACCACGTCCTAGTGCACACCGGCCAGAACTACGACTACGAGCTCAACGGGATCTTCTTCGACGAATTGGGCATCCGGAAGCCAGACCACTTCCTCGAGATCGACACCTCCTCACTTGGACGCGTTCTCGGCGAAACGCTCATCAAAGCCGAGGAGGTGCTGCTCGCAGAGAGGCCGGACGCCGTGCTCGTGCTCGGCGATACCAACAGTTGCATTGCCGCCATCATGGCCAAGCGACTCCGGATCCCCGTGTACCACATGGAGGCGGGCAACCGGTGCTTCGACGAGAACGTGCCAGAGGAGACCAACCGCCGGCTCGTTGACCACGTGGCGGACTTCAACCTCGTGTATACCGAGCACGCACGCCGCAACCTGCTGGCAGAGGGACTGCATCCTCGCCGCATCCTCCTCACGGGTTCACCGATGAAGGAGGTGCTCCTCCACCACGCCACGCAGTTCGCCGGCAGCAGGGTGCTGTCCAGCTTGGGGCTCGAGCCGCGCGGCTACCTGCTCGTGTCAGCGCACCGGGAGGAGAACGTCGACAACCCCGATCGCTTGGGCGCCCTGCTCGACTGCCTGGTCACCGCCCACGAGCGCTTCCGCGTGCCAGTCCTCATCTCCACTCACCCGAGGACGTACAAAAGGCTCCAGGCCCTCGGTCGCGAGCTGCCCGAGGGGCTCATCTTCCACAAGCCGTTGGGCTTCGTCGACTACATCCGTCTCCAGCAGGACGCCTTGTGCGTGCTGTCGGACAGCGGCACGATCAGCGAGGAGTCCTCGATTCTGGGCTTCCCGGCCGTTACGCTGCGCGACTCAATCGAGCGTCCCGAGGCGCTGGACATCGGGTCGATCATTATGACCGGCCTGGACGCCGACAATGTCGTTGAGGCGATCGAGGTCGTGGTGCGCGACCAGAGTGCTGGCGAGCACGTGCCGACCGACTACGCCATCGACAACTGCTCCGAGCGCGCCGTCCGCTTCATCCTGTCCACCCACCGTCGCCACGAGCAGTGGCACGGGCTACGAATAGTTGCTCCGTGAGCATGTACTACGTTGATGCCTCAGGCGATTGGTCGGGCGGCGGCCGAGCCGTGCTGGACAATCTTGCGTACGCAGGTCTTGACAGCGACCCGGGCGGTCAACACTCACGAGTCGGTGAATTAAGGCCAATAATCCCGCGCAATGTCCCTACATCTGCGAGTGCACTTCTCCATCCCTTCGTTTGGATGCCTCAGAATGCCTTGCCCTGGGGCCGCCGGAGCCCGGGAGAAGCCGCTTTGCGGTTGGCCCTCCGCTTCGGTTCCGAGGTGTCTGCGGTCCGGGCAACCGCTATGGTGCGTATTTCAGGGGCCATACCACCTCTTCGTCATGCCCGGACGAGTCCCGTTCTCCATAACGTCCTAGATCGTGCGTTCGACGTTGTCATACAGCAGTTGTCACCTATGCAGCATGGATCCTTCTATTGCGTAGGCTCGGCACATTCGTACAGAGCGATTCCATCACTGGTAGCCGGCTACGCGCGTTATCGAGACATGGGCGGCATGACAGGACTACTCATACAACTGTCTCCCGGCACAGCCAATGAAGAACAGAAGGTTCTGTCCGCTGCTTCGCACATTCACGGCCTGAAGGTGCGGCTCGGGGGAGCGACTCGCGTCAACGTAGCTGAACACATGGCGGGCTCCGCTGGAGTCATTTTTCCCTCGACCATTGAGGCATCACCCCTAACCCTCCTCGAAGCGCTGGCGCTGGGAAAGGCGGTCGCGTGCAACGACATAGTTGGCCATCGAGAGATGCTCGGCGAACATCCAGCTGAAATATTCGCAACGGAAGATCCAGCCAGCGTGGCACGATCCCTGCGGGGCCTTGATGCGAAGAACGGCCTCCAGGCACACCTCCTACAGTCGGCAGACGCGCGCGAAGCTGAGCGGGTCCTCTGGGCCAACAAGTTGGTGGCCTTTCTGGACGAGGCACAATAGTTAGCGGGCAACGATTGAGCCGTGTACAACTCGGAGCGCACTCAGACTAACCACGAGAGTTTCGGGGGTGGTTTTGACGTGACCCCTCCGGAGTGGTCCACCCGTTGTGAGAGTTCGAGAGCCCAGACTGTGGGCGACGAGGACGATCACGATGAAGCTACACCGGCACACCCCCGAGCAGGTGGTCCGCATGCTGCGTGAGGGGCGAGCGGATACTCAGCGAAGGCAAGGACTTGACCGAGGCGCCGCGGACCTTGGGGATCTCCGAGGCGACGTGGAACCGTTGGCGGTTCCAGTACGGCGGGATGAAGGCGTCGGAGGCGAAACGGCTCAAGGAGCTGGCCGAGGAAATTCTGACCCCGGAGCGTTGCCGCAGGGCCGTGGGCCACCTGCGAGGACGGTTCGGGATTTCCGAACGACGGCCGTGCCGGGTGGTCGGTGCGCACCGGTCCACCCACCGGTTGCCGCGGCGGGCCCGCCCTGATGAGGAGGGCAGGTTGCGGGCGGAGTTGCGACGGATCGCCCGTAAGCGTCCGCGGTTGGGGTGGCGGAATGACCGCCCCGGAGAGTCTGGAGAGTCCTTTCGTTGGAAGGATGACTTTCATGGCACGTCCCTCGAAGTACCCGACCGAGTTGCGGCAGCGCGCGGTCCGGATGGTTCTGGAGTCCAGGGCCGACTACCCCAGTGAGTACGAGGCGATCCGTTCGGTCGCATCGAAGCTCGGCGTGGCGTCGCCGGAGTCGTTGCGCAAGTGGGTGCGACAGGCCGAGGTCGATGGTGGTGTCCGGCCGGGCAAGACCACCGATGAGATCGCCGAGATCAAGGCGCTGAAGAAAGGAGGTCGCTGAGCTGCGGCGGGCGAACGAGATCCTTAAGTCGGCGTCGGCCTTCTTCGCGGCGGAGCTCGACCGCCCACTCCGGTTCTGATCGACTACATCCGCCTGCACAGGGAGGAGTTCGGGGTCGAGCCGATCTGTCGCGTGCTGTCGCAGCATGGGATGAAGATCGCCCCGTCCACCTACTACGACACGGTGTCCCGGGACCCCTCGAAGTGGGCGCTGCGGGATGCGGAGATCGTGGACCTGATCGTGGCCGAGCGGGCCCGACAGAAGCTGTTCGCCCGGTTCGGTGCCCGCAAGATGTGGCTGCACCTGCGGTCCAAGGGCCACGACGTGGCCCGGTGCACGGTCGAGAGACTCTACGCCGAACAGGGCTGGGTCGGGGCGTTGCGGCGCAAGAAGATCCGGACCACGATCCCGGACGAGTCCGCGGCGCGGCCGGCCGACCTGGTCGACCGGCAGTTCTTCGCCACCCGACCCAACCAGTTGTGGGTGGCCGACTTCACCTATGTGGCGACCTGGTCCGGGATGGTCTACGTCGCGTTCGTGTTCGACGTGTTCAGCCGCCGGATCGTCGGCTGGCGGGCCGCCACCCGGATGACCACCGACCTGGTGCTCGACACCCTCGAGCACGCGATCTGGACCCGCCGTCAGGCCGGCATCACCGACCTGACCGGGCTCGTCCACCACACCGATGCCGGCAGCCAACACGTCAGTTTCGCCTTCACCCAGCGCCTCGTCGACGAGGGCGTCGACCCGTCCGTCGGGTCCGTCGGCGACGCGTAGGACAACGCCCTGGCCGAGTCCCAGATCGGGCTCTACAAGGCCGAACTCATCCGACCCGAGGGACCGTGGCGCGGCGTCGAACACGTCGAGCTCGAGACCCTGAACTACGTCCACTGGTTCAACCACGACCGAACCCACGAAGCCCTCGATGACCTCACCCCGACAGCCGCCGAGGAACTTCACTGCGCTGCACGAAACGAGCTCAAGCCGACCGGCTGAGCCACCAAACCGGGCCTCCGGACTCTCCGGGGCGGTTCAGATGGCGTACCGGCTGCTGCGCCGGGACACCACTAGGGCGTGGACGTCGGTGAACCACAAGCGGATCCAACGCCTGTGGCGGCAAGAGGGACTGCGCCGCCCGGTCCGCACGAGGAAGCGGCTCCGGGTCAGCCCCGACAGCGGTGAGCGGCTGCGCGCCGTCCGCCCCAAGCAGGTCTGGGCGCTGGACTTCCAGTTCGACGAGACCACCGACCGGCGCCGGATCAAGTCGCTGCACGTCGTCGACGAGCACACCCGCGAGGCCCTGGCCAGGCGGGTCGGGCGGACCTGCACCTCGGACGACGTCGTCGACGTGCTCGCCGACCTGGTCGCGGTCCGCGGCGCACCCGAGCAGCTGCGCATGGACAACGGCCCGGAGATGATCGCCTGGGCGCTGCGCGACTACTGCCGCACCGCCGGCACCCGGACCGCGGTCATCGAGCCCGGCTCGCCCTGAGAGAACCCCTTCGTCGAGTCCTTCATCAGCCGCGTGATGACGAGCTGTTCAACACCGAGGAGTTCGCCACGCTGCTCGAGGCCCGGGTCGTTGTCGAAGCCTGGCGAATCGAGTACAACACCTACAGGCCGCACTCCTCCCTCGGGGAGCTGACCCCGGCGGAGTACGCCGCCAACTGGACCAGCAACACCCAACCAGCACTCTCATAGCGGCTGGACCACATCAGGGGGTCCCGTCAGTTTCCTGCGTCAGTTCCTATGGTGTCGCATCACCGGTGCGCAAGCAACGCTTTGAGATCGCGCGTGGAAACGACCCTCGAAAATGCGATCGCCATCCAGAAAATGACGGCTGGGTAGAGCACACCCTTGACAGCCCCTAGGGTGTCAGATCGCCAGGCAAAGGGAAGCGTCCCAACAGCTATCGGATAGAGCAATTCAATCGCCCTCGAACTCCTCACGTCGAAAAGGCAGTAGAGCCAAGCTAACAAGGCGCCAGCCACGAGCGACGTGAAGAACGGGCCAATGAGGCCGAAGTTCAGGACTCCCTCGGCCGGTAGAGAGAAGCCATACCCTTGGGATCCACTCGTTCGCCCCGTTATGTGACGGAACACCTGGGCACCTGTGTCCAATGGAGGACCAAAGAGTCGATTGGCAATGGGCGAAGGCAACTGACGGAGTAATCCGGCCAAAATCGTGGATCCTCCGAAATGGCCCCCTTCGCGAAGGGCCAAGTCGGTAGCTCCTGTTGTGAAGGCAACTGAGCCTAAGTCACGCAACGGCATTGCAATGAGGGAAAGAGCGGTGCTTCCCCCGGCCACAAGCGTCCTGTACACCACAACTGCGATGGAGAAGAGCGCCGCACCGGCCAATCCGAGAGCAGCATACTTAGTCGTACCAGACCGTCGCGTCACCATCACCAAGATGATGAGGACGATAGCAATGGATGCCCCTCGGCGGCCATTAAGGCCCAACATGGAAATCAGCAAGCCGATCATAATCGTGTCGCTGGCGCCCAGGAGCCTAAGGTTGCGCTTGTACCGAGATACGAGGATCATACCGACCGCCGCAGGAGCCACGATGAGACCTGCCGCGTTAATGCTGTCCGAAATCGTGAACACGTCCTGACCTTGCCCGCGACTCTGAACAGCCCTACCGAGAACATCGCGGAATGCAAGGATTAGAGGCAACAGCAACAGCAAACGTCCTGCAATGCCAAAAAATTTTGGGTCGTCGCGAATCTGGGCGGCATGCCTTCGCGCAAAGGGCACCATGGAGCCGAGGACGAAGCCGATCGCTGAGAGAGCCATCATTAGCGGCGTCCGTTCTGACATGTAGCGCGCTTGGATGTACCCGAGATCCCCTCCTCCCAGCCAAATCCAAGCGGTCGGCGCCAAGCACGCGATTCCAACGTAGGCCGTGGGAAAGATGAGCGGGTGAAAGACGTCGAGTCTACCGGCCGCTTGAGTTCGCCTGACACCAACCGCCACACCGCAGGCCACGACCAAGGCGGCGAGGCCCAATACGCCCGCGGCCGCAAGAGTCGTGGCTCCATATGGGGCCGACAACTGCTGGAGGGAGCCTGACGACTCAATGCCTCTTGCCGGTGCCGCGATCCACATCACATGCGTCACGCTATCTGCTGGTGAACCGGGTCCATTACATCAGTACCGCCGACGGCCAGGGCGCAGCACCAACACGAACAAGATGGCCACAAGTACCGCAGTTGAAGCCAAAGCCACAGCGACCGCGATTGCAGATCGCCAAACGAAGGCTGCCGAGGTTGCCAGAAGCAGCGAAGTGAAGGCGTGGGCAAGCCGGGTGCGCAGCAGCTGCTCGCTGAGGCCACGAGCCTTCTGCGACGTATAGAGGATGGATATCCACGCCAATCCTGCGTACTCCAGCCCGGTAATGGGCAGGAGCGGTGCGACAACGCGCCAAGAGGCCCCGAGTAGCAGGGCCCCCCAACTCTCCGGGAGCAGCAGTCCAAGGGCCCCCACGGCGAGTGCAACTACGGACATACTCGCGGCGACCTTCCTTAGGATGCCCCAGGTCCGATGAGGGCTCTGAGCCGTACGCACGGCCTCCGGCAGGATCGCGAGGGGCATGGCTGACATGAGGACGCTGAGGGGGCCCATGATGGTGCCGGCGCCGCGTAGCGCGGCCGCCGCGGCCTCACCGATAAGAACTGCGGCCCCCGAGACCACGAGAAGCGAACTCAACGCACCGATCGCCCCCTCAACACCGAACCTGATGCGGTGGCCGTGCGACTCCCGCCACCAAGCAACCCAGCCGAACAACACCGGTAACGCCCCGGACCGGGCCATGAGACCGGCGAGGGAGGCGCTGGCCAGCATCGCCCAACACGTCAGCACTTGCACGCCCGAAAGCAAGCTCTGGTCGACCCATGTCAGCACGAGCAGTGCCAGCACGCCCAAAGCCCAGATGCCGTCCCAGAGGACGGCACCGAACTGGTCTTGGCGAGCGAGAGCAGCGAACCGGTGGACGTCCTGTGCCAGCACCACCGGGGTAGCGATGGCGAGAACAGCCGCTGGTAGCAGCGCCGCCTGCAAAGTTCCGGCAACCAACACCGCGAGAGCGACCATCACACCGATGGCAATGGCGCCCGTCTGGGCACCGCCCAGTTCACGAGCGCGCTCCGCCGGCGGCCTGCTGCCGCTGAGCAGAAGCGGCGTACCGAAAGTTCCCCGTGTGACGGCGAGGGCGGTAGTGACGAACATCAGAACCAAGGCCACCGCGCCAAACTCCACCACGCTCGAGGTGCGGGCCACGGCGAACATCACTAAGACGTTGCTCGCGGAGGACAGGCCCTGGTCGACGAATCCGAGCAACAAGCCACGCGGACGCGTCATCCTACCTGCTGCCTACCCCGAGCCTCGTTCCCCGTCGGCACGTTAGATCCTGCTTTCGGTGTCGCCTTTAGGCCAGCCGTGGACCGGGCCGGCCTCCGGCAGGCCATAATGTCATGGCTCCGACGACCTCGCGGTCAACTCGGGTGCCACCATCCAGAGACGTGGGAGATCGTGAACGGTTACCGGTTCGCTATGGGCTCGCGTCCAGTCGTAACTCTTTGCGGCGAGGCGACTGACTTCACCACCCTGATCACGGCCCTCGACACCTCCACCCCGAAACGCCGTCTGCTGCGACTCGGACTGCTCGTTGCAGCTCGACTCCGCCTCTTCCCAATCATCGCCCGCCGCCTCTCGGAGTCGGAGTCGGAGGAGGTTGAGATGCTGACGGCCCCGATGCACCGGATTGCGACGGAGCAGGGACGGCAGTTGCGCGCTCTCGCGGTCGTGTGGCCCGGCGGAGACCGCATCCACCGCAGATACGTCACGGGCGTCGATGCCAAGGGCACCATGTGCCTGTTCACGAAGGTGACGCTCGATCCTGCCCTCGACTGGTACTTGCTCCAAAACGAGATGATGCTGCTGGACTCCTTGGCTGAGAGACCCATCTCCGGCGTGCGAACTCCTCGCGTCTTCTACGCCGAGTGCGTCGGCTGCCAAGGGGCGGTGGTCATGGAAGCGATCCCCGCTAAGCGAGAGCACTTGGACTGGGCTGCCGTACGTGAGTTGCTCCCGTTGCGCGGCCCGACTGGGTGGCGGGAGTTGGAGGCGGGCGAGGTGCCGTGGCTTGATAGGGGACTTGATGTCGAGGTGTCCGACTCGTTCCGCGAGTGCGTGAACCATGCGCTTAGCCAAGGGCTGATGGTCGGAGTGGTCAACGGAGATGTACGGCCGAACAACGTCGTGGTCAGTGGTGGCGATACGTGGCTCTTCGACTGGGAGTACGCCGCCTTTGACGCCCCCGCTAACACTGACCTCGTCGCCGCTCTACTAAACGCCAGGACTCAGCGGACGGACCCCGACAAGGCGGCGGAGGTGCTGGTCGACTTTATAGGCGACCTGCCCAAGGCTGGGGTCTCCGTTTTCGACGCTGCGGTCAGCCTGTTGTATCTTTCTACGGTTGCCCATCCTTGGGCCCTGCTCCTGATGAAACGGGAGTGGCCCCCTATTGCAGACGCCTGCTAAAGGACTCACCACCGTGATCAGCGATCCCGCCCGAAGGGCCAGCTACCGATCTGAGTTCGGCGAGAAGAAGCTCGCGAAGCAGTACGACGCATGCGAGTACGGTCCGCGGAGTTGGTCCACGCTGCTGTGGGCTTTGGAGCAGCAGACCTTGACAACGCTTCTCAACCGGCGTGACTTCGTCCCGAGACGCGATCGTTACCTGGACTTCGCCTGTGGCACCGGCCGCGTAACGCAGTTCATCGCCCCGCACTTCCACAGCACCGTGGGTGTGGACATCTCCGATGCGATGCTTGACCAGGCGCGCCCGCGCGTACCCTCCGCCGAGTTTCTTCAGGGCGACGTGATCGCTGACGCGTCGTTGGCGGGCGGGAACTTCGACCTCGTCACGTCTTTCCGCTTCGTATTGAATGCCGACCCCTCCGACCGGCTCCCGGCGCTGAAGTGGCTCCGCAGTCAGCTTCGGAACAGCTCCAGCCGGGCGATCATAAATAACCACGCCAACCTGTGGACCCACAAGGCGATTACCCACGGCCTGCGCAAGGTCAAGAACCGAAGTCGTCTTGTCACGGGCAATGTTCTCTCGCACCAACAAATGGTGAGCCTCGTCCAGGACGCAGGCTTCTCAGTCGAGTCCGTGCATGGCATGGGACACCTCGGCGGACAGTCCCTGCGTCTTGTGCCGTTCGAGACGATGTGGCGACTCCAGTCCCGTCTCCGCGAAACGCCGGTACTCGAGAAACTGGGAGAGGACCAGCTCTACGTGTTGGCGCCTCAGTAGGTCCCCTTACCTCAGGGCGCACACCGCTGAGGCCACCTCCTTCTCGACACCGTCCTGGAACACACTCGGGACAATCTTCTCGGAGGTCGGCCAGTCCACCAGACCCGCGATGGCACGCGCGGCAGCCAGTTTCATCGGCTCGGTGATCTGGGGTGCCCCTGAGTCGAGGGCACCCCGGAAGATGCCGGGGACCGCGAGCACGTTGTTGATCTGGTTCGGGAAGTCCGAGCGGCCAGTCGCCACCACCGCTGCGTACTCCGCGGCCACGTCGGGATGCACCTCTGGGTCCGGGTTGGCGAGCGCGAAGATGATGCAGTCCTTCGCCATCCGCGCCACGTCGGCCTCGGCCACGTGGCCGCCCGACACCCCGATGAACACGTCCGCGCCCACCAGTGCATCGCCCAGAGAACCCGCCAACCCGCGCGGGTTCGTCGTCGCCGCCAGACGCCGCTTGTGCTCGATCAGGTCGCCACGCGCCGGCGAGACGATCCCCCGCGAGTCGCAGACCACGATGTCTGCCACGCCCGCCCGGGCGAGCAGGCGGCATACGGCAACACCCGCCGCGCCGGCACCAGAGATCACCACGCGCAGGGACTCGAGTGGCCGGCCGACGACCTTGGCGGCGTTGATGAGTCCTGCGAGCGTCACGATCGCGGTCCCGTGCTGGTCGTCGTGGAACACCGGGATGTCCAGCCGCTCCTGGAGTCTGCGCTCGATCTCGAAGCACCGCGGCGCCGAGATGTCCTCCAGGTTGATCCCGCCGTACGTCGGCGCTATCCGCGCGATCGCCTCGACCAGCTCGTCGACAGTCCCCGTCTCCAGGCACACCGGCACGGCATCCACTCCCGCGAAGTGCTTGAACAGCACGCACTTGCCCTCCATCACCGGCAGGGCCGCCAGCGGCCCGATGTTGCCCAGGCCGAGCACCGCCGTGCCATCGGTGACCACGGCAACCGTGTTGCTGCGGGACGTGTACCGCGCCGCCAGCGACGGGTCGGCCGCGATCGCGCGCGACACGTCTGCGACGCCGGGCGTGTAGAGCAGCGACAGGTCGGCGCGGTCCCGCAGGGGCTGCGTGGCGTGTACGCCCAGCTTGCCGCCCTCGTGGGCCCGGAAGACCGGGCTCGTGGGGTCGAACAGCGGGTACGACGCAGCAGCAGACATTGCGGGATCACCTCGGAGAGGGAGGAATGCGTGGGGCACACCGCGCACGGATCGAGCCGCGCGGTCAGTCAGGCGGAGCCGGGTGTGGCCTCTCAAACGCAGATGCAGGGGTTACCCGCGAGTCACATCGTGACACGTGCCGGTCGGTCGGCGCCAGCACCGCGTGCCGACTGTGACACGCGTCGCGCTAGGGGCAAGGAGACACTTCTCGGATGCGAGACGAAAACGTTGCCCCTACCTCTGGTCACTCAGGCGCCCACTGCTGGCAGGATGCCGGGTATCCCCCCACGCGAGGTGAGCGGCCCACAGCCCGCAGCCACGCGGCATACGAGAAAAGGACACCAAGCATGACCCGACGCCTTCGTCCCGCCACCCTCGTGGTCGCGGGCCTGGCCACTGCCGGACTCGCCCTCTCCGCCTGCGGCTCCAGCTCCCTCGACACCGGCTCCTCGTCCTCGAGCTCGTCGTCCTCCTCCAGCTCCTCGAGCGCAGGCGGCGGCGTCGACGCAGCGCTCGCCGCCAAGGTCCCCCAGAAGATCAAGGACAAGGGCACGATCGTCGTCGGCTCCGACGCGTCGTACGCGCCCAACGAGTTCCTCGACAAGGACGGCAAGACCGTCATCGGCATGGACGTCGACATCTTCAACGCAGTCGCCGCCAAGCTCGGCCTCAAGGCCCAGTTCGAGAACGCCGGCTTCGACACGATCATCCTCGGCGTCAGCAGCGGCAAGTACGACGTCGGCGTCTCCAGCTTCACCATCAACGACAAGCGCAAGCAGCAGGTCAACATGGTGAGCTACTTCAACGCCGGCACTCAGTGGGCCACCAAGAAGGGCAACCCGAAGAAGGTCGACCCCGAGAACGCGTGTGGGCTGGCCATCGGTGTCCAGAAGGGCACGACCCAGCTCGACGACCTCACCGCCCGGTCCAAGAAGTGCACCGACGCCGGCAAGCCGGCCATCAAGCAGGTCATCGAGCAGGACCAGTCCAAGGTCACCGCCGACCTGATCTCCGGCAAGGCCGACGCGATGCTCGCCGACTCCCCCATAACCCTCTACGCCGTGAAGCAGACCAACAACCAGCTCGAGCCGCTCGGCGACATCTACGACTCCGCGCCCTACGGCTTCGTGGTGCCCAAGGACGAGGCCGACTTCGCGCAGGCCATCGCCGACGCGCTGAAGGCGACCGCGACCGACGGCAGCTACAAGGCAGCGCTCGAGAAGTGGGGCAACGACAGCGGCGCTGTCACCAACTTCGCCGTCAACCCCTGATCCGAGGCGCTCATGGCTGAGCAGACCACCACCACCCGGGCGGGCGTCGACAGCGCCCGCCCGGGCGCCATCCACGCGCGGCCGGTGCCCCACCCCTGGCGGTGGGTCGCCCTGGTCGTCATCGCGATCCTGGTCGCGATGATGGTCAGCTCGTGGGTCACCAACCCGCGGTGGGACTTCGCGTTCGCGCTCAAGGTGATGAACTTCAACCCGGTGCTCAGCGGACTCGTGCAGGGCACCATCCTCACGACGATCTTCTCGATGATCCTGGGCGTGGTCGGCGGGGTGCTCATCGCGATCATGCGGCTGTCGAAGAACCCCGTGCTGCGAGGCGTCTCGTTCGTCTACACGTGGTTCTTCCGGGCGATCCCCCGCTACGTACTGCTCGCCGTCCTCGGCACCGGTGTGCTCTACCTCTACCCCACGCTCGACTTCGGGATCCCGTTCGGGCAGCAGATCGCCAAGGCGTTCGGGTTCGGCGACCCGACCTTCTACACCCTCGACGTGCGGACCATCAGCAACGGCATCATCGTCGGCATCATCGGCCTCGGGCTCTCCGAGGCCGCATACATGGCCGAGATCGCCCGCGCCGGCATCCTGTCCGTCGACCAGGGCCAGACCGAGGCGGCTCAGGCGCTCGGGATGCCGTCGGGCAAGACCATGCGCCGGATCGTGCTGCCGCAGGCGATGCGGGTCATCGTGCCCCCGACCGGCAACGAGACCATCGCCATGGTCAAGGACACCTCGCTGCTCGCCGCGGTGCCCGTGTCGCTCGAGCTGTTCTTCCAGACCCAAGCGGTCGCCAACCAGACCTACCGGATCATGGGCTCCTACGTCGCCGCCGTCGCCTGGTACCTCATCATCTGCTCCATCCTCATGGTCGGGCAGTCCTACCTCGAGAAGCGGTTCGGCCGAGGGTTCGGCACCGGCCCGGCGGGCGCGGGCGGCAGGGCCCGGTTCCTGGCCTTCCGCGGCGGAGCGGGAGGCGCATGATGGCAACGGCAACCACCCCTGCAACGGGAGCCGCAGCAGACGGGCGCGAACGCGGCATACCGCTGGTGCACGCCGTCAACGTCACCAAGGCGTTCCACGGCAACGAAGTCCTCAAGGGCATCGACATGGACGTGCGCACCGGTGAGGTGGTGTGCCTGCTCGGGCCGTCGGGCTCGGGCAAGACCACCTTCCTGCGGTGCATCAACCAGCTCGAGTCCATCGACGGCGGACGCATCTTCTTCGACGGCCAGCTGCTCGGCTACGACGACCGCGAAGGGCACCTGCACCGGTTGCACGACAAGCGGATCGCGGCGCAGCGGCGCGAGATCGGCATGGTCTTCCAGCGGTTCAACCTGTTCCCCC
>Ga0308176_10001696_pt1 | contig 13871 bp, 16 predicted proteins | sample PhyCR2_3_FD_203890 | JGI IMG/M metagenome (GOLD analysis project Ga0308176, IMG submission 203890) | Soil microbial communities from UC Gill Tract Community Farm, Albany, California, United States - DLSLS.C.R2 | ecosystem: Environmental > Terrestrial > Soil > Agricultural land | place: USA...
GAGCCGCGACGGCCGCCGGCTTCGCCTACGCGAGCGGCGGCGGGGGCGGAGAGGAATGAAGCTGATCTTCGCCCCGATCAGCATCGTCCTCGGCCTGATCGCGGGGCTCGCCGGGAAGAAGATCTTCGAACAGGTCTGGGGGCTGATCGACGACGAGGAGCCGCCCAGCCCCGAGCACCGCGAGTTCGCCTGGCCGAAGCTGATCGCGGCGCTGCTTCTCGAGGGCGCGATATTCCGCCTGGTCAAAGGGATGGTCGACCACGGCACGCGGACCTCCTTCGCCAAGCTCACCGGCTCCTGGCCGGGGGAGGAAGCGCCCGAGCCGGAGTAACGGCGCGCGCTTGCGGGTACCAGGCGGGGCGTAGTCCTCGTCCAAGAACGAACGGAGGAAACGGATGAACAGCAGGGCTTGCTACCCGCCCCCGGGGCCGGCCTATCCCCCATCCGCCCCCGGGGCGGGTGGGGCTGCGGTAGGGTCGGGCGCAGGTGGGAGGACAGCCCAGAACCGCTCGTGTCGCCTGGATCCTGGCCGGCATCCTCGCCGTATTCGTCGTCTGGGCGGCGTCGGGGACGACGGCTGCGGTCGAGCTGCTCTACGTGATTCCGATCGGCGTCGGGGCCTGGTGGTTCGGCCGGCCGGCGGGCGTCGTCCTCGCCCTCCTCTGCACCGCCCTCTACGCGATCGGCGCGCAGATCCACGCGGTGCCGGAATTCGAGCTCGCGCTCGTGCTGCAGGCGCTCGCCTACTTCGCCACCGCTCTGCTGCTCGCGGCCCTGGGGCAGCGGCTTCGCGTCCTCGAGCACTCCGCCGAGGAACTGGAGGCGATCAGGGCGGCGCTGGCTCCCGCCGAGCTGCCAGACCTGCAGGGGCTCGACGCGGCGGCGGCGTTCGTGCCCTCCGAGCTCGGGGTCTCCGGCGACTTCTTCCTGCTCACCAACGGGCCCGACGGGTCCACCGTCGCGATCGTCGGCGACGTCGTCGGCCACGGCCCCAGGGCGGCGCGGCTCGCCACCTTCATCCGCGCCCGCTTCGCCGCTTTCGCCGCGAATACCAGCGATCCGGCCGAGCTGCTGAGCCTCGCCAACGGGGCGCTGATCGACCGGCCCGGCCGCGCCCAGGAGCTGGTCAGCGCGATCTGCCTGCGCCTGCAGCCGGAGGAGGAGACCTTCACCTGGGCCGTCGCCGGGCACCCGCCGCCGCTGCTGCTGCCCGACCTGGAGGAGCTGGCCTGGGACAGCTCGACCTTCCTGCTCGGTGCCAACCCCGGCCTGGAGCTCGAGACCGCGGACTCCTCGGTGGAGGGCAGGGAGGGGATCGTCGTCTACACCGACGGCGCGACCGACGTGCGCCGTAGCGAGATCTCGCTCGGGCTCGACGGCCTCTCGCGCATCCTCGCGCCCCTCTCGGGCCTCTCGGCACGGACGATCGTCGGCGAGCTCGAACGGAAGATCCTCGAGTGGGCCGACCACCCGATCAAGGACGACCTCTGCGTCCTGGTGCTGAAGCCCGAGCGGGTGCACCCCGAGCCGCCGCCGCTCTGAGGTGTCGCCGCCGCGGCGCCCGACATTCGCGGTGACGAACCGGCTGCCGGGGGAGGCGCTGCCGATGCTGCGGGCGGCCGGCGAGGTGCGGGCCGACGAGCGCGAAACGCCGATGCCGCGCGCGGAGCTGCTGGAGCTGGTCCGGGGGGCCGACGCGATCGTCTCGCTGCTGCACGACCGGATCGACGAGGCGGTGCTGGAGGCCGCGGGCGCGGGCCTGCGCTGCGTCGCCAACGTCGCCGTCGGCTACGACAACGTCGACCTCGAGGCGGCGGCCCGCCGCGGGGTGGCGGTGACCAACACGCCGGGGGTCTTGGACGACGCGACCGCCGACCTGACGATGGCGCTGCTCCTCGCCGCCTCCCGCCGCCTCGCCGAGGGCGACCGGCTGATCCGCGCCGGGGGGTCCTGGACCTGGGGGATGGGCTTCATGCTCGGCGCCGACCTGCGCAGCAAGCTGCTGGGGATCGTCGGGCTGGGCGGCATCGGCTCGCGGGTCGCCGCCCGGGCGCGCGCGTTCGGGATGGAGATCGCCTACCACTCCCGCAATCCCGCGCCGCCGGAGGTGGCCGGGCCGCTCGGCGCCGAGCGGATGCCGCTGGAGCGCCTGCTCTCGGAGGCCGACGTCCTCAGCCTCCACTGCCCGTTGACGCCGGAGACCCGGCACCTGATCGGCCGCGAAGAGCTGGCGCGGATGAAGCCGGGCGCGATCCTGGTCAACACCTCGCGCGGGCCAGTGGTCGACGAGGCGGCGCTGGCCGAGGCGCTTTCCGCCGGCGGGATCGCGGCGGCCGGGCTCGACGTCTACGAGCACGAGCCGGTGGTCGAGCCGGCGCTGCTGGAGCTGGACAACGCCGTCCTCACCCCGCACCTCGGCTCGGCCACGATCGAGACCCGCGCGGCGATGGCCGAGCTCGCCGCCGCCAACGCGATCGCCGCCGCCCGCGGCGAGCCGCTGCCGACGCCGGTCGTCCCCTAGCCGCGCTCAGGCTGCGGGCGGCGTTCCCTCGACCCACTCGGCCGAGCCGCCCTCCACCTCGCGCTTCCAGATCGGCGCCTCGGCCTTGATCCGGTCGATCGCTTCGCGGGCGGCCTCGAAGGCGGGGGCGCGGTGGGCAGCGGCGACGGCGACGACGACGCTCGGCTCGCCTCGCGGCACGCCGCCGGTGCGGTGCTCGGCGGCCAGGGCCTCGACGTCGTGGCGCTCGGCGACCTCGGCGAGGATCGCGCCGATCCGCTCGCTCGCCATCGACTCGTAGGCCTCGTAGTCGAGGCGCTCGACGTCGCGGGTCGTGCCCTGGAAGGTGACGATCGCGCCGGTGTGGGGGGTGGCGACGGCTCGCTGCAGACGATCGGCGCTGAGCGGCTCCGGCGTCACCCGCACCTGCGCCGCGATCCGATCCGCGCCGCCGCTGACCGGCGGAATCAGCGCCAGCTCGTCGCCCTCGCCGAGCCGCACCTGCTCCTCGGCGTAGGTGCGGTTGACGGCCATCACCACCGGCATCGCCGCCAGCGCCGCGGCGAGGCCGTCGCCCCGGGCCCCGATCGCGCGCAGGGCATCGCCGACCGTCGCCCCCTCCTCGAGCTCGACCTCCACCTGGTCGGCGCCGGCCCGCTCGCGCAGCACCGCGAAGAGGCGAACTTGCAGGACCATCGCCTCTATCCTAGGGCCGTGTCAGCCAACGCTCGCGACGCGGCCGTGGTGCGATGAGCGCGGCCACCGGCCCCGGCGGGCCGGGCGACCTCACCCACCTCGACGCCGGCGGACGGGCGCGCATGGTCGACGTCGGCGCCAAGCAGCCGACCCGGCGCCACGCCCGGGCGGAGGCGGTGGTGCGGATGTCCGCGGAGACGGCGGCGCGGGTGCTGGCGGGCGACGCCCCCAAGGGCGACGTGCTCGGCACCGCCCGCCTGGCGGGGATCCAGGCCGCGAAGCGGACCGGCGAGCTGATCCCGCTCGCCCACCAGCTGCCGCTCTCCCACGTCGACGTCGCGATCGAGGTCGACGGCGCCGGCGGCGAGGCGCGGATCGAGGCCGAGGCATCCACCACCGCCGCGACGGGCGTCGAGATGGAGGCGATGACCGCCTGCGCGGTCGCGGCGCTGACCCTCTACGACATGGTCAAGGGGTTGGAGCGCGGGGTCGTGGTCGAGCGGCTGCGGCTGCTGGAGAAGAGCGGGGGCAGGCATGACTGGCGCGCGTCCGAGTAGCGCTCCGCTGCGGGCGGCGGTGATCACCGTCAGCACCTCGCGGGCGCTGGACGGGGGCGCCGACGAGTCCGGCGACGCGCTGGCGGCGTGGGTGGAGGAGCTGGGCGGCACGCTCGCCGGGCGCGAGCTGCTCCCCGACGACCGGGGCGCGATCGAAGCGGCGCTGCGGCGCTGGGCCGACGGCGGCGAGTGCGACCTGGTCCTCACCACCGGCGGCACCGGCTTCGCCGCCTCCGACGTCACCCCGGAGGCGACCGAGGCGGTGCTCGAGCGCCGCGCGCCGGGGTTGGCGGAGGCGATGCGCGCTGCCTCGGCGCCCCACACGCCCCACTGGATGCTCTCGCGCGGGGTCGCCGGCATCCGCGGCAGCGCCCTCCTCGTCAACTTCCCCGGCAGCCCGAAGGCGGTCGCCGAGACCACGGCGGCGCTGGCACCGGCCCTGCCGCACGCGGTGGCGTTGCTGCGCGGAGCGCCCACGGCCCACTCGTGAGCGTCCCGCTCCCACCCTCCCGGGCGCGCGAGGCGGTCCTCGCCGAGGTGGTGCCCACCCCGCAGGAGACGGTCCCGCTCGAGGCCTGCCTCGGCCGCGTCACCGCCGCCGAGACGAGGAGCCCGCTCGCCCTGCAGCCCTTCGACAACTCGGCGATGGACGGCTACGCGCTGCGCAGCACCGACACCGCCGAGCTCGGGCCGCTGCGGCTGGTCGGCGAGTCGCGCGCCGGCCACCCCGCCGTCTCGGGCCCCGGAGCGGGGGAGGCGGTCTGGATCTCGACCGGGGCGATGCTCCCGGCCGGGGCCGACGCGGTGCTGCCAGTGGAGGACGCCCGCGAGGAGGAGGGCGCCGTCCTCCCCGCGCGCGCCGTCGCCCCCGGCGAGAACGTGCGCCGGGCGGGTGAGGACGTGGGCCCGGGCGAGAAGCTGGTGCCGGCGGGCACGCGGATCGGCCCCGCGGAGATCGCGGTGCTCGCCGCCGCCGGCTTCGCGGAGCTCGAATGCGCCCGCCGGCCGACGGTCGCCGTCTTCAGCAGCGGCGACGAGCTGGTCCCTCCGGGCGAGCCGCTCGGCCCGGGCCAGATCCACGACTCCAACCGCGCCGCCCTCGGCGCCCAGATTCTGGAGGCCGGCGCCGCCCCCGACGGTGGCGGCCGGCTCCCCGACGAGCCCGCCGCCGCCCGCGAAGCGCTCGCCGCCGCTCTCGATCGCGACTTCCTCCTCATCGCCGGGGGCGTCTCGGTCGGGCGACACGACCACGTCAAGGCCGCGCTCGGGGAGCTCGACGTGGAGGAGCGCTTCTGGCGGGTGGCGATGCGCCCCGGCGGCCCGACCTGGTTCGGCGTCCTGCCGCGGGGCGCCGGCGAGCGGCCGACCCTCGTCTTCGGCCTGCCGGGCAACCCGGTCTCGGCGATGGTCACCTTCCACCTCTTCGCCGGCCCGGCGCTGCGCGCCGCGGTCGGGCTGGCGCCGCTGCCGCCGGCGATGCGGGCGACGCTCGTCGAGGGGTACGCGAAGAAGCCAGGGAAGGCGCACTACCTCCGCGCCCGCCTGGAGCTCACCGCCGAGGGTTGGCGCGCCCACCTGACTCGCGAGCGGCAGGGCTCCCACGTCCTCACCTCGATGCTCGGCGCCGACGCACTCGCCGTGATTCCCGCCGAGGCCGAGGAGGTCCCGGCCGGGGGCACGGTCGAGGTCGAGCTGCTGCGCTGAGCCGGCCCCGGCCTCGAGGGAGCCCCGCGGCCGAATCCGCCACACTGCCGGGGCGATGGAGCTGCTGGAGGCCAGGAAGCTGCTCGAGGGCAGCCACGTGGACGTGAGCGAGAAGCGCTACCGGCGCGCCAACGGGGCGGAGGTCGAGCGGCAGGTGGTCGAAGCGCCGGACTCGGTCTCGGTGCTGGCCTACGACGAGGAGTTCGTCTACCTGGTGGCCCAGCCGCGCGAGGCCCTCGAGGAGGACCGGCTGCTGGAGATCCCGGCCGGCACGCTCGACGTCGAGGACGAGAGCGAGCTCGATTGCGCGAAGCGCGAGCTGGCCGAGGAGGTGCAGCTGCGCGCGGAGCGCTGGAGCGTGCTGCAGGTCGCCCACCTCAGCCCCGGCTTCCTCACCGAGAAGACGACGATCTTCGAGGCCACCGGCCTCTCGCCGGCTGCGGCGGACCGGGACGAGGAGGAGGAGATCGAGGTCGTCCGCCTGCCGCTGGCGGAGGTCGGCGAGGCGCTTCCCCGGATCCGCGACGCGAAGACCGTGATCGCCCTGCTCTACCTCGGGGAGAGGCTCCGCGCCGCCTCCGGTTGAGCGCGCCCGCGGCCGGGTAGCTGGGCCGCCTGTTCATCTTCTTCTCCAACCGCCTCGGCTGCCTCGGCTCGCTGCTGGTCTCCGCCGCCGTGACGCTGGTGCTGCTGCTGGTCCTCGGAGTGATCGAAGTTCGCTAGCGGCGAGTCGTCTAGCCGGCGGCAGCGCCGCCGGCGCGCAGGCCGAGGTGCCGGCCGGCGAGCGCGAAGAGGAGCACCTGCACGGCCAGGGCCGCCAGCAGCGCCAGTGAGAAGGCAAGGCCGCCGCCGAGCGAGTCCAGCGCGATCGCGAGCACGAAGCAGAAGGCGGCGAAGCTGTAGAAGCCGACCAGGAAGCTCCGCGTCAGCAGCGTCACCTGCCTGGGTCCCGCGTGGCCGTGGGTGAACACCGCCAGCACGCTGGTGAGGACCGGGAACGGCGCCAGCAGGCCGGTGAGGCTCGGTCCGAGAGACCCCGAGAGCGCGGTCAGGACGACGACCAGGATCGCCGCGGCGAGCCCGCGCGCCGGCAGGTCCCACCAGGGGGGCGCCGCGGGGTGCGCCGCCTCGGCCGGAGCCGCCGGCAGGCAGGCGAGGCCGGCCGCGAAGACGATGCCGACGAAGGCGAGCGAGGGCCCGGGGGCGAGGTCGAGGGTGTTGAGGAGGGCGACCCCCGCCAGGAAGGCGGCCCAGCCGGCGAGCAGGCTCGGGAGCGGACCGAGCCGCTGGGAAGCCCGGCCGTAGACGACCACGAAGAGGGCCAGCGCCGCGAGCGCGAGCAGCGCGCCGGCCGCCGCCTCGGCGCCGAAGCTGCGCCCGTGGACGATGGTGACGACGGCGAGGATCGGCGCGACCACGACCGGCAGGCCACCGAGCACGCCGGCGACCCCGACTCCCCAGCGCCGCCCGGCCAGGGAGACCGCGACGACGCAGCCGGGGGCCAGCAGCAGCTTCGCGACGAGGACCGTCACGGAGACCGCACCGCGCTCAGCAGCTCCAGGCTTCCCCAGGCGGTGCGCAGCCGGTCGTGGCGGCGGAGCTCGCGGAACCCGGCCTGCTCGAGGAAGAGCGGCAAACGGCCGGCGGCGTGGTCGCGGATCCCGGCGAAGCCGTCGAAGAGGGCGAGGGTGAAGAGGCCGGCCGCCATCAGCGGGTCCTGTGGCTTGCCCCAGTCGGCGACGTGGAGCCGCCCGCCGGGGCGCAGGACGCGGTGGCACTCGGCGAGCGCCGCGCTCTTGCCCTCGGCGTCGAGGTGGTGCAGCAGCAGCGACATCACGACCCGCTCGCAGGAGCGGTCCTCGAGCGGCAGCGCGGCGGCAAGCCCCTGTCTCCAGGAGACGGCGGCCGAGCCCTCCTTCGCCCGGGCGAGGGCAAGCGCCTCGGGGTCTCCGTCGACGGCCACGACCGAGCCCGCAATCCTCGGAGCGAGAGCGATCGCGAAGGTGCCGGTGCCGGCGCCGACGTCGGCGACGGTGGAGCCCCGCGGCAGCCCGGCCGCCACCTGGCTCGCGAGGCGCTCGCGGAACAGCCGCTCGCGCATGGTGAGGGCGACGACCAAGTCGTAGAAGCGAGTCATCCCGCGCAGCCCGGCGGCGGGGACGTAGCGACCCCTGCCGGTCACCGCTCGGTCCCGCCTTGCGGCCCGGTCAGCATGCCGTGGAGGGTCGGATCGAGGACTCCCCGCAGCGCCCGCCCGGGCGGCCAGCCGTGGCCGGTCCGCAGGTGCAGGTACGTCCAGCCGACGAGGTTGAAGAGCACGGTCGCCGTCTCCTCCGGATCGCAGGGCCGCAGCGAGCCGTCGGCCGCACCGTCGCGCAGGACCCGCACCAGCGGCTCGGTGAAGACGGAGCGGGTGAGCGATCCCTCACCCTCGTCGGCGTCGTGGAAGACGCCGTCGGCCTGGCCCTGCATGGCGATCAGCAGCCCCATGTGCTCCTCGGCCATCGCGCAGTGGGCTTCGAGCGCCGCGACCAGTCTCTCGGCACCGGAGCCCTCGCCCGTCAGCGCCGGCCACAGCGCCCGCCGGTAGTCCTCCGCCGCCGCCGCGGCGAGATCCGCCAGCAGGCCGTCCTTGGTGACCCCCCGCCGGTGCAGGGTGACGCGGGAGACGCCGGCCTCCGCGGCGATCCGCTCGAGCGTCGCGCCGGAGTAGCCGCGGGCGGCGAACACGCGCCCCGCGGCGGCGAGCAGGTCGGTGTCGGAGGGGGAAGCGATGCGAGGACTGTAATACGTACGCTACGTAAATGCATCACTGATGTAACAGCGCCTCCGAGGGCTGGACGGCTGCAGCCACGCCCGAGCGGCGACCGCGAGCAGCTCCGCGCTCCTCCCGCGGCAGCAGCAGCGGCGTCGCCAGCAGCAGCAGGCCGGCGGCGGCGATCGCGGCACGGGGGCTGGTGAGCCCGGCGAGCAACCCCCAGAGGCCGGTGAGGGCCGCGACGGTGGCTTTGCCCGACACCGACCAGGCCGCGAGCGTGCGGGCGACCAGGTCGCCTTCGGTCTCCTCCAGCCGGAAGGTCGCGAGAACGGGGTTGAACACCCCCGCGCAGGTGACGAGGCCGAGCTGGAGCGCCATCACCAGGGCGAGTCCGGCGGCCCCGGGGCCGACGAAGGCCAGCCCGCCCGACCAGCAGGCGCGGAGGGCGCCGGCGCCGAGCATCACCCGGCGCCGTCCGTATCGCCCGACCAGCCGCGGCGCCAGCCGCGAGCCGAGCAGGCCGCCGGCGCAGGGTGCGGCGAAGGCGAGTCCGTACTGCCACGGCGCGAAGCCGAGCTGCCCGAGCATCAGCAGGGCCAGCAGCGGCGCGGTGGCGAGGATCAGGCCGTTGACCAGGACCGTGTTGAGGAACAGCCGCCGCAGGGCGGGGTGGCGGAGGATGTGTCGCCAGCCGGCCAGCAGGTCGCCGGCCCGCATGCGAGCGTCCGACGAGCGCACCGGCGCTTGCTCGGTCCCGCCGATCACGCCGATGCCCAGCGCCGAGAGCAAATAGCTGGCGGCGTCGGCGACGACCGTGGCGACCGGGCCGAAGATCCCGATCAGGCCGCCCCCGAGCGGCGGGCCGAGCATCGTTGCCGTCCAGCTGGTCGATTCGAAGCGGCCGTTGGCGACGAGCAGGTCGGAGGCCGGCAGGAGCGATTTCAGGAAGGCGCCGCTCGCGGCCTTGAAGGCGATGTCGGCGGCGGCGACGAGGATCGCGACGACCAGCAGCTGGGCGAAGCCGAGGACGCCGAGCGCGAAGGCCGCGGGAATGCTGATCAGCGCCGCGAAGCGGACCAGGTCCATCGCCACCATCAGCGGGCGCTTGCGGCGAAACTCGACCCAGGGCCCGAGCGGCACCGCGACGATCGCTCCCACTGCGAGCCCCGCCGCCGCCAGCGCCGAGACTTCGGCCGCGCCGGCGTGCAGGACGAGGATCGCGATCAGCGGCAGCGCGTCGAAGGCGAGCCAGGTGCCGAGGGCGCTGACCGCATAGGCCGCCCAGAGCCACTCGAACCGCCGCCCCAGTGATCGTCTTCCGCCCATGCGCCAGGCATCAAAGCGGCGGCGGCGGACCGACGCCCGGCGGCTCGGGCGCCGGCTTCGAACCGAACCCGCCCCCCGCCCGTAGACCGTGCAGCCAGGTCCGCCGCAGCGAGCAAGGAGGAGCAATGACCGAGAAGAGAGCCCGAACCGTCCTCAGCCGCCTGTGCATCGCGCTGGGCCTGTACGGAGTGCTCGCGCTGGCGCTGCTGGCGGTTCCGGCGGCCGCGGTCATCGCTCCCTACGCGCAGACGGCCGCGCCGGCGCCGTCCGGGGCCGGCTACGAACTGCGGGGCACCATCTACACCTACGGAAGCGACACCCACTACCACTTCGAGTACGGGACGACGACCGCCTACGGCACGAGCATTCCGGTCCCCGACGCCGACGCCGGCAGCCAGTCCTACGTCTCGGTCGGGCAGGTCGTCAGCGGGCTGCAGCCCGGCACCACCTACCACTTCCGGCTCCTCGCCAGCAACGCCGGTGGCACCGGCACCAGCGCCGACGCCACCTTCACCACCGCCGCCGGCTCCACCGCGCCCCAGCCGGCCGGCGCCGAAAGCCCGGCGTCGGCGACGAATCCCTACGCCGCGGGCGGGAGCTATACCGGCAGTGGCGCCTACGGCGAAGGCGGGGCCTACGGCGGGGAAGGCGCAGGCAGCGCGCCCGCTGGCCGCACCGTCAGGCTCCGGATCGTCACCGTGAAGGGGAAGAGAATCCTCGCCGACCCCCGCGGCCACACCCTCTACAGCCTCAGCGCCGAGCGGAGGGGGAAGTTCGTCTGCACCAGGAGCAGCGGCTGCCTGAACGTTTGGAAGCCACTCTTGGTTCCCACCCGCGGCACCGTCAAGGGGCCGGTGAAGCTCGGCTCGGTCCAGCGACCCGAAGGCGGCCGGCAGGTCACCTACCGGGGCCGGCCGCTCTACGCGTTTGGCCTGGACCGCAAGCCCGGCACGACCAAGGGCGAGGGCATCAAGGACGTCGGCACCTGGCACGCGGTGCAGGTGCCGAAGCCCCGCCGCTGAGGGCCGAGCGTCAAAGGCTCGGCCGCGCCCGGCGCAGCAGCCCGGCGGCGAGGACCGCCACCCGCGCCGCCAGGCCCGCGTAGGCGGCGGTGAGGAGCAGCTTCGCCACGGCGTGCCACTGGCCGGCGCCGAGTTCCTGGGTCAGCGCCACGGCGGCGATTCCAACCGCCGCGGCGAGCGTCAGGGCGCTGTCGGGGAGGGGCCGCGGGGCCGGCATCCGCGCCGCGAAGCCACCCCGCACCCGAATCACCACCGCCAGCAGGTGCAGCAGCGCGCCGATCACGGTGAGCCCGATCCAGCCGGCGACCAGGAGCGTCCCCAGCGCGGCCCGGGTGGAGCCGCTCAACGCTTCCGCGGGCCCGCGGTCGAAGGCGGTGACGGTCGCCAGGGCGAGGGCGGCGAGGAGGAAGGGCTGGGCGAAGCCGACCAGCCGCGCCGGCAGCGAGAGCGGGCCGACGGCCTCCCGCAGGCAGCCTGCGACGTTGACGAGCAGCGCCAGCGCCCCGCCGCAGAGCGCCAGCCAGCCGCCGAGGGCGAGCGGGTCCAGCCCCCACGCGTAGCCGACCGCCAGCGCCGCCACCCCGGCGACCCAGGCCAGGTAGGCGCCGCTCTGCAGGCGCGGAAAGCGCAACCGAGATTGGGTCAGGGAGGGGAAGAAGGTGTGGAGGGTGCCGACGATCGAGGCGCCGAACCAGCCGCCGAGGTTGAGCGCCATGTGGGCGCCGAGGAGGTCGCCGTGGGGCCAGGGCGTGCCGTGGGCGAGGAGGGACCCGGCCACCATGCCGAGCCCGAGGAACAGGGTCGCCGAGCAGTACCAGGCGACCGCCCAGGGCGAGCGCCGCAGGGAGCGGCGCCACATCGCGACGACCGCGGCGGACCAGAGCCCGAGGGCGGCGAGGAGGAGGCCGACCGCCGGCCAGATCGCCGCCGACAGCCCCGCCGGGATGGCGAGCGCCAGCAGCACGGCGCCGAGGTTCCAGGAAGCGATCTGCGCCCGCACCAAGTTCCTTGGCGGCGGGTCGGTGGCGAGGAAGGCGCCGGCGAAAAACTGGCTGGCGCCGAGCACCAGCTGGGAAACGCCGCCGACGAAGGCCAGGTGCAGCGCCAGCCAGCGGCCCCAGGGCCAGGGGGAGACCGCCTCGACGATGCCGGCGAGGGCGGCGGCGGCGAGGAAGGCGGTACCGCAGAGGAAGAAAGAGCCGGCGACGTCGGTCGGCCTCAGGTCCCCCTCGCGGCGGGGGCGGGGCGGCCGGCGGCAGCGGCGGCCGCCGGGCTGCGCGGGCTCGGAGGGCGGCGCATGCATGGCCAAAAGAGTTTTGCACACATATCCTGTGCAAACTCCCCGGCCGGGGAACCCGCGGATACGATGCCCGATGCCGGCCGCAGGGCCTGCGGGCTCCGGGGGCGAAACGAACGGAAGGAGAGAGCGTGAAGAGCTGGGACCTGAATGGCCTGGAGCTGAAGCCGAGGCTGCCCGAGATCCTCTCCTCCAGCGAGGACGCGCGCGCGATCGTCCTCGACCTGGCGGCGGGCGAGGGCCTGGAGGAGCACGAGGTGCACGAGCGGGCGTTCCTGGTGGTCGTTTCCGGCCAGGTCGAGGTCGGCTCCGGAGGCACCAGCACCGTCGGCGGAGCCGGCACACTGGTCGAGTTCGAGCCGCGGGAACGGCACGAGGTGCGGGCGAGGAGCGACGCCCGCCTGCTCCTGCTGCTCACCCCCTGGCCGGGCGAGGGCCATCCGGGGGCGATGGAGCTGCGCGAGAAGCTCTACACCCGCCGCCGCGCCGCCAAGCGCTGAGGGCTCAGGGCCTGCGGGGCAGGCCGCGCCGCAGCGCCTCCGCCAGGACCACGGCCTGGTTGTGCTCGGCGTCGCGGGCCGAGTAGACGAGGGTCAGCGTTCCGGACCGGGCCCGGCGGCGCAGCTCCGCCAGCTCCGGCCGGTGCTCCTGGAGCTCCTTCAGGTAGCGGCGGCGGAACTCCGGGAAGCGCTCGGGGTCATGGCCGAACCAGCCCCGAAGCTGGTCGCTCGGCCCCAGCTCGCGCCGCCACTCCTCGACCTGCGCCCGCTCCCGCGAGACCCCCCGCGGCCAGAGCCGGTCAACGAGGACGCGGTGGCCGTCGCCGCGGGCGGCGGGCTCATACGCGCGCTTCAGGCGGATGTCCATGAGGGCTTCTGGTAGTTTCTCCACTGACCGTGTGAAATCACGAGCGAAAGGCGGTCTCCGTGGCGGTTGGCGCGGTTGTCGAGACGGCTGCCGAACCTGGCAGCGCCTCGTTCGGCATCACTGGCCGGGATCTTGCCAGGCGCTGGCGGAGGGCGCTGCTGGGCATCGCGCTCGGCGGCGCGATCGGCTTCGGACTCGTCGTCGGGCTGCGGGCGATCTCGGGCCTTCCCGTCTTCCAGACCGAACAGACCGGCTACCCGCACGTGGTCGTGCCGGTGATCACCGCCGCGTTCGGATTCCTGGTCGGCTTCGGCGCGATCGACTACTGGGTGCGCTGGGCGCTGGGGATGCCGACCCGCCCCGAGGACCACGCCCAGCACGGGGCGGCCACCTGGCGCGACTACTTCAGCTTCAACACCGACCACAAGGTGATCGGCATCCAGTACGTCGTCACCACCTTCTTCTTCTTCCTCGTCGGCGGCGTGCTGGCGATGCTGATCCGGGCCGAGCTGGCCCAGCCGGGCGACCAGATCGTCGGGGCGAGCACCTACAACAGCCTCTTCTCGGCCCACGCCGCGATCATGATCTTCCTCTTCGTGATCCCGGTCTTCGCCGGCATCGCCAACTACGTGCTGCCGCTGATGCTGGGGGCCCCGGACATGGCCTTCCCGCGCCTCAACGCGCTCAGCTTCTGGCTGCTGCCGCTGGCGGGGATCATCTTCCTCTCCAGCTTCCTCGTCCCCGGCGGTGCCTTCGACGCGGGCTGGACCGGCTACGCGCCCCTCTCCACCGGGGCGCCGCTGGGCCAGAGCTTCTTCAACATCGGCATCCAGTTCGCCGGCTTCTCGTCGATCCTCGCCGCGCTCAACTTCCTGGTCACGATCATCACCATGCGGGCGCCGGGGATGAGCTTCTGGCGGATGCCGCTGCTGGTCTGGGCCAACCTGGCGACCTCGCTGCTGGTTATCGCCGCCACCCCGTTCATCGCCGGAGTGCAGTTCATGGTCCTCTTCGACCGCATCCTCCACACCAACTTCTTCGACTTCACGGCCGGCGGCGACGTAGTCAGCTACCAGCACATCTTCTGGTTCTACTCCCACCCCGCCGTCTACATCATGATGCTGCCGGGCTTCGGCATCGTCAG
>Ga0308176_10001697_pt1 | contig 13871 bp, 17 predicted proteins | sample PhyCR2_3_FD_203890 | JGI IMG/M metagenome (GOLD analysis project Ga0308176, IMG submission 203890) | Soil microbial communities from UC Gill Tract Community Farm, Albany, California, United States - DLSLS.C.R2 | ecosystem: Environmental > Terrestrial > Soil > Agricultural land | place: USA...
TGCCCCGGCTGCAGCGCGCTCGCGATGTCCTTGATCCAGCGCATGCTCTCGCCGGTGCTGAACCAGCCCACCACCGTGGTCGGCAGCAGGATGATCGACGAAGCGAAGATCGGCGGGATCACGCCGGCCATGTTCAGCTTCAGCGGCAGGTGCGACGACTGGCCGCCGTAGACCTTGTTGCCGACCTGGCGCCGCGCATAGTTCACGAGGATCTTGCGCTGGCCGCGTTCGACGAACACCACGAAGTAGGTCACCAGGACCACCACCGCGATGATGAACAGGGCCACGATCGGGTTCATCGCACCGGTGGTCACCAGCGAAGCCAGACCGCCGATGGCGTTCGGAAGCCCCGCCGCGATGCCCGCGAAGATCAGGATCGAGATGCCGTTGCCCAGGCCACGCTCGGTGATCTGCTCGCCCAGCCACATCAGGAACATCGAGCCGGCCGTGAGGCTGACCATGGCCGTGATGCGGAAGCCGAAGCCGGGTGCGACCACCAGGCCAGCGGAGGATTCGAGCGCGACCGCGATGCTGAAGGACTGGAACAGGGCCAGTGCCAGGGCACCGTAGCGGGTGTACTGCGTGATCTTGCGCCGGCCGGCTTCGCCTTCCTTCTTCAGCTGCTCGAAGGTCGGCACCACGTAGGTCATCAGTTGCATGATGATCGACGCGGAGATGTACGGCATGATGCCCAACGCGAACACGGTGAAGCGCGACAGCGCACCGCCCGAGAACATGTTGAACAGGCTCAGGATGCCGCCCTGCTGACCTTGGAACAGCTGCGCCAGTTGGTCCGGGTTGATGCCCGGCACCGGAATGTGAGCTCCGATGCGATAGACCACGAGCGCGAGCAGCAAAAAGACGAGCCGGCGACGCAGGTCACCGAACTTGCCAGTTTTTGCGAGCGTTGCCGCGTTGGTTGCCACGAAGAACTTCTTTCAGTCCAGGGTGTTCAGGCGATGCTGCCGCCGGCGGCTTCGATCGCGGCCTTGGCGCCCGCGGTCGCACCGATGCCCGTCAGCTTGACGGCCTTGGTCAGTTCACCGGTCTTGATGACCTTGACGACCTTGGCGATCTGGCCCACGAGACCGGCTTGCTTGAGTGCCAGCAGGTCGACTTCGGCCAGGCCGAGCTGCTCGAGAGCGGCCAGCGTGACTTCGGCGTTGTACTTGAGCGATTGCGACTTGAAGCCACGCTTGGGCAGGCGACGCTGCAGCGGCATTTGACCGCCTTCGAAGCCCACCTTGTGGAAACCGCCCGCACGCGACTTCTGACCCTTGTGACCGCGACCTGCGGTCTTGCCGATGCCCGAGCCGATGCCGCGACCGACACGGCGCTTTGCATGCTTGGCGCCGTCGGCCGGCTTGATGCCATTGAGTTCCATATGCGTCTCTCTCGGTGCCGGTTAGAGCACTTTGACCAGATAACTGATCTTGTTGATCATGCCGCGCACTGCGGGCGTGTCCTGCAGCTCGCTCACGCTGTTGAGCTTGCGCAGGCCCAGGCCGCGCACGGTGGCGCGATGCGATTCCTTGGTGCCGATCGGGCTCTTGACCAGTTGCACCTTGACGGTTTGTTGTTGCGTCATGTTGCTGCTCCTCAGGCGAAGAGTTCTTCGACGGTCAGGCCGCGCTTGGCAGCGACTTCTGACGCGGTCGTCGAATTCTTCAGGCCGTCCAGGGTGGCGCGGACCATGTTGTAGGGGTTCGACGAACCATGGCTCTTGGCCACGATGTCGGTGATGCCCATGACTTCGAAGACGGCGCGCATCGGGCCGCCGGCGATGATGCCGGTACCCTTGGGCGCCGGGATCATGACCACCGAGGCGGCGCCATGATGGCCCGTCACGCGGTGATGCAGGGTGCCGTTCTTGATCGAAATCTTGGCCAGGTTGCGACGGGCTTCTTCCATCGCCTTTTGCACTGCAGCGGGCACTTCCTTGGACTTGCCCTTGCCCATGCCGACGCGGCCGTCGCCGTCACCGACCACGGTGAGTGCTGCGAAACCGAGGATACGACCACCCTTCACCACCTTGGTGACGCGGTTGATCGCGATCATCTTCTCGCGCAGACCGTCCTCGGGGCCTTCGTTCTGCGTTCTTGCCTGAATCTTTGCCATTTTGATTTCTCGTGTCCGTTAGAACTGCAGGCCGGCTTCGCGGGCCGCTTCAGCCAGCGCCTTGACGCGGCCGTGGTAGGCGAAACCTGCGCGGTCGAAGGCAACCTTCTCGACGCCGGCGGCCTTCGCCTTTTCAGCGATGCGCTTGCCGATGGCGGTGGCCGCGGCGGCGGTGGCACCCTTGCCCGATGCGCCCAGCGATGCGCGCATTTCGGCTTCGGCCGTCGATGCGCTGGCAATCACCTTGGAGCCGTCGTCGGAGATGACGGTGGCGTAGATGTGCAGGTTGGTGCGGTTCACCGTCAGGCGCGCCACGCCTTGCGTCGCAATGCGGATGCGGGTCTGGCGCGAGCGGCGAAGGCGCTGTGCTTTTTTGGTCAACATCATTTTGCTGCCCCTTACTTCTTCTTGGTCTCTTTGATCGTGATCTTCTCGTCCGAATAACGGATGCCCTTGCCCTTGTAAGGCTCTGGCGGACGAATAGCACGGATCTCAGCGGCGACCTGGCCGACGCGCTGGCGGTCGGCACCCTTGATGATGATCTCGGTCGGGGTCGGCGTTGCCACCGTGATGCCTTGCGGCATGTCCTTGTTGACCGGGTGCGAGTAACCGACTTGCAGGTTCAGCTTGGAGCCTTGCGCCGCGGCCTTGAAGCCCACGCCGACCAGGTTCAGCTTCTTCTCGAAGCCCTTGGTCACGCCGACCACCATGTTGTTCACCAGCTGGCGGATGGTGCCGCTCATCGCGTTCGCTTCACGCGAATCGTTGGCGGGCACGAAGCTCAGCTTGCCGTCGTCGTTGGCGACGTTCACCAGGGCATTGCGGGCCAGGCTGAGCGAACCGCCCGAACCCTTGACGCTGATCTGGTCTTCCTTGATCGACACATCCACGCCTGCGGGGATGGCGACCGGCATTTTTCCTACTCGGGACATTTCAGTGACTCCTCGATGTCTCGGTCAGGCGACGTAGCACAGGACTTCGCCACCGACACCGGTAGCGCGCGCCTTGCGGTCGGTCATCACGCCCTGGGGGGTCGTGACGATGGCGACGCCGAGGCCGTTCTGGACTTGCGGAATGGCTTGCGCTGCCTTGTAGACACGCAGGCCGGGGCGGCTCACACGCTCGATGCGCTCGATGACCGGACGGCCAGCGTAGTACTTCAGCGTGATGACGAGTTCGGACTTGCCGGCTTCGGTCTTGACCTGGAAGCCGTCGATGTAGCCTTCGTCCTTCAGGACTTGCGCGATCGCGGTCTTCACCTTGGAAGACGGGACCGACACAGTGGGCTTCGCCACCATCTGCGCGTTACGGATACGCGTCAGCAGGTCGGCAATGGGATCACTCATGCTCATGTTGTTTGCTCCTGCCTGGCTTACCAGCTGGCCTTGGTGACACCGGGGATGTCGCCGTTGAATGCCAGTTCGCGGATCTTGGCGCGGCCCAGACCGAATTGGCGGAAGGTGCCACGCGGACGACCGGTGATTTCGCAACGGTTGCGCTGGCGCGTGGGGTTCGCGTTGCGCGGCAGCTTCTGCAGGCCCAGGCGGGCAGCAGCGCGCTCTTCGTCGCTCTTCTTGAAGTCGTTGGCGATCGCCTTGAGTTCGGCGTGCTTGGCGGCGTACTTGGCGACCAGGTTGTCGCGCTTGAGTTCGCGTTGGATCAAAGATGCTTTAGCCACAGGTCGCCTCAGTTCTTGAACGGGAAACGGAAGCCAGCGAGAAGCGCCTTGGCTTCTTCGTCGGTCTTGGCCGTCGTCGTGATGCTGATATTGAGACCGCGCAGGGCATCGACCTTGTCGTATTCGATCTCGGGGAAAATGATCTGCTCTTTGACGCCGATGTTGTAGTTGCCGCGGCCGTCGAAGGCGCGACCCGAAATACCGCGGAAGTCACGCACGCGCGGCAGGGCCACGGTGACGAAACGGTCGAGGAATTCGTACATCTGGACGCCGCGCAGCGTGACCATGCAGCCGATCGGCTGGTTCTCGCGGATCTTGAAACCGGCGATGGCCTTCTTCGACTTGGTGACCACGGGCTTCTGGCCGGCGATCTTGGTCAGGTCGGCAACGGCGTTGTCGAGCACCTTCTTGTCGGCGACTGCTTCACCCACGCCCATGTTGAGCGTGATCTTGGTCAGGCGCGGAACCTGCATCGGCGAGGTGTAGCCGAACTTCTCGGTCAGGTCTTTCGCGACTTTTTCGCGATAGTGTTGTTGGAGGCGTGCCATGTGAGTGCTCCTTAGGCCAGCTTGATTTCTTCGCCGCTGGACTTGAAGACGCGCACGCGCTTGCCGTCCGTGACCTTGATGCCCACGCGATCGGCCTTGCCGGTCGCGGCATTGAAGATCGCCACGTTGGATTGATGAATCGGCATGGACTTCTCGACGATGCCACCGGTCGTACCCTTGAGCGGGTTCGGCTTGGTGTGCTTCTTGACGAGGTTGATGCCTTCGATGATCAGGTGGGAGTCATCCTTGCGCAGCGACACAGTGCCGCGCTTGCCCTTGTCGCGCCCGGCCAACACGATGACCTGGTCGCCTTTGCGAATCTTGTTCATGGCGTTGTTGTCCTTACAGAACTTCGGGGGCCAGCGACACGATCTTCATGAACTTCTCGGTGCGCAGCTCGCGCGTGACCGGTCCGAAGATGCGGGTGCCGATGGGCTCCAGCTTGGCGTTGAGCAACACGGCTGCGTTGCCATCGAATTTGACGAGCGAGCCGTCGGCGCGACGGATGCCCTTGGCGGTGCGAACCACCACTGCACTGTAGATCTCGCCCTTCTTGACGCGACCGCGCGGAGCAGCTTCCTTGATGCTGACCTTGATGACGTCGCCCACGCTGGCATAACGCCGCTTGGAACCGCCGAGCACCTTGATACACAGGACGGATTTCGCGCCCGTGTTGTCGGCCACATCGAGCCGAGATTCTGTTTGGATCATGTCGTGATATTCCCAACTTGTACCGTTTGCTGGCTCGGACAATCCCGAATGGCAGCGCTGCGGTCAGTCTTGGGCCCGTCGTCCACACACCGAAACCACTCCGGCGCGCTTCCATTGGGCTGAAACTTGAAACTGCAAAATTTGCAGAAACACTCTGCGCCCCTAAAGTTAAGCCTTTAAAAGCGAAGCCCGCGATTGTTGCATAGGTTTGAGCGGACGTCAACACCCTGCCTGCGAACGGGGCGCCAGCCCGTAGACTCGCGGCGTGCAGCCCCCACGCTCGACGCCATTTTCCCGCCGCCGCCTGCTGCTGGCCGGGATCGCCGCCGGCCTGGCGGCCTGCCGCAGCGGGGTGGCCGACCAGCCCTTCGCCGATCCGCCCCAGCCGGGCCAGCCCCTGCGACTGCTGGTCGAGGCGCGCTGGGCCCACCGCATGGATTTTCGCGGCAGCACCGTCGGCGGGCTGTCCGGCATCGACTACGACCCGGCCACGGGCGAATTCCTGCTCCTCAGCGATGACCGCTCCGATCTCGCGCCGGCCCGTTTCTACAGCGCGCGCTGGGAGGTCGAGGGGCGCCGCGCGCCGCAGGCCACCGGGGTCACCTGGCTGCGGCAAGCCGATGGCACCCCCTGGCCGGCTCGCCGCGCCGCCGGTCCCGCCCTCCCGGTGGTCGACCCCGAGGCCATCCGCTGGCGGCCGGACACCGGCACGCTGCTCTGGACCAGCGAGGGCGACGTCGCCCGCGGCTTCGGCCCCGCACTCTACGAGTCGCGGCGCGACGGGACGCTGGTGCGGGAGATCGCGCTGCCTGCGGTGTTCGCGGCCGACCCCAGCGCTCGGCGCGGCCCCAGGGACAACCTGGGCCTGGAGGGCCTGGCGCTGACGCCCGACGGCCGCGCCGCCTGGGTGGCGATGGAGAACGCCCTGCACCAGGACGGCCCGGCGCCCACGCTGCGTGCGCCCGGCGGCCCCTGCCGCTTCACCCGGATCGATCTGGCCACCGGCCGGGCCACGCGCCAGATCGGCTATGTGCCCGACCCGATCCCGTTGCGCCCCTTGCTGCCGGGCACGCACGCCGACAACGGCGTGAGCGAGGTGCTGATGATCGACGGCCACCGGATGATGGTGCTGGAGCGCGCCTATGCGCTCGGGGCGGGCAATTCGCTGCGGCTCTACGAGATCGATACCCGCGATGCCAGCGACACCCTGGCCCTCGACCGGCTGACGCCCGACAATCACCGTCCGGCACCCAAGAAACTGGTGGCGGACTTCGCCGCGCTCGGGCTTTCGCGCCTGGACAACACCGAGGGCCTCTGCTGGGGCCCCGATCTGCCCGGCGGCCGCCGGATGCTGGTGGCGGTGAGCGACGACAATTTCAATCCGCTGCAGGTCACCCAGTTCGCAGCCTTCGAATTCACGGACAAGTCATGAACATCGCAGTCACCTTCCTGCCCCGCCAGGAGCCGACCCCCCTGCCTCCGATCGCCTTCATCGGCGGCGGCAACATGGCCAGCGCGATCATCGCCGGGCTGATCCGGCAGGACACGCCGGCGGCCACCTTCGAAGTGGTCGAGCCCTTCGCCGAGGCCCGCGAGCGCCTGGCGCGCGATTTCGGCATCGTCGCCCAGGCCGAGGCCGGCGCGGCCCTGGCGCGCTGCGAGCTCGTGGTCTGGGCGGTCAAGCCGCAGAGCTTCGCGGAGGCCGCGCAGCCGGTGCGCGGGCTGGTGCCGGACGCCCTGCACCTGAGCGTCGCCGCCGGCATCCCGTCCGCCAGCATCGCGCGCTGGCTCGGCACCGAGCGGGTGGTGCGCGCCATGCCCAACACGCCGGCCCTGGTGGGCCAGGGCATGACCGGGCTGTTCGCGCGCGAAGCGGTCGACGCCGCGGGCCGCAAGCGGGTGGAGCAGGTGCTGGGTGCCACCGGCGAACTGCTCTGGGTCGAGGCCGAGGAGGCGCTCGACGCGGTGACCGCGATCTCCGGCTCCGGGCCGGCCTACGTGTTCTATTTCATCGAGGCCCTGACCGAGGTCGGCATCGAGCTGGGCCTGACGCCGGAGCAGGCCCACCAGCTGGCGGTCGGCACCTTCTCGGGCGCCACCGCGCTGGCCGCCAGTGCCAGCGAGCCGCCGGCGGTGCTGCGCGAGCGCGTGACCTCCAAGGGCGGCACCACCTACGCGGCGATCACCTCGATGGAAAATGCCGACGTGGCCGGCAAGATCAAGGCCGCCGCCCGTGCCGCCCACCAGCGCGCCCGCGAGCTGGGCATTGAATTCGGCAGGGGCTGAGCGCCGCTTTCAGGCCCAGGCGTACCCTGCGACCACGCCGACGAACACCGTGAAGCCCAGCCAGTGGTTGAGGCGGAAGGCCTTGAAGCAGCCGTCGCGCGTGCGCGCCCGGATCAGGCGCCAGTGCCACAGCGCCTGCGCCGCGGCGGCGGCGATCGCCAGGTAGAACAGCGGGCCCAGCCCGATGCCGGCGCCGATCGCGGTCCAGACCACCAGGAACAGGAGGTAGCAGGCCATCACGATCGGGACGTCGAGCCGGCCGAAGGTGATCGCCGAGGTCTTCATGCCGATCAGCAGGTCGTCGTCGCGGTCGACCATCGCGTACTCGGTGTCGTAGGCCAGCACCCAGAACAGGTTGCCCGCGAGCAGCCACCAGGCCAGCGCCGGCACCTCGCCCCGGACCGCGGCGAAGGCCATCGGGATGCCGAAGCTGAAGGCGATGCCCAGCACCGCCTGCGGGACCGAGACGAAGCGCTTGGCGTAGGGATAGGCCAGCGTCACGGCCAGCGCCACGAAAGACCACAGCACCGTCGCCTGGTTGGTGGTGAGCACCAGGGCGAAGGCGCACAGCGCCAGCGCCGCGCCCAGCGCCAGCGCTTCCTTCACCGGGATCGCCCCGCTCGTCACCGGCCGCTGCGCGGTGCGCTTGACGTGGCGGTCGAAGTCGCGGTCGGCGACGTCGTTGACGCAGCAGCCCGCGCTGCGCATCAGGAAGGTGCCGAGGATGAAGACCGCGAGCAGCTGCCATCCCGGCCAGCCGCCGGCGGCGAACCACAGCGCGCCGAGGGTCGGCCAGAGCAGCAGCAGCCAGCCGGCCGGGCGGTTCCAGCGGATCAGGTCCAGGTAGAGCGCGAGGCGTCCGCGGCGGGGCTCGGGCATGGGCGTCGAGGCAGCCGGCCCGGCGTCCTGCCCGGGCCCGGCCTGGGCGTCAGTCATTCTTCAAGGAGCGAGCGCAGCATCCAGGCCGTCTGGTCGTGCACGGTGCAGCGGGCGGTCAGCATGTCGGCGGTCGGGTCGTCGCCCGCTTCCTCGGCCACGGGGATGAACTCGCGCGCGATCCGCGACACGGTCTCGTGGCCCTTGACCAGGATGCGCACCATCTCCATCGCCTTGGGCGGGGTCTGCGGCACGTCGGGCACGGTGGCGATCTTGCTGAACTCGGCGTAGGAGCCCGGCGCGTAGTGGCCCAGCGCGCGGATCCGCTCGGCGAGCACGTCGGTCGAGCCCCACAGCTCGGTGTACTGGGTCATGAACATCGCGTGCAGCGAGTTGAAGTGGGGACCGGTCACGTTCCAGTGGAAGTTGTGGGTCGTCAGGTACAGCGTATAGGTGTCGGCCAGCACCCGGCTCAGGCCCTCGGCGATGGCGGCGCGGTCCTGGCGGTCGATGCCGATGTTGATGATCGGCGCGTTGCGGCTGCCCGATTCCTCGGCGACCCTGACCCCGCCCTTCTTGGGCACCTTGCCGGCGGAGCTTGCCGGTGCAGGCGTGGCGGACGACTTCGGCTTCTTGACGACTTTGGCCATGGCGACTGGTCTTTCTAAAGGAAGGTTGACGGCAGGAGGGCTTGAGCCAAGCGGAGGCCGCTTCGCAACAGCCGCACTCTATCTCAGGAGAGGCGTTTGACGCCCGGCAGCTCGCAGGCATAGATCGCGTTGCGCAGCGCGGCGATCGCCTCGTAGCGGGTGAAGCTGCGCCGCCAGGCCAGCACCACGCGGCGCGTCGGCGGCTCGCCGCCCTGGCCGTCGCGCACCGGCAGGTAGCGCACGATCTGCTCGGGCTCCTTGCGGCCCTTGGCGCGCGGCTTGAGCGCCTCGGCCGGCACCGACAGCCGCGGCACCAGCGTCACGCCCATGCCCGAGGCGACCATGTGCTTGATGGTCTCGAGCGAGGAACCTTCGAAGCTCTTGCGGATGCCCTCGGCGTTGCTCGAGAAGCGCGCGAACTCGGGGCAGACCTCGAGCACGTGGTCGCGAAAGCAGTGGCCGGTGCCCAGCAGCAGCATGGTCTCCTTCTTGAGCTCGTCGGAGCTCACCGACTCGCGCTCGGCCAGCGGATGGTGCGCCGGCAGGGCGGCCATGAAGGGCTCGTCATAGAGCGCGGCCATCGCCAGGCCGGTATCGGGAAAGGGCTCGGCCATGATCGCGCAGTCGATCTCGCCGGCGCGCAGCATCTCGAGCAGCTTGGCCGTGAAGTTCTCCTGCAGCACCAGCGGCATCTGCGGCGTGCGGGCGATGTTCTGGCGCACCAGGTCGGGCAGCAGGTAGGGGCCGATGGTGTAGATCACGCCGAGGTTGAGCGGGCCGGACAGCGGGTCCTTGCCGCGCTTGGCGATCTCCTTGATGCTGGCCGCCTGGTCGAGCACGCTCTGCGCCTGCTGCACGATCTGCTCGCCCAGCGGCGTCACCGTGACCTCGCCGGCGCTGCGCTCGAAGAGCTTGACCTCGAGCTCGTCCTCGAGCTTCTTGATGGCGACCGACAGCGTGGGCTGCGAGACGTAGCAGGCTTCCGCCGCCTTGCCGAAATGGCGCTCGCGGGCGACGGCCACGATGTACTTGAGTTCAGTGAGGGTCATAGTCTGCGTCAATTATGCGCAAGGAGCGCATCGACAGCGCCATCGGGCGCTGGCGGGCCGTCAGGCTTTCAGGTATTCGGCCTTGCTGCCGAGCCAGCGGTCGACGTGCCTTTCGGCCAGCGCCGGGTCCCGGTCCAGCATCTGCGGCGCCAGTTCGCGGGCCCAGTCGAGCAGCATCACGTCGGTGCTGAGGTCGGCGAAGCGCAGCAGCGGCGCGCCCGACTGGCGGGCGCCGAGAAACTCGCCCGGCCCGCGGATCTCGAGGTCGCGGCGCGCGATCTCGAAGCCGTCGGCGGTCTCGGCCATCGCCTTGAGCCGCGCCCGCGCGGCCTCGCCGACCCGGCCGCCCTCGTTCGGCGCATAGAGCAGCACGCAGGCCGAGGCGGCGGCGCCGCGCCCCACCCGGCCACGCAGCTGGTGCAGCTGCGAGAGCCCGAAGCGCTCGGCATGCTCGATCACCATCAGCGAGGCGTTGGGCACGTCGACCCCGACCTCGATCACCGTGGTGCTGACCAGCACCTGCAGCCGGTTGGCGGTGAAGCTCTCCATCACCGCCTGCTTCTCGGCGGTGGGCATGCGCGAATGCAGCAGGCCGACGCCGACCTTTTCGCCGAGCGCGCCGGCCAGCTCGTCGCGCGTCTCGGTGGCGTTGCGCAGGTCGACCGCCTCGCTCTCCTCGATCAGCGGGCAGACCCAGTAGACCTGCCGGCCCTGCTGGAGCTGGGCCTGGATCCGGTCGATGACCTCGTCGCGGCGGTGCTCGGCCACCAGCTTGGTGACGATCGGCGTGCGCCCCGGCGGCAGTTCGTCCAGGGTCGAGACATCGAGGTCGGCGTAGTAGCTCATGGCCAAGGTGCGCGGGATCGGGGTCGCGCTCATCATCAGCAGATGAGGTTCGAGCTCGCCGACGGCCTTGCCGCGCAGGGCCAGCCGCTGGGCCACGCCGAAGCGGTGCTGCTCGTCGATGATCGCCAGCGCCAGCTTGCTGAAATGCACCTTCTCGGAGATCACGGCGTGGGTCCCGATCACCAGCGCCGCCTCGCCGCTCTCGACCGCGGCCGCCATCTGGTCGCGCTCCTTCTTCTTCTGGCTGCCGGTGAGCCAGGCCACGCGCAGGCCGCGCTCGGCCAGCAGCGGATCGAGCCAGCCGACCAGCTTGCCGAAGTGCTGGGCCGCCAGGATCTCGGTCGGCGCCATCAGCGCGCACTGGTGGCCGGCATCGATGCAGCGCGCCGCCGCCAGCGCCGCCACCACGGTCTTGCCGGAGCCGACGTCGCCCTGCAGCAGCCGGTGCATCGGCAGCGGGCGGGCGAGGTCGCGGGTGATCTCGACGCCGACCCGCTGCTGCGCCCCGGTGAGGGCGAAGGGCAAGGCGGCCAGCAGTTGCGCGTGCAGGGAGGCGCCCGAGGCCGCCGCATCGAGCACCGGCGCGCGCTGCGCCGCCCGCGCCCGCCGCGCCTGCAGCTGCGACAGCTGCTGCGCCAGCAGCTCGTCGGCCTTCAGCCGCTGCCAGGCCGGATGGCTGTGGTCCTCGAGCGTGGCCATCGACACGTCCGGCGCCGGGTAGTGGAGGAAGTTCAGCGCCCGGCGCAGCTCCCAGGCACCTGGCGGCGCGGCGCCCGCGGGCAGGGTCTCGTCGAGCACGGCCCGGGCGAGGCCGGAACGCACCTCGCGCCGCAGCACCGGCTGGGCCAGGCCGGCAATGGTCGAATAGACCGGCGTCAGCGCCTCCGGCAGCGCGGTGCCGGCGGCCTTGACGGCCGGATGCATCATCTGCCGCCCGAGGAAGCCGCCGCGCACCTCGCCGCGCACCCGCACCCGGGCGCCGACCGCCAGCTGCTTCTGCTGCGAAGGATAGAAGTTGAAGAAGCGCAGCTGGCAGCTGTCGCTGCCGTCGTCGACCGTCACGATCAGCTGCCGGCGCGGGCGGAACACCACCTCGCTGTCGGTGACCACGGCCTCGATCTGCGCGGTCTCGCCATCGCGCACCTCGGCCAGCCGCACGATCCGGGTCTCGTCCTCGTAGCGCATCGGCAGGTAGAGGGCGAAGTCGATGTCGCGCACCAGCCCGAGCTTGCGCAGCGCCCGCTGCACCACGCTCAGCCCGGCGCCGGGCGCGGGCGCGGCGGCGGGCTTCGGGGGCGGAGGCGACTGGGGCACGGCGGACATGGGACAATTCTGCCCGGCTCTCTCGCCGCCCTCCTTTTCCCATGCCTTCTTGGCACGGGCCCGTCCGGCCCTCAAGCACCATGCGCGCCTTCACGCTTTCCGATTTCGATTTCGACCTGCCGCCCGAACTGGTGGCCCAGCATCCCGCCAGCGAACGCAGCGCCTCGCGCCTGCTCGACGGCACCGCCAGCGCACCGGTCGACCGCATCTTCAACCAGCTGCCGGCGCTGCTGCGCCGGGGCGACCTGCTGGTCTTCAACGACACCCGCGTGGTCAAGGCCCGCCTGTTCGGCGAGAAGCCCACCGGCGGCAAGCTCGAACTGCTGGTGGAGCGCGTGCTGCAGGGCGCGGAGGTGGTGGCCCACATGAAGGTCAGCAAGAAGCCGCCGGTCGGCACCACGCTGGCCATGGCGGGCGGCTTCACGGCCACCTTGCTGGGCCGCTGGCCCGACGAGGACGGGGCGCTGTTCCGTTTCCGCTTCGACAGCCCCGCGGGCGAAGACCCCTACGCGCTGATGGCGCGCTGCGGCCATGTGCCGCTGCCGCCCTACATCACCCACACCGACTCGGCCGACGACGAGAGCCGCTACCAGACGGTGTTCGCGCGCGTGCCCGGCGCGGTCGCGGCCCCCACCGCGGCGCTGCATTTCGATGCCGCGCTGCTGGCCGCCCTGGAAGCCCGCGGCGTGCAGCGCGCCAACGTCACGCTGCATGTGGGCGCCGGCACCTTCCAGCCGGTCAAGACCGAGGACATCGCCCAGCACCAGATGCATGCCGAGCGCTACGAAGTGCCGGCGGCCACGCAGCAGGCGATCGCCGCGTGCAAGGCGCGCGGCGGCCGCGTGGTCGCGGTCGGCACCACCACCGTGCGCACGCTCGAGTCGTGGGCCAGGAGCGGCGAGGCCGCGGGCGACACCCGGATCTTCATCACGCCGGGCTTCGCCTTCGCCCACGTCGACCTGCTGGTGACCAACTTCCACCTGCCCAAGAGCACCTTGATGATGCTGGTCAGCGCCTTCGCCGGCCACGAGCGCGTGATGGCGCTGTATGCCCACGCGATCCGCCAGCGCTACCGCTTCTTCAGCTACGGCGACGCCATGCTTCTGGAACGAACAACATGCTGAACTTCGAACTCCTCGCCACCGACCCGGCCAGCCACGCGCGCCGCGGCACCCTGACCCTGAACCACGGCGTGGTGCAGACGCCGATCTTCATGCCTGTCGGCACCTACGGCACCGTCAAGGGCGTGATGCCGCGCAGCCTGCACGAGATGGGCGCCCAGATCATCCTCGGCAACACCTTCCACCTCTGGATGCGGCCCGGCCTCGACGTCATGGCGGCCTTCGGCGGGCTGCACCAGTTCGAGCAATGGGACAAGCCGATCCTGACCGACTCGGGCGGCTTCCAGGTCTGGTCGCTGGGCGCGATGCGCAAGATCAGCGAGGAAGGCGTGAAGTTCGCCTCGCCGGTCAACGGCGACCGCCTGTTTCTCACGCCCGAGGTCTCGATGCAGATCCAGACCATCCTGAACAGCGACATCGTGATGCAGTTCGACGAATGCACGCCCTACGACGTCGACGGCCACGTCACGACCGAGGCCGAAGCGCGCCAGTCGATGGAGCTCAGCCTGCGCTGGGCCCGGCGCTGCCAGTCCGAATTCGCGCGGCTCGCCAACCCGAACGCCCTGTTCGGCATCGTCCAGGGCGGCATGTTCGAGAACCTGCGCGAGGAATCGCTGGCGCAGCTGGTCGAGATGGACTTCCCGGGCTATGCGATTGGCGGCGTC
>Ga0308176_10001698_pt1 | contig 13868 bp, 9 predicted proteins | sample PhyCR2_3_FD_203890 | JGI IMG/M metagenome (GOLD analysis project Ga0308176, IMG submission 203890) | Soil microbial communities from UC Gill Tract Community Farm, Albany, California, United States - DLSLS.C.R2 | ecosystem: Environmental > Terrestrial > Soil > Agricultural land | place: USA...
GCGGGGTGGTCGGCGTCCGGGACGAGTTGCTGGGCGTCGGAACTGCCCTGATCTGTATTGAGGGATTGAGACCAGCTTGTAGCCTCATTCTTGGGTGGGCACCTTCACCGTCGGAACTGCCCTGATCTGTATTGAGGGATTGAGACTTCTTAGGCTTTGGGGCCAGATCCCTGAAGAAATAGATTTCGGTCGGAACTGCCCTGATCTGTATTGAGGGATTGAGACTTCTTGTTGGGCTCCCATCCGGGAACATGAGTGGTGGTGTCGGAACTGCCCTGATCTGTATTGAGGGATTGAGACTGGGAGCTTCACGTTGATCGTGCTGATACAGGTGCTTTTCGTCGGAACTGCCCTGATCTGTATTGAGGGATTGAGACCTTTACCGGATAGTCGTGGGCGACCTCCTTCACGATGCAGTGCCGTCGGAACTGCCCTGATCTGTATTGAGGGATTGAGACGCCTGCCTAGTAATCGGAATCCATTGTGCGATCGTTCACGACCGCAAACCCGCCGCCCTTTCAGGGCTTGAAATCACTTTGCCCTCCTCCACCTGGCGCTGAAGCGCCAGGCTATTCAGATTCCGCCCCTTCAGGGCGGCCATGCCGGCCTGAGACCGACCCGCTCACCCGTTCCGCCCTCCACCGTGTCTCCTAAGGCAGGAGGGACTTCAATGCCCGAGGTGCGAGATTTCGACGATGTTTCCTTGGAGATCCGCGGTCTGGGCGGGGGGAAGTTTGAGACGCGGTTTCAGGCGAAGGGGCAGGGGGAGATGGTGGGGCCGTTCGGGATGCAGCTCGATGCCGAGACGATCCGGCCGCTGTTGAACGTGTTCCATCGCGAGCCGTATGGATTCGGTCCGGACGCGCGGAAGATCGGGAGCACGCTGTTCAATGCGCTGTTCCAGGGAGACGTCCTACGGCTGTTCGAGCGGAGCCTTTCCGGGTCCAACGACGCCCGGCCCGACGGGACCTCGCGCGGCGTGCGTCTCCGCCTCCTGTTCGATCTCCAGGACAAGGAGATCCGGCCCCTCGCCGCCCTCCCCTGGGAGCTGCTGCACGATCCCATGGACCGGATCTTCTATGCCCAGGGGCGCCGGCGGCTGCTGGTCCGCCATCCCGAGGCCCCTCGCCCCGTCGAGCCGCTGGCGGTGACGCCTCCGCTCCGGGTCCTGCTCGTTCCCTCGTCTCCCAAGGACCTGCAGGCGCTCAACCTGAAGGCGGAGACCGACGCGCTGGAAGCGGCGCTGGAGCAGGACGACCGGATCGAGGTCGAGGTCTTGAAGCCCGCCACCGTCCACGGGCTGCGGGCGATGCTCCGGGAGGAGACGTTCCACGTCCTCCACTTCATGGGGCATGGCGGCTTCAACGCGGAGACCGGCCTGGGACGGCTTTATTTCGAAAGGGACGACAGCAGCTCCGACCCGTTGGATGGAGCCTTTTTTTCCGATCTGCTGGCGGAGCTTCCCCATCTTCAGCTCGTGGTGCTGAACGCCTGCCGGACGGCCCAGGTGCCGGGCGGGCTGGAGATCGGTCCTTATGGGACCCTCGGGATGGCCCTGAGCCTGGCCGGCGTGCCGGCCGTGGTGGCGATGCAGTTCACGATCTCCGATCCGGGGGCGATCCTCTTCAGCAAGACGTTCTATCAGGCGGTCGCGTCCGGCGAGCCGGTCGACGTGGCGGTCGGGCTGGGCCGGAGGGAGCTTTACGAGGACGAGCGCTCCTCGCTGGAATGGGCCGTGCCCGTCCTCTTCCTGCGCTCGCCGGACGGCCGGATCTTCGACGTTCCGCGCCGGGCGGAGCCTCCCGCGTCCGCCGGGCCGGACGAGGCCGCGGAAGGCAGCGGCCGGCCCGCGGCTGAGGCCGCTGGAGACGAGGGGCTCACGCTCGGAATCCGCAGCCTGGAGCCTCTGGGGGACCGGCCCGAGCGGACGCTCGACCTCACCCGCCATTTCGACGGCCGGCTTCCCAAGGACCCCGCGCTCTGGAGCTCGGCGGTGATGCCCGAGCTGGAGGAATTCCTGCGGCCGGCTCTGGCGATCCGGAAGCTGCGCCTCGACTTCGCCGCCCACGCGAGCCTCGCCTTCGCCGCGGGGTACGTCCTGGAGTCGAAGAGCGGGCTCGACGTCTCCATTCGCCAGCGGCAGCAGAAGGGGGGCTTCCAGGATTGGTGCGCGAACGACGGTCCGCTGCCGGACGCGCCCTATTGGAAAGCCGAGGACGATCTCGGGCTGGACGAGACCGCGCCGGACGTGGCGGTGGCCGTGAGCCTCACCTGGCCGGTGCTGGAGGACGTGCGGCTCTATCTGGAGCGCGAGCGCCTCCCCGTCCGCCGCATCCTGCCGGCGACGCTCGCTCCGGAGCCGGGTCCTTCGGGGGTTCACAACGGGGAGCACGCGCTGGCGCTGGCCCAGGCGCTGGCGTTGAGAATCCGCGCCCGCACGGCCGGGGAGCGCCTGGGCACGCTCCACCTCTTCGTCTCCGGCCCGAACGCCTTCCTCTTCTACCTCGGCCAGCTTGCCCACGGCCTGGGGAGGATCCAGCTCTACGAGTTCGATTTCCACAAGGGGACGCCGGGGGGGTACAGGGGGTCGATTGGGTTGGGGTAGCCGTCCCTCAGCCCCGCAGGGGCGGCAGGTATTAGCCCGGCGGCGTGAGCCCCGGGTAGAGACTTACACCCCGTCATCCGGAGCCCCGCCAGGGGCGGCAGGAAATCTTTCTCGACGGTTTCCTGTCGCCCCTGGCGGGGCTTGTTGAAATTTGTCGGCCACCCGTTCCCGGGGCTCACGCCGCCGGGCTAATGCCTGCCGCCCCTGCGGGGCTGATCCGACCGAGGACTGGCCGTCCGAAATGAAACCGGGGAGTAAACACTGTAGGATACAAGGTGTCTCTCAGAGCAGGAGGTCGAACCGTGCCCGTGGATCTGCGCAACCTCTTTCTCCATCTCCAGGGCCAGCTCGAAGCGCTCCTCCAGAGCAACCGGGCGGTCATCGGCCACCCGGGCGCCAAGGGGACCGCGACGGAGGAGGGGTGGCGCGAGATGCTCGGCGAATATCTACCCAACCGGTACTGCGTCTCCAAGGCTTTCGTGATCGACGCGGACGGAGGGCAGAGCGACGAGATCGATCTGGTGATCTACGACCGGCAATACTCCCCTTTTCTCTTCAAGCAGGGCGGCGCGGTCTTCATCCCTGCCGAGAGCGTGTACGCGGTCTTCGAGGTCAAGCAGAGCCTGACCGGCGAGACCGTGGAGTACGCGATCGAGAAGGCGGCCTCGGTCCGCCGGCTGCGGCGGACCAGCGTTTCGATCACCCATGCCGGAGGCTCGTTCACGCCTCGCCCACCGTTCCCGATCCTGGCGGGGCTTTTGGCGCTGGAGAGCGAATGGAAGCCTCCTCTCGGGGCACCTCTGGTGGAGCGGCTCGAAGCTGGAGCGCCAGAAGGCCGTCTGGATCTCCTCTGCGCGCTCCGGCACGGCTCGGCCGAAGCCACCTACCCGGAAAGGAACGGGGTCCATCTGGACGCCAGCGCTCCGGACGCGGCGCTGATCTTCTTCTTCCTCCGGCTCCTGGAGAGGCTGCAGGGGCTGGGGACCGTCCCCGCGATCAACCTGCGGGAGTATGGAAAGGCTCTGGCGCGCTGACATGGCCCACGTCCTGATCGTCACGCTCGGTCCCATTCAGGATTTCATCGCGGCCGCTCGCCGGACGCGAGACCTCTGGTTCGGCTCCTGGCTGCTCAGCGAGCTCTCCAAGGCCACGGCGCAGGCGATGGCGGATGACTGCGGGCTCGAATCTCTCGTCTTTCCCGGAGTCTCCAAGCCGGATGAGCTCTACGTGGAGAGTGACATCTCCGTCGCCAACAAGATCGTTCTCCGGGTGCCGGACGCCAAGACCCCTGCCGCGGTGGCGGAGCGCGGCAGGGAGGGAATGAGGGCTCGCCTGAACGGGCTGTGCAAGAAAGCCTTCGACAATGTAAACCCCCGCTACTTCGAGCGTGAAACCGCAAAGGATCAGGTAGACGATCTGATCGAATATGCTTGGGTCAGCGCACCGGAAGCCGGTCCCAATGGATACGCTGAGGCCCGCCGCAAAGCCGAGGAGCTGCTCGCGGCCCGCAAGAACACGCGATTGTGGGGCAAAGTCAAATGGGGCGCGGAGGTTCCGAAGTCCTCGATCGACGGCGAGCGCGAGTCGGTCCTCCGTGAGGAGCTTTTCGACCTTGTCGGCAAGGAAGACGGGTTGACGCCCAAGCGGGTGCGGGAGCTGTATGGAGTGGGTCCAACCGAGCGGCTGTGCGGCGTGGGACTGCTCAAGCGCCACGGCACACGGAAGTCGATTCGACACTCTCACAACTTCCTCAGCACCGGACACTTGGCGGCGTGGCCGATCTATCGCCGCCTGGAAAAGACTCCGCCCGATGCCGATCAGCAGAGCGCCTGGGAAACCTATCTGGAGACTCTCGAAAAGGGAGGCGCGGACCTGAAAGAGCAGCGGATCGCGCAGGCCGGAGGGCGCGGGCATCTTAACCTCTTCGCGATGTACGACGGAAGCCTCCTCTTCGAAAACCGTCTGCCCGACCTGTTTGAAGAGATCACAGACACGGTCCGGCAACAGGAATCCATCCGCGAGGCACGGAAGGCCCTGTCCGGCTTCCTCGCGAAAATCGACACCCCTACCCCGCTCCCCTACTACGCCATCCTGGTGGCGGATGGCGACCGGATGGGCCACGCGATTGAGCGCCAGACGACGTTCGAAGCGCATCAGGCGCTTTCCCAGGCGCTCGATCGATTCGCACACAGCGCCCAGGAGATCGTGGAAGAGAAACATGGCGGCGAGCTCGTCTACTCGGGAGGCGACGACGTGCTCGCTTTCGTGCCGCTCCACCGGGCCGTCGACTGCGCTCGCGTTCTCGCGGGAACCTTTCAAGAGTACCTCTCAGAATTCCCGGTCGACGAGGAGAATCATCTCCCAACCCTTTCAGCCGGCATCGGCGTATCCCACTTCATGGATCCGCTGAGGAGCGCGCTCAATCTGGCCCGGAAGGCGGAAGCTCTCGCAAAGGAAGAACGCAATTCTCTCGCGATCATCGTGGACAAGAGATCCGGCCCGCCAGTGGAGGTCAAGGGGATCTGGGGCAACCTGGACAAACGGTTGGACGCGTACGTGGAGATGCACCGCAAGGATTGGGTGCCCGACGGCGCGGCCTATGAGCTCCGAGAGCTCGGACGGTTGCTCGACAAAGCCGACGAAACCGAAAAGGCATCGCTCGTCGAGCTGGTCCGGAAGGAGGCTGAGCGGATCCTCGGCCGGAAGCATCCCCAGCACGGCGCCGAAAAGGAGCTCGCCGAGCATGTCCTGAAACGGCTTGTCGACGACGTCAAAGAGCTGGATCTGAACGAGGTCGCGGATGGCCTGATCGTCGCCCGGCTGCTGGCACAGGCGTGGGAAGAGGCCGAGCCGACTCAGACGGGAGGCCGGCCATGAGCGTCTGGCTCGTCGAGCCCCTCGATCCGCTGATCGCGCGGGATGGCCGTCCATCCTCGGTCGGCGGCCACTTCTTCACGGTGAGCTTCCCCTACCCCTCGATGCTGGCCGGAGCGGTACGGACGCGGATGGGCTGCGAGAACGGCGCCTTCACGCTCCGAGGGGATTCCCTGAAGGAGCTGAAGGAAAAGGTGGTCGTCCGCGGGCCGCTCCTCGCCGAGTTGCGATCCGAAGGGGATGAGATCCAGCAATGGCTCGCGCCCGCGCCCCGCGACCTGACGGTCCTCCGCACCGACGACAAGGAGACGACGATCAAGCGGCTCGTACCGCGTCCGCTCCATCCAGGAGAGGCCATGGATTCGCTCCCCGAGGGGGGCTTGCTCCCAGTCGGCTATTCAGGGGGTGAAACTTACGGCAAGCCGCCCAAGGATCTCCCCGCCTTCTGGAGTTGGGCCGAATTTGAACAGTGGCTCACCTCGCCGGCGGACCGGTCCGGCGTGGATCTGAAGGATCTGGGCATCGAAGCCCTCCCCATCGAGACGCGAGCCCATCTTGCGATCCATCCGGGCGAGCGGGTGGGCATCGACGGCATGTTCTTTCAGACCTCCGGCCTCCGGTTCCTCCAGAAAGGCGAGTCGCTCCTCGAACCCCGACGGTTCGCCCTCTCCCTCTGGTGCCAGGGAGCGACGGTCGCCGGGCGGGCTCTCGCGCTGGAGAGGCAGATCGCGCCCCTCGGAGGAGAACGGCGGCTGGCCCGCTGGTCCCCCGCATCCGAGGAGTGGCCACGGATGCCGGAAACGGTCCGGGAGAAGATCGTGACCGATCGGCGCGCCCGCTTGATCCTCCTCACCCCGGCCCTCTTCGAAAAAGGCGCCCTACCCGGCTGGAACGGCGGGGCATGGCCCCTGGGAGGAAATATCAAGGCAAAGGTTATCGCCGCCTGCGTGCCCCGTCCCGCCGTGGTCTCCGGATGGGACCTCGCCGCCAGCAATGGAGACGGCAAACCGAAAGGCCGCCCCAAACCCACCCGCCGCCTGGCGCTGGCGGGCAGCGTCTACTTCCTCGAGCTCGAAGGTGAGAAAGAGGATCTCCGGCGCTGGTGCGACGAGGCGTGGCTCAACTGTGTCAGCGATGACGCGCAGGACCGCCGGGATGGTTTCGGCCTGGCGGCTCTCGGAGTCTGGGAAGGGGAGAAGCCATGAGATCGGTTCCGCCGCCGCCGGCCGACACGTTGCGCAAGCAGACCTGGAGTTGCGAAGCACGGGTCGTGCTCATCACCCGTCTGTTTGGAGGAGGCGCCAAGGCTCGCGAGGTCGATCCGATTTCCTGGCTTCGGTCCTCGGCGGCGAAATCCGCCTTGAGATCCTGGTGGCGCGCCGCACACGCCCACGAATTCTCGTCGTTGGACGCGCTACGGAATAGGGAGGAGGAGCTGTTTGGAGCATCGGGCACGTTTGACTCCAAAGGCACTCGGAAGGGAGGGCCTGGAGCTCTCGAAGTCACGACACAATCTCATCTGGCGCTCCCCCCGACAGAATATCGGGAGCCGCTGAGCGATCCGCTCAATTACGCGCTCTTCCCCGCTCAAGGCATGGGTCAACCCGCCGCGAGGGTGGCCGCGGCTTCGGACCAGACCTGGTCATCGATCAAGTTGACGTCCTCATCGGACGATCAGACAATTCATGATCTCTTCCTCCAAAGCCTGCATCTCTGGCTCACCCTTGGGGGAACCGGCTCACGGACTCGGCGCGGAGCCGGCGCCGTCGCGGCAGCCAAACTCGAGGAGGCCAAAAAACTGGGCCTCCCGATTTCACTCCAGGAATTAGGAATTTTCCTTCGGACGCACTGCAAACGCCAGGAAGTATCGAACGCACTGGATGGGGTCTTCTGCCTCGCCCGCACTCGCCGGATCTTTCTGGGCCCCGCCCAGGCTTCCGGCGAAGAGGCACAGAGAAAGCTGCTCTCTGTCCTACGAGGGATACGGCAGGACCGGCCTCGCCCTCAAGGGGGCTGGGGGCGCTCCCGTTGGCCGGAAGCGGATGCCATCCGTCTCAAGGAAGGCCCTGCGAAGAGCTGGGTCCATCCGCCAAACCCTGAAAACGCAGGGAGATTTCCCCGCGCGGCTCTGGGCCTCCCGATCGTGATCCACTTCAAGGATCGCCCGCCCACGGAGCCTGAGGAGCACCAGATCCTCGGAGCTCAGCCTCATGAGCAGGGCTGGCGAAAGATCGAGCGCTATTCCAGCCCCGTGCTCCTCCGGCCGGTCTGCATTTGGGAGAAGGATCGGGCACAGTACGTCCCGGTGGCGATCTTCACGGACTGCACTCTCCCAGCCGATTTCAGGCCCCTTGTCACCACCAAACCCAAAGGCGAGTTAGCGCCCTCGGATGTTGTCAGAAATTACGGGATTTTGAACCACGCGGACGAGACGCTCCTTCGAATCGAGAGCGCCTTCGAAAAGGCCCCGGGGTTCCACCCCCTGTAGGAGATCGGAGATTCCATGGAAACCCGCTTCACCCTCATTCACGCCATGTCGCCCCTCCACGCGGGGACGGGCCACTCGGTGGGAGCCATTGACCTCCCCATCGCGCGGGAGCGGCCGACGGGCATCCCACTCATTCCGGGCTCTTCGATCAAAGGCGCTCTGCGGGCGAGGAGCCCGAGAACGGATGGTAAAGACGATCCCATCACCCGCGACGTCTTCGGGCCGGATACCGCAAGCTCATCCGACCATGGAGGCTCGGTCCAGTTCTCGGACGCGCACCTCGTCCTGCTGCCGGTGCGCAGTCTCGCCGGCACCTTCGCCTGGGTCACGTCCCCTCACCTGATCCGCAAGTTCGCGCGCGGCGCGCGGGAGGCAGGGCTGGACCTCGCGCGGCGTCCCACCTCTCCTGAGATGAATGACTGCTGCGTGCTCAACGACACGCTCACCATTCCGGGCGCCAACGGCCGGCGGGTGGTGTTCGAAGACCTCGACTTCAACGTCAAGGACGACCAGAAGGCTACCTTGCAGTCGTTTGCCGTCGAGGTCGCCGGAATTCTTTTTCCCCCAGGCTCCCCGGACGACAAGGACTGGAAGGAAAGCCTGGTCAATCGGATCTGTCTCGTTCACGACGACATGATGTCCTTCCTGCTCGAGACCGCCATGGAGGTGCAGGCGCACATCCGGCTGAACAACGATACGAAAACCGTCGAGCGGGGAGGCCTCTGGTACCAGGAATCACTCCCCGCCGAGAGCGTTCTCTCCGGGCTCGTCGTCGCGGCGGACGTGACGGCCGCCAACGGCCGTTCCAAGCGGACGGCAACGGAGCTTCTCGGTCACGTCGAGTCGCTGACGAGAGGTCTCGTTCAACTCGGAGGCAAAGCCACCACCGGCCAGGGGAGCTGTTTCGTGCGAATCGGAGGTGCGCCGTGACTCTCGAGCAGCAACGCGCCGCTCTGGCCTTCGAGCACTTGAAGACGGTGGCCGAGAAGGACCGAAAGGTCTACGGCGCGATGGCGCTGAAGCTTCCCGCCCTGATCCGTGGGGCGGGGCTCTGCCAGGCGCTTCACTTCGTGAAATCCAGAAAGAAGGACCCTCTCAACAAGCTTCTGGATCATCTCGGCGGCCAGCTAACGCGAGTGGATTCCAAGATCTCCACCATGGATTCCCTTTGCGAGCAGGCCCGTGAAGCGGACGTCGCCGGCTATGTCTGGCTGACCCGGGAGGCTCTCGCGTCGGTGACCTGGTATGGCCGGCTCGCGCGCTCCGAATGGGGCATCGAGCCCGGCGACGAGCCGGAGGGTTGAGGATCATGGGAAGCCGGAGAAAGGCTCTGGATTCGGTGGAGATCGGCGCCGGCACGAACGCCGGCCTCTGGCTGGAGAAGGTTTTGCCAGACGTGAAGGAAAAGGGGCCTGAACGGCAAGACCTCGCGGAGCTCACCAGGATCGGGGTGCCGGACGATTATCGGCGCTTCTTCAAGCGCTGGCGGGACTCGCTCGACGAGCTGAAGCCTCAGGCACAAACCGTCGAGGCGACGGTCCTGGGCCGGATGGTCGTCGGTCTTGGATCGGAGTCGGTGCTGGAGGTTTCGATCGGGCTCCATCGCACTTATGGTGTGCCCTACATCCCCGGCTCCGCGTTGAAGGGGCTGGCTGCGGCGGCGGCGCACAAAAATCTGGAAGATCCATCCTGGCGCAAAGTTGGAGAGGACGGCAAGATGGGGGGCTCGCATCGAACCCTCTTCGGCGATCAGGAGAGCAGCGGATACGTCACCTTCCACGACGCACTGTGGATTCCGAATGGCGACAAGCTGCCGCTCGATCTGGATGTGATGACGGTTCACCATCCCGAGTACTATCAAGGCACCGGCAGCCCGCCCGCCGAGTGGGACAGCCCCAAACCCTTGGCCTTCCTCTCCGCCCGGGGAAAGTATCTGTTGGCTGTAACGGGCCCCGAGGAGTGGGTCGGCGCGGCGATGAGAATCCTCAAAGAGGCCTTGGAGAAGGACGGGATCGGCGCCAAGACGGCCGCGGGCTACGGCCGCATGAAGGTCGAGCTGCCGCCGGAGCCCGAAAGGATCAAGTGGGAGGGATTGATCAAAATGCTCGGCGTCAACAACGCGGAGAGCGAGGTCCCTCGCATCCTAAATTCCCTGAGGGGTAACGAGCGCCGGACGGCGGCGGTGGCGATCATCGAGAGGCTGACGCGCAAAACGGTCCGGCAGCGCAAGGACAAGCCGTGGGCGCGGCTCGTTCTTGAAGCGGCGGGTGAGCCGCTCGATCCTAAGACTTCGTAGGGTTGCGCTAGTTTTTAGAACAAAAGCGGAGTTAGAAGGCCGGCGAGGACGCCGGCGGTCCCAGGGGGGTGAGCCTCACTTCTCCATCATCGTCCCCATCCCCGCCATCAGCTCCGCGTACACCTCGATCCCATCCCACAGGTTCTGCAACCTTAAATTCTCGTTGATCCCGTGCTGGTTGTTGTCGTGGTTGACCATGGGGACGCCGATCATGGGGGCTTTCAGGATGCTGGTGAAGGTGGACATGGGGACGCTGCCTCCCAGCATGGGGACCTGGACGATGGGGCCTCCCGCCGCGCGCTCGACGAGCGTGGCCACGGCGCGGGAGATTGGCAGGCTCATGTCCGTGCGGTGCGCGGCGTAGTCGAGCGACCAGGCGACGCGGGCCACCTTGGGAAAGGCTTTCAGGGTCTCTTTGTCAGGCTCTTCCGTGATCAGGTGCCAGCCCTTGGCGCGCAGGAAGGCCTCGACCTTGTCTTTCACTTTCTGCGGCGTCTGGTCCGGCACCAGGCGGAAGTCGATCGAGACCTGCGCCTCGGTGGGGATGGCATTCGCGGCCCCCTCCCCCACCTCGGCGGCGCGCAGGCCGCGCACGTTCAGCGCCGGGTCCATCAGGCGGTCCTGGAGGCGGGCGCCCTTCCCTTCGGTGCGGCCGAGGCCGAGCTCGTCTTCCAGCGACGCCTCGACCGGAGGCATGAGGGCCACCGCCTGCTTCTCGGTCACGGTCAGCGGCCGGACGTCGTCGTAGAAGCCGGGGATCAGGATGCGCCCTTCCTCGTCGCGCAAGGCCGCGATCAGATGGGCCAGCTCCACCGCCGGATTGGGCGCCCAGTTGCCGTAGTGCCCGCTGTGGAGCGGCCGGATGGGGCCGTAGACGGTGAGCTCCAGCCCCGCCACGCCGCGCGCGCCGAAGTAGATCTGCATCCTGCGGGTGGGGTGGACCGGCCCGTCGCAGAGCATCCAGGCGTCCGCGGCGAGCAGCTCGGTGTTGCGCCGCAGGATCGTCCCCAGGTTGTGCGAGCCCTGCTCCTCCTCCCCTTCCAGGAAGAGCTTGAGGTTGACCGAGGGCTGGAGCCCCGAGGCGCGCAGGGCGTCGAGCGCCGTCAGGATGGCCACGATGGGGGACTTGTCGTCGCTCGCCGAGCGGGCGTAGAGGCGCCACTCCGGATCGAGGGGCCCGGTGACCGATTTGAGGTCGATCTCCTTGACGTTGGGGTCGCCGAGCTTCCCCGAGCGCAGCACGGGCTTGAAGGGGTCGGAGAGCCACCCTTTCTGGCCCACCGGCTGGCCGTCGTAGTGAGCGTAGAACATCAGGGTCCGCTGGGCCCCGGGGACGCGGAGCTCGCCGTAGACGGCCGGCGGCGTGCCCGGCCCCGCCGAGAGCCGCTGGACGGCGAACCCCCGGCGCTCCAGCATGGCGGTCAGATAGCCGGCGTTGCGCTCGACGTCCGCCACGCGGGTGGCGACGTTGGGCAGGGCGAGCAGGCCGTCGAGCTCGCCCACGATCTCCTTCTCGTGCGCCGCGCGATAGGCCCGTACCTTGTCGCGCACGGCGTCCGGCTGCGCCGCCTGCGCGTTCGCGGCGGCGGCTGCCACGAGCAGCAGGGCCGCTCCCAATCCGGCCGATCTCCAGAAGCTCATCCTATTCTCCTAAAAAGACATATCTCCCCGGGCGGCCTATTGTACGGCCACCGGGAGAGGAGATTCCGGATTGCGCTGATTGGAGGAGGGGAATGGTCGGGGCGAGAGGATTTGAACCTCCGGCCTCACGGTCCCGAACCGTGCGCTCTACCAAGCTGAGCTACGCCCCGACATATGCGGTCTCATTCGGGATTCAACCGCGAGGAGGGGGAGGATAGCGTCTCAGGGATTTTGGGTCAAGCTTTGGTCGCCCGCAGGGCGGAAATTTGCCCAGCCTGGGGTGTCAACCCCAGGACCGGCCGCCTCCTCTCCCCAAAGCCCCGTAGGGCTGGCACCTCGACCTGGGGTTGACACCCCAGGCTGGGCAAATTCCGCCCTGCGGGCGACCGCCTCCTCCCCCTCACCCCGGCAGCTTGTGCTTCTCCACCTTCCCCAGCGCGTTCCGCGGCAGCGCCTCGATCCGCCGGATCTCCCGGGGCACCTTGAAGCCGGCCATCTGGGTCTTGCAGAAGGCGATCAGCTCGCCGTCGTCCACGGCGTCCACGGTCTCCGCGACGAGGAAGGCGACCGGGACCTCCCCCCAGTCCGGATGGGGACGGCCCACCACCGCCGCCTCGCGCACGCCGGGGAAGGTCACCAGCACCTCCTCGATCTCCCTTGGATAGATGTTGAAGCCGCCGCTGATGATCAGCTCGTGCCGGCGGCCGAGGAGGGTGATGTAGCCGGTTTCGGGGTCCTGCTGGGCGAGGTCTCCGGTCTTGAACCAGCGCCGGCCGAGGTCGTCGTGGACGAAGCTGGCGGCCGTCTTCTCCGGGGCCCGCCAGTAGCCGGAAAAGACGTTCGAGCCGCGCACCTGGAGCTCGCCGTCGACGATGCGGGTGGAGACCCCGGGCAGCGGCACCCCCACCGTGCCGGGGCGGCGCGGCCCGGCGTAGAGGTTGGAGAGGTTCATGCCGGTCTCGGTCATGCCGTAGCGCTCGAGGATGTCGTGGCCGGTGAGCTCGCGGAAGGCGGCGTGGGTTTCGGCCGAGAGCGGCGCGCTGCCCGAGCAGAAGAGGCGCACGGAGGAGAGGTCCAGCCGCTCCCCCCGCTCGCGCCGGGCGCGGAGCTCCTCGATCAGCCGGCCGTACATGGTGGGGACGCCGAAGAAGAGGGTCGGCTCTCCGGTCAACAGGGTGGAGACCGCCTCGGAGGCGTCGAAGCGGCGGCGCAGGTGCACGGTGGCGCCCGCGGCGAGGGCGCAGTGGAGCCCCACCACCAGGCCGTGGGTATGGAAGAGCGGCAGGGTGAGGAGCAGCGCGTCCGCCGGCTCCCAGGCCCAGGCGGCGAGGAGGCCGGTCACGGTGGCGAGCACGTTGTCGTGGGTGATCTCGGCCCCCTTGCTCTTCCCCGTGGTGCCCGAGGTGTAGAGGAGCATGGCGAGGTCGCTCCCCTCGACCAGCGGCGGCTCGAACCCCGCGGCCTCGCGCGACAGCTCCGCCAGATCCTCGGCCAGCAGCACATCCCCCACCTCCAGTCCTTCCAGGGTGGGGAGCTGGGACTGCTCGGTGATCAGGAGCCGGGGCTCGGAGTCGGCCAGCATGTGGGAGATCTCGCGCTCGCGGTAGGCGAGGTTGATCGGCACCATGGCCGCGCCGAGCCGGATCACCGCCAGGTAGGCGATGACGAATTCCGGCCGGTTGCCCAGGAAGAAGGCCACCCGGTCCCCCTTGCGCACCCCCCGCGCGGCGAGGCCCGCCGCCAGCGCGTCGGCGCGCGCGAAGAGGTCGCCGTAGCTGAGGGCGTCGTCCTGGAAGAGGAGCGCCAGCTTCTCCGGGGCGCGGCGGCGGGGGATGGCGAAGAGGTCGTGGAGGTTCATGGGAGGAATGGTATCCCGCCCCGCCCGGGCATGAATGCCCGGGCTACGAAGCAACCGAAAAGCCGGCTGAAGCCGGCTCCCACACTCTTTCTTGGAGCCGGGTTCA
>Ga0308176_10001699_pt1 | contig 13862 bp, 18 predicted proteins | sample PhyCR2_3_FD_203890 | JGI IMG/M metagenome (GOLD analysis project Ga0308176, IMG submission 203890) | Soil microbial communities from UC Gill Tract Community Farm, Albany, California, United States - DLSLS.C.R2 | ecosystem: Environmental > Terrestrial > Soil > Agricultural land | place: USA...
GATCGCGAACGCCGGCCCGCTGCACCAGCGCGGCCCGGAGCGCTTCGCCGTCGGGCGGGTCGGCCTCGCGGGCCGCTACAGCCTCTTCCGCACGACGGGCGAGACCTACGGCGTGACGGTGCTCGCGGACGGCACCGCGTTCGCCACCGAGCCGTACACGAGCCGGATCGCGCGAATCACGCCCGCGGGCATCGTCACCGAGTTTCCGACGCCCACGCGCGACGCCGGCCCGGCCTCGATCGCGACCGGCCCCGACGGCAACGCCTGGTTCACGGAGACCGGCCTCGGCGGCACGGCGGCCGTCGCGCGGATCACCCCGGACGGCCGGATCACCGAGTTCCCGGTGCCGCGCCTGCCATACCTCGGCACGACCGTCCCGGCCGACCTCGGCACGATCGTCGCGGGCCAGGACGACCGACTGTGGTTCGCGACCGGCCTGGGCGCCGGCTCGATCACGACCACGGGCGACGCCGTGACGTTCTCGCTGCCCGAGCCCGCCAGCCCCGCCGGGATCGTGGCCGCCGCCGACGGGTCGCTCTGGGTCACGCAGAGCTCGCTGCCGCGCGTGGACCGCCTGACCGCGACGGGCGAGCTGGACCCGCTCGCGCTGCCCGACGACGCCGACGGCGTCTCGATCGCCGCCGGCCCGGATGGCGCGATGTACTTCACGCAGTCCACCGGGCACACGCTGTGGCGCGCCGACGGCGACGGGCTGCGGCGCATCGACCTCCAGGTGGTCGACCGCGTGAAGCGCAGCGCGCGCGCGAAGCCGCTCGCGATCACGGAGAACGGGGGCGCGCCCGGCATCGCCGCGGGACCCGCCGGGACGCTGTGGATCGCGGCGACCTTCACGCGCAAGGGCGGCACGAAGGGCGGCATCGCCGTGGTGAACCTCGAGGACCGCTGCATCGTCCCTGACCTGACCGGCGACACGCTGGGCCTCGCGCGGCTGGATCTCGCCAACCACGCCTGTGGGCTCGAGGGCCTGCCCCCCACCACCACGGCTCGCAGCCCGCGCGTCGCCTGCCAGTTCCCGCTGGCCGGGACCGTCCTCGACCACGGCGCCCTCGTGTCCGCGACGTTCGGGAAATGCCGCCGGTAGGCCACGGCGAGTTCCTCGCCGCCGACGTCGGCGAGATGGCGGGCGTGTCGGGGACGACGGTCGGCCAGTGGGCGCGCCGCGGCCTGATCCGCTCGTCCAAGCGAGATACCGAGCCGCGGCTCTACAGCGTCGAGGACGTCGCCGAGGCCGCGATCGTCCGCGCGCTGCTCGAGGCGGGCGCCAACCACGCCGAGATCCACCGCGCGATCGCGCGCCTCCCCGGCCGCTGGCCGCTCAGCGCCGCCGACCTGGCGATCACCGCCGACCGGCGGATCGCGCGGCGCAACTCCGATGGCGAGCTCGAGGTCCTGTCACCACGCGGATGGCAGTTCGTCGCCAACGGGCCGCCGCCCCGCGACGTCCGCCTTCACCTCAGCGTTCGTAGCGGCGAGTGATGCGACGGAACGCGGCGAGCGCCGGCTTGTCCGAGAACGCGGCGTCCGGCGTGGAGTGGCGCAGCCCCGAGTAGTCGAACGAGTTCGGCGGGCTGTCGTAGCCGGCCCACGTGTACCAGTAGATCCGCTGCAGCCGCAGCCGCTTGCGGTTCTTGATGTAGAGCGAGTAGCCGCGGGTCAGCCGGCTCGCCTGCCCGGCCTCCGTGGTCTCCCAGTTGTGGATGTTCTTCGTCTTGCCCTTCGCGCTCGTCCACGTGAGCTCGGTCAGCCAGACGGGCTTGCGCCGGTCGCCGTACCTGGCCATCACGCGCCGGTTGTAGGCGACGATCTTCACGCTGTCCTTCGGATGCCCTGAGAACGGGTGCACGGCGGCGACGTCGAACAGGCCCTTCACGTGCGCCCGGTAGAGCTTCGCCAGGTCCTTCCAGGAGAAGTTCGCAAGCCCCGCCATCACGACCGTCGCGCCGGGGTCGGCGGCCTTGATCGCCGTGCGCGCCGCGCGCAGCAGGCGCACGTAGGGCTTCTGGAACGGCTGCACGGAGAAGTAGTTGGAGAGGTTGGGCTCGTTCCAGACCTGCCAGGCGCGGATCGGGATCGGCGCGACCTCGGGGTGCTCGGTCCAGAACGTGCCGAACGGGCCGTAGCGCGCGATCGCCAGCCGCAGGAAGTTCGCGTAGGTCTGCGGGTCCTTCGGCGGGCTCAGCGGGATCGACGGGTGCGTCGAGGCCCACGGAGGCGATCCGAGCACCAGCGCCAGCACGCTCATCCCGTTCGCCGCGGCGGCCAGGACCTTGCGGTCCGTGTCGCCCCAGTCGGGCGCGGCGTTCGCGTCGGGCTGGATGCGGTCCCAGTTGAACGGGATGCGCTGGCTCTCGACGCCGGCGGAGCGCATCACGCCCTCCTCGGCCATCAGGTCGGCCTTCGGCGAGTCCAGCGGGCCGTTGATCATCATCCCGAAGAAGTCCTTCGGCAACGGCTGTGCGGAGGCCGCAGCAGGCAGCAGCGCGAGGATCAGCAGCGCGAGCGGGGCGAGGCGGCGCACCCACCCGAGGCTAGCATCGGCCCCGCGATGGACCACAAGCAGGCCGAGATCGCGAGCCGGACGCCCGCGTTCATGCTCAACGAGGCATCCAAGCCGTTCGGCTGGGACGCCGCGCACTTCGCCGAATGGGCCACGGTGACGGAGATCCTGCATCGTCTGGGCGTACAACCCGGCGCGAGCGCGATCGATGTGGGCTGCGGTTCTGGCTGGACGTCGCTGTTCCTCGCCGAGGCCGGGCTCGACGTGCTCGGCTACGACCTCGTCCCGGAGAACGTGGAGTTGGCGCGCCGCCGCGCGCAGCGCTGGGGCTCGGCCGCCCGCTTCGAGGTCGCCGACATGGACGCCCTGCCCGCAGGCCCGGCCGTCGACCTCGCGCTCGTGTTCGACGCGCTGCACCACACGCAGGCGCAGCGCGCCACGCTGGAAGGCGTCCTCGCGCGCCTGAAGCCGGGCGGGTGGATCGTGCTGGGCGAGCCGACGTGGCTGCACCGCCTCTCCCCCGAGGCGCGGCGCGTCCGCGCCGAGCGCGGCTGGCTCGAGCGCGGCCTCACGCTGCGCGGGCTGCGCCGCGACCTGCGCGCCGCCGGGTTCGGCACCACGCGGCGCTTCTTCCAGCCGACGCGCCCCTACGAGAGCCGCGTGCGCGAGTTCACCTGGCAGCTGGCGCGGCTTGTGGCGGCGAACTGGCTATGGGCTCCACAGGCCCACCTATGGGTGGCTGCGGAAAGGCCACGAAGCTGAGCCGCCCGAGCGTGTCGAGGTCGCTGCCGAGCACGCCCGCGTCCGAGACCGTGTAGATCCGCCCGCCCACCACGAGCGACCGCGTCGCGTACTGCTGCTCGATCGTGCCCGCCACGCCGAGCGTGTCGGTCACGCGCAGCCCGGCGACGCCGGACTGCAGCGGCACCAGCGCCAGGCGCTTCGGCGCCCAGTACAGAAACGCGTGCGGGTCGTAGTCGACCGACGAGAACCCGAGCGACCGGCGGTCGAGCAGCTTCGGGGCGGACGGGTCCGAGACGTCGAACAGCGACACGTCGCCGCCGCCTACGCCGAGCAGCCGGCCGCCGCCCACGGGGTGCAGATAGGCCGAGTAGCCGGGGATCTCGAGCTCGCCCTGGACGCGCGGGTGCTCGGGGTCGCTCAGGTCGATCACGTAGAGCGGGTCGATCTGGCGGAACGTCACGACGTAGCCGACGTCGCCCGCGAAGCGCACCGAGTAGATCCGCTGGCCGTGGCCGAGCCCGTCGACCTGGCCGACCCGGTTGAGCGCCCTGCCGCGCAGGACCGTCACCATCGAGCGGCTCGGCTCCTGCTGGGCGCCGTTCCACCAGACCGGCTCGGTCGTCGTGGCCGCCCGCAGGTCGCCGTCGTGCTCGGACAGGGAGTACTGGTTGAGCAGATAGCCGGGGACCGATCCCGAGCCCTCGTATGCGGTGCTGTCGGGATCGGTGACGTCGAAGCGGCTGATCAGCGTGGTCGTGCCGGACGGAAGGTCCCCGGCGGGCGTGTCGGGGTCGATCCAGCGCTGGGTCGCGACGTACAGGTGCTTGGTCGAGCCGTAGACCGTCTGGGCGTCGGTCATGACGCCGTCGGAGTCCTGCTGCCAAAGCCCGCGGTCGAGGTTCAGCGTGACGATCGACAGCATCCCCAGGCCGGAGAAGACCGGCGGGCGGCTGACGCGGCCGCAGGGCACGAACGTGCGCGTGCGGCGCTTGCCCGTGACGTTCGAGACGAAGTGCGAGCGCGGCAGCCAGCCGCGCCGGGCGTCGGCCGCGGCGGAGTCCGTGTACGCCAGCGGGGTCGAGTTCAGCACCACGCGCACCGTGCCGCCGTTCTGTCGCGCGGCGGCGAACGCGCCGTCGAACGTCAGCTCGCGCGCGACCTTCATCGAGCTCGGGTCGCTCACGTCGATCTCGGTGAGCTCGGTCTTGCCGTAGCCGTACGGGATCGGGGCGAGCGCAGCGACCGGGCGGTCGAACACGAAGTTCGCCTGGCCGACGATCGCGACGAGCCGGTTGCCTCTCAGGAAGAGCTGCCCGCCGTAGCCCCCGAGCTTCAGCGAGCCGAGGATCCGCGACTCGCCACGCACGGCGATCGCGTAGACCGTGTCGCCCTGGACGACGAACAGCGTGTCGCCGTCGGTCTTGGCGATGTCGGGCTCGTCGACGCCGGCCTCCTGGTTGTTGGTCGTCGAGAAATCCGGCGCCTTGTCAGCCGACGGGACGGGTGCACTCGGCGCCGCGGTCTCCTGCTGGGGCACCGCCGTGACCAGGGGCTGCACCGTGCGCCCGGGCTGGCCCTGCGTCGTTGCGAGATGGCTCTGCGCGTAGTCGACGAGCCGCGTGCACGACGCGAACGCGCGCAGGCGCTTGTGGCGCTTGGCGTCCGCCGCCGCGGGAATCGCCGCGACGAGGACGAGGAGGACCGCCGCGAGCGCTCTGCGGATGACTAGCCCTCGACGCTGGAGTAGACCTCGTCGAGCAGCGCGCTGCGATCGCCGAGGTCGAAGTTGTCGGCGAGGTACTTGTCGGTGGCCTCGCGGGACTCGCCGTTGAGCGCCATGTTCAGCGCGATCAGCCGGGCGCCCTCCACGTCGGCGTCCGGGTCGGCGGCCCTCGCCTCCGCCTTCGGCGCCTCGGCCTTCGGTGCGTCCACCTTCGGTGCGGCCTTCGGCGCGCGCGTGGTCCTGGCCGTCTCGGCGGGCTCGTGCCCGCCGTGCAGCTCGCGGATCCGCGCCTCCAGCGCGTCGAGGTCGCTGCGCAGCGACGCGACCATCTCGAGCAGGCCCGAGACGTCGGCCTCCTCGGTCTTGAGCGCGGCGGCGCGGATGCGCTCGGCCTCCGCCTCGGCCTCGCGCGTGATCGCGGCCGCGCTGGTCTCGGCGGCCTGCAGAATCGCCTGCACCTGGGCGGAAGCGGACTCGGAGAGCGACATGCGCCTAGCCTAGCCGCACGGCGCCGCCATCGCGACGGACGAGCCCGTCGCGCACGAGTCCGTTCAGGGCGCGCTCGAGCCGGCCGGGCTCCAACGCGGGCAGCTCCTCCCCGGCCGCCAGCGCCGCGACGACGCGCCCTCGCACCCAGCGGTCCGTGTCCTCGAAGCGCACGGCCGGCGGGCGCTCGACCACCGGGTCGCCGTCCCACGCGCAGCCGGGCGCGAGCGGGCACGCCTCGCAGCGCGGCGCGCGCGCCCTGCAGACGAGCGCGCCGAGCTCGATCGTCGCCTGGTTGAACAGCGGCCCCTCCCCCGGCCGCGGCGCGAGCGCGCGCCCCAGTCGCCGGAACAGGCGGCGCACGTTCGTGTCCAGCGCGACGGTGTCGTGACCGAAGGCGAATGCGCCCAGCGCCGCCGCGGTGTACGGGCCGACGCCGGGCAACTCGGTCAGGTCCTGCGGCCAGCCGTGCTCGGCCACGACCGCGCAGGCCTCGCGCAGGCGCAGCGCGCGGCGGTTGTAGCCCAGCCCGACCCACTCGCCCAGCACGTCCGCGACCGGTGCGGCCGCGAGCGACGCCGCGGTCGGCCAGCGCTCCAGCCAGGCCTCGTAGCGCGGGATCACGCGTGCGACCTGCGTCTGCTGGAGCATCACCTCCGAGACGAGGATCGCGTACGGGTCGCTCGTGCGCCGCCACGGCAGGTCGCGGCGGTTGGCCTCGTACCAGCGAAGGAGAGCGTCGTTCGCGGGAAGGCCGGGCGTCGTCGCGGCGTCATGGACTGCATGAAGCCCTCCCCCGCCATCGCGGCCCTCGCCGCGCTCGCCGCCACCGCGGCTGTCGCCGCCGGCGCCACCGTCAAGCCCACGATCAAGCCGTCTCACAACACGGCACTCAACAAGACCATCGTGGTCGATGCCAAGAAGGGCAGGACGCTCTACTGGCTGTCACCCGAGACCAAGAAGCACGTGCTCTGCAAGGACTCCACCTGCACCGGCTTCTGGCCGCCCCTGACGGTCAAGTCGCTGCACACGAAGGTCCGCGCCGCGTTCGGCATCCAGGGCAAGCTCACGGTGTTCAAGCGCCCGGATGGCAGGTTCCAGGTCGCCCTGCGCGGCGAGCCGCTGTACCGCTTCGCCGGCGACAGCGCGAAGGGCCAGGCCAACGGCGAGGGCATCCAGACCTTCGGCGGCACCTGGCACGCGGTCGTCTCGAGGACGAGCAGCGGGTACTAGACCGCTAGCCTCGAAGGCATGCCGCTACGCGAACGCCTTCACCGCATCGAGATCGGGTCCTCGCCCGCCCGCGCGCGCATCGTCGCGGGCGGCGAGGTGATCGCCGACACCGAGCGGGCGCTGCTCCTGCACGAGACCGGCCACGCCGTCCGCGCGTACATCCCGCGCGAGGACATCGGGGCGGCGGTCGAGCCGTCGGACAAGACGTCGTTCTGCCCGTTCAAGGGCCACGCGTCCTACTGGACGGTCGGCGGCGTCGAGAACGCCGCGTGGTCCTACGAGGACCCGAAGGAGCAGGTCGAGGCGATCCGCGGCCGCCTCGCCTTCTACCCCGATCGCGTCACCGTCGAGATCGGCCCCTGATGGGCTGGCTGCCCGAGGGCTTCGCGCACCCCGAGCGCGTCGACCTGCCGACAGGCCATCACCTGCGCCCGATCCGCGCCGACGACGTCGACATCGACCACCCGGCGGTGATGGGCTCGCGGGAGCGGCTGTGGGCGAAGTACGGCGAGGCCTGGGGCTGGCCGCCGGCCGACATGAGCGTCGAAGCCGACCGCGAGGACCTCGCCCACCACGAGGAGGAGATCGCGGCGCACATCACGTTCAACTATGCCGTCCTGCCCGACGACGAGCGCGAGCTGCTCGGCTGCGTCTACATCGACCCGCCCGACGACCGCTCGCCCGAGGGCAGCGACGCCGTCTCGTCGTGGTGGGTCGTGGACAAGGAGGCCGGCGGCCCGCTCGAGCGCGCGTTGGACGACGTGATCCCCGGCTGGCTCGCGGACACCTGGGGCTTTCGCTCGGTCCACATGTTCCCGTGATCGCGAAGGCGGACTGGTACGACATCCGCCGCGCTTCGAGCACGAAGCCCGCGACGTACCGGTGCCCCTTCTGCGACAAGCGCCTGACCGCGATGAGCGAGCACGCGCTGATCCGTCCACTGGGCCTCGGCGACGGCCGCCGCCACGCGCACATCGAGTGCGTCGCGCGCGCCCGCGCCGCCGGCCGGCTGCCGACGCGAGCGGAGTGGCGCGCCTCCCAGCCGCGCCCCGCGCGCCGCTGGTGGCCCTTCAGCCGCGGCTAGTCAGGTACTCGTCGGCCAGCCCGCGCTCCATCGGGTCAGTTCAGCTCCACGGCCCCGGGCCCCGGATGCGCGAGGTCCACGGGCGCCAGCGGCGAGGCGCCGAACAGGACCCAGTAGCGGTCGACGGGGTGCGCGTCGCTGTGGTCGATCAGCAGGCGGGCCAGCAGGACGTCCTGCGTGCCGTCGCCGTCGAAATCGCCGAGCGGCTGCGACGCCTCGACGTCTCCCGCCACCAGCCGGGCCTCGCCCAGCCTCCTGGAGCTCCCGCGCCTGAGGCCCCTGCCGCTGAGCAGCACCAGCCCCGCGGGCTTCAGCGCGCCGACGAGAAGGTCGTCGCGCCCGTCGCCGTTGAGGTCGCCGAACGCCGGGAACGAGAAGTACGACGGCACCGGGTGAACCTCGGCGCCGCCCCTGCCGGGCAGCCGGACGTTCGACGTGCGGGTGCGGCCGAAGACGACGAAGAGGCGGTCGTTGTCGAGCAGGATCGCCAGGTCGCCGCGGCCGTCGCCGTTGAGGTCGCCGACCGCGCCGGCGTCGGAGAGGTTGCACGGGCAGTACCGCCCGCTGTGGATGCGGACCGCGAAGCCGGCCGTCCGGCGGCCGCTGCGCGCGACGACCGGCCCGTGGGCGAGCGGCCGCGAGATCGTGACCCGCCGCGGGTGCTTGGAGCCGAGGATCACGACGAGCATCTCGTCGTAGTCGAAGCCGGCGGCGCGGCCGTCGGGGTCCGGCAGGCCGACGGCGATGTCGTCCCGGCCGTCGCCGTTGACATCGCCGACCGCGTGCAGATCCGCGCTCGGGCCGAGCGGGATGCCGTGCCCCGCGAGGATCTCGATGTGCCGCCGAAGCGGGTGCAGGCGACCTCCGAACCGAAGCCGTGCAAGGTCCTTCAGCGCGGCGCTCTGGCCGACGCTGAACACGTCCTCGAGGCCGTCGCCGTCGAAGTCGCCGACCCCCGTCATGAACCGCGGGTCGACGTCGATGTCGACGAACGCACTGCGGTCCTCGCCCAGGTCCACGGTCTGGGTGTCGCGCTTGCCGAGCACCACGGCCGACGGAATCAGGATGTCGTCCAGGCCGTCGCCGTTGACGTCACCGATCGCCGTCGCGGTCCCCTCGTACAGCGTGCCGCTGTTGTCGACGATGCGGAAGCCACGGTCGCCGGGCGCCGTGCGCGAGGCCGGCGCGGTGCGGTCCCGGGCGCCGAACACGACCGACGTGCCGGTGGAGTCGATGCTGTCGATGTAGTCGCTCGTGACGGCGTCGGCGAGCCCGTCGCCGTTGATATCGAACGCCGCCGCCGGCGCCGCGGCGGCGAGGACGCCACCCACGAGGATCGCAAGCATCGACCGCACCGGCCGATGCTATCCGGCCCTCACCCCGCGAAGCCGCGGGCGCGACTCAGCGCTTGACCGCGAAGCGCAGCGAGACGACCTGCCGGTCGCGAACGCGCTCGCGGCGGCGGACGTCGTCCTTGATCGCAATCACGTAGGAGCCCGTGTTCAGGTCTGCGTACAGCGACGTCGACCAGATCGACCGCCCGAGCGCGACGCTCACGGGCACGGAGGCCGCATGGTGCGGGCCGCCGTGCGCTGCCAGCACGCGCTCCGACACCTCGTTGGGCAGCGTCACGAAGTACCGGTCGCCCGGCCCGTCGGACCTCCAGACCTCTGCGGTCACCTCGTAGGCGGTCGTGACCACCATCGACGCATTCTCCTCCTCTCACCACCCGGGGTTCAACCGGAGTCAGGAACCGCCTCGCGGGCGTGGCGCTCAGACGTGCGCGGGGGCGCCGGCCCGGCCTGGCGTGGGCCCCGAAACGATGAATAGTTCCGAGTTTCGGGGCCCGCGCTGTCGCTAGCGGAGCACGTTCAGCACGACGGCGGTCGCGAAGCACGCCACCGCGGCGATCCGCAGCCCGTATCCCCGGCGCTCGCCCTCCCCGCGCACCATCAGGACGACCGCCGCGCCGATGCACGCCACCGCCGCAATCGCGAAGACGATGGCGAGCGCCTGCAGCACGCCCGCCTCAGGCGGGCCCGAGCACGACCCGGATCTCGACGCGGGCGGGCCGCGTCGGCGCGGCGAGCGACAGGAACTCGCGCAGCGCCCCGCCGTGCCCGCAGAACGGGCAGCTCAGCGCGTCGTGCGGCCGCCGCGGTCCGGCGCCGATCGCCACCGGCGCGTCGCAGTCGGGGCAGGCCAGCGTCCCCGTCCCGAGCGTCCTGACGCCCCCGATCCGCGGATCGAGGTCGACATGGCCGATCGGCTGGCCCCGCACAGGCTCGGATCCGTCGATGCCGCGGTGCAATCCCATCAGGCCGGCGCCTCGTGCTCGTGGATCTCGCGCAGCTCGCGGCGGAGCTCGCGGATCTCGTCGCGCAGGCGGGCGGCGTACTCGAAGCGGAGGTCCTCGGCGGCCGCGAGCATCTCCTCCTCGAGCTCGACAATCGTCTTCTCCATGTCGTTGAGCGACATCTCGCCGCCCTTCGCGCGGGCGCGGCCGCGGCGCCGTTCGCCGCGGCGCTTGCCCTTCGGCGTCTTGCCCTCGGCGGTGAGGAACTCGGCGATGTCCGAGATGCCCTTGACGATCGTCGCGGCAGTGATGCCGTGCTCCTCGTTGTAGGCGAGCTGGATCACGCGGCGGCGCTCGGTCTCCGCGATCGCCTTGCGCATCGCGTCGGTCTCCTTGTCGGCGTACATCAGCACGGTACCGTCGACGTTTCGCGCGGCGCGGCCGATCGTCTGGATCAGGGAGGTCTCGCCGCGCAGGAAGCCCTCCTTGTCGGCGTCGAGGATCGCGACCAGCGACACCTCGGGCAGGTCGAGGCCCTCGCGCAGCAGGTTCACGCCGACCAGCACGTCGTACTCGCCCAGGCGCAGGTCGCGGATGATCTGGATGCGCTCGAGCGTGTCGACCTCCGAGTGCAGGTAGCGGACCTTGAAGCCCATCTCGAGCAGGTAGTCCGTGAGGTCCTCGCTCATCTTCTTGGTCAGCGTCGTCACCAGCACGCGCTCGTCGCGATCGACGCGCTTGCGGACCTCGTTCATCAGGTCGTCGATCTGGTTGCGCGTCTCGCGCACCTCGACGGCCGGGTCGACGATCCCCGTCGGGCGCACGATCTGCTCGACCACGCCGTGGGAATGCGAGCGCTCGAACTCGCCCGGCGTCGCCGAGACGAACACGATCTGCGGGGTGATCGCCAGGAACTCGTCGAACATCTGCGGCCGGTTGTCCAGCGCCGAAGGCAGCCGGAACCCGTAGTCGACCAGCGTCTGCTTGCGCGAGCGGTCGCCCTCGTACATGCCGCCGAGCTGCGGGACGGTCTGGTGGGACTCGTCGAGGAAGCAGACGAAGTCGTCGGGGAAGTAATCGATGAGGCAGTACGGACGATCGCCGGGATTGCGGCCGTCGAGGATCCGCGAGTAGTTCTCGATGCCGTTGCAGAACCCCATCTCGCGCAGCATCTCCATGTCGTACTGCGTGCGCTGGCGCAGGCGGTGGGACTCGAGCAGCTTGCCCTCGGCCTCGAGCTCGGCCGTGCGCTCGTTGAGCTCGCGCCCGATCTCGGCCACCGCGGCCTCGATCGTCCCCTCCTTGACGTTGTAGTGCGTCGCCGGCCAGATGGCGACGTGCTCGAGGTCGTCCTCGATCAGCTCGCCGGTCAGCGGGTCGAAGTGCTGCAGGCGCTCGATCTCGTCGCCGAACAGCTGCACGCGGTAGGCCGACTCCGCGTACGCCGGGAACACCTCCAGCGACTCGCCGCGCACGCGGAAGTTCGCGCGCCCCAGCGCCGTGTCGTTGCGCGTGTACTGAATCGACACGAGCTTGCGCAGCAGCTGGTCGCGATCGACGTCGTCGCCGCGCTTGAGCAGGACCATGTTGCGGTCGTAGGTCTCGGGCGAGCCCATGCCGAAGATCGCCGACACCGACGCCACGATGATCACGTCGCGCCGGCCGAACAGCGCGGCCGTCGCCGCGTGGCGCAGGCGGTCGATCTCCTGGTTGATCGCCGAGTCCTTCTCGATGTAGAGGTCCTTGCTGGGGACGTAGGCCTCGGGCTGGTAGTAGTCGTAGTAGGAGACGAAGTACTCGACCGCGTTGTCGGGGAAGAACGTGCGGAACTCGTTGCAGAGCTGCGCCGCGAGCGTCTTGTTGTGCGCCATCACGAGCGCGGGGCGCTGCAGGCGCTCGATCGTCGCCGCCATCGTCATCGTCTTGCCCGTCCCCGTCGCGCCGAGCAGCGTGACGAACCGGTCCTTCGCCCCGACGGCGTCGACGATCTCGTCGATCGCCTTCGGCTGATCGGCTGTCGGGGTGAAGATCGGGTCCAGCTTGAACTGCGGCATCGGCGGACTCTCTAACGTAGCGCCCGCGCCGGACGGAGTAGTTTGCGCGGCATGGCGATCAAGGTTCACACCTGCCCCAACACGTGGATCCACGGCGGTCATCCGTGCTGGAAGGTGCTCAAGGCGGTCCAGGACTCCGGCGTCCCGTTCGAGCACGTCAAGGAGCCCCTCCGGCGCAGCAGGCGTGATGCTGTCCAGGAGCACACAGGCCAGCGCAAGCTGCCCGCGATCGAGCTCGAGGACGGCACCTGGGTGCGCGAGGAGTCCAAGGAGCTCGTCAGGCGGATCCAGGCCGGAGAGCTGCCGCCGGCCGCCTGAGCGCCACGCGCACGCGCGCGGGCGAGCGGGCCAGCAGGTTGCCGCCGACCAGCGCCGCGATCGTCAGCGCGGCGCCGCCGAGCTCCACGGCGCCCGGCCGGTAGCCGCCGCCGATCGAGATAGCGAACGCCGTCACCGGCACGAGGTTGATGAACAGCGAGCCGTTCTCCGGGCCGAGCGCGCGGATTGCGGAGTTCCACGCCAGCACCGCGACGACCGCCCCCATCACCACGATGAACGCCAGCTCGGGCCACACGTCGCCGACGGCTGCGAGCGGCGGCGCGCTCACCCACCCGGCCGTGTTGGCGACCTCGGTGATCGCGATGATCGACACCGTGCCCAGCCCGGCGCTGAGCGTGGTGTAGCGCAGCGGCGACCACTGCGGGAAATCGGCGGCTCCGAGCGTGTAGAGGACCCAGCAGAACACGCCGCCGAGCACGAGCAGGCTGCCGAACCCGACGCCGCCCTCGCCGAGCGTGGCGAGGTTCCCGTGGCTGATCACCAGCACGACTCCGGCGAGCGCGACCACCGTCGCGCCGATCGTCGTGGCCGCCGGTCGGATCCCGTCTCGCAGCCAGCGGACGAGCGCGCTCACGAGCGGCATCGTCGGCACGATGAGGGCGGCGTTGCGCGGGCCCGTGTGCTCGAGGCCGATGTAGCTGAGGAGGTTGAAGCCGGCGAACCCGAGCGTCCCGAGCGCCCACAGGCGCAGCGCGCGACCCTCGGGCCGGAGGCTGCGCAGGCCCTCGAATCGCCACAGCAGCGCGACGAAGACCAGGGATGCGAAGGCGTAGCGCAGGGCGGTGAGATGGAACGGCTCGACGTCGGGGATCGCGTGGGCGGCGATCGGGAACATCGCGCCCCACGAGAGGACGGCGACCAGGGCAAGCGTCGGGGCGGCGGCTTTGTTCGACATCTTTCGAACTTATCACAAGGTTCGACGATCGTCTAACATTGATGGCGTGGTCGTCCTGGAACAGCCCGAAGTCGGCGCGATCGAGCTCGCGGGCGTGCTGCACGCCCTCAGCGACCCCACGCGCCTGGAGATCGTCCGCGGCCTCGACGCCGATGGCGAGCGCCAGTGCGGCTCGTTCGACCTCGGCCTCACGAAGGCCACCCGCTCGCATCACTTCAAGGTCCTGCGCGAGGCCGGGCTCACGTACACGCGCGTCGAGGGCACCGCGCGGTTCGTGACCCTGCGACGCGAGGAGCTCGACGCGAGGTTCCCGGGCCTGCTGGACGCCGTGACGCGCTGATCCCCAGCGGCTAGCGTTGCCAGATGCGCTACGCGAACGTCACGTCCAGCCTCGCCCTGTTTGTCGCCCTCGGCGGCACCGGCTACGCCGCTCTGAAGCTGCCGAAGAACTCGGTGCACGCCAAACAGATCGCGGCCGGCGCGGTTCGCA
>Ga0308176_10001700_pt1 | contig 13857 bp, 12 predicted proteins | sample PhyCR2_3_FD_203890 | JGI IMG/M metagenome (GOLD analysis project Ga0308176, IMG submission 203890) | Soil microbial communities from UC Gill Tract Community Farm, Albany, California, United States - DLSLS.C.R2 | ecosystem: Environmental > Terrestrial > Soil > Agricultural land | place: USA...
CGGGCTGCTCGCGGAGTACGACGAGGTGGCTGCGGCCACCGACGAGCTCGTCACGACGGTGGACCTCGACGCGCGGCAGCCGCTGCCCACCGCTCCGTGGTTCGAGCCCGGCGCCTCGTGGAGCGCACGCCGGGTCTTCATGCACGTGGTGGCCGAGACCGCCCAGCACGCCGGCCACGCGGACATCCTCCGCGAGACCATCGACGGCCAGAAGTCGATGGGCTGATCCCCGAACGGGACTTTGGGCACTGACCTGCGCCACCAGGGCGGGGTTGCATCGACTCTGAAGGCGAGTGCGGTCCAAGCCGGTCACGGCCGGCTGAGAGGAGTTGAGGTCGATGCCCGTTTCCGCAGAGTCGGTGCCCGTGGAGGTGACGTTGCGCGGCAACGTCGGGAGCAGGGCGGGCGGCTACGCGCGGACCAAGGTCGCGAACGCGCTCGGCGTGGCAGGCAGGCCCGTGCTGCATGCGCGGGTGGTCCTGGACCGGCGTCACGACCCGGCGGTGGCGCGGCACGCCATGGCCGAGGCGACCGTCGACGTCGACGGCGCGACCGTCCGCGCCACGTCGGTGGCGCCCACGATGACGGAGGCGGTCGACCAGCTCGAGTACCGCCTGCGGCGCCGGCTCGTCCAGCTGGGGGACCGTGAGCGGACCCGGCACCGCTGGACCGGGGCGGCATCCGAGCACGAGTGGCGGCATGGGGACGTGCCGCGGCAGGTGGCGCCGTACTTCCCGAGGCCGGTGGAGTCGCGTGAGGTCCTGCGGCGCAAGTCGTTCGCCAGCGCGCCGATGACGGTGGACGAGGCGGCGTACGAGATGGACCTGCTCGACCACGACTTCTTCCTGTACGTCGATGCAGCCACGGGCACTCCCGCGGTGGTGCATCGGCTGCCCGACGGCGGCTACGCCGTGCAGGGTGGCGCGGACGACTCTGCGGTCGCCTCTGTGACGCACCAGCCGCCTCCCGCCGGCCTGACCGACGACGAGGCGCGCCGCCGGCTGGACGCGGACGGCGAGCCGTTCGTCTTCTACCTGGACCGCGAGACCGGCGAGGGACGTGTCATCTACCGGCGCTACGACGGCCACTACGGCCTGATCACCCTCGCCGGATGACGGCACCGTGACCTGGGTCGGGTAGTCCGGGGCCTTTGGTCCCTGTCGGGGGCACGACGTCCGTCGGCAGCGTGGGAGAGACGGAGAGATTGCGAAGGAGGGACGGAGTGATGACTTCCCGGAGGACGGCGTCGGAGGAGAGACGGGATGTGGCTGTCCGCGCACTGGCGGGGCTGGGGTCGCACCGGTCGGACCGTCAGCAGGTCGGGATCGAGTGCCGGCACTCCCACCACCTGGCGGCGGTCTACCTGACCGACGAGGGCCTGGTGTTCCGGTCGCGGACCGGGCCGCACAGCCACGGGTCCAAGGACTTCGTCGACAGCGGCCAGCACGGCGCGAAGGGCGGCGAGGAGTACGTCGACCTGCTCGCCGCAGACCTGTCCGCGAGCGATGACCTGCCGGCCTGGTGCGACTGCGGACCGAGGATGCTGTCGCGGCGGGAGGTGCTGGGGTACGTCGACGCGGGCCGGCGCATGGTCCGCCTTCCCTAGGACGAGGTCTCGTGCGTCCCACTGCTCCCCAACGTCTCCCGGGCGGGTTGTGCACGGACCTGTACGAGATCCGGATGGCGGCCAGCTACCTGCGACGGGGGATGACGGCCCCGGCCACCTTCAGCCTGTTCGTGCGCCGCCTGCCTCGCGACCGGGGGTTCCTCGTCACCGCGGGCCTGGAGTCGTGCCTCGCCCTGCTGTCCGACCTCGCCTTCCACCCGGACGACCTGGCCTACCTCGAGGGCGAGCTCGGGTTCCCCGCCGAGGACGTCGAGGCCCTCGGACGGCTCCGTTTCACCGGGGACGTACGGGCGGTGCCGGAGGGGACGGTCGCCTTCGCCGGCGAGCCGCTGCTCGAGGTGACGGCACCGCTCCCCGAGGCCCAGCTGGTGGAGACGATGCTGCTCAACCAGGTCACCTTCGCCACGACGATCGCCAGCAAGGCCGCCCGATGCCGGCTGGCGGCGCCGGACGCCACCTTGGTGGACTTCGGCGCCCGTCGTACCCAGGGACTGGAGGCGGCGCTGACGGTGGCCCGGTCGAGTGCGATCGCGGGCTTCGACGCGACCAGCTACGTGCACGCGGCCCGCGAGCTCGGGCTGAGCGCGGCCGGCACGATGGCCCACTCCTACGTGCAGGCCTTCCCCAGCGAGCTGGAGGCCTTCCGCGCGTTCGCCCAGGACTTCCCCCGGCAGACCGTCTTCCTGGTGGACACCTACTCCACACCGGCGGGGATCTCGCACGCCGTCCAGGTCGCGGAGGAGCTGGGGCTCCCGCCGGCGCGCGTGGGCGTGCGCCTGGACTCGGGCGACCTGGGCGAGGAGGCCCGCACGGCGCGACGGATGCTGGACGCCGCGGGGCTCGGCGACGCCTGGATCATGGCGAGCGGGGGACTGGACGAGTACTCGATCGCCGAGCTGGTCGCCCAGCGCGCACCCATCGACGGGTACGGCGTCGGGACCCGGATGGGTGTCTCGTGGGACGCGCCCGCACTGGACAGCGCCTACAAGCTGGTCTCCGTCGACGGCCGTCCGGTGATGAAGCTGTCCACCGGGAAGGTCACCGCCCCGGGCGCCAAGCAGGTCTACCGGTCCTGGGAGCGGAACAGCGACGTGCTCGCTCTGGCCGACGAGCCCCCTCCGGCACCGGCTCTCGAGCCCCTGCTTCAGCCGGCGATGAGGGCCGGCCGGCCCACGGTGCACGACGGCGGGCCGGCAGCGGCCCGGGAGCGGTTGCGGCGGGACCTGGAGAGGATGCCGCCGTCGGCTCGGCGGCTTCGCGCGCCGACGCCACGACGGGTGACCTGGAGCCGGGCGCTGCACGAGCTGACCGGTCGCCTGTCGCGCCAGCTGGCGCTCGCTGCCGGCCGAGCGCCGGCCCAGCCGGTCCCCGCCACCGAGGAGGAGTGACCCGGGTGGGGTCACACTGCGGGCGGTCGGAGCATGCAGGTGATCGGGGGGCAGCTTCCCGCTGCCGCACGTCCGACGGTCCGGAAGCCCTGTCGCTGGTAGAAGGGGATGGTGCGGGGGTTGGGGGTCTCCAGGTACGCCGGCAGCCCGTCGGCGTCGACGACCTCGAGGCACGTCGCCAGCAGGCCGGTCCCGAGACGGTTCCCCTGCGCAGCGGGGTCCACCCCCAGCCACGGCAGGTACCAGTGCGGGTACGTCGGATGGGCGTCGGCCATCTGGTCCAGGACGGCGAACAGGTCCCCGTGCTTCCCGGGCGCGACGGTGTCGGTGAGCAGGGTGGCCAGCGCCTCCCCGTCAGGCTCGGCGCCCGGCGGGAGCCACACCGCCACCGCGCCGTGGTCGGCCCTCTGCCAGACCGTTCCCCGGTCGAACGCCGGACCCCCGAACGCGGTCAGGAAGCGCGGGAAGTGCCGCAGGTAGTCATCCGCCCGCGGGTAGAGCCAACGCTCGACGGGGTCACCGGCGAAGGCCAGGACCAGCGTCGCCACCACCCGTGCCTCCTGGTCGCGGGACACGGTCGAGCCTTCAGCTCTGGACGGTGAACCTGAAGGTGTAGGCCGTCCCCTTCGCGTTGCGGGCGTGCAGGTGCATCACGCCGCGGGCACGTGAGTACGCGCCCGTCCCGCCGGTGATGGCGAGAACCGAGTCGCGGGCGTCGTAGAACGGGCCCTCGACGACCAGTGACCCCTTGGGCAGCAGGGTCGTGAACGAGCACTGCCACGCCTTGCCGACGACCGTGCGGATGCACGATCCCTGGTCACGACCGACCTTCGTGGAGTTGGCACTGTTGTAGATCGGGTTGGCGAAGGAGAGCAGGTCGCCGCTGCTGTCGCCGTTCGGCCCGAGGTCCACCACGGTGTCCGAGACGGCACGCTCGACCACCGTGATGCGAGGTGCCACCCGGTTGGCCGCGGCCGAGGCTCCGCTCACGGCACGGGCATCCGGGGTTGCCTGGGCCGCGTTGACCGCGAGCCCGGTCGTGGCGACGGCGGCCAGGACGATGCTGGCGACGACGAATCTCCTGGGCATGAGGCTCTCCGATCCGTAGGGCGGCCCGGCCGACCGCCCGGCTGACCAGGACTGGGGAAGGGGACCGTCCGGAGCGCCGCCGCGAACCCGGACCTGGTCTGCGCGATCGCCCAGCCAGGTCTCTCGGGCCTCCACCGCAGTGCGGTGGCTGCGACACACCTCGACGGACCCTCCCGAGGCAGCCCCACCGGCACATCGGCTCTTGCCGCATTGACTTGACCTCACGCTAGACCAGCCGCCGGGCCTCGAACAGCACCGCAATCTGCGCCAAACCGGGGGAGGCGACGGTTTTCGGCGCGCGCTCGCCGGAAAACTCGCGTCGGCCGTCGCCCACCCGGCGCCAGGTCATCCGCAGCAGCGACCGGGCCTCTCGACCCTGACGAGCAGCCGGTGGATCGCCCGACACTGGCAGAGCCGTGCAAGCCGCGCGCGGGCCGCCGGAAGGGGGCACGTCATGACCCAGCCCCAGGGCGCTGCCGCGATGCCGGCCGAGGTGCCACGGCCCCGGCCGGCGCCGACGGGGACCGTTCTTTGGCTGGACGACCCCGAGGCCACGGTGCTCTCCCGGGCGGGCGGCAAGGGCGCCAGCCTCGCCCGGCTGTGCCAGGCGGGACTGCCCGTCCCGGCCGGCTTCGTGGTCGGCACGGAGGTCTACCGGCGCTTCGTCGACGAGGCCGGGCTCGGCTCGCTGATCGCCCGCACGGCCGGTGAGGTGGCCGTCGCCGACGTGGACGCGGCGGCCGCCGCGTCGGCCACGCTGCTGGCGGCGTTCGAGGCGGCACCGGTGCCGCACCCGGTCGCCGAGGCGATCGCCGCAGCCTGGCGGCAGCTGGGCGGCGGCCCGGCGGCGGTGAGGTCGTCCGCGACCGCGGAGGACCTGCCGGAGGCCAGCTTCGCCGGCCAGCAGGACACCGTGCTCGGCGTCACCGGCGCCGACCACGTGACTGCGGCGGTCCGGCGCTGCTGGTCGTCGCTGTGGACGGCCCGGGCACTGGCCTACCGGGCCGGGCAGGGCATCGGCCACGCGGACGTCGCTGCCGCCGTCGTGGTCCAGCGGATGGTGGCCGCGGACGCGGCCGGAGTCCTGTTCACCGCCGACCCGCTGACCGGACGGCGCGACCACGTCATGGTGGAGGCCGTGCGTGGGCTGGCGGAGCCACTGGTCGGTGGTCGGGTGACACCCCAGCGGTGGGTGGTGGACGGGCCCACCCGCGCCGTCCTGACCGCGCCGGAAGCCACGGGTCAGGAGCCGCCGCTGGACGAGGCTCACCTCCGTGCGCTGACCGCGCTCGGTCTGCGGGCCGCCGACGTCCTCGGCGCTCCTCAGGACGTCGAGTGGGCCATCGTCGGCGACCGGTGCTGGATCGTGCAGTCCCGGCCGATCACCTCGCTGTTCCCGGTGCCGGCCGCTCCCGAGGGCGCCGCCGGGTTGCGCGTGTACATGCCGCTCAACCTCGTGGCGCAGGGCACGACCGCACCCTTCACGCCCGCCGGGTGCGCCTTCTTCGTCGCGACCGCCACGCGGACCTCCGCCTACTGGTCCCTGCGCCGCAAGGAGCGGTGGCAGGCGTCCTGGCTCCCGGCCGTGCTGGGACGACTGTTCTACGACGTCACACCGTTCGTGGCCTCCCCCCGGCTGGCGGCACGTCTCGTCGCCCGGCTCCGGCTCGGGGACCCGACGGCCGCCGCGGCGCTCGAGGAGTGGGTGCGCAGAGAGGGCGGCCGGTTGGCCCGCCCTCCGAACGTCGCGCTCGCGAGGGGCCTGTCGGTCTGGCTGCTCCGTCTGCTCCCCGGGCTGGTCGTGGCCGCGGCCGGTCCGGACCGTGCGCGGCGGCGGCTGCTCGGGCTCGCGGAGGACGAGTTCCACCGGCTGCAGCGCGAGGCGGCAGGTCGGACCACAGCGCTCGCGCGGGTGGACTTCACGTTCGGCACCCTGCCCGGGCGGGCCGTGGACCTGGTGATGGTCCAGCTCCCGACCGTGTACGTCGGTCTGCTGGCGGGCCCGCTCGCCGAGTGGCTGACCAGACGATGGCTGGGGTCCTCGGCGGGGGTCGAGCCGGTACGGCGCTGGCTGCCGCACGACCCGACGCTCGCCATGGGGGCCAGGGTGGCGCAGCTGGCCGCGTCCTGCGCCAGCGGCGGGGTCGAGCCGTCCCGGAACGCGCCGGGCGTCAGCGAGTTCCTGGCGACGTACGGACATCGGGCCCCGGCCCGGGAGATCGACATCGGGCTGGCGCGCTTCAGCGACGACCCCACCTACGTGGTGGATCTGGTCCGCGGCTGCCTCAGGGCCGGCGACCCGAGGGAGCTGCTGGACCGGCAGCGGTGCGGCGCCGAGCAGGCCGCGACAGCGGTCGACGACCTGGTCGCCGCGGTGCGCCGCGCACGGGGCCCGGTGCAGGCCCGGCTGCTGCGGGCCGTGCTCGTCCGGCTCCGGGAGCTCGGTGGCCTGCGGGAGCGGCCCAAGTTCGACCTCGTGCGGTTCATCGCGCTCGGCCGTCACCTGATGCAGCAGGTCGGCGAGTCGCTGGTGGCCGAGCAACGGCTCGACGACGCGGACGACGTGTTCTTCCTCGACCCGGCCGAGCTGCGTCACGCGCTGCAGGGGGAGTCGCTGGACCTGCGCGCCCGGGCGGCCGGCGGCCGCCGCGAGTACGAACGTGAGCTGGGCCGGCGGGCCGTCCCGCGGATCCTCACCAGCGAGGGAGAGACGGTCTACGGGCGGGCTGGTCCTCTCGTGCCGTCGGCCGGCACCCTGCTCGGCACCGGGGTCTCGCCCGGGGTGCACGAGGGTGTGGTCCGGGTGCTGGACTCGCCGGTCGGTGCCGGCCTGGCACCAGGGGAGGTGCTCGTGGCCGCGACCACCGACCCCGGATGGACACCGCTGTTCCTGCTCGCCGGGGCCCTGGTGATGGAGGTCGGCGGAGTCGTGTCGCACGGGGCGGTCGTGACCCGGGAGTACGGCATCCCGGCCGTCGCAGCCGTGCCCGACGCCACGCGACGTCTCCGGACCGGTCAGCGGGTGCGCGTGGACGGCGGGACCGGTGTGGTCCGGGTCCTGGACGGCAGCGCGGGCGGGTCCTGACGAGGACGTCTGCGCAACCGTGACCGCGTGTCCGATGATGCGGGGATGGCTCTCCCCACGGATGGTTACGACGGGCTCGACTTCTACTGCGACGTCGCGTTGCCGAACATCGCGGCGCTCGACGTCGTGCACGACGGTGCGAACGTCCTGGCCTACCGCCATACGCGCCCGTTCTGGGAGGTGCACGTCGTGCTGGTGCCCAAGCGCCATGTGGCTTCGCTGACCGACACGGCGGGGGCCGACGAGGCGCTCGTCCGGGAGCTGCTCACGGTGGTCAGGGACGTCGCGGGCGACGTCGAGGCCGAGCACGGGGCCGCGCGGGTGCTCACCAACCTGGGTGCCTACCAGGACTCCAAGCACCTGCACATCCACGTCAGCAGCGGCGAGCAGGTGCGCTGAGGGCAGCCGCCTCACACCGCCGAGTCAACCGAGACCGCGGTGGCCGGTCCACAGGGCACCGGCCCGGGCTGCGGCGTCGGCCACCAGAGCCGCCAGCTCAGGCCGGTCGGGGACGGGGAAGGAGACGTAGGTGCCTCGTCCGCCGCCGGTCGGCCGGCCGTAGGCCTTCGCCGCGAGGTGCCCGTCCGGGAGCAGCCGGACATTGAGCGTGGTGAGCGTGAACTCCTCACCGCGTCGCGTGTCCGTCCAGCGGAGCTCCTCCGGGATCGTGACGTTGATCGCCAGGGCGCTGACGACGTCGTCCATGACGGCATTCTCACCCGAGTCGGCGTGTCCGTCGTGCCGAGGTGCCGCACCGGGGGCAATGGGTGCCTGAGCTGACGTCGAGGTCCTGTCCGCAGCCGCACACGTCAGGGGACTCCACCCGGGCGGTGGCGCTCCTCACGCGCGTCGAGGTACATCGGTGCTGCTCCGTGTTCATCGTTCTCACCTGCAAGCCGTGCGGCCCCCTGCTCACTGGCTTGTTCGTGCCGAGCCCCTGGTCGGCTTGCTCCACCGGCTCCCGGGCTAGCTGCGTGCACGCGCACCTCAACCGGCGGGCGGCGCGCTCCGCTCCGGTGCCGGACGCCTCGTGTCGCCGCCGTCGCGTGTCGCGGCGGCGTCGGTGAGCCATCGCGTGAGTGCGGTCGCGAGGGCAGCGGGCTTGTCGAGCTGGACCAGGTGGCCGGCGCCCTCGATGACGTGGAGCCTGGCCCCGGGGACGAGGTCGACCAGACGATGGGCGCGGTCGACGGGGATCCAGGCGTCCTCGCGTCCCCAGATGACCAGCACCGGGACATCGAGCTGCGGGTAGAGGTCTTCCATCTCGTCGGTGTACGCCTGGTCCGCCTGTGCGATCTGTCGGTAGAAGGCGGCTTGACCCGGTGCGTCCAGCCAGGGCGAGACGAGGGAGTCCATGACGGCTGGTGCGATCCCGACATGGCTGGCGCCCGCGATGTAGGCCCGCAGGGCACCCTCGTGGACGGCACGCGGAAGGGCGCTGAACACGTCCGCGTGCTCTCGCACCAGACGGAAGAAGTCCGAGCCCCACGGTGCCAGCGCGACGACGTCGACCAGGGCCAAGGACGCGACGGGGGCCCGGTGCAGCAGGTGCGCTCGCAGTGCTACCGCGCCGCCGTAGTCGTGTGCGACGACGTGCGGCGCGCGGAGCTCCCAGAACGCGAGCAGGTCCGCGAGCAGCTCACCCTGCACGTCCAGGGACACCCGGTGAACGGCGCGCTTGGACGACTGTCCGTACCCGGGCATGTCCCAGACGTGGACGGTGAAGAACGGGGCCAACGCCTCGGCGAACGGTCGCCACAGCTCCGAGGACCAGGGAGTCCCGTGGCAGAGGACGACGTCCGGACCCGTCCCGAGACGTCCCCAACGAACGACCCGGCCTCGCCAGTCGAGCTCCTCGGTCAGCACGGTCCTCATGCTTCCAGACCGGGCGACGACGTCCGTACGGCCGCGATGGCGTGCGCTGCTGCGCCGGAGAAGACGGGTCGTTCTGGGGCGTCGGTGCTCTTCCCCTCCGCCATTACCTGGTGGTAACACTGGGTGGTAGCCAACTGGGAGGCACGCAGATGGGCCACGACGTGACCGAGACCGACGCCCAGTCCCGCCTCGACGACCTCGAGCCGGCACCCGTTCCGGAGCCGACCGGAGCCGAGTCGCCGCCCGCGTCGGGCAGCCGGGTGGACGCGACCGAGGCGGAGGCTCGCGAGCTGGCCGAGGCTGCCCGCGAGACCGCGTGGAGCCGGCCGAGCTTCGCCAAGGAGCTCTACCTGGGGCGCTTCGACCTCTCCCTCGTCCATCCCCACCCGCGCGGCGCGGCCGTCGACGTCGAGCGCGGCGAGGCCTTCCTCGCCGAGCTGCGCGCGGTGTGCGAGACGCTCGACGGCCAGCGGATCGAGCGCGAGGACCGGATCCCCGACGAGTACCTCGCGGCGCTGTCGGACATCGGCACGTTCGGGATCAAGATCCCGCGACAGTACGGCGGCCTGGGGCTCAGCATGGCCTACTACGGCAAGGCCCTGACCATGGTCGGGTCGGTGCACCCGAGCATCGGAGCCCTGGTCTCGGCGCACCAGTCGATCGGGGTCCCGGAGCCGGTCAAGATGTTCGGCAGCGAGGAGCAGAAGCGGCGGTTCCTGCCGCGCTGCGCCGGTGGCGCGGTCACCGCGTTCCTGCTGACCGAGCCCGACGTCGGCTCCGACCCGGCCCGGATGTCCTCGACGGCCACGCTGACCGAGGACGGCACGGCGTACCTCCTCGACGGGGTGAAGCTGTGGACCACCAACGGCGTCATCGCGGAGCTGGTCGTGGTGATGGCGCGGGTGCCGGAGCACCAGGGAGGCCGCGGCGGCATCAGCGCCTTCGTGGTCGACACCGCGTCGGAGGGGATCACGGTCGAGCGGCGCAACGCCTTCATGGGTCTCAGGGGCCTGGAGAACGGCGTGACCCGCTTCCACCAGGTGCGCGTGCCGGTCGAGAACCGGCTCGGCCGGGAGGGCGAGGGGCTCAAGATCGCGCTCACCACGCTGAACACCGGACGGCTGTCCATCCCCGCCCTGTGCGCGTCCGCCGGGAAGTGGTCGCTGAAGATCGCCCGCGAGTGGTCGGGCGCACGGGTGCAGTGGGGACGCCCGGTCGGGCAGCACGGCGCGGTCGCGGAGAAGATCTCGTTCATCGCCGCGACGACGTTCGGCCTGGAGGCCGTGCTGGGCCTGTCCGCCGAGCTGGCGGACGCCGGCTCGAAGGACATCCGCATCGAGGCGGCGCTGGCCAAGCTCTGGTCGAGCGAGATGGCGTGGCTGGTGGCCGACGAGCTGGTCCAGATCCGGGGCGGACGCGGCTACGAGACCGCCGCCTCTCTCGCCGCGCGGGGCGAGCGGGCGGTCAACGCCGAGCAGATCCTGCGCGACCTGCGGATCAACCGGATCTTCGAGGGCTCCACCGAGATCATGCACCTGGTCGTCGCCCGGGAGGCGGTCGACGCCCACCTGAGCGCCGCGGGTGACCTGGCCGTCGCCGACGCCGACCTGCGCCGCAAGCTCAGGGCCGCGGCCAAGGCCAGCGGGTTCTACGCCAGGTGGCTGCCGCAGCTGGCCGCGGGCAAGGGCACCGTGCCCGGGTCGTACCACGAGTTCGGGCCCCTTGCCCGGCACCTGCGCTACGTCGAGCGATCCTCGCGCAAGCTGGCCAGGCAGACGTTCTACGGCATGTCCCGGTGGCAGGCGAGGCTCGAGCACAAGCAGGGCTTCCTGGGCCGGATCGTCGACATCGGTGCTGAGCTGTTCGCCATCGCCGCGGCCTGCTCACGAGCCGAGATGCTGCGCCACGACGACCCCGAACGCGGCCGGACGGCCTACGCGCTGGCCGACGCGTTCTGCGAGCAGGCCCGGCTGCGCGCCGATCACCTGTTCGACCGGTTGTGGGCCAACACCGACGACACCGACCGGCAGATCGCGCGCGGTGTCCTCGACGGGGAGTTCACCTGGCTCGAGGAGGGCGTGCTCGACCAGTCCGAGGGGACCGGCCCGTGGATCGGCCCCTGGGCGCCGGGACCGAGCGAGTCCGAGACGGTACGACGCCACTACCGCTGAGCGAGACCTCGAACGGAAGCGCGATCCTGGACCGCTGAGTCAGACTTGAGGTCATGGACCTCGACCAGGCACGCGAGTTCGTGCGCACCCACCACAGGGCGGTGCTCGCCACGCGCACCTCCACCGGCATCCAGCAGAGCCCGGTCCTCGTGGGCGTGGACGACCACGACCGGCTCACCATCAGCAGCCGCGAGACGGCGTTCAAGACGAAGAACCTCCGCGCCGACCCGTGGGCACAGCTGTGCGTGCTCGACGACGGGTTCTTCGGTCCCTGGGTCTACGTCGAGGGGGAGGCCGAGGTGGTCTCGCTGCCGGAGGCCATGCAGCCGCTCGTGGAGTACTACCGCGGCATCGCGGGCGAGGCGGAGGACTGGGACGAGTACCGAGCCGGCATGGAGCGGGAGCGGCGGGTGATCCTCCGGGTCACGCCGACGCGGGCCGGGCCGGACCGCCAGGGGTGAGGGCCCGGTGAGACGCCCGCGCATGCGCCCAGGCGGACGAAGGGGGTCGTCCGCATGTCGATGACCGGCACCGCCTTCCTCGCCCTCGTCGCGATCCTCACCGCCGTGGCCGTGGCCGTGGCGGTCGTCCGCTGGTCGTCGCTGGCCGGTCCGGGGGTCGGGAAGGTACTGGGCCGGGTGGGGGTCCTCGTCCTGATCAACCTGCTGGTGCTGCTCACGGTGGCGGTCCAGGTCAACGACCAGTACCTCTTCTTCGCCGGGTGGAGCGACCTCAGAGGAGCGCTGACGGGGACCATCACGACGACCACGATCAGTCGGGGCGGTGCCGCGCGCACGGCGGCCACGAACCGCGTTGCCGGGCACGCGGCCCGCGCAGGTACGACGCTGCCGCCCCTCCCCGTGGGCCGGATGACGGCGAACCGGGTGATCACCTACTCCGTCAAGGGCCCGGCCAGCGGGCTGACCGGCGAGGTCAGCGTGCAGCTCCCGCCGGGCTACACCAAGGCCGGGAACACCACCCGCTACCCGGTGATGGAGGCGTTCCAGGGGTACCCCGGGACGACCCAGCAGTGGATCACGGTCATGAACCTGGGTGGCGCGATGGCGACGGCGGTCGCCAAGCACCAGATGAGGCCGGCGCTCATCGTCGAGCCCCAGACGGAGTTCCCGCTCGGCACGGACACCGAGTGCGTGAACGGACGACCGGGGCTGCCGCAGGTGGAGACCTTCCTGACGGTCGACGTACCGAGCTGGGTCACCCACCACTTCCGGGTGCGGACCGACCGGTCGTCCTGGGCGGCCATCGGGCTGTCGACCGGAGCCTGGTGCGCGGCCATGGCGTCGATGCTGCACCCGGCGCAGTACTCGGCGGCGATCGTGATGGGTGGGTACTTCCGGCCCGAGTTCGGGCCGGTCTACCAGCCCTTCGTGCCCACCGGCCCCCTGGACCATCGTTACAACCTGGTCCACCTCACGCGGCGCACACCGCCGTCTCTGGCGATGTGGCTGGAGACCTCCCACTCCGACAAGGTCTCCTACGGCTCCTCGGCCCCCTTCATCAAGGCGGCGCGACCACCTCTGGCGGTCCACGCCGTCGTCCTGCAGCACGCCGGCCACCGGATCGGTCTCTGGCAGCAGCTGTTGCCATCGAGCCTGCAGTGGCTCGGAAAGAACGTCCCGGGGTTCCACTAGCCGACGGCGACGCTCCGACGACCTGCGTGACCGACTCGCAGCGGAAGGTCCTTCAGACGGCGGGCCGTGGAGCCGATGTAGGAGGCGTGATCTCGGGAGTCCAGAGACCTGGGTGGCGGCCGCGCGGTGGTTCCCGTCGTGCCCGCCTGGTGGTCGTGACCGTCCTCGTGGCCCTCTTCGTCGGCAGCAGCCCGGTGTACGCGACGGGCCACCACGAACGAGCCGCCCACGGTGGTGGGCCCCAGGCGAGGAAGCACGTCGCCGCGAGACATCTCGCGAAGAAGCGGGCCGCCCGCAGGAAGAAGCCGCACGCCCGCTCGTCGACCCACGGCGCCGCCCCCGTGACGGCCTCCACGCCGGCCCCGACGCCCGCCGCCTCCACGGCCACCGCCGCCGGCCTGGCGACCGGCACCCGGCTCGCGCCGGCGAAGCGGGGCACGTCCGGGGTCTCGCCGTCGGGGTGGCTGACCACCGGGGACGCCACGCGCCGGCTCAGCGCCCTGACGGCGGCCGAGCTCGAGCCGAGCACGTCGCGGTCCGCCGTCCACGTCGCCGTCGACGACACCACCCGCTACCAGTCGATGGACGGGTTCGGGGCGGCGCTCACCGAGTCCTCGGCGCACCTGCTGATGCAGCTGAAGCCCGCGGCCCGGACCGCGGCGCTGCGGTCCTTGTTCGACCCGGTCACCGGCGCCGGGATGGACCTGGTGCGGCTGCCCCTGGGCTCGAGTGACTTCGCCATGTCCCGCTACACCTACGACGACCTGCCCGCGGGCCAGACCGACCCGACCCTGAGCCGGTTCACGCTCGCGCACGACGACGCCGAGATCGTGCCGGTCCTGCAGGAGGCCCTGCAGATCAACCCCTCCCTGCGCGTGCTGGGCACCCCGTGGAGCGCGCCCGCGTGGATGAAGAGCAACCAGTCGCTGCTGGGCGGCACGCTGGGCGACGGCTACTCCGACGTCTACGC
>Ga0308176_10001701_pt1 | contig 13855 bp, 15 predicted proteins | sample PhyCR2_3_FD_203890 | JGI IMG/M metagenome (GOLD analysis project Ga0308176, IMG submission 203890) | Soil microbial communities from UC Gill Tract Community Farm, Albany, California, United States - DLSLS.C.R2 | ecosystem: Environmental > Terrestrial > Soil > Agricultural land | place: USA...
GCCGAACGCCGAGCTGCCGCACGAGGCGTTCGTCGACCGGCTGCACCAGGCGATCGCATCGATTGCCGAGGCCAACGGCGTGGAGAAGCCGCTCGTCGAGGTCGAGCTCGCGGACAGGTCGCGGTTCGTGCTCGAGCGGATCGAGCCCGAGCCCGGCTTCGGGATGGTGACGCTCTACGTGACGGACGCTCGAGACGACGCGCCCGACGCGCTCATTGTCCCGATCGGCTCCCTGCGGCGGATCGAGCTCAGCAAGTCGCCGGACGATCGAATCCAGCGCTTCGGGTTCAGCGTCCCGCCCGCGTAGACGAGCCACGGCGCGACCAGCAGCGCCATCACGTCGAACCACACGTAGCCGCTCGCGACACCGCTCGGCGGGTTCCCGTCCGGGATCCCGAGACCGGGCAGCGTTGAGGCCCAGCGCCACGTCCCGATCGAGGTCCCGTACAGCTCGAGCGCGGCGACGGCGAGGAAGACGCCGGCATAGGTCGCCCGCGCGCGCGAGCGCCAGAGAAAGACGAGCAGCAGCGGCACGCCGAAGGCGCCGGCGACGTCGAGCTGTGGCAGCACCGTGAGACCCGCGATCCCCCAGGCCGTGGCGCCGACCGCTGCGGCCCAGACGACCGCGCGACCGCGCAGGCTGCGGCTCAGCGCGATGCCACTCAGGTAGACGAGCCCGTGTGCCGGCGGGATGAAAAGCGGCAGGTTGTGCAGGCGGTAGTGGTAGACGCCCCAGACGAGCGAGCCCGTCACCTCGCCGGTCGTCGCGAACAGCACGACGCCGACCGCCTGCGCCCGCACGAGCGGCGCGAGCGGTCGCAGCGCCACGGCGAGGACGACGAACGTGAGCGCGCCCAGGGCGAGCTGCCCGTGGAGCGACACCTGGGTGTCGACCGCGAGGAGCGCCGCCAGGTACGCCGGCAGAACGGCCGCGTACCGCCGAGGAACCGTCATCGCCGGTACTGGAGCTCGTGCCAGCTCGGGGTGGGGAGGAGCTCGAGCAGGGCGCGGCCGCCGTTCGTGTCGGCGAACGTGAAGTCCTGGCGCTCGTCGTCCCAGTCCACCTCGAGCAACCCCTCCTTCACGCGGTGGTCGAGCCACGCGCTGCGGAAGACGAGCTTCTTGAGCCAGTAGACGAGCGACTCCCCGCGGACGAGCGCGAGCGCGTCCCAGTGGCGAACGAGGTACTCGCCGAGCGGGCTGCGCGGCGTCCCGATCGCGTCGCGCTCGACGAGTTCGACGAGGTCGGCGGTCTCGTCCTCGTCCAGCTCGGGATCGGAGACGAGACCGAGGCGCACCGCCGCCGCCGTGACCCGCTCCTCGAAGTCGACGCTGTTGAAGGAGAAGCGGTAGCCGAGGAACTCGACTATGTAGTCGTCGCCGGAGTGATAGTTGCCGGCCGCTTCCACGGCGGCAGCGTACCCTGGCGGGATGCGGGTAGTCCGCTATGCGGTGGCTCTCGTGGCCGTCCTCGCGATGGTTGCGCTCACCGCCTGGGCACTTGCGTGGCCGTTCGAGAAGGCGGTCTATCTGGCCCCGGTGATCGTGGTGGGTGGAACCGCCGCGGTCGGCCTTCTACTCCTGTGGGGAAAGATCGCGCTCAGCTCCTTGCGGGAGTCGCGTCATCCGCGGCGAGTGCTCGCCTACTGGCTCCTCGGCCTCGGGCTACTCGTCCTCCTGACGGTGCTCGGCGTCAAGCTCCCGAGCGAGGGCGGCTAGCGGCCGGTCGATCTCGTCGCGCGTTGCGTAGCCCGCGACGGAGCGCCTCGGGGGACGGCGCGGCAACGGACGTCTCCTAACTCCATCCCAAACCCCCACCCACCCGGGGACCGGTGAAGCGTGCCGCTTCACCGGTGGCGAGCGTGTGGCGGCTTAGTCACGTGAGTCCGGCAGTTCGGCCCTCACTGTCCCCTTCGGTCAGGCGCCGGCGCGGATTCCGTCCGCCCGTCCCCGTAGCTTGGCTGGGCATGTACGAAGGCACCTGGACACTCGCCGACTGCCCGCCCGACGCTCAGGCCGGCCTCGTCCGCGAGCTCGGCATCTCGGAGTTGACGGCTGCGGTACTGGTCCGGCGCGGCTACTCCGACCCTGCTGCCGCGCGCCGCTTTCTCGACGGCGAGCAGCCGCCGCACGATCCCTTCCTGCTCGGGGACATGGAGGCAGCGTGCGCGCAGATCCAAGCCGCGGTGGAGGAGCGTCGCCGGATCTGCGTCCACGGCGACTACGACGTCGACGGCATCGCCGCCACCACCCTCGCCGTTCTTCTCTTGCGCGAGCTCGGCGCCGAGGTCACCTGGCACCTCCCGAGTCGCTTCGACGAGGGCTACGGCGTCCGGAGCGAGACGCTTGCCCGGCTCGCGGACGAGGGCTGCGGGCTCGTCCTCACCGTCGACTGCGGGATCACGGCCGTTGCCGAGGTCGCCGAGGCGAGAGAACGCGGGCTCGACGTCGTCGTCACGGACCATCACCGGCCCGGCGAGACGCTGCCCGACTGCCCCATCGTGGCGACGCGCCCGTCCGCGTATCCATTCCCAGAGCTTTGCGGGACGGGAGTGGTCTTCAAGCTGGGCCAGGCTCTGTTCGGGGTCGACTCCGACGTTCCCCGTCGTCATCTCGACCTCGTCGCGCTCGCGACGATCGCCGACGTCGTCCCGCTCGTCGACGAGAACCGTTCGCTCGCCATCGCCGGGCTGCGCGCCCTCGCGCGCACGGCGAAGCCCGGTCTTCGCGCACTCATGAAGAGCGCCGGCGTCGACCCTGCCACGGTCGACGCGGGAGCCGTCGGTTTCCGCCTGGCGCCGCGCCTGAACGCGGCCGGCCGCCTCGGGCACCCGCGAGAGGCACTCGAGCTGCTGCTCACCGAGGATGAGGCGGAGGCTCGGCGGCTCGCCGACTCGCTCGAGGAACTGAACCGCGAGCGCCAGGCCGTGGAGGGCAGGATCCTCCGCGAGGCTGTCGCCCAGGTCGAGGCGTGGCCGCCCGAAACGCGTGCCCGCCGCGCCTATGCAGTCGCCGGCGCCGACTGGCACGAGGGCGTGATCGGCATCGTCGCCTCGCGCCTCGTCGAGCGCTACCACCGTCCGGTCGTGCTCATTGCGGGCACCGACGGCGACTGGAAGGGATCCGGCCGCTCGGTCCCCACCTTCGACCTGCACGGCGCCCTCGGCGCGTGCTCCGCCCTGCTCGGGCGCTGGGGCGGCCACCGCGCGGCGGCGGGCCTCTCGATAGCCGAGGAGAACGTCGACGCATTCGCCGCAGCCTTTGCCGAGCAGGCTGCCACGGTGCTCGCCGAGGAAGACCTCGAGCCGGTGACCTCGATCGACGCAGTCGTGGCACGGGGAGCGGACCTGTCTCTCGACCTCTGCGCCGAGCTCCGGAAGCTCGCGCCGTTCGGGCTCGGAAACCCGGCGCCGGTGCTACTCGCTCCCGGCTGCGGGCTCGCCGAGCTCGCGACCGTAGGCGACGGCAAGCACCTTCGCTTCCGGGTCCGACGGGGCGGCCGCGACGCCGGCAGCGCGATCGCATTCGGGCAGGGCTCGCGCCTCGAGGTGTTCCGGCCCGACGTCCTCTACGACGTCGCGTTCCGCCTCGAGGAGAACCACTGGAACGGAACGGTCGCGCCGCAGCTCGTCGTCCGCCGCGTCTTCGCTAGTGCTCCCCGCTATCGCGAGCTCCGCGATTGGTTCGCGCAGGAGTGGGTCAAGCCGGCGGCCGCCCGCGATCCGGAGGCCGCTGCGGTCTTTGCGGAGCTAGGTCTCGAGGACGGTGCCCACCGCGACCTGCTCGAGTCAGCGCGTTTCCGCGCCCTCCTCGCCGCGGAGCCGCCGCTCGCTCGCGCCGCATGATCCGCCTCGCGTGCGAGGACGGTGGCCGCCGTACGACTCGGGTTCCGGGGGGCAGTGCTCGGTCCGGAGGGCGACTCTGCGGCAGCGTCGTCTACTCGGAGCCGTTCAGGCACTGAGCGAGCGCGAGGGCGAGCCGCAGCGCGGCGCGATAACGGCGATATGCAGCCATGGAACGCGTCACTTCGATCCCTCGACGACCGTTCCTCCCGCACAGATTCGCCCCGAAACCCGGGAGTACACTGAGACAGTGACGACGCTGGAGGCAGGCGAGAGGCACGAGGAGCTCCTCGAAGCGCTGCTCGCCGAGCTCGCCGCGCAGCACGCGGAGGTCGACGTCGAGCTCGTCACGCGCGCCTTCCGCTTCGCCGCCGCGGCGCACGAGGGACAGCAGCGACGCTCAGGCGAGCCGTTCATCACGCATCCCGTCGGCGTCGCCTCGATCTGCGCCGGCCTGCGCCTCGACGAGCAGACCATCGCCGCCGCGCTCCTCCACGACGTCGTCGAGGACACCGGTGTCGAGCTCGAAACCCTGCGCGAGGAGTTCGGCGACGAGATCGCCTTGCTCGTCGACGGCGTCACGAAGCTGACGCGCGTCCAGTTCCAGACCCGCGAGCAGGCGGAGGCCGAGAACTACCGGAAGATGGTCGTGGCGATGGCCGAGGACGTGCGCGTCATCCTCGTAAAGCTCGCCGACCGCCTCCACAACCTCAGGACGATCGAGTACCTCGGCAAGCAGAAGCAGATCCAGAAGTCGCGGGAGGCGCTCGAGGTCTACGCGCCGCTCGCGCATCGGCTCGGTATCCACGCACTCAAGTGGGAGCTCGAGGACCTCGCCTTCCAGACGCTGCACCCGCGCAAGTACTCCGAGATCAAGACGATGGTCGCCGAGCGCCGCGCCGACCGGGAGGGTCACGTCGCGGAGGCCGCCGACGTGCTGCTCCGCGAGCTCGAGAAGGTCGACATCCCGGTCGACATCTCGGGCCGCGCGAAGCACTTCTACTCGATCTACGACAAGATGGCCCGCAAGGGCCGCGAGTTCAACGAGATCTACGACCTCACTGCGATGCGCGTGATCGTCGAACGCAACGCCGAGGAGGGAACGCGCGACTGTTACGGCGCGCTCGGTCTCATCCACTCCCTCTGGAAGCCGATGCCCGGCCGCTTCAAGGACTACATCGCCATGCCGAAGTTCAACGGCTACCGCAGCCTCCACACGACCGTCATCGGCCCGGAGGGGCGTCCACTAGAGATCCAGGTGCGGACGCGCGAGATGCAGCAGACCGCTGAGCTCGGCGTCGCGGCGCACTGGGCATACAAGGGAGACGGGCGACGCCGCTCGAAGGCGGCGGACGACGAGTGGAACACCTGGGTGCGGCAGTTGATGGACATCAACGCCGACGAGGCCGATGCCGCCGAGTTCGTGAAGAGCTTCCGCACCGACCTCTTCGACGAGGAGGTGTTCGTCTTCACCCCGAAGGGCGAGGTGAAGACACTGCCGGCGGGCGCGACGCCGATCGACTTCGCCTACGCCGTCCACACCGACGTCGGGCACCGCACGGTCGGCGCGAAGGTGAACGGGCGGATCGTGCCCCTCCACTACCGCCTGCGCAGCGGCGACCGCGTCGAGATCCTCACCGGCAAGTCCGCCGCGCGCGGCCCGTCGCGCGACTGGCTCTCGCTCGTCGCGTCGTCGCGAGCCCGCAACAAGATCCGGCAGTTCTTCTCCCGCGAGCAGAAGGAGGATCTCGAGGCGAAGGGCCGCGAGCTACTCGAGAACGCGCTCAAGGGGCAGAACCTGCCCTACAAGAAGTTGGCCGGATCCGCCGTGCTCGCCGGCGTGATCCGGGAATCCGGCTACAAGAAGGCCGAGGAGTTCTACATCGCGCTCGGCTCCGGGAAGCTGACCGCCTCGAAGATCGTCGACAAGGTCCTCCAGCAGCTCAAGGTCGGCGAGGTCGCCGAGGAGCAGGTACCGGTCAAGAAGCCACGGGCGCGCGAGGCCGCCGGCAGCGACAGCTACGGGATCAATGTGATCGGCGTCGAGGACGTCCTCGTGCGGCTTGCGAAGTGCTGCACGCCGGTTCCGGGCGACGACATCGTCGGCTACATCTCGCTCGGCAAGGGGATCACGATCCACCGCGGCGATTGTCCGAATGTCCGCGCGCTGCGCCGCAACCCCGAGCGGTTCACGCCGGTCGAGTGGGAGGGAGGCGGCAGCCAGAGCTTCCGCGTCCAGATCGCCGTCGACTCCTGGGACCGGCCGCGCCTGCTCGAGGACGTGGCCCGGACGTTCGCCGAGCACGGCTCCAACATCGTCTCCTACGGCGGCACCGTGGAGGACCAGATGGCCCGGAACTGGTACGTCGCCGAGGTCGGCGACGTCAAGGCGCTCCGCGGCCTGCTCGGCTCGCTCCGCAACGTCGACGGCGTGTTCGACGCCCGCCGAGTTACACCCTCGTAACGTTCCCTCGTTCGAGGGATACAGGCTCAGCGACCGTGGGTTACCCCTTTCGAGGGAGAGGCCGCTGCCGGTGCGGGGCGCGCCCCTCGAACGAGGGACGGGATCGTTAGCTTTGCCACACCTCGCCACCGGTGTCCCAGCCGACGAGGCAGAGGTCGGCGATCCCGGCGGCGACTGTCTCGAGCTCCGCAGCCGCGACGTCGCCGTCGACTGCGAGCTCGGCGACCCGCGTGTCTCGCCACAGCACCGGGACGGCCGTGCGCCGCTCGGGATCCGGCGTTCCCGCCTCCGGCCCGAGCACGAGTCTCTCGTCCTCGACGAAGTAGATCCCGGCCCACGCGCAGTCCTTCCGCGCCGCGAGCTCGGCGACGGCCCGCCGCAGGATGTCGTCGGCGTCAGCCGACATCGAAGGGCGCCCGGTACGCACCCGGAATGGGGATCGGACGGCGCTTCTCGAGATCGATGAAGACGAGTGTCTGATGGGCGGTGACGAGGAGCGTCCCTTCGGGCACCTTGAACGCTGCGAACTCGTAGGTCATGCTCGTCCGCCCGATCTTCGAGACCCGGATGTGGATCTCGAGCTCGTCGTCGAAGCGAGCCGGAGCGAAGTACTCGACGTCGTTTGCCCGCATCACGAACTCGCCGCCGGCTTCCCGATGCAGAAAGCCGAGGGAGCGCAGGTACTCGACGCGGGCGAGGTCGAAGTACGGGTTGTAGCGGCCGTAGTAGACGATCCCCTGTGCGTCGGTGTCCGAGAAGCCGACGCGAGTCCTGGTCGAAAAGGCGTACTCGTCGCTCACGAGCGGATCACCTCGAGCACCTCGTCGCGCTTCTGCTCCATCAGCTCCTCGGAGGTCGCCTCGAGATTGAGGCGCAGCAAGGGCTCGGTGTTCGAGGGCCGCACGTTGAAGTGCCAGTCGTCGAAGTCGACAGAGATCCCGTCGAGGTGCGAGATGCGCCCGTCGGCGTAGCGCTCCTTCAGCTCCTGCAGCTTCAGCGCGACATCCGGAACCGGCGTGTTGAGCTCGCCGGTGATGAAGTACCGCGAACGGAACGGCGCGAGGATCTCCGACAGCCGGCCGCGCTTGGAGATCAGCTCGAGCATGAGGAGGAACGGGACGACGCCCGAGTCGGCCTGGCTGAAGTCGCGAAAGTAGTAGTGGCCGGAGACCTCGCCGGCAAAGGCGGCGTCCTCCTTGCGCATCCGCGCCTTGATGAACGCGTGGCCGACGCGGTTCACGAGCGGGACGCCTCCGTAGCGCTCGATCGTGTCCGGCACGGCCCGGCTCGCCCGCACGTCGTAGATGATCTTTGCGCCGGGCTCCTTCTCGAGCACGGTCCCGGCGAACAGCGCGGTCACGAAGTCGCCCGGGACGAACTCGCCCGTGTCGTCGACGAAGAAGCAGCGGTCGGCGTCGCCGTCGAAGGCGACCCCGAGGTCGGCGTCCTCCTCGAGAGTCTTGCGCACGATGAACTCGCGGTTCTCGGGCAGGAGCGGATTCGGCTCGTGGTTCGGAAACGAGCCGTCGGGGTCGAAGTAGCAGCGGACCGCCTCAACGGGGAGGCGCTCGAGCACCGGTGGCAGCATCGTGCCCGCCATCCCGTTCGCCGCATCGATCACGACCTTCAGCGGCTTGATCGCGGGCAGCTCCACGAACGACAGCACGCGATCGACGTACGCGGGCCAGATGTCGTAACTCACCCGCGCGCCTGCCGTGACTTCCCCGTCAAGGTAACTGGTACCGGGTCGTGTCCCTTCGGCCATTGCGCGGTCGCGGACGTCGAGGAGGCCGGACTCGCCTCCGACCGGCAGCGCGCCGCGACGGACGAGCTTCATCCCGGTGTACTGCCTCGGATTGTGCGAGGCCGTGACCATCGCGCCGCCCTCGAGCCCGAGCGAGCCGACCGCGAAGTAGACCATCTCGGTTCCGACCAGACCGAGGTCGAGAACCTCCGCCCCGGCCGACGCTGCGCCGCGCATCAGCGCTTCCTGCATGGCAGGCGACGAGAGGCGCATGTCGCGCCCGACGGCCATCCGGCGCGGCTCGAACTGCTCGACGTAGGCGCGGCCGATCGCCTCCGCGCCGGCCTCGTCGAGCTCGTCGGGATAGATCCCGCGCACGTCGTACGCCTTGAAGACTTTCGGATCGAGCACGGCGCGATGCTACGCGCGCGCGAGCAGCACGTTCCCGATCAACCGTGTCGAGGCTGCGTCGGGCGCCTCGCTGATCACCGTCGCCGGCCGCTCGAACCGTGCGAGCGCCTCGCGCAGCGGCTCGGCACGTAGCGTTCCCGCGCCGTACGGGAGGTGCTTCGTCTCGTTGCGGTTCGCGTACTGGATGTCGCTGAAGTGGATGTGGAACGGCGCGCCGACTTCGAGCACGGCGTCCGCTCCGGCGAGGGCGCCGGCGAACGCATCGGCCTCGAGGAAGGCGCCGTCGCTCGTCGCGTGCATGTGGGCGAAGTCGAGCACGGGCCGGACGAAGTCGACCTGCGCCGCGATCGCGAGCACGTCATCCACCGTGCCAAGGTCGCGCACGCGTCCCATCACCTCGACGCCGAACGGGACGAGGCGTCCCTTCGCTTCCAGACGCTCGCGGAGGTCGCCGAGCTGGTCGACCACGTCGGCGATCGCCTGCTTCCGCTCGCGGCCCAGGAGGAACCCCGGATGAAAGACGATGAGCCGCGCGCCGCAGGCCTGCGCGAGGCCCGCGGTGTGATCGAGCATCCCGAGCGCCATCTTGAACTTCTTGCCACGGTCCGCATGGCCCATGAACGCGGCCAACGGGGCATGCACCGAGAGGACGATGTCGGCGGCGGCTGCCGCGGCTCCGAACAGCGGAGCCGTCTCGTAGTCGAGCCAGAAGCCGCTGACGAAGCCGATCTCGCAGGCCCGATAGCCCTCGGCCTCGAGCGCCGCGAACGTCTCCTCGAAGGTCGGAGCCTCGGGCAACCCGCTGGGGCCGTACCGGATCTCGCCCATGCGCGGAGCCTATGCCGTCCGACCCTTTTTCTACGTTTTTCGTCATGCCGAAGAGCCCTTCCAGAATCGACCTGCTCGAGCTCGACATCGACCTCCGCCTCGCCGACCTCTGGCGCGAGACCCTCGACGTCACGGACTGGAACCTCGAAGTCGTCGCCGCATTCCTCCGGGCCGCGTACGGGAAGGGCTACTGCGACGCGCTCACCGAGGACGCGCCCGGCTCGCTCTGCCACGAGCACGGGTACCGCATCCCCGGGCGCAAGCCGACCAAGTCGCCGCAGAGCTAGCCGAGCGGAGCCAGCCGCGGCTCGAACTGCCGCTCCCGCGGGCGCGAGCGGGCTACGATGCAGCCCGTGGGATCCAGTCCTGCGCGGCTCGTGATCGCCCTGTCGGTGGCGGGCGCGCTTGCCATCTTCGTCGTCTACACAGCCCTCGCCGGAAACGGCGTCGCCGACGTCACCCCGAGCACCCTTGCCGGACACACCGGTGACGTCTCGCTGGTGGGCACCGTCGTCGGGAAGCCGCAGCCGAACGCCGCCTATACGAAGGCCGGGATGCGGTTCCAGCTCAAGGATGTTCGGAGCAAGAACCCGGCGCGCGTCCCGGTCGTGTACCACGGCAGCGTGCCCGACCAGTTCAAGACAGGACGGGACCTCGTTCTCGAGGGAACGCTCCGGAACGGGGTCTTCGTCGCGAAGCCTGGCTCGATGATCACGAAGTGCCCCGACCACTACGCGGGCGCCAAGCCCAAGACCTGATCTGATGGCCGCGCTCGGGCGCGCCGCGCTCCTCCTCGCCTTCGGCCTCGTCGCCTACGCGCTGGTCGCGGGCTCGTACGCGGCCTGGAAGCGGCGGCGCAGGCTCGCCGTCTCGGCGCAGAACGCGCTGCTCGCGGCTTTTCCGGTGACGCTCGTCGCGGCGATCATCCTCCTCGTCGCGCTCGGGCGGCGCGACATGACCTTCGTCTACGTCTGGCAGCACACGAGCCACAAGCTGCCCCTCGGCTACGCGCTGTCGGCGTTCTGGGGCGGCCAGGAGGGCTCGCTCCTGCTCTGGCTGCTCGTGCTCACCGGCTACGCGAGCCTCGCCGTCTGGCTCAATCGCCGCTCGCGCGAGCTGGTCGCGTGGACGGTGCCGGTGTTCGGGCTCGTCGCGATCTTCTTCGCCTTCATGCTCTGCTTCGTCTCGAGCCCGTTCAACGTTCAGCCGGCGCCCGGGGACGGCCGGGGAATGGTGCCGAGCCTGCAGAACCCCTACATGCTCGCCCACCCGCCGCTGCTCTACCTCGGCTACGTCGGGCTCACCGTGCCGTTCGCCTTCGCGATGGGCGCGCTCCTCTCGGGCCGGACGGACGAGCGCTGGATCGTCGCGACGCGCCGCTGGACGCTCGCGGCCTGGACGTTCCTCGGCGTGGGTCAGCTGATCGGCGCCCACTGGGCGTACGTCGAGATCGGCTGGGGCGGCTACTACGCCTGGGATCCCGTGGAGAACGCGGCGCTCATGCCGTGGCTCGCGGCGACCGCGTTCCTCCACTCGGTGATGATCCAGGAGAAGCGCGGGATGCTCAAGGTCTGGAACATGATCCTCGTCGCGCTCGCGTTCAACCTGTCGCTCCTCGGCACGTTCCTTACCCGCTCGGGCGTGCTCAACTCGATCCACTCGTTCTCGAAGAGCTCGATCGGCGGCTGGTTCCTCGCCTTCCTCGCCCTGATGGTGTTCGTCTCGATCGCGCTCATCCGCTGGCGCCTCCCGCTGTTGCGGACGAAGACGAAGCTCGAGTCGCTCGTGTCGCGCGAGGCGACGTTCCTCTACAACAACCTGTTGCTCGTGGCGCTCTGCCTCACGATCCTCTGGGGTGTTCTCTACCCGATCCTCTCCCAGGCGGTGCGCGGCGATCAGCGGTCGGTATCGGGGCCCTACTACAACTTCTTCCTCCACACGTTCGGGTTGCCGCTACTGCTGCTGATGGGACTGGGGCCGCTCGTGGCGTGGCGGAGGGCGTCGCTCCGCTCGCTCGGCAAGACGTTCGTCATCCCGTTCACGGTGGCCGTCGTGACCGGCGTCTTGCTGCTCGCGTTCGGCTTCGGAAGCTCGTGGCCGGGGCTGCTCACGTACACGTTCTCGGCGTTCGTCGCTGCCTCGATCGTGCTCGAGTTCGTGCGCGGCCGTGCCGCGGCAGGAGGGATCTTCCGGCTGATCGCGCGCAACCGACGGCGCTACGGCGGCTACATCGTGCATGCGGCGATCGTCCTGCTCGCGATCGGGGTCGCCGGCTCGAGTGCGTACCAGACGCAACGCGAGCGGGTGCTGCGGCCGGGGCAGTCGATCACCGCGGCCGGCTACACGCTCACGTACACGGGGCTCACCGGTGTGAAGGGGCCGAACTACACGGGCTTCCGGGCGCTCATAGACGTATCCGGTCACGGCGAGCGATTCCGGCTGAGTCCGGGCGAGGACAACTTCCCCATCGAGGGCACCGCGACCGAGGCGTCCATCTACCACGATCCGCGCTCGCTCGGCGACGTCTTCACGAAAGCGCAGTTCGCCGGGAAGCACACGAGCAACATCGATCTCGAGGTTTTCGTGAAACCGCTCATCAACCTCATCTGGGTCGCCGGCTTCGTGTTCGTGGCAGGCGCACTGATTGCGATGTGGCCTGACGCGGTCGAGCAGCGCCGGCTCGCCGCGCGCTACGCGGCCGGCGCGGCTCCTGCGGGAATCTGACGTGCAGTGGGCGCTCGCCGTCGCGGCGATCCTGGCGGTCGCCGTCGTCGTCTTCGTCGCGCGCCCGTTCCTCCGCGACCCGTCTCCTGCGAGCGACCGGCTCGACGAGCTCGCGCCGGAGGCGCGGGAGCGGCTCGCGCTCGCGGAGGAACGCGATCGCGCGCTCGCGGCGCTGAAGGAGCTCGAGTTCGACCACCGCACGGGCAAGGTCTCGGACGAGGACTATCGCGCGCAGGTGGGCCCGCTGCGCAGGCGGGCTGCGGAGGTGTTACGAGCCCTGGAGGGTAGGGAACAGGCCCGGCATGAGCGCGTCGCCGATCCCGGACAGCCCGTGCCTTGAGTGCGGCGAGGAGCTCGCGCCCGGCGCGCGATTCTGCTCCAGCTGCGGCACACCCGTTGGGGAACTGCCTCCCGTCGAGACCGTCCCCGGTCCCGTCGTGCGCGAGAGCGTCGAGCAGCGCTGGCTCGGGATGCCCGCGCGCTTCGTCCTCCTCTGCCTCGGCTTCGCGGCGTTCGGAGCCGCCATCGGCCTCTTCGCCACCGGGAGCTGGGCCTGGGGCATCGTCCTCCTGCTCCTGGCGATCGTCCTGCTCGCCGCGCTCGGAGAGGCGACTCGCCGCAGCGCCGACGCCTGGATGCAGCACTCCTCGCGCCTGGCCGCAGACAGCCGTGCGCACGCCGCGACAACGGCCGAGGTGTGGCGGACGAGGCTCGACACGGCCCTCAACCGCTGGCGCACGCGTTCTCGGCTCGACGCCATCTCCGTCGAGCGTGGCCCGGCGCTGCAGGCGCTCGGCGACGCAGTCTGGCGGGGCGACATGTCTGCACAGCGCGAGGCCCGGCAACGGCTCGTGGAGCTCGAGCAGGAGGAGAAGCGGATCGAGGACGAGCTCGCGGTACGGCTCGCCGGCGCCGACGAGAGGATTCGTCGCGCCCGTCTTCCGGTACAGGACACGGTGATGGTGACACCGCAGAAGGCTGGAAGCGCCGGCGGCGAAGCCGCCGCCGCCCGGCCGGAAGACCCGGGGCCGAGTGCCCCGTATCCGCCTCCGGACGAGGGGAACCCGCCGCAGCCGGCGCAGGTCCCGGAGCCGTATCCGCCTCCCGACGAGGGGACGCCGCCCGTGCCGGCGCCGGACCCGGGCCAGACCGAGAGCGAGTAGGCACGTGCAGGTGGCGCAGCTAGGCTGCGCCGCGCCATGGTCGGCGTCCACCATGCCGTCGCGTTCGCGGTCCTCGCTGCGACGTTCGGGGCAGCGGCGGCGGGAGCCTGGACGTATTACCGCCACCGGGAGGCGCGCGGGCTTCTGACCCACCTACTCGCGCTCGCCCAGACCCTGCTCGTCGCGCAGGTCGGGATCGGGCTCCTGCTCCTGTCGAGCCACCATCGCGCTGCCGACAAGCTCCACTACCTGTACGGCACGCTGTCGCTGCTCGCTGTGCTCGCGCCTTGGATGTACGCGCCCGCCGACCGGCGCGGACGCCTCGCGTGGTTCACCGGCGCTACCGTGGTGGCAGGAGCGCTCGCGGTTCGGGCGTACTTGACCGCAACATGAGCCGGTTCTTCTCCCGCATCAACCCGTTCCTGCGGGGAATTCTGATCCTCGCGGCGATCGCCGGGGTGATCGTGGTCCTCGACCTCGAGCAGACGCTGGTGGCGCTCGGACTCCTTGCGCGCATCGCGTTCGTGCTGGCGATCGCGTACTTCATCTTCCTCACCTGGCGTGAGCGGCGGGAGGGGATCTCGCTGTGGCCGCAGCGTGCGCGGTGGGTCTTCTACGGCGCGGCGGTCGTGGCGGTCGCGGACGTCGGCGTCTACTGGTACGGCGGAGCGGTCGGATA